>Ga0136846_1207880_pt1 | contig 17937 bp, 16 predicted proteins | sample HopSoiMetagenom2_FD_96841 | JGI IMG/M metagenome (GOLD analysis project Ga0136846, IMG submission 96841) | Grasslands soil microbial communities from Hopland, California, USA - 2 Assembly 2016 (version 4) | ecosystem: Environmental > Terrestrial > Soil > Grasslands | place: USA: Hopland...
ATAGAAGCTGTGCGCTGAGTGGATCGGGCAAGCCGAGATATGCGACGGAAAGGGGAATCCAAGCCGGCTTTCCAGTAGTCAGCGAGAACCCCTCTACCCAACGCTCCTTGGCTGCCGGGTCGGGAACACGAAGGCGATGCTCCGGGTTGGCGCGAAGCCGTTCTCGGACGGAGCACTGAGGCAACCTGCCGGGGTCAAGGGTTGCATCACCAAGTTCCCGGGTTGTCGCACTGACAACGCCTCGCAGCGGATACATAACCGAGCAGTAGCGCTCCAGCGCTTCGCAGCACGCACGAATACGCGCGGTCGTTTCATCCCACGCGGTTCCATAGCCTGCCATGTCGGGCGTCGCACTGACGGCCTTAGGATGAAGTGCAGAAATCTGGCCAATTGACGAAGAAAAGCCAAACATGTGGCCTTCGAAGCCAGGCGGAAACGGCAGTGGGACTGGCTTGTTCAATATGCCACAACGAGCGTCCATCAATGGGTCTAGCTGCTTCAACAGCGTGCTCATACATTTGCCCCGAATACCAGCTGCGGCTTGGAGTCGGAGCGGCTCCGACTATTGGCGTGGGCCCCGTTTAGGTATGGGGATCGACCTTGAGCACTTCGTGATCAGCCGCCTGTTTGATCAGGGCATCGATGGTCCCCTGCTCGCCCATGACCTCGGTTGCTCGCTGATGCAGAATAACAAAAGCAGCAGCCATCTGCGGATCGGATTCAACCACTTCCTGCGCCACGCAATAAGACGATGCGCTCGAGACCGTAGCGGCGCAACAAAACGACGACCATGTGGACGCGGCGGCAGCCAGAACGTCCCCGCCATCCGCACTTTGAGTTCGTGCCTTTTCAACCGTGATGGAGAGGTTCCGCATACCCTCTTTGAGGTCGGGCACCGCGCGAAGCCGTGCAACCTCTGCTTCCAATTCTGAAATCCGCTCTTTGCCAGATTTAGCCATGATTCAGAAGCTCCATCACTGGACCGCGCCCGGTCGTTGCCGCAACAGGAAGAGAAATTGCCGCTCCGAAAGTCGCGGAGCGAGCCGATGATTCTGAATGCCATGCCGAAAAGCTGAAGCGCCAGTCGAAGGATGATTTCAAGGGGCGACACTTTGAGTGACCTTGCCCCGTTGAAATAATCCATTTTAAAGTAAGCTCTGGCCCAAAACCAGCGACGACACCGTCTTGCGTCGCATGCTCGGCCTCGATCATGAAGGTTCTCGCCGATCCGATGCGCACCTCATCTGTGCTTGTCTTGAAACCGCAGTATTGAACAGAGATATGTGAGTTTCCCGGCGGGCTTTCCTGAAGTATTCCGTAGAGCCTAACCGATGTTTGTTCCTGCGGTGCTGGAGCAACATTTTTACTGGCCATGGACACCTCTCCTCGATTAATACTTGTGCCAGCATCAATTTACTGCCGAAAAGTCGAAGACAGTCGGAAAGCTGCCAGACCAACGGTATCCCGTGCAAGTCGGGTTCACTAAAGGAAAGCATAGGTCATCTCGTGCTGCATCCACCATTTGGTGGATGCCATGTTTTTTGTTCCACTTAGAATCGGTAAAGATGGAAGTTTCGCCCATGACTTCCAGGTAGGCTTATTAGATCCTATTGCTTTGGTAACAGCTACGGTGGTAGCGACCGATGAACGTTCTCAGTTTAAGATCCGTCTTGAATCGAACCTTTAAGTTCGAGAAAGGCTTGCCTAAGGCTTACTGCATTTAGCTCATTTCCGAAAATAGTATTGGTGGCCGTATCGGGAGCTATTTCACCAGCTAGCGAGCTGGCCTAAACACACGCACGCACAAGTAGTGGTGCTACACCGCTGCGCGCGCGGTTCAGTGCAGCTGATGAACGGAATCTGCTATTGTCGTCGGTTCACATATCCTGCCCGATACCGGGACATTGAATCCGATGTTCATGACTGGCTAAAATGCTCGAAAATGCCTGAGCGTACGAGTTTTTTGGGTACGGGCGCATGAAGAGGTGCTGATGTCGCTTGAAGCTTTTAGCCAGATAGTCGACGAGATCTACTCGGCTGCGCTCGACGCCGATCTATGGCACGCGGCGATGGCTGCCATCGACCAGGCAGTGGGCGGTCGCGGAACCATGCTAGGGATCGATGCAGCGGGCCGGCCCGGTTTCCTCTCCGTCACAGGCTATGATCAGGAGGCGCTCGCAAGCTTCGCGTCCCACTACGCCAGCAGGAGTTATGTATGGAGCCTGGTCCTCAAAGCTACGGAAGGTGGTATGATCCATGACCGACAGGTGATGTCTTCCGACCGGCGGCGACACGACGTCTTTGCGAACGAATGGGCGACGCAACACGACACCGGGGATTGCGTGGCGTTTCCCTTGCTCAAGCGTACTGATCGCACCGCCTTTGCTGTATTCGCACGCTCGCGGGCCTATGGGGAATTCGATGCGCCGGAGCTCGATTTTCTACGGAGATTGTCGCCACATCTTCGGCGCACCGCGCAGATTCGGGTCGAGCTGGACAGATCCGCGTTGTGCTCTGACCTCACCCTGGAGGCTATAGACAAACTTCATGACGGGGTGATTTTCGCAACTGCCGATGGCGCGGTCACAAATCTTAACGCCTCGGCGGAAAGATTGTTGACATCCATTAATTCGGGCATCTCGATCAGCAAAGGGCGGTTGCGGTGCGCTCGCGCCGACCAGACCATAAAACTCCAAAAATTGCTCGCCCAAGCATCTGGCATTGATAAGGTGAGTCAAAGACAGGCCGGGGCCTTGACCGTTCACCGGGAACATGAGGCCAAATCACTAACTGTCCTTTGCGTCCCTTTGGGCCAATCACGGCGCTGGGTTCTCGACCGCCACCCGACCGTCCTCCTGCTGCTGAGCGATACGGCTAGGAGCACGCGCGCGTCGGCCGACCTTCTTCGTGATCTCTTCGGCTTGACGCCGGCCGAAATCCGTCTGGCCGTCCGGCTGGGTGGCGGTATGAGCTTGATAGATGCAGCCGCTGAACTTAGCGTCGCCAAAGCTACTGTCAGGAGCCAGTTGAATGCCGTATTTCAAAAAACCCAAACCAACCGCCAGGGCGAGCTCGTCCAACTCTTAAACACCCTGCCGCGGGTCTCCGATATCACCCCGCCTGGGTAGCAAAGGAGGACGCATTTTGGACTCGAACGCGATTCGCCGACGGTTTCCACCCTCTCCGTTGAGTGCGCTGGGAGTTGACCTAGGATGTTCACCGATTTTCCGTCTCTCGCGCTGCAATAAACTTTGAACGACCTGTTCTGGGGGGCACACCACCGCGACTGGCGATGTTTGCCGCCAGGATCGCGGTGGCCTTCTAGTGGTCATGTCTGGACTGGAACCCCAATCGAAACCACTCGGCCGGAAGTCCCATGATCGGGTCTCAGTTTCGGCTCTTCATACTGCGGTGTAGTGCATGTGTCAGGACCTGGGCGCGACCCTTCATCACCCCATCAACGCCGTGCCGCTGCCGAAACCGTCGTCGCCAGAATGTCAATCAGCACCGAACATTCACCGTGGGGTCAACATTCCATGCTTAAACACACAAGGATCAGTGGAAAGCCGCAACCGGCGCAACCGCCTGAGCTTTAAACGCCTTGTCCGAACGTTGATGCGACCAACGTGAAATTGCCCTGTTCCGTGGCTGCCTGACTTACCTCCACTAAATGGTGGATGTGCAACAGAGAAAAGTACCTCAAAGTATCCGCCGTGGATTATCTTCCATGCTCGAAACTGGCTTCAGGAAAAACTGCACATCATTCGCGTTTATCGGGCGCTCGCATCTCTATAAATCTCGCTTTTCGGAACTCCGAAAGCTACTCGAACTGAAGGAGCTTATGTATGGCTAATCCTGTGGTAGGAACCAACGTCAACGGAGATGGCGTCTTTGGAAGCAGCGAACAAGGACGAGGTGTTGTAGGTGTCGCCAAAGCACAGACTGGTGTCGAGGGAAATAGCACCAGCGGAAATGGCGTCTATGGAAGCAGCGAACAAGGGCGGGGCGTAGTAGGCGTCGCTAAGGCAGCGACTGGTGTCGAAGGACATAGCGCCAGCGGAGATGGCGTCTTTGGAAGTAGCGAGCAAGCACGGGGCGTAGTAGGCGTCGCCAAGGCGGAGACTGGTGTCGAAGGCAACAGCGTCAGCGGTTCTGGCGTGTTCGGTTCCAGTGAAACTGATATTGGCGTCCATGGAAAGGGCGGTCGCCTCGCAGGATACTTCGAGGGTGATGTCGAAGTAACTGGAGACATCCGTCTCTCGAACGCCGATTGCGCGGAAGACTTCGACGTCGCTGAGACTGTCGGTCCTGGCACTGTCGTGGTGTTGGGCGAAGAAGGCATACTAGTACCCAGTGACCGCGCGTATGATACGCGTGTCGTGGGTGTTGTGTCTGGCGCTGGGGATTACAAGCCAGGCATCGTGCTCGACAGGCAATCAAGTCAAAGTAATAGATCTCCGGTGGCCCTGCTGGGCAAAGTCTATTGCAAGGTAGACGCCAGCTACATGCCAGTGGAAGTAGGCGATTTGTTGACGACGTCCGAGACACCCGGCCATGCCATGAAGGCGGCAGATTCGGCAAAATCATTCGGTTCGGTCATCGGCAAAGCGCTGCGTCCACTGTCGAAAGGTCAGAGTCTGATCCCAATCCTCATTGCTTTGCAATAGAGGCGGTCGCTCGCAAAGGAAAAACTTATGAATACGCTTCGCGAGCTGGGCGAATTTGTCGGTATTCCGCAAGACTCCGGGGAATATGGCGCGCCCATCCCTCCTATAGGGCTACGATTGGTCAGTAAGCTATTGGCGCCGGTCAGTACGGCCGAACAACGCGCCTCCATGAGAGCAATGATCTCTCTCATTCCGACATTACCGCCGGTTGGATTGGAAGCACAATTGCTTTCTCCTGGGAGCGGTAAAGAGCCGTACGTAGTTGATATCAGAGTGAGTTCGACCACAGCCTTGGTGATCTCAACACGGGTTTGTCCAATATTGTCAGGCCAGGAATTTCCCGGAAGTCAAAACTACGGTTCTAAGGAGGGAAGCTACTCTACGACTCTTGCGCCTGGCCAATGGGATTTGCTTGTTAAGCGCGCTGGTATTTCGGCCGCCGGTTACACAAAGTTATCTAAATCGTTTCGGGTCACGGTAGTGCGAGATGAACCTCTACCACCGCAAAGCCGCCCGCATATCAAGGTGGATCACGAGGGACCTGCCAACGCCACACGTTTCGTGGTGACGGGGAGTGGGTTCCTCCTCAATCAAGCCGCTGAAGGGCAATATGCCATCACAGTCCGCATAGTGAATAGGCCGAATGTTCAGGATTGGCTAATGATCCGAACCGGATCAGATGCGGATGGAAAAATCCATCTTGAGACCGATGCTCTGGATATGGGTAGCTTGCCACGAAACGCTGCAGATCAAGCCATTTTAAACTTTTCGGCGACGGACAAACGTAAGGATCCCAACAGCACCCCGGCCAATGAGCCGCTTTGGAGCAACACGACCACCTTTACGTGGACACCGTCAAACGGCTTCAACGCATAGCAGTCGCAGTTTATCGACCCACTTTGTTGACCAAGCAGGACTTCATTCATGTAAAGGGATCCACGACATGACTTTGTCAACCCCATGGGCAGTTCTCTTTTGTAAGTTCAAGGATGACTTACGAGATTTTGTCACCATAAAGCTGAACGATAAGATGGCTATGTTTACCGGCCCCGACGCTGAAAGCATTCCGTCCTTTTGGCAGAACGTTACTTATAGCGCACTGGATCTCAGCGGCTCGCAGGCGTTTGGGTGGCTGACTCTCGACAAAAATCAAACCGATTACGTTGGGAGCGGTGCCAACTCGGATGGTCGGATCGAGCTGGTGACATGGGCGCGGAAAGCTGCAGAAGACCAGAAGATAGATCTTTCTCCATTTTACGGAACGGTCGTCTTCATGAGCACGGCAACCGATCTGTGGGGATCGTCTAAAATGGTGGTCTGTGACGCTAAGTCACCGATGTCTGCAATCCTGCAAGAATATGGGCATGGCTACGGGCTAAAGCACTCGCGGGCTGTCAGTTCGCCGACTGCCGATTACTCAAATCCCGTCTGTATCATGAGCGGCATGATCTTCGGAGGAAGAAACCCGACCTTCGCAGGTCGTTTCGGCGTGAGCGGGCCACTACTATGCTCGCCCTATGTTGACGTCGGCGGCTGGCTTCCGCGGGACCGTGTTGAGACAATTTCGACCGCGGGTGCAAAACCGAAGATCACAACAATGTTCTTGTCCTCATTGGGAAACCAAAAGGCGCCCAATCGGCAGGTTGCTCGTCTCCACTTTAGCGCCCCCTATGATGCGACCTACTATATCGAATTTCGAGCGGGAGGCTGGGACAAAGGCATTACCCCAGCAGAGATTGCGGTTCATCAGCTTCGTCCCGATGGCTATAGCTACTATGCCGGCGGCATAGTCGACCCGACGGTTTCGTCCGGACGCTCATGGGTTGATCCGGAATTTGATCTTTCGGTTCGAATTGAAAGAATAGTGGATTCCGGTGATACTGCCGAAATCACCATCGGTCCGCGAGCCGCCGCGCTGGCTTTGAGCGTGCGGACAATCGCCGCGGCAAAACTCAATTTAGCCGGTCCCCTTGGAGTGCGTGGCCAGATTTTACGGCCGGGCGATAGCTCGTTGAAGAGCAGTTTGCTGACGCTGGTCAATCAGTGATTTTTGATGAGCCTTGATTTCAACAAGCTTTGACTTCCACCGGAACTGAGCCGGGCATGGAGGTCTCGATAGTGAAAGGCCCATATAAGTGGCCTCGGTCGGGCCTTTAGCGGTCTCGCAAACAATAATCACCTTGGTCGCGAGAGACCCCGTACTTGTGTATATGCGTCGATCTCAGATACATTCCGCGCATGCTTCTAACGGCGATGGCAATAATTCTAGATCCGCTGTTTCGCGGGCTCCTCAGCGTGATAGGATTTCGATGACCGAAGAGGCGGCCCAGATCAGTGCCACCCTGTTGTTGCTTGCGGCGGTGATCGTTCCATGGATCACCGGGCGATGGCCGCTCTGGACGCGAGCGACGTGGCGGCTGGCCGTGTTTGCCATCCTGACATATCTGGTTTTCCTAACGGTCGGCTCGCCATTTGCGCCGTCGTTTGACCCGCAGCAGTCGGGCGAGCGGGTCTGGGAGCAATTCATCGAGATCGGCTGGTGGCTGATGGCCGCCCAATGCGCAATCGGCCTTGCCCGTCTGTTCGTGGTCTTCGAAACCAAGCCGCGCGAGTCCCGGATCGTCTCCGATCTGCTGGCCGGGCTCATCCATCTCCTGACGCTGTTCGCCGTCATCAACTTCGTTTTCGCGGTACCGATCGGCGGTCTTCTTGCCACGTCCGGCGTCATTGCCATCGTGCTGGGTCTGGCGCTTCAGAGCAGCCTGTCGGATGTCTTTTCAGGCATCGCCGTCGGCATAGAGCGGCCCTATAGTCCGGGTGACCTAGTCTGGGTCGAAGGCGGGATCGAGGGCAGGGTGATCCAGGTCAACTGGCGTTCCACCCACATCGCCACGATGAACCGCGACGTCGCCATCGTGCCGAACAGCGTCATGGCGAAGGCGCGACTCGTCAATCACAGCATGCCAACGACCGTTCGCGGCGTCTCGATCACCGTCCGGCTCGCTGCCAACGAGCGGCCGGATCGCTGCATGGCGGTGCTGACGGCGGCGGTCAAGACCTGCATGCTGATGTCCGACACGCCGGCACCGACTGTGGCACGCACGGAACTGCAGGGCGACGGCGTCGCCTATGACATCAGCTTCTCCATTCCGAGCATCGAGGTGCTCGTCGCGGCACGAACTGAATTGCTTGGCCATGTCCAAACCCATTTGCGGCATGCGGGCATCGCCCTTGCCGTGCCGGGCGTGCCGATCCAGACACGCCTGGAAGTACCGACCGCCGCAACGCTGCTGCAGGAATCGGACTGGTTCGGCGTGCTTGCCGAGGCTGATCGAAATCTTCTGGCGGAGCATTTGATCGAGGTCTGGTTTGCGGCTGGCGACAAGCTGATGAAGCAGGGCGATGACCCGCAGGTGCTGTTTATTCTCGCCTCAGGTACGGTCGAGATTTCCAGCGATACCCCGCCATCGAGCAGCGTGATCTTCCGATTGGGTCCGGGAGGCAGCCTCGGCGCCGTTGGCATGATCACCGGCACGCCCTATGCCGCGACCGCGACTGCTCTGACGTCGGTCACCGCCTACTGCCTGAACAGGAAGGGCGTCAGCGACGCCATGGCGTCACGGCCGGATCTCATCAACAGCCTCGAAGTGTTGGCTCGCAGGGGGCAGGAAATGCAGCGCCGGGATGTGGTTGCGCGACAAAGCGATCACTTCGACGAGCCTGAAATGTTCCTGTCGAAGCTGCGCAGCTTCCTGCGAAAGTTATCGGAGAGTTCTGACAACGAGGATCATCGGCGAAATCGCCGCCGCTAATGCGCCGGCACGAATTGGAAAGCGGTGCCCTTGCGTTCGGCAAATCACGCTCCGCAACCTTCGCGGCTGTTGATATTGTCGGGGTAAGAGCCGGCGCATTTTGTATCGGTTCTTCGACCTTTCCGCGCCTATTGTTCGCGCGTGTCATAGTTGCGCTGGCAGTCCTGGATCACATCAATGTTCTCGACCGTCCAATCGAATAGGATCGAGAACGGCCCTTGCAGCGATTGACCAAGCTGCGTCAGCGCATACTCGACCCCGAGCACACGTCCATCCAGAACCCTGCGCGTTACCATGCCGTTGCGCTCCAGTTTGCGCAGCGTCTGGGTCAGCACGCGTTGGGTAACGCCATCGAGGCGACGCTTGATGGCGTTGAAGCGCCGGGGTTCGCTAAGCACTGCCAACACCATCATCGACCACTTGTCCGCAATCTGGTCGAGGATTACGCGGCTCGGGCAGTCGGCACGGTAGACCGGGTCGTTTTCGCTGATTGGGTCTCCCATCGGTATCCTCCGGCATCCCTGAGATGCTTAAAGTGCGTAATTGACGCTAGGTATCTAATGAATACTTTAAGGTCAATGGCGCGAAACACCAGCGCCAGAGTTCCCGGAAGAACAGAGATTTACATATGACAGACACAGATTTCGGAAGGCTTCGAATTTCCAAAACGGACGGCGTTGCGACGATCACGATCGACAATCCACCGGTAAACGTTCTCGATGTTCCTTTGATGAGGGAGATCCGCCGCTTTCTCCTTTCCGTTCGCGATGATCCAGACACACGCGTGCTGGTTTTTCAGAGCACGGATCCTGAGTTCTTCATTGCCCATGTCGACATGACATTGATCGATGAGCCGCATGCTTTCGACGATTTCATCCGCGAGGCTGCGGAAGGCCTCAATCCGTTCCAGGCGTTCGGCGAACTTCTGCGAGAACAGCCGCAGGTAACGATCGTCAAGCTCGCCGGATTGGCCCGGGGCGGCGGCGCGGAGTTTGTCGCGGCCGCCGACATGGCGTTCGCGGCAGAGGGGCGGGCAGGGCTTGCTCAATGCGAGGTGCTGATGGGTATCACGCCGGGAGGCGGGGCCACGCAATATCTTTCAGGGCGGATGACGCGAGGGCGAGCCCTTGAAGTGATCCTCGGCGCAGATCTCATCGATGCGACGACAGCGGAACGCTACGGATGGATCAACCGCGCGCTGCCGGCCGTAGAACTTGATGGTTTCGTCGACCGGCTGGCGCGCAACATCGCCGCCTTGCCCGAAGGCGTCATTGCCGCTGCCAAGAAGGCAATGCCGCCAGTTGACCTTCGGGAAGGGTTTCGCCGTGAGCACGACGCCTGGGCGGGCCTTTTCGAACGTCCCGCGGCTGAAAAGCTCATCCGGGGCGGGCTCAAGGCCGGCGCGCAGACCAGGGACGGTGAGCGAAATCTAGAAGGCTTGCTCCGCGCGTTGAAGGCTTGAGGTTCCCGACTGGAGCAAGACGGCGAAACCGTTGTGCCGAACTATCTCGCTTGGCGGTTTTCGGTTGACTTCGCATCGCATAGGTGCACCCCGGAAGCGCCAGGGCTGGTTGAATCATCCTTCCGACCTGGTTTGCAAGGTTGTATGGCGCGGGAAGAGAACCTCTCCTGAGACTGTCCTTGCTCCGCTGACGACGAGAGGGGCACAATAATGTTCGGGGAGCGAGATTCCGAGCTTTGCATGTATCCTGAAAGCGGTCTCCGGTAAAAAAGGGAGCAAACAACGAGCGACGATCGCAAGGCCATAGACCTGCTCTGCCAGCGTTGCCCCAAGGCGATCCGAGACTATTTGTCGCTCCGTTTCGTCCAGTCCATTGGTCAAAGCCTTGGCGTCAGCCCAGGGTGCTTTTCGCGTAAACTCCCTGTTCGCAGACCCGAGGTAGGAAAAGATTTCTGCCAGACCGAGGTGAAGCTCGTAGTTGTCAAAAGCACTCTGGACCTTTCCGGAAAGACCGGCTGCTTCGTGGACAAGCGCCGTGTCGCGAACCGCTGGGGTCACGCCGGAAAAGGACGACGCCATCAATGCGAGAACCCGATTGACGAGATTTCCAAGCTGCCCGCCAAGTTCTCCCGACCACGCGGCTTCCAGCCGTTCTTCGGAAAAATCCCCATCATCAGCGGAACGGATATGGCGGAGCAGGTAATAGCGTAAAGCGTCCGGAGTTCGATAGTTTTCCACAAGACAATCGGGATCGATGCCGTTGCCGGCCGATTTTCCGATCTTTCGCCCGTCGACCGTCAGGTAGCCGTGAACGAAGATCGATGACGGTAGCGGCACTCCAGCGGACAGGAGTATCGCCGGCCAGTAAATCGCGTGGAACTTGGAAATTCCCTTTCCGACGAAGTGTGTTCGCTCGCCTTGCCGTGCCCAATATCGGCGGAACAGCGCCTCGTCGGAGCCGTAGCCGAGCCCCGTTAGGTAGTTCGCCAAGGCATCGAACCAGACATAGATGACCTCGTCGCTTCCGGGAACGGGAACGCCCCAGCCGCGTGCCCTTTCGGCACTGCGCGACACGCTGATGTCCTCAAGTCCGCACCGGAGCAAGGCGAGTATCTCGTTTCGCCGGTGCGCCGGAACGACCTGAAACTCCGCGGTCTCGATCAGATGGAGGATACGGTCGCCGTAGCGAGAAAGGCGGAAGAACCAGTTTTCCTCCTTCACGATTTCAAGCGGGAGACCGTGCTCTGGGCAGCGGCCGTCGTCGAGATCCGTTAGGTCATAGAACTGCTCGCAGCCCACGCAATAAAAGCCCTCATAAGCTTTTCTATAGAGATCGCCATTTTTGGCGCATGCGTTCCACAGGGAATGAACGCAGGCGGTATGTCTTGGGTCTGTCGATGTGCGGACGAAGGCATCGTTTGATATGTGAAGGCGCCTGCCGAGCTCTTCGAAGCGGTCTGCATTTTCGCCGACGAAGCCGGCCACCGGGCGTCCCGCCGCTTCCGCGGCGCGGACGTTTTTCAGGCTGTTGTCATCCGTACCGCACTGGAACCTGACGTCTTTGCCGAGAAGTCGAGAATGGCGAGCATAAGCATCGGCCTGCACGAGTTCGAGCGCAAAACCCACATGCGGTGCGGCATTGACGTATGGAATTGAGGTGGTGATGTAAGTCGTCGTGGTGTTCATTGGGATATCCTTCTGAAGGTTGAATGTCCCTCAAGGCGGATCGATCAATGAAAAACCGCCTCAAGGGCGGTCTCAGGTGCATTAGAATCGCACTAAATCCACCACGCTAGGGGCGCAGCATCATCATCGTGGAGTTGGCGAAACTTCTGTTCATGTCGTCACTGCTAGCATCTGGGTACTGCGAGAGCAAGGCCGCACTTGAGCGGCGATTCCGCAATCGTGTCGCTGGTTGGTTCGTTTCGCAACGCGCCACCGATTCCATCCGGCGAGGCAAGGTTTCGATCGTCAGCGAACGGATGTCGGCAGACACTCCGTGACAAACCGGACGACTTCCACCGTGAGCTCGAGATCCTCGGGAGCACCTGCGAACCCCCCATGCGGCATGGCCTCGAAGACATGAAGTTCGACCGGAGCTTCCACGCGCCGCAGCTTGCGATGAAGTCGCACCGCGTTGGAGAGAAACAGGTCGCGCGTTCCGCTTTGCAGGAATATTGGGGGGAAATCGGCCGATATTCGTCCGAAAAGCGGAGATAGATACGGATGCGACAGGTCCGCCCCGTCCGCATACAGCAGATTGTTCGGCATCAGAGAGTTGGGCAGGACGACATCGACGGTCCGGTTCGTTTGAAAGCTGTCTCCTGATTCAGTTAGGTCCAATTCCGGGGACAGCAATACGGCACCTGCCGGAAATGGCAGGTCTTCGTCGCGCGCCCGCAGGATGGTAGCCATGGCAAGGTTGCCGCCAGCGGAGCGCCCGCCAAGCACGACGCGGTCTGCCCTGTATCGATCGATCACATGTTGGTAGATCGCCATGCAGTCGTCGAGCGCTGCCGGATAGGGGTGATCCGGAGGCATCCGGTAGTCGATACCATAACAGACCATGCCAAGCCGGTCTGCCTGTAACCGCGCGCTCTCACGACAGGCATCACCACCACCGAACACAAGCGCGCCGCCATGCAGATCGATAAAGACGCAATCTCTAAGCCGAAGACGGTTTGGCGTCGCGACGTGAACGGTAGCCATGCCCAGGCGTAGCGTTTCGATCTCGGCCCTCGTCTCATCCGTGGTACCCCTGAGAGCGTCGGCGTAGTGGACGTCGGTTGCGATCTGTAGCCGACGCCACGCGTCGTGATCTTCTGGTGCGGGTATCGGGTAGAGCGCATTGAGTGGTGTGCCGTCATCACGTACGGCAGCGCGCAGCATAGCCTGTGCTTCGGCACTGATGGACACCGGAACGGGAATGAAGCGCTCATCCACACGCACACCCTCTTCAGAGGTTTTCTGATTGTTCTTCATGCCGGCTCTCCAGTTCTCGAATGGTCCTCGCCCATGCTTTCCCACCCAACGCAGACCGCCGACAGCGGCAAGTGTGCCGTGAGTCCTCGGGATCAGCCGGCGGCGTTACCCTGGGCCCGGTGCTCGGCGATTTATGATCCTCCGTGCGTGGGGCGGCGGCAGCTTTTAATGGAGGGAAATTGAGACGGGTCTTTCCAACGCAACCCATCGCCGCTCACGCGTCTGGCTGCTGCCAATGAGGATAGGTCACATAAGCAGTTACGGCTCCATTCTCGTGGGAGCGGATTGTCACCCTGTCGCCTTTCTGCATGGCGATGATCGCTCCGGGACCTGCCGTCACCGATTTGCGGCCGTCGGAGACGGTGATCTTTCCTTCAAGGATCACCATTGTGTCGTGCACGGCCATAGTCTCTTCCAGGATTTGGTCTGGCCCATAGCGCCCGAAACCGACGGTGACCGGCCCGCCGTGACGCTGGTCGAGGAGGTTTCCGGTGAAGATGTCACCGTCCTGCCCTGGCGAGCGCTCGAATGCTGCGTCGGCAATGGTGAACGTGTGAATGGTCATGGATCGACTCCTTTGAGATTGGTTTGGGGAACTAGTTCAGCATGCTCCTCCGGACCCCAACTGGGGCCTGCGAAAGGCGATGGCTCGACTGAACTGTGGGACGGAGTGGGGCGCTCCGTCCCACAGGCTCTCTCAGTTAGCAATGAACTTCAAGAGATCCGCATTTAGCACATCGGCATTGACCGTCAGCATGCCGTGGGAATAGCCGGGATAGGTCTTCAGCGAGCCCTTCGGCAGCAGCTTGACCGCCTTCGAAGCCGAGGCGGCGATCGGCACGACCTGGTCGTCCTCGCCGTGCAGCACCAGCGTCGGCACGGTGATTGCCTTCAAGTCCTCGGTCTGGTCGGTTTCCGAGAAGGCCTTGATGCCGTCGTAATGCGCCTTGGCGCTGCCCATCATGCCCTGCCGCCACCAGTTCTGGATTATACCTTCATGAACCGTCGCGCCCGCCCGGTTGAAGCCGTAGAATGGGCCGGCGGGGACGTCACGGAAGAACTGGGCACGGTTGCTGGCCAGTGCCGTTCGAAAGCCGTCGAAGACCTCTAACGGCGTACCTTCGGGGTTGTCAGTGGTTTTCAGCATCAGCGGTGGAATTGCGGCGACCAGAACGGCCTTGGCCACCCGGCCCGCGGGTTCACCATGTCGCGCGACGTACCGCGCCACTTCGCCGCCGCCAGTAGAATGGCCAATGTGAACCGCGTTCTTCAGGTCCAGAGCCTTGGCGACGGCGAAGGCGTCGCCTGCATAATGGTCGATGTCGTGACCTTCGGCAACCTGCTCCGAACGTCCATGCCCACGCCGGTCATGCGCGACGACGCGATAGCCCTTCGACAGGAAGAAAAGCATCTGCGCATCCCAATCGTCGGAACTAAGCGGCCAGCCATGGTGAAACACAATGGGCTGTGCATCCTTCGGACCCCAGTCCTTGTAGAAAATCTGAACGTTGTCGTCGGTCGTGACAAAGCCCATGGTGAGTTCTCCTTCTGACAGTTTGAGGGTGACAGGTTTGCCGGCACGCGCCATGCCCGGCAGTAATGTGAAGCTTATTGCAAGTGCCGCAGTCGAGATCAGAGCATCGCGGCGGCTGAGCGGCAGGCCTGGGCTTGAGATTGGAGGCATGGAGACGTTCCGTGGGTTAATCAAAATTTGGCGGTTGGGATCTTGCGCGACGGTCTGGCCGTTGTCTGACGACTTCTTGGCATCCCCGGGAACCGATGCGATAGTCCAACATCGCGTGAAGCTGTGTCGCCAAACACGGAACACTGAATGGACTTTGCCCTCGTGTCTTCGGCAGATCATGCGGTCGGATCGCCGACATCACTTCATTTCTCTGCGCACGGATGGAGCTGGGGCACCGGAAGCTCACCTCCCCGTCCAATTCGGCACCCTGATGATATTCTTCGGCCTGTCTACTTTGCAGAGCTTCTGCGCTAGGAGGTGTACGTGCCCCGCAACTGTTCTGGGCGCTGAAGCCGATAGATACGGAAGAAACGCTGTTATCTGCATCGCGGATCGTGGCTGGTGTAAGTCAACGCAACAAAGCGGCGGGCTATCCGAGGCAGGATTCAGCGTTGCCTGTCAGCCACTGGCGCAGTGCCAAACATGCTTTTATATTCTCGACTGAATTGTGATGGGCTTGCGTAGCCTACCTCATAGGCCACGCGCGATACATTGGCGCTCCCCGCGGCAAGAAGCTTTCGAGCTTCGAGTAGCCGTATATGACGTTGGAAGGCCAGCGGGCTAAACCCTGTGACAGCCTTGAAGTGTCTGTGAAAAGAGGTGACGCTCATGCCGGAAGAGGCCGCCAGGTCGGAGATAACAACGGGTTCGCTGTGGTTGGCGGCGAGCCAATCGGCCGCCGTCTTGAGCTGTTGAAACCGGTCGTTTCGCTGGCCGGCCTGTCGGAGCGTATCGCCCATCGAGCTCTGCAGCAGACGATAGTAAAGTTCGAACTCGTAGTGCGGCGCGAGCATGCCGACGTCATCGGGCGTGGCCAGGAGCCCGACGAGACGCGCGAACGCGTCGCCGACCTGGCCGTTCAGATCGCCTGCCGCCACCGCGCACCTCCAGCGATCCTCCTGTTTAGGCATATCGAGCATGACGCGCGTGAGCATGGCGATATCCAGGTGAAGGCTGATACCGACGTAAGGGAGCTCGGGCGTCGCGCCGGTCAGCTGGTGGATATAGGGCAGGCCGAAGGACGATGCCGCGCAGGCCCCCGCCCGCAGTTCGAAGCGATTGGCGCCCATGGTCAAAACCTTGGTGCCCTGTAGAACGGCGTAGAACATGGGTTCGAACACGGCCGGTGTGGGTGACGTGGCGCGAGTGCTTGTCCATAGCGTCAGGCGCGGAACGGAAGTCGGGAGGCCAACAGTTCCGCCGTGTCGCGCAACAAAGGGAGCAACGTCGTTCAGCAGCTGAGTGGTTGGTTTCAGAGGATCGGTGATCATCTCAAGCATGTAGTGATTTGGAAGGATCAGGCAAGTCTCTGGGAAAATCGGGAATGTGGCATCCGTCGTGTCTGCCTATCTTCAGGCTCGACGAAGGAAATGCCGTGATCTCCGGTACCAGGAGGAATGGGCCTCAAAACCGCGCATCAGGGCGACATGACATTGGAAGGTTCGGATTATGCAGGAACTGGCTGGAAAGAATGCGCTCGTCACAGGTGGGGCGCGCGGCATCGGGGCGGCGATCGCGATCGCCCTGTCCGAGAAGGGTGCAAACGTTGCGATAACGTACGAGCGATCAGCAGACAGCGCAGAGCGACTTGTCCGGACTATCGAGGCGAATGGTCGAAAGGCCGTCGCGATAAAAGCCGACAGCGCGGATCCCGTGGCCATCCAGCGGTCGGTGGACGAAACCGTCCGCGCGCTGGGCGGTCTCGACATTCTCGTCAACAATGCGGCGATCGCGCGATATAACAATATCGCAGATTTCACGGTCGATGACATCGATGCGCTGCTTGCGGTCAACGTGCGCGGGCCGGTGCTCGCGTCGAAGGCGGCTATTCCCCACCTCAAGGAAGGCGGTCGCATCATAACCATCGGTTCAGCAGGCGCGGATCGCATAGCCGGCGTGCCCGGCACGGTCTACTATATGACCAAAGGCGCGCTCCAGGCATTCAATCGCGGCCTCGCGCGCGAACTGGGCGCCCGAGACATAACGGTTAATCTCGTCCAGCCTGGATCGACAAACACCGACGCGAACCCCGAGACGGGGGAGTTCGCCGACTATCAGCGTGGTCTCAGCGCCCTTGGCCGCTTTAACCAGCCGGAGGATGTCGCGGCAGCAGTCGCCTTCCTCGCAACACCGGCCGCCCGGCAAATCACCGGCACCATCCTTACGGTGGATGGCGGCGCGCTTGCGTAGTGTTTGGTAATGGCTGTTGGTTGCCTGGCGGAGGTCAGGCAACCTTCGCTTTGTGAATAGTGTCTGTATTAGCCGCAGAACTCGCGTTCCTCGTTCCGCGACAGAGTTTTGCCGATGCGATGACTATTCGAGTCCGCTCCGCAACGCTACCAAACTCAGTGAGAAGTAGATCGGCCAGGCAAAGCCTGTTGCTAGCTGCTTCAAAACGAGAGACCGGGGATGTGAGTGCATGGCTGAAGCGAGCTTGGGACAGACGATAGGGCCGGCGATCGTCCTGATGGGAGCGGCCGTGGTCGCGGTACCCCTGTTTCGACGGCTTGGCCTTGGCTCGGTTCTCGGATATTTCGCAGCCGGCGTGCTTGTCGGGCCGTCGGTTGTCGGGCTGTTCACCGATGCTGCGTCGATATTGCATTTCTCCGAACTCGGCGTGGTGATGTTCCTATTTGTCATTGGACTGGAACTGCGGCCCTATAAGCTTTGGGCCATGCGCGGGCAGATTTTCGGGCTCGGCCTCGTGCAGGTCGCGGCGGCGATTGCCGTGCTATCACTGACGGGCGTGCTGGTCTTTGGCCTGCCTGCCCCGGTGGGCTTCATCGCCGGCGCGGGTTTCGTTCTTTCCTCGACGGCCGTCATCATGTCCGTCCTGCAGGAAGGAGGCGAGATTTCGAGCCATGAAGGACAGAAATCCGTGTCCATCCTTCTCTTCGAGGATCTGATGATCGTGCCGCTTCTGGCGGTCGTCGGCTTCCTTTCGCCGCTGTCGCAGGGGCATTCCGGATGGATGGATGTTCTCTTGGCGCTCGGTGCGCTGCTCGTTCTTCTCGGCGTATCGAAATGGGGGCTGAACCCGTTCTTCGCCCTCCTGGCGCGGGCAAGGACCCGCGAGGTGATGACGGCAGGCGGGCTGCTGGTGGTGCTGGGGGCAGCCTTGCTGATGGCCGGCGCCGGGCTTTCCATGGCCATGGGTGCGTTCCTCGCAGGCGTGATGCTGTCGAGTTCCAGCTATAGGCACCAGATCGAAAGCGATATCGAGCCGTTTCGCGGCCTGCTCATGGGCCTGTTCTTCATGGCCGTCGGCAT
>Ga0136846_1224796_pt1 | contig 17934 bp, 14 predicted proteins | sample HopSoiMetagenom2_FD_96841 | JGI IMG/M metagenome (GOLD analysis project Ga0136846, IMG submission 96841) | Grasslands soil microbial communities from Hopland, California, USA - 2 Assembly 2016 (version 4) | ecosystem: Environmental > Terrestrial > Soil > Grasslands | place: USA: Hopland...
AGCAGGTCGTAGTGGTTGAACGACAGGTACGCGCTCATCACGAGCGGGTACCCGAAGAAGACCGTGAACCCGACGATCCACGGGCTCATCAGGAGCAGAACGAGACGCCGGCGCCGCCAGTCCGCACGACGTCGCGCGGCCGTCCGCAACGGGGCGGCCCGCGTGCGTGCGCCGGCCGCCCCGATCACCTGATCTGCGCTCAACGACGCTCCGTCGAGCCGACGCGCATCAAGGCACCCCGCCGCCGCCCTTGGCCTGCGCGACCTGGGCGTCGAGCTGCTTTGCGAGGTTCTTCAACCCCGCCTGCAGGTCCTTGACCTTCCCGGCCTGCCATTGCTGGAAGAAGCGTTGCACGGAGTTCGTGTACGCCTGCCCGGAAGCGAGGATCGGCGACGTTCCGGACTTCGGGTGGGCGAAGATCTTCAGGAACGTCGAGAAGTGCTGGTCGGGGACGATCTCCTTCGACTTGAGCGAGCTCTGTGTCGTCGGCACGTTGCGCAGGCCGTTCGAGAGCACGGCGAGCGGATGGTCGGCGGTCGTCAGGTACTTGACGAGCGCCCACGCCTCGTCCTCGTGCTTCACGCCGCGCGGGATGCCGATGATCGTGCCGTTGATGTAGCCGGACCCGTAGAGCTCGGGATGCGCGTCGTCGACCGGCATCGGCGCCGTCCCGTAGTCGAGGTCCGGATGCTCGTTGTGGATGAACGCGACGCGCCACTCGCCGTCGAAGTTCATCGCGAGCTTGCCGGTCTCGAACGCCTGCGACGGCGTGAACTCGTCGATCGGCTGCGCCTGGAAGCGCACGAGCTTGTCGTAGCCGTACCAGTCGACCAGGCTCTTCATCCACTTCGCCCACTTCGCCCAGCCGGGGTCGGTGCCGATCGCGGAGTTGCCTTTCGAGTCGAGCCACCTCGCGCCGTATCCCTGGATCCAGCGGTCCGGCGTGTTCTCGTAGAAGCCGACGACGGGGTCGAAGCCGGCGATCTCGATCTTGCCGCTCTTGTCGCGCACGGTCAGCTTCTTCGCGTCGGCCGTGAGCTCGGAGAGCGTGTGCGGCGGACGGCTGATGCCGGCGGCCTTGAACAGCTTCTTGTTGTAGTACAGGCCGTAGTCGTCCGCGAGCAACGGCAGCGCGCACCGCTTGCCCTGGTACTGCGTGTAGTAGCGCGGCGCCGACGGGAACGTCGACGCGTCGATGTGATCCTTCTTCATCAGCGGCGCAAGGTCGATCCAGCCGCCGGTGCCGCAGTAGTTGCCGACGTTGTAGGAGTTGAACGAGCTGACGACGTCCGGCGCGGTGCCGGAACGAATCGCCGCCACGATCTTGTTGTCGTCGATCCCGCCGACGACGTCGATCGTCACCTCGGGATGCTTCTTGTCGTACTCGGCGACGACGGCCTTGAAGACCTTGAGCTCGTGGCCCGCAGACCAGCCCGCCCAGACGGTCAGCTTCGTCGGGCCGGCCTTTCTCGCAGGTGCAGTGCCTTGCACGTTCCGGGCTGCGGCGGCGGCGGCGACGACCAACGCTGCGATCAGGACCACAGCCGCTGCGGTGCGCTTCCTCATTCCGGCCCTCCTGGGAGAGAGAACACGATGTGGTAAAGCTTCCGAACTAGAACGAGCCTAAATGGCCGGAATCCGCGCCGTCAAGTGACAACCTTCGGCGCTTACGTTAAGGTTGTTTCCTCGATGGCCGCCGGCCGCGCGACACCGCCGCTCCTCAAGGACCTGAACGAGCGCACGGTGCTGGAGGCGATCCGCGACGGCGCACCGATCTCGCGCGCCGAGATCTCGCGCCGTGTCGGCATCTCGAAGCCGACCGTCTCGCAGGCGCTGCAGTCGCTGCTCGGTGCCGGCCTCGTACGCGAGGCGCAGCCGGACGGCGACGGGCCGAGCTACGGGGCGACGTTCTTCGAGCCCGTGTCGGAGGCGGCATTCGTCCTCGGCCTCGACCTCGGCGCGCGGTTCGTGCGCGGCGCGGTGTGCGACGTCCGCGGCGAGATCCGCGCGCGCCACGATGTCGAGCTGCCCGCGCGCACGGCGGCTGCGTCGCTCGACGCGATCGAGCTGCTGACGCGCTCGCTGCTCGCTGCCGCGCGCGTCACCCCGGCGCGCGTCGACGGGGTCGTGCTCGGCGTGCCCGGCGCCGTCGAGGCGGAGACCGCTCGGATCTCGCTCGCGGAGAACGTGACCGGGCTCGAGGGCGACGGCTTCCGCGGCCAACTCGCGGGGCGCATCGGCCTGCCGGTGACGATCGAGAACGACATCAACCTCGCGGCGCTCGGCGAGCGCTGGCGTGGCATCGCACGCGGCGCCGACGATTTCGTCTTCCTCTCGATCGGCACGGGTCTCGGCGCCGGGCTCGTGCTGCACGGCGAGCTTCACCGTGGGCTGCACGGTGCGGCGGGCGAGCTCGACTACGCGCGCGTCGGCCTCGTCGAGGACATCGACCCGTGCGCCGATGCGATCTCGGCGCTCGCGGCGCAGCTCGGCGCGCCCGCGCCGCACGACCCGCGGTCGATCTTCGCCGCCGCGCGTGCGGGCGATCCCGTCGCCCGACGCGTGGTCGACGAGGAGTGCCGCCGGATCGCCCTGCACATCGTCCCGCTCGCGGCCGTCACGGACATCGGGCTCGTCGTGCTCGGCGGCGGCATCGGCGCGAACGGCGACCTGCTCTACGACGGCATCCGGCGGCTGCTCGGCGAATGGCTGCCGACGCCGCCGCGCGTCGAGGCGTCGAGCCTCGGGGACGCTGCCGTGCTGACGGGCGGGCTCGCGGTGGGCCTGCGTGCCGCACGCGAGAACGTGTTCGTGAACCGCGTGCGTTAGATCAGACGCGCTCGCCGGCCTGGATCGCGGCGGCCTCGCTCGCGCGCTTCAGGACCTGCAGCGCGGCGTCCGCGTCACCCTGCTGCTCGAGCAGGTCGGCGAGACGCCGCCCGGCGTCGAGGGCGTAACGCTTGCCGTGCTCGAGCAGCAGCTCGAGCGCGCGCTCGTACAGCGAGCGGGCGCGATCGACGTCTCCCGCGGCGAGGAAGACGTCGCCGAGCGTCACGTAGGCGCGACCGCGGTCGGCGGGTTGCATCGCGTCGCTCGTGGCGAGCACGCGGCGCGCGGCCACGGCCGCCTCGCCATTGCGGCCGAGCCCCATGTACGCGCGCGCCTCTTCGATCGAGAAGCGCGCCTCGTCGCGGTGGCCGAGGTCCTTGCCGAACAGCTCACGCCCCTTCGTGAGCAGCTCGAGCGCTTCCTCGTAGTGCGCCGCCTCGATCTCCGAATAGGCGAGCAGGTGGTACGCCATGCCGACGTAGGTGTCGTTCTCGGTGCGCTCGAGGATCTCGAGCGCACGCCGCGCGTAGCGGCCTGCAAGCTCGGGCTCGTGCCGCATCGTGTGCAGGCGCGACTGCGACCAGAAGATGCGCGCGGCAGTCACGGGGTCACCGAGACCCTCGGCGATCCGGATCACGGAGGCGAGCGCCGTCTCGGCGCGGCCGTACGCGCCGATGTCGATCAGCGCGTTCGCGAGCAGGACGGCGAAGCGCAGCTCCTCGACGGACGCACCGGCGTCGCGCGCCTCGGCGACCGCGCGCTCGAAGAGCGCGACCGACGACTCCATCGCGCCCGTGATCGCATAGGCACGACCGAGCGTGTCGACCGCCCCCGGGTCGGCGAGCAAGCGCCCGCGGCGCGCCTCGAGCGCCTGCTGCAGCAGGTCGATCGCCGCCTCGATCCGCTCGGCGCGAAACGCGATCTGCCCGAGGCCCGCGAGCGCAGTCGGCCGCGCGGGATCGCCGATCGAGAGGCGCGCGCGATAGTGGCGCTCTGCCTCCTCGTACTCGCCGAGACGCAGCGCGACCTCGGCCTCGATCAGCTCGGTCGGCTCGGCGGTCGCCGTGTCGACGCCGGTGGCGAGCCACTGCCCGCTCACGTCGAGCCGCGCGGCGAGCTGGATGACCATCTGCAGCGAGGGCACGCGTGCGCCGGCCTCGAGCCGGGAGATGTACGCGGCGGTGCAGCCGGGGAACGCCAGCTGGCGCTGGGAGAGGCCCGCGCGCTCGCGCGCCGCCTTCAGCCGCAGACCGACTTCCCGCGGCGAGTCGATGTGAGTCGTCAGGGAGCGAGGCATGCGGCACATCCTAGTTGCCTGTGGTCACAGCTGTTGACTCCCGCAGTTGAAGGAAGCAACGCGGCTGGAAGAATGCAAGTGCGCCCCCGGGGGCTGTCAACCACTTCGCAGCAAGGAGACAGCCCAACATGCGCAGGATCTGGTCGATCGCCGCGGCTGCGGCGCTCTTCGTCACCGCGGTCATCGGCGGCGACTTCCCCACATATTGGCCCTGAGCCGCGCGCTCGGGGCCGCGAGAGCCGCGGGGCGTGCGTCGGTGGGACGCGCCCCGCGGCGGCACCTTTTCGGGGGACGCGGGCCGGCGCCCGTTCCGTCTACGGTCGACGGGTGGCCGCCCTTTTTGCCCTGCTCTCGACCGGTTTCGCACTCGCCTGCGCATGCGCGCTGACGGCTGCCGCCGGCAACCGTGACTGGGCCGCGCCGGAGATCCGCGCGGTCACGCAGGCCGGCGTCCTCGGCACCTCGCCCGCGACCTTCTCGCCCGCCGCGCCGCTGACGCAGCGCGCGCTCGCCGCCGCGGTCGAGGCCGCAGACGGAGTGCAGCACCCGGCGGCGCCGGCTGCGCCGAAGCCGGCGCCGCCCACCGTCTTCTCGACCGTGCCGGCGGGCGCGGTCGTCGCCGGCACCACCGACGTCGCAATCGACGTGCCAGGCCGCGAGGTCGACCACGTCGACTTCGCGCTCGACGGGACCGGCGTCGAGACGCAGTTCGACGCGCCGTACGAGCTGGAGCTCGACACCGACTCGCTCGCCGACGGCCCGCACAAGCTCGCGGTCGACATCGCCTTCGCGGGCGGCGGCCATGCGGTCTCGACGTGGACGTTCACCGTCGCGAACACGAGCGGCGCCCTGCTGTCGCCGCCGGCTCGCGCCGCCGTCCCGGTCTCGAAGGTGTCGATGCCCGCCGCGCCGACGGACGACGAGCCCGGCGCGCCGGTCGTCCGACACCCGCTCTACCGTGCGACCGCGCCCTCGCAGCCGGTGACGATCAAGCAGCTCGACGCCGCGCTCGTCGCCTACGCCGGGCTGAGCGGCGCGGCCCGCAAGATCCAGCGGACGCTCCAGGAAGCCGGGCTGCACGCCCCGGCGAGCACGGGCACCGAGGCGGTCGCGCGCATGCTCGGCCTACGCCTCAACCATCCGAGCCTGCAGGACGACCTCGAGCTGCTGCCCTCGCAACCGGCGAGCCGTGCCGAGGCCGCGTACTCGTTCGCGCAGCTGCTGCGCCTCGACGACCGGGCGACGGAGTCGGTGCAGCAGGCGGCCGACACGTTCTCGTTGCCGGACCTGGCGACCTGGCAGCGCCGCGTCCTGACGACGGCGGTGCACTACGTCGGCTATCCGTACGTGTGGGGCGGGACGAGCCCGACGGCGCAGACGCTCTTCGGCGTCCACTCCGTCGGCGGCTTCGACTGCTCGGGCTACGTCTGGCGCGTCTACAAGCTCACGCCCTACGCGGGCGAGGGCCTGCTCGCGAGCGTGCTGCGCGGCCGCACGACGTACCAGATGAGCGGCGAGGTCTCGCGCAGCAAGCTGATCCCCGCGTCGAAGCTGCAGCCGGGCGACGTCATGTTCTTCGGCGCGCACGGCCCGAGCTCGAAGCCGAGCGAGGTCGACCACGCAGGGCTCTTCCTCGGCAACGGCTGGTTCATCCAGTCGAGCGGCGAGGGCGTGACCCTGCTCCCCTTCGGCGGGTGGTACACGCGCAGCTACGCCTGGGGCCGTCGGCCTCTGAGCGAAGCCGGCCTCGCCGGCTGACCCTCGGCCCGGCGGTGTCGGCGCGGGAAAGACGGGCGTACGATCTGTCGATGGGGCACTCGATTCGCCTGCACCTGCGTTTCGCAGCCGCCACCGCGGCCGTGATCGCGACCGCCGGGGCGGCGCTGCTCTGGTACGTGCAGCGGCAGGAGGTGCGCCAGGCCGAGCGGACGGTCGCAAGTCATACGGAGTACGCCGAAAAGAGCATCCTGCGCGACGAGCTGCGGCCGAGCGACCTCGCGGGCCCGGTCACCGGCGCACGGCTGAAGGAGCTCGACGCGCTCTTCGACGACCGCGTGCTCGTGGACGGCGGGTTGCGCGTCAAGCTCTACCGCAAGCCCGACGGGCTCGTGACCTACTCGAACGCGCACTCGCTGATCGGTCGGCCGAACGACGATCCCGCCGAGTTCCGCGAGGTGCTCAACGGCGGGACGGTGCGGGACGTCTCGACGCTGAACCACGAGGGCGGGCCGGGCGAGGACGTCAAGGCGCTCGAGGTCTACGTGCCGCTGCAGCTCCGCGGGCAGGCGCGGACGAGCGGGGTGTTCGAGCTCTACCAGGCCTACTCACCGGTTGCCTCGACGATCCGCTCGTTCATCCTGCCGTTCGCGCTGCTCCTGCTCGCGGCCCTGATCGGGCTCTGGATCGCGCTCTTCCCGCTCGTGCAGCGCATGGTGCGCGCGATCGAGCGCGACCGCGCCGCGCGGCGCACCGCCGAGATCGCGCTCGAGGAAACGTCCGAGCAGCTGCGGCAGTCGCAGAAGATGGACGCAATCGGGCGGCTGGCCGGCGGTGTCGCGCACGACTTCAACAACCTGCTGCTCGCGATCAACGGCTACGCCGACTTCCTCGCGACGACGCTCACCGACGAGGAGCAGAGGCGCTACGCGCTGGAGATCCAGGCCGCGGGGGAGCGCGCCGCCGCCCTGACGCAGCAGCTTCTCGCCTTCAGCCGCCGCCAGGTGCTGCAGTCGCGCGTGCTCGATCTGAACGACTCGGTGCGCGAGATGGAAGCCATGCTGCGACGGCTGATCGGGCCCGCGGTGAAGGTCGAGCTCGACCTCGATTCGCAACTGCACCGCGTCGAGGCCGACCCGACTCAGATCGCCCAGGTGCTGCTCAACCTCGCGGTGAACGCGCGCGACGGCATGGGCGGCCGCGGCACGCTCACGATCTCGACCCGGAACGACGGCGGCGAAGTCATGCTCGAGGTCGCCGACGACGGGGCCGGCATGGACGACGACACCCGCGCGCGGGTCTTCGAGCCGTTCTTCACCACCAAGGAGGTCGGGCAGGGCACGGGCCTCGGCCTCTCGACCGTCTACGGGATCGTCACGCAGAGCGGCGGATCGATCGACGTCCAATCGAGCCCCGGCGCAGGCGCGACCTTCACCGTCCGGCTGCCGGCGACCGCCACCGAGCCGGCGCCCGTACCGTCCGAGCCCCCACGCGCGGCGGCGGCTAACGGAGGCCGCGAGCGGATCCTGGTCGTCGACGACGAGAAGATCGTGCGGGAGCTGCTCGACCGGATCCTCCGCGACCACGGCTACCAGGTGACGCTGGCCGCGTCGGCGCGCGAGGCGCGCACGCTCGACGGCCCGTGGGACCTGCTGCTCACCGACGTCGTGATGCCGGAGACGGACGGCGTCAAGCTCTCGAAGGAGCTCGGCGTGCCGCGGGTGATGTTCATCTCCGGCTACGACCAGGAGGCGCTCGTCGACACCGACGCGCCGTTCCTGCAGAAGCCGTTCAGCCGCGAGGAGCTCGCACGCGCCGTGCGTGCGCTCTTCGACGACGAGCGCACGGCGACGCCGGTCGCCTAGCCCCGGGCTCGTTCAGGCTGCCGTCAGCCCGCGCCGCTGTCGGCGCCTGGCCGCCGCTATAGGCTTGGCCGGATGCTGGCCCCAGGGATCCCGGCCGATCTGACGCGTTTCGCGATCGGGTTCGACCAGCGCGACCGTCAGCGAGTGCACGCCCTCTGGGAGCGCATCTTCGACTCGAACCAGTGGTCGGAAGGGGACCTGACGCGGGAGTTCGAGACGGCCTGGGCGGGCTGGAACGGCTGCGACGCCGTCGCCTTCAACGGCTGGACGGGCGCGGCGCTCGCCGCGCTCGAATGGGCGGGCGTTCGAGGCGAGACCGTCCTCTGCCCGTCGAACACCTTCATGGCGACACCGCTGACCGCGATCGGCGCGGGCGCGCGGGTCGAGTTCGTCGACTGCAACCGCGAGGACCTCTGCATGTCCTTCGACGATCTCGAGCGCAAGGTGCACATCCACCGCCCGAGGGCGGTCTTCCTCGTGCACATCGGCGGCCATCTCGCATTCGACTCGGAGCGGATCGCCGAGCTCTGCCGCACGGAGGGGATCGTGCTGATCGAGGACTGCGCGCATGCGCACGGCGCCGAGTGGAACGGCCGGCGCGCAGGCACGTTCGGCGACGTGGGCGTCTGGTCGTTCGCAGCGACGAAGACGATCTCCACCGGGGAGGGCGGCATGGTCGTCTCGCACCACGACGACGCACTCGAGTTCGCACGCGCCTTCCGCAACTACGGCAAGCCCGAGTACGCCGTCCACGGGCTGAACTTCAGGTTGAACGAGTTCACGGCCGCACTCGGGATCGTGCAGGTCGAGCGGCTGGACGAGATCGTGGCGTGGAAGCGCGAAGCGGCGCGCGCCCACCTCGACCCGCTGTACGCCTCGCGGCTGCGCCTGCCCGACGGCATGACGTCCGGGCACTACAAGTACATCGTCTTCGAGCCGATCGAGCGGTCGACCGGCAAGGTCTACGACGAGCCGTGCCACCGGATCATGCGCCACCAGGTCGAGCTGCCGAACTCGGACTGGGTGGCGGAGAACCACTGGTGCGTCCCGATCTACTACCGCGCAGACGAACGATGAACGTGCTTGTCACGGGCGGCGCGGGCTTCATCGGCTCGCACGTCGTCGACAAGCTTCGCGATGCGGGCCACACCCCGCGGATCCTCGACCTCGTGCCGTCGGCGTACGACGACGACGTCGAGACGGTGCTCGGCGATCTCTGCGACGCCGACGTGACGCGCGCGGCGCTCGACGGCTGCGACGCCGTCGTGCACCTCGCGGCGCTCGCCGACGTCGACGAGGTTGCGAAGGATCCCCGCCGCACGGACGAGGTGAACGTGCGGGGCACGCAGGTGCTGCTCGAATGCTCGCGCGACGCGCGTGTCGGCCGCTTCGTCTACGCCAGCACCATCTGGGTCTACGGCGACGCGTCCGGCCCGGAGTCCGTCGACGAGGACACGCCGCTCGGGCTACCGCGGCACTTCTACACGGCGACCAAGATCGCGGGCGAGATGTACACGGCGTCGTACGGCGAGCTCTACGACCTCGAGTGGACGATCCTCCGGTTCGGGATCCCGTACGGCCCGCGCGCCCGGCCGACGGCGGTCGTCCCGGCGTTCACCGCGAAAGCGCTCGCCGGCCAGCCGCTGACGATCGCCGGCGACGGCACGCAGTCGCGTCGCTTCGTCTACGTCGAGGACCTCGCCGAAGGCGTCGTCGCGTCGCTCGTGCCGGCGGCGGCGAATCGCGTCTACAACCTGGTCGGCCGCGAGAACACGAGTGTGCGCGCGATTGCCCGCGCGATCCGCGACGTCGTCGGCGATGTGCCGATCGAGCACATCGAGGGACGGGCGGGCGACCTGCGCGGAGGCAACATCTCCGGCGAGCGCGCGGCGGCCGAGCTCGGCTGGGAGCCGCGCACGACGTTCGACGAGGGCATCCGGCGCTATGTCGAGTGGGTGACCGGCGACGCGGGGACGCCGAGCGCGGCCACCGCCTCGAGCACGGACGGCAGCGCGCCGGTCGTCCTCCGCCAGGAATCCGCCGAGCTGTAGGCGTCCGAATCGTGCAGCAGCACGACGTCGCCGGGCCGAAGGCCCGTCGTCGCGCGCCGCGCGATCGACGACGCGGTCGCGCGGCGCTCCCAGTCGCGTCCCCAGCGCGACCAGAGGAGCGGACGCCAGCCGCGCGTGCGGACGTGTGCGAGCACGCCGGAGCTGAAGACGCCGTAGGGCGGGCGGTAGAGCTGCGGTGCAGCGCCCGTCGCGTCGGCGATCGCGGCCGCCGCCCTGTCGAGGTCGCCGGCGACTTCGGCGACGCGGCGGCGCAGGAGCAGCGTGTGCCGGTAGCCGTGGAGCGCGACCTCGTGGCCGGCGTCGGCGACCTCGCGCGCGAGCGCCGGATCGCGGGCGACCTGTTCGCCGACGAGGAAGAACGTCGCCCGCGCGCCGCGGCGGTCGAGCTCCGCCAGGACGGCGGGCGTCCCCCGCGGATGCGGGCCGTCGTCGAAGGTGAGCGCGACGCGGTCCGGGTCCGGCAGGCGCAGCTCGACCCGGTAGGCGGCGGCGAGCCGCGGCGCGTGCGCGGCGAGCGCCGGGCAGACCCAGTCGGCCCTCACGACACGAGCGAGAGCACGAGCGACGCGGCCGAGGGGAGCGAGCCGAGCGCCAGGCCCGGCGCGGGCCGTGACGAGAGCGCGCCGCGCAGCGCCTGCGCCAGCTCGCGCTCGCCGCGGACGACCTCCGCGATCCCGAAGCGGCGGAAGGCGGCGTTGTTCGCGCGGATGTGTCCGCGGCCCCAGCCGTAGGAGATCGCGGGGCAGCCGCGCACGTAGGCCTCGAGCACCGTCAGGCCGCCGGTCGAGTGCACGAGAGCGTCGGCGGCGGCGAGCCACTCGCTCATCTGCTCCGTGAATCCGACGAGGCGCAGGCGGCGGTCGCTGAAGCGCGCGGCGAGCCGCGCCCGCAGGTCGTCGTTACGGCCGCACAGGCAGGCGACCACCTTCACCTCGGCGAGCGCGAGCGCGGTCTCGATCCCGCCCTCGAGGTCGCCGACGCCCCAGCCGCCTCCCGACACGAGCACGACCTTGCCCTCGGCGGGCAGGCCGAGCGCCGCACGCGCCTCGGCCGGGTCGCACGGATGGGAGAACTCCGGCCGCGTCAGCCCGTGCACCGCGTGCACGGCGGTGCGCGCGCCGGCGACGCTGCGCACCTCGTCCTCGGACTCGGGATGGGTCAGCAGATGGAGGTCGACGCCCGGCGCCGCCCAGTAGTGCATGGCTGCGAGATCGGTGATGCCGGCGACGACCGGGATGTCGAGCCTGCCCTCACGCCGCAGCCCACCGAGCACCTCCGTCGTCACGGGGAAGACGGAGACGATCACGTCCGGCTGCACGCGGCTGACGAGCCGGAGCACGCCGCGCGAGCCCAGCCCGCACACGAGGCGCTGGGTGAGCCGGCGCGTCGGGCCGAGCGCGACGAAGAGCCAGAACGCCGCGTCCCACACCCACTGGAAGCGGAAGAAGACGACACCGGGCGCGCGCTCGCTCAGCAGCACGAACGGCCTGCCCATCACGCGCAGCCCGTCCTCGGTGACCACGTCGACGCCGGGCGCCTCGGCGCGCAGCTGGTCGGCGAGGGTGCGTGCAGGGAGATCGTGCCCTTCGCCGACACTCGCCGTGAAGATCAGGACGCGCGTCACGCGTCCGAGCGTATCGCGACGAGGCGACTCAGTTCCAACCGGAGCACCCGTTGCCGGAACCTGCACGCGGGCACCCGCGTGAGGGACGAATCGTCTAGGCCGTCGTCGCGAGCACGTCCGAGACCTTCTCGACGAGCTGCGCGGGCGTGAAAGGCTTCTGGATGAACGGGCCTTCGGCGGCCGCGTCCGTGTAGCCGGACGTGTAGAGGATGCGGACGCCCGGCACCTCGCAAGCAATGCGGTCGGCGAGCTCGAACGCGTCCATCTCGGGCATCACGACGTCCGTGACGAGCAGGTCGATCGGGCCGTTGCCGCGGACGAGATCGATCGCCGCGTTCGGCGAGGCCGCCTCGAGCACGGTGTAGCCCGCACGCTCCAGCGTGAGCCTGATCACGTCGCGCACGACGTCCTGGTCGTCGACCACGAGCACGGTTCCGATGCTGCCGTTCATGCCGCTAGTGTCGCCATCCTTTGCGACCCGGGTATCCCCGAAATGGGTTGCCCGGGCGGTCGGGCCGCGACTCATACGGTTTTCCTACTGATGTGTCGTCTTGACCGGCGGCCAGTGCGGCGAGATGGCCGGATCGCCGAGATCGCCGTAGGGGACGCACGTCCCGGCCAGCAGCTCACGGTCGGCCAGCAACAGCTCGTCGACGCGCTGGTTCGACGGCACGGCGCGACGCCAGAGCAGCCGGTAGGCCTGCCCGAGCCGGATCAGCCCCACGGGGGTCAGGCGCCGCGGCGAGCGCACGAGGAAGTACCCCGAGCCGGGACGCACGACGGTCGCGCGCGTGCGGGCGAACGCGGCCGCGGCCGCGCGCTCCTCGTCCGGGAACGCCGCATAGAAGAGCCACACGCCGTAGCGCGGTGTGCCGCCGCCGCGGACGAACGGCTGGGCGCGCGCGCACGAGTCGTCGTCGACGAGCGGGAGCGAGCCGATCCGCAGCGAGACGTAGCGGTCGAGCAGATTCGCAGGATGGCCGTAGTCGAACGACGAGAAGAGCGCGCCGCTCGTCCCCGTCGAGCCGAACATCACAGTCCCCGGCGGCAGCCGCCGCGCGGCGTTCGTGACCGAGGCGATGGCGATCGCCTCGGTGCGGTCGCGGTGCTGCAGCGTGTCGTGCAGCTCGACCGTCAGCAGCCAGCCGATCGCGAGCACGAAGACGACGAAGCGTAACGGGCCGGTGAGACGGGCGAGTGCCAGCACACCGGTGAGGACGAGCACGAGGAAGGCCGGGATGGTCGGGATCATGTAGCGGTCGAAGAAGAGCGCCGAGTCGCCCGACGCCGGCACGACGGAGAAGAAGACGACCGGTGCGAGCAGGGTGAGCAGGCAGTAGGCGAGCACGCGCCAGCGCCGCGCGACGACCAGCGCGACGATCCCGACCACCGCGAGCACGGTGAACCAGTTCACGAAGTGATCGCCCGGCGCGACGAAGTGGCGCGCGTCCTCCCACACCGGCTGGCCGGAGAACGTTCGGCCGCGCGCGGCATCGTTCGAGATCCCGTAGCGGTCGCCGAGCACGTGCAGCGTGCGCAGGTAGTACGGCACGAACGTGACCGCGAACGCGAGCAGCCCCGGCCACGCCTCGCGCAGCACCGTGCGCGGGCCCCTCGGTGCGTAGAGCAGCGCGGCGATCAGCGCCGTGCCCGCGTAGAGCGGCGCCGTCGGGTGCACGAACACCGCGAGCCCGAGCACGGCTCCCGTGACTGCCCACAGCCGGCGGTCACCGTCGGCCGCCGCCTTCAGCGCGAGCACGGTCGCCCACATCAGCCACGCGAAGAGCAAGGTGTGCGGCCGGCCGAACGTCGCGTACAGCACCGGGATCGGCGACGCAGCGGTGAGCAGCACGACACCGGCCGACACCTCGGCGCCTGCGAGCCGGCGCGCGAGCAGCGCGACGGCGGGCAGTGCCAGGCAGAGGAAGACGAGCGACGGGATGCGCAGAGCGCCCACGCTCGGCCACCAACCCAGCAGGTAGTGCTCGAGCCAGAAGTGCAGCGGCCCGCCGCCGCGCTTGGTCGAGACGACGTCGAAGATGTTCGCGAACGAGAAGTCGCTGACGCGGAGGGTCAGCTCCTCGTCGACGTTCAGCGGCGTCCACCACACGAGCGGGAGCGCGAGCCAGAGGAGCAGAGCAACCGATGCCGCCGTGGTCAGCGGCAGCAGTGCTCTACGACTCAGGCCGACTGGCAGCGAGAGCCGACGTATCCGACGTCTCTGGAGCTGTGCGGTACGGATGCTCATCCGGCACGTCGGTCTCGTGGTAGACGCTCTCGACGTTCACGGCCCAGATGTCGTGTTCCGCGCCGGCGACGAGGTTGTCGACGGCACGCATGGCGGTGAGCATCGAGTGATCGGAGTTGTTGTAGCGGTGGAGGCCGTTGCGCCCGACCTGTTGCAGGTTCTCGATCCCGTCGAGCCAGCCGCGGATCGCGTGCACGCGCCCGGCGTAGTCCGCGTCGTAGATCGGATACGCCTTGGGCACGCGGATCGCGAAGCCGCGCTCGACCTTCGCGCGCGGCGCAAGGCCGAGTTGCTCGAGCTCGAGGGCCGCGAGCTCGACGAGGGCGTCGTCGTCCATCCGCCAGAGGTCGTCGCCGGCGAAGCAGAAGTACTCGAGGCCGACACACGCCTTGTCGGGGTCGGGGACCATCCACGGCGACCAGGAGCGGTAGTTCTGGATACGGCCGACCCTGACGCGCGGCTCGTGGATGTAGATCCAGTTGTCGGGAAACAGGTCTTTGCCGTCGACGACGAGCGCGACGGTGAGGAAGTCGCGGTAGCGCAGGCCGCGCGCCGCGTCGAGCACCTCGCGCGGCGGCGCCGGGTGCACCATCTCGACGACCTCGCGCAGCGGCAGCGACGAGATCACGCCGTCGGGCAACGTGTACGACTCGCCGCCGGCCTCGACCTCGACCACGCGCCCGCCCGCGAGCTCCAGCCGCGTCACCGGCGTCTGCAGCCGGACCTCGCCGCCCTGCTCCTCGATCGCGCGAGTCATCGCGTCCCACATCTGACCAGGCCCGAAGCGCGGATAGTTGAACTCTGCGATCAGGCTCTTGACCTTGTTCCCCTTGTTGCCGAAGAACGCCGCCTTCGCCGCGGAGAAGAACGACAGCCCCTTGATGCGCTGCGCCGCCCACTCCGCGCGTATCTCGGACGGCGGCACGCCCCACACCTTCTCGTTGTACGAGCGGAAGAAGAGCTCGTAGAGCCGCCGGCCGAACCGGTTCGTCACCCAGTCCTCGAGCGATTCGTCGACCTTGTCGCGCTTCACCGCGGCACGCAGGTACGAGGCCATGCAGCGCGCGAGCTCGAGCGGGCCGAGCTTCTTGATCACGTCGGGACCGCGCAGCGGGTAGTCGAGGTAGCGGTTGTTCCAGTAGATGCGCGACATGCGCGGGCGGCGGAGGAACTCGTCGCCGAGGATCTCGTGCCAGAGCTCGTCGACCTCGCGCGCCTTGGTGAAGAACCTGTGGCCGCCGAGATCGAAGCGGTAACCGTCCTTCTCGACGGTCTTCGCGAGCCCGCCCACCTGCGCGTCCGCCTCGAACACGACGACGTCCCGTCCCGATTTGCCGAGCAGGTAGCCGGCGGTCAGGCCCGCCGGGCCGCCGCCGAGGACGAGCGTGGTCTGAGGGTTCTCGTTCTCCATGCGCCGCGGCAGTGAGCGATGCTATCCGACGCGCCGATACACAAACGCCTGGACCGGCTTGAAGTAGTTCCTGTGCACCGCGATCTCGTCGGTCGCGATGTGCGCGACGAGCTTCACACGCGGATCGTGCTGCAGGAGCCACGTCCACGCCTGCGACTTGCGCCAGACGAGCTTCGTCCACTGGGCGCGCCAGGCGCGGTAGTCGCGGAACACCGGCGAGATGACGATGAACTCGCTCCCGCGCGGAACGGTCGCGAGCAGGCTGTCGAGCGTCGGTTTCGCGCGCGTGCCCGTGAGGCGCTGCACCGCGTCGCGCCAGTCGAACACCTGCGGGTCGCGCACGGGCCCGAGTGTCGTCGCCCATCGGCTGCCGGGGCCGATGTAGTAGCGGAGCACCGGCGTCTGCTCCGGATGCGTCGACACGATCAGCTCGCCGGAGTGCACGTACGGCGTGAGCGCGGCGGTGATCTGGCGCGCGTTCTCCTTGTCGTTGCGGGGCGCGTAGAAGCTCCAGAGGAAGACGACGGCGACGAGCGCGACCAGTCCGACACGCTGCGCTCGCACGATCCCACGTGCCGCGAGCAAGATTGCGGGCCCGAGCACGACCGCGAAGTAGCGCGCCGTCCACGCAGGCGAGATCTGCGACGAGACGAACGCGGCAAGGATCGCGACGCCACCGGTCAGCGTCAGCGCGAGCACGATCTGACGCTCGTCGCGCTCCCGACTGCGCACGACGGCGGTGAGCGCCGCGCCGCACACGAGCGCCAGTGCGTAGTACGGCCCTTCGCCTCCGAGCACCGACGTCGGAGCGAGCACGAGGTCGCGCACGGTCGGCGCCGTCGACCACGGCGCGCCGGTGTGGGCGGCCTGCGAGAGCAGCGTCGGCACCCACGGGAGGTACAGCAGGGCGACGCCTGCGGCGACGAGCGCGAAGAGGCGGAGGCGGTTGCGCGCGACGGCCACGGTCGCGACCGCGAGGCCGAAGCAGACGAAGAGCCCCCAGTTGTGCGCGTACACGAGCAGGGCGACGGCCGGCACGAGCAGCGCAGCCCAGAGGCGCTTGCCGCGCAGGATGCCCTCGACGTAAGCCCACGCGATCACGAGCGAGAGGAACGCCTCCAGCTCGTACATGCGTGTCTCCTGCGCGTAGTAGGTGAGGAACGGGTCGAGGGCCGCGAGCAGCGCGCACACGAGGCCGGTCGTGCGATCGAACATCGACCGCGCGGCGGCGTAGGCGAGCGGGATCGACGCGATCCCGAAGACGAGCGACAGCGCGTGCGTCGCGCGCTCGGTGTCGCCGAACATGCGCACCCAGAGGCCGAGGAGCATGTAGTACGCGGGCGGCGAGCCGTCCTGCTTGAGCAGCGACGGGATCGACGACCAGTGGTGGTGGGCGAGGCCGACGGAGATCCCTTCGTCGATCCAGAAGCCGGCGTTGAGCACCCTCATGCGGAGGTAGAGCGAGAGGATGCAGAGTGCGGCGAGCGCGACCGGCGTCGCCCAGCGCGACTCGATCGCGCCCTCCCAGCGGTCGACGACGGCGGCGGACGTCACCTGCGTCGCCGCGCGTACTTGGCGAGGAAGACGGCGAAGCCGACGACCGTGACGGGCACGAAGAGGACGAAGCGGAGGAGGAGCAGGAACCCGAGTGCCGGCAGCGCCAGCGAGCGCAGCGCGAGCAGCACCGCCGCGTCGAACGTGCCGACGTAACCCGGTGCGGCGGGGATCATCGACGACAGATTCGTCAACGCCATCACGTAGAGCGCGCCGCTCGCACCGAGGTGGATCCCGGACGCCTCGCCGACGGTGAAGTAGACGGACGCCTCCACGAGCCACAGCACCAGCGAGACCGCGAGCAGCGCGGCGCCGTACGCGCTCAGCAGGCCGCGGCTCGCGACGGCGACCGGGCTCGCCCATTCCCGCACGCGTGGTGCGAAGCGCCGCAGCGCGAGCAGCACCGCGAGCGCGAGCAGGCCCCCGCCGACGAGATAGGGCAGCGGGCCGAACGAGACGCCGCGGTCGGCGACAACGAACGCGAAGATCGCGGCGAGCGCGCACACGTCGAGCACGCGTTCCGCGACGACCGTGCCGAGCACCGGGCGGCGCGGACCGCCGTGCAGCATCACGCGCATCACGTCGCCCGCACGCGCCGGGAGCGTGTTGTTCCCCATGTAGCCGACCGCGGTCAGGCCGTAGCTCTCGCGGCGGCCCCGGTCGAGCTCACCGCGGCGGAGGATGCGATGCCAGCGCTCGGCGCGCAGGCCCATCGCCACCGCATAGAGGGCAATCGCGCCGGCGAGCCGGGCGAGGGCGTGCGCGTCCAGCGGCACGTGCGGTGCCCGCTGATGCGCCGCCCACCAGACGATGCCGGCCAGTCCGACAAGTGAGACGGCACCGTGCAGCAGGCCGAGCCGGGGCCTGCGTGCTACCTCGACGCTTGCCAAAGCCGGATGACCGTACCAGCGATACTCGGCCCGATGGACGAGAAGCGGGCGCGTGAGGTCTGGGCCGGCTGCGAGCGGTTCGTGGCCGGGTTCGACCCGCGCGAGCGCGACCCACGCAGTGTCCTGCTCGAGCTGGCGGCCCGGGCGCCGTCGCCGGCCGAGGCAGACCGTTACGGCAGCGGGGCACTGGCCGAACGGCTGGAGGAGCGCGTGGCCGGCCTCCTCGGGAAGGAGGCGGCCGTCTGGATGCCGAGCGGGACGATGGCGCAGCAGATCGCGCTGCGCGTGCACGCCCGCCGCACGGCCCGGGAGCTCGTCGCGTTCCACCCCCTCTGTCACCTCGACGTGCACGAGGAGCGCGGGTACGAGTGGCTGCACGGTCTCCGCGCCGCGCTGCTCGGGCATCGCGACAGGCTGGTGACGACCGC
>Ga0136846_1231175_pt1 | contig 17928 bp, 12 predicted proteins | sample HopSoiMetagenom2_FD_96841 | JGI IMG/M metagenome (GOLD analysis project Ga0136846, IMG submission 96841) | Grasslands soil microbial communities from Hopland, California, USA - 2 Assembly 2016 (version 4) | ecosystem: Environmental > Terrestrial > Soil > Grasslands | place: USA: Hopland...
CGAGACGCGCGCTCCACTCCGGGCAGCGTACGCGCGCAGCCGTCGACAGTTCTGCTCGCGCAGCTGCTCGAGGACGAACGTATACGTGTCCATCGCGGCGTCGCGACTCGTGGCCGTCGACCGCGCCACCTGAAGAACGAGTGGGCTATAGGCGCCCACGAACTCACGCCACGCGACGTCCTCGGCAGCGGCGTCGCGGGCGTCGAGCAGGCGTGTCAACACGCCCGGAAATGCGTCGCTCGAGATTGGGTCGATTCCACCCACCATGCGGAGGGCCGGGATGGCTTTCCAGGGGCCAACTGCCGAGCAGAGCAACGGCCAAGTTTGCGGATGGTATCGCCGAGGCGCAACGCATCACGGTCACTGCCGCTCGTCCGCCATCCACCACTGCGTCGTGGGAAGCTTGCGCTGGCGCGGCCACACTTCGTCCAGCGTCGCCGCGTCGTAGAGCCGCCCGTTCTTCATCACGTAGCGAACCGTATTCGTGTTGCGGATGTTCTCGAGCGGGTTCGCGTCGAGCACCTGAAGATCCGCCAGCTTGCCCGGCTCGATCGACCCGAGGTCGTCGGCGTGGCCGATGGCTCGCGCGCCGACCATCGTCGCCGACCGAAGGATCTCGTGCGCGGGCATGCCGCCCATGGCCAGGCCCCACATCTCGAAATGGTACCCGATGCCCTCCTGGTTCCCGTGTGACCCGACCGCTATCCGCCCACCCGCGGCGGCGACCTTCGCCGCCTCCGCGGCGAACTTCGGGAATGCGTACTGGTCATCCGGATGCCACTGCGAGCTGCCGGTGCGCAGCTCGGTGTAGCTCTGGGGCCAGAAGCGCTGGATCTTCTTCTCGCCGCGAATGTCGTAGCGCGTCGTGAAATACTCCTGCACGGTCGGGCCACCATACGCGAGGGTGAGCACCGGCGAGTTGGTGATGCCGCTCTGCACGAGGAGCTGCACGACGTCCTTGTAGAGCGGATACGTCGGGAGGGTGTGCTCCTCGCCGGCGTAGCCATCGAGCATGTGGGTCAGGTCGAGCATGAAGTCGGCGTCGCCCTCGTTCGTCGGCGAGAGCTTGAGCTCATACGCTGCCTGCGCCACGAGCTGTCGGCGTCGTCGATCGCCCACCGCATAGGCCTTGATCGTCTCCGTCTTGAAGAAGTCGGAGTTGCGACGAAGGGCGTTGCGGGCGTCGTCGAGCGTCTGGATGCCTTCGTTCTCGAAGAAGCCCTTCGCGGTCGTGAAGATCCGCGGACCCAACACGTCGCCGGTTTCGACCCGGTCGCTATAATCGATCACGTCGTAGCTGCCGGTCTGCGGGTCGCGCGTGGACGTGACCCCGTACGCGAGATTGACGTAGTACTGCCACAGCTCCGTGCGGTGCAGTCCCCAACCCGGCGCGTACATGTGAGCATGCGTATCGACGTAGCCAGGCACGATGGTCTTTCCCGAGACGTCGATGACGCGCGCGCCTGCTGGCGTTTGCACCTGGCCCCGCGCGCCAACGGCGGCGATGCGATTGTCGCGGACCACGACGTCCGCGTTCTCGATCACCTCCGTTCCCTTCATCGAGATGACGCGCGCGCCGCGCAGCACGACCGCACCGCTTGGTCGGTCTTTCGGCACCGTGATCGTGATGTCCACACGTGTTGGCTCGTATCCCGCCGGCTGCTCCGGGTTTGCCGGTGCGCGGTCCATCGAGTCCGCGGCAGCGACGTCGTACAGGTACAGCGCCGACCCCAGTGAGTATTCGAGAATACGCCCGTCGGCACTCCATCCGGCGAACTGCGCGCCGATCTTGGTCAGGCGCTTGAGCGGCACCGGTGACGCGTTAGGCCGCAGCAACGAGATCGTCGGCGTCGCTCCGGGCGTGAGCGTCGCGAGCCACATGTTCTGGCCACCGAGCAGGGCGAGACGGTCACCCTTGGGCGAGAGAATCGCGTCATCGACGGGTTCTTCGCCGTTGCTGTTCCACGGCCGCTGTGTTGCGCGCGCGATGAGCTCCCGGTCCGTTCCGTCGAGTCGCATCGAGTAGAGGCCGTTCGCGTTCGCGTCGAACAGCAGGATGCGCGACGAGTCCGGACCGAAGTGCGGCACGCCGTAATAGGGTGGATCGAGGCGGCTCAGGTACTCGAGTCGCGTGATGGTCGTCGCGGGTCCGCACGCACCTGCCGACGAACCGGTTTTCGCCGCCGGACATGCGACCGGCATCCACATGAGATCCGCGTGGGTCGACGACGGTTCGGCGAATCCCAGCTCGTCGCTCTCGAATCGCTCAGTGCGCGTTGCGCGCGCGAACAGGAGCTTCGTGCCGTCGGGCGTGAAGGCCAGCTTCTCGTAGAACGCCTTCGAGCGCGAGAGCCGCTGCGGCACGCCGGAGGTAGCCCCCGGGCCAGAAACGTGCACTCGATAAATATCGCCACCCGTGCTGTCGTCCCAGGTCGTGAAGGCCACGGACTGGCCGTCCGGGCTCCACGCCGGGGCGTACTAGCTGACGTCGAACTTCGTTAGGCGGTGGATGTTGGTCGCCGCGACGGTCTGACCGGGAACGCGCCTGACAGGCAGGTCGGCGACCCACAGTCGATCGAGCGCAATGAACGCGACGCGCTTTCCGTCCGGCGAAAGACGTGGCCAACGGATTTGCCGCACCGTCACCGTCGAATCATTGAACGCGTAGCTGAACTGCGTCGAAGCGCCGATCAGCTCATCGTAGTCAGCGGTGAAGGGGATCGGCGTCGCTTCGCCCGAGGGCACCGCCACCTTCCAGAACTTCCCGCCATACGAGGTGACGATCGCCTTGCTGTCCGGCGTGAACGCCATGCCCGGCATGAGATCGCGCGTGGTCTTGGTGGCGATCTGATCGTGCTGTGCGTTGCGAACGAGCCAACGCTCGTCACCGGTTGCCAGCTCGCGGAGGCGAAGGGACGTCTGTTCGTTGCGCCGCGTTGCGTAGACCAGCCACCGGTGGTCGGGGCTCAGGATCGGGCGCATGCCGATGATCCGCGGCGTCGAACGGCGCACGGACTTCCCGGTCTCGACGTCCAGCGTGAAGAGCTGAGGCGTCTGGCCGCCGCTCGAATACCAGATCGTCTGTGGCCCCGCGAACCGCGGGCCGAGGTAGGCCGGGGCAGTGAATGCGTTACGGCCGGTGACGCCGGGCGCGTTGGGGTCGCCACCCGTTAGGCGCTGCCCCACGCCGCCTGCGATCGGGTAGAGGTACAGCTCGAATGGCGTGAACCCACGCAGCGTCAGCCCCGTCTGCGCTGGCCCGACATTGTGTGACACGACCACCGCGTTGCCGTCGGGCGTCCAGGTGGGGGATACGTAGTCGTAGCCGAACCCCTCGGTCCGACTGAGCTGGCGCGGCTGCGTTCCATCCGCGTTTGCCACCCACAGGTTTGGCGCGCCGCTGCGATCGCTCACGAACGCGACCTGCTTGCCATCCGGCGAGAAGCTCGGCATCGCATCGAACGCCTGGCCACTCGTTATGCGCGTCGCGGTTCCGCCGGTGATCGGCAACGTGTACAGATCGCCGAGCAGGTCGAAGACGAGCGTTCGCCCGTCGGGCGACACGTCGACGGACATCCACGTCCCCTCGTCGGTCGTGAACTTCAACGGCCGCGTTGGCACGAGCGGCAGTCCGCCGCTTCCGGTGCTCCCACCACCGGCGCCGCGCTGGGCGGCGATCGGTGCGGGTGCGGCGAGCATCACGAGCGCGGCGAGAGCGACGACAAGACGAGTGAGCATCGGATCTCCGTCGGCCAATTACTGGTCAAGCGGTGCGGAGGTAATACCACGGTGAAGCATTCGGTGCGGTACCTTATACCCGTTCACTTTCAGGCGAAAGGCGGCTGTCCAACGGGTGCGGCTCGGGTTCTATGCTTGTGTCCGGACTCACCAACCTTGTCTCGATGATTCGTTTCGCTCGTTTCGTTGGCCTCATCACACTGGCCATCACTCTTGGGCCGAGCAGGATGGCTGCACAGGCGGCGGCGCCTAACGCCGTCGCGTCGAGTGGCCTCGCGCTCACACGCGCGAAGCCATCCGCCGTCGGCATGTCCAACAAAGTCGTTCCGCGGCTCGACTCCGTCATCGAGGCGGCGATAGCCGACCATGCGACTCCCGGTGCGACGCTTGCCGTCGCCCGTCGCGGGAAGCTCGTGCTGCTCAGAGGCTACGGTCACACCGATTGGGCGAAGGGCGCGCCGCGGACGACCGATAGCACGATGTATGACCTCGCTTCGCTCACGAAGGTCGTCGCGACGACCACGGCAGCGATGATCCTCGAGGAGGAAGGAAAGCTCGACATCGAGCGCACCGTCGCCAGCTACCTCCCCGAATACGATGTGCCTGACAAGCGCGCGATCACTTTACGCATGCTGCTCACGCACGCGAGTGGCATCCGATCCAACTTTCCGCTCTGGAAGGAGGCAAAAGGCCGTGAGCAGTACTTCGCCGGCATGGTGACGTTCCCGTTGGTTCGCGAGCCCGGGTCGGCCGTCGAATACACGGACTGGAACATGGTGCTCATGCAGTTCATCATCGAACGCATCACGGGCCAGACGCTCGACCAGTTCGTGCAATCGCACGTGTTCGAGCCACTCGGCATGCGGGACACGCGGTACAATCCCCCGGAGGCCCTCAAGCCTCGCATCGCGCCGACGGAAACGGAGGACTTTCGCGGCGGCCAGGTGTGGGGCGTCGTGCACGACGAGACCGCATGGGCGCTGGGCGGTGTCTCAGGCAACGCCGGCCTTTTCTCGAGCGCACGCGACCTCGCCGCGTTCGTGCAGATGCTGCTCAATGGCGGCTCGTACGGCAGCAGACGCCTGCTGAAACCGACGACCGTGGCGCGCTGGACCGCCCGCCAGCGCGTGGACGCCAGTCGGGCGTTAGGCTGGGACACGCCATCGCCGCAGTCGAGCGCGGGCCGGTTCTTCTCGGCCCGGAGCTTCGGTCACACGGGCTTTACGGGGACGTCGATCTGGTCGGATCCGGAGCGGGAGCTGTTCGTCGTGCTGCTCACCAATCGAGTGAACCCGACGCGCGACAACCAGAAGGTCGGTCCACTCCGTCGTGCCGTCGCTGACATCATTCAGCAGTCCGTGCTCGACTCGCCGCTGCGTCAGTGGGAGGATGTGCCGGCTAGGCCGTAACCTTCCGGCTTCTCTATCGGGACGTTCTAAACGGCAAACAGCAAAGACCTAACGCGGATTAAAAACCGATTACGCCGATGGTCGCGGATTTGCTCCGTGGGCAATGACAACTCCAACGGCATGTCTGGTCTCTCATCCTTTTTTTTGTTCAACGGCCTCGGGAAGCATTGAATTGGCTTCCCGAGGCCGGTTCACCAAAAACATGAGAGACCGTAAGCTGCCGTCGGAGGCGTAACTGCCGTCGGGACAAATCCGCGACCATCGGCATAATCGGTTTTAATCCGCGTTAGGGCTTGCCGTTGCCGTTACCGGACTCGCCTGGTCGAGATGCTGACTTGGGCGCCGAGTCCATACGACGCGCTTGAACTGCATCGAGTTTCCGAAGTTTGCCACCAGCCCAACCTCGAGCCCTGACGCCCGCAGATAGTTCAACAGCTGTGCGCGGTGAACCGGGTCGATGGCCTTCGCAACCTTCGTCTCCACGATCACTTTATGGTCCACGACCAAGTCTGCTACGTAGCGGCCAACGGACGTCCCCCGGTACATCACCTCGAACGGAACGTTGCGTTCGACCAATACACCCCGGAGTCGTAACTCCACCGTGAGCGCGTTGGCGTAGACGCTCTCGAGGAAGCCCGAGCCGAAGATGTTGTGGACCTCGAACATCGCGCCGATGATCGAGTTCGTGAGTTCGCCATGTGGGAGATGGCCCCAATCCGGGCCGGCGCCTTGAGGCACATCCTCTAACGGGCCCCTGTGAGATTCGTGTGTTGGTGACATGAGCCAACCTCGCACGCTCGGCCTGTTCAAGCGGCATCAATTCACCGCCGACCGCGTTGAATTCGTGCATGACCTGGCGAACACAGCGAAAACATCGGCCACCGCAATTCCCTCGTCGCGCAACGCGTGGGCGCCACCCTTGCTCCGGGAACCCGGCCCACGCCCGTCCGCGCGGGTGAAGTTGGTATTCAAATGATGAGGTGCACATGGAACACTCTACCGGACAACTGGCGCTCGTCACCGGAGCCTCGAGCGGCATTGGCCTCGAGCTCGCCAGGCTCTTCGCCACCAACGGCTACGATCTCGTCATCGTCGCCGAGGACGACGGGATCGACGCTGCGGCCGAGACGTTGAGAACGCTCGGACCGATGGTGGAAAGCGTCCAGGCGGACCTCGCAACCCGCGACGGCGTCGACGAGCTCTGGGAGCGTGTCGAAGCCACAGGACGTCCGCTCGACGCCATCGCCATCAACGCCGGTGTCGGCGTCGGCGGGCCATTCCTCTCCACCGATCTCGAAGACGAGATCAACCTCATCAACCTCAACATCACCGGCGCCGTCCATCTCGCCAAATACGCCGTCGAGCAGATGGCCGACCGCGGCGAAGGCCGGATTCTCATCACCTCATCCATCGCCGCCGAGATGCCCGCGCCATTCGAGGCCGTGTACGGCGCGTCGAAGGCGTTTCTACTCTCCTTCGCCGAGGCGCTGCGGAATGAGCTCAAGGACACCGGCGTCACGGTGACGGCCCTGCAGCCCGGGCCCACCGACACCAACTTCTTCAACCGCGCCAACATGCTGGACACCAAGGTGGGTGCGGACAAGAAGGACGATCCGGCCGACGTCGCCCGCGACGGCTTCGACGCGATGATGGCTGGCAAGGACCACGTCGTCGCCGGCTCGTTCAAGAACAAGGTCCAGTCGACCATGGCGCAGGTGACGCCCGACAAGGTCACCGCCGAGATGCACCGCAAGCTCTCCGAGCCCGGCTCGGCCTCCAAGGTCAAGGACCGCGATCGCGACGCCAACCCGTAGTTCGTTAGGCACGAGACGAACGGCCATTCGGCTCGGCATGGCAGTACCTGGCGCGCCGGTTACGACTCCTGTCGGCCGCCGTGCTGACCATGCCGGCCGTAGCCCTCCCTCCCGGAACGTCGGGACGAACCGTCGATGTAACCGTCGTTCCAGCGGACCGTCGCCCGCCACCGCGTTGAACGCTGCGCGTTCCTTGCGTATCCTGTACGCGGTGTCCGACCTGCTCGCCGACCTCCAGTCCCACTTCGCAGACAAGTACGTCCTCGAGCGCGAGCTCGGCGGCGGGGGCATGTCGCGCGTCTTCGTCGCCCGCGACGAGAGGCTCGATCGGCGCGTCGTCATCAAGCTCCTGCCGCCCCAGGTGACCGCCACGATCTCCGCCGAACGCTTCAAGCGCGAGATCATGTTGGCCGCACAGCTCCAGCACCCGAACATCGTGCCCGTGTTGAGCGCGGGTGACCTCGGGACGCTGCCGTACTTCGTCATGCCGTTCATCGACGGCGAGTCACTCCGCGCGCGCATGATGCGCGGCCCGCTCTCCGTCCGTGAAACCGTCACCATCCTCAAGGACGTCGTACGCGCGCTCGGCTTCGCGCACAACCGCGGCATCATCCACCGAGACATCAAGCCCGACAATGTCCTTCTCGCTTCGGGCGCAGCCGTCGTCACCGACTTCGGCGTCGCAAAGGCGCTTTCGGCGTCGCGGCAGCAGCAGGGCGTGCGCCCGGTCGCCCCAACGATGACCGGCGTGGGCACGTCGCTCGGCACGCCCGCCTACATGGCACCCGAGCAGGCAGCCGCCGATCCTTCGACCGACCACCGCGCCGATCTCTACGCGCTGGGCATCGTCGCGTACGAGATGCTCACTGGGGCGCCGCCCTTCCACGGGCGAACCCCGCAGGCGCTGCTCGCCGCACAGCTCTCCGAGATACCGGCGCCGCTCACGAGTCGGCGCTACGACGTGAGCGTCCCGCTGTCCACGCTCGTCATGCAGTGTCTCGAGAAGGAGCCGGCGAAGCGGCCCAAGTCGGCGAATGACGTGCTGCGGATGCTGGACGACCCCGGCGTTCTCGTGAGCGACGCCTTTCCCGCGGCGGAGGCGCCCAGGCAGCGCCGCAAGCGGTATACGGAGATCGGCATTGGTGTATTGGTGGTGGCCGCGGTGGCGGCCGCCTGGGTTCTCACCGACCCCAGTACACCGGCGAAACTCGCGGCAGATTCGGCGAAGAGCGCGCGAGATTCGGCCGCACGCGTTGCGGCAACCAGTTCGGCCGCGGCCACCGCGGTGAGCACCGGCCCACACGCGGTTGCTGTGTTCCCGCTCGTGAGCGTGGGCAGCGATTCGGAGGCGGGGCAGGCGGCCGAGGGCATCACCTCGCAACTCGCGTCGGCGATCTCGCGGGTGCCTGGCGTCCGTGTGTCGTCACAGATGACGGCCGCTGCAGTGCGTCAGGGGGTGCGGACGCCGGCCGACGCAGCGCGTGTGCTCAACGCGACGATGTTGGTCGAAGGCACGGTGCAGCGCGCCAGTCAGCGACTGCGGGTGAGCGTTCGACTCGTCAACGTGGCGAACGACTCGACGGTGTGGGCGAGCACCATCGACGGCACGACGAGCGATGCGCTGGCGCTGCAGGACTCGACCGTCAAGGCCGTGGCCGCGGCGGTGACGGCGAGTGTGCGTCGTTAGGCGCGGCGGCGTCCGACGTCAGGCAGTCCACCCCACGTCACGGAATCCGGAACGACGCCTCGGCGCGGAAGTCCGGGTTGAGCGAGTGCCGAAGCGTGAGCGAGTACGTTCCCGGCCCTGATCGGACGCCGAATTGCACGGTGAGCGCCGTGGACTGCCCCGGCGCGAGATCGCCATCGGCGCTGACGGCGGCGCACGAGATGAGCGGCTCGAACCGGTCGAGTTGCGCCGTGGTTGCCACGTCGCCGTCGAGGAACAGGCACACGCGGGAGGTCAGATGCGCGGACGCGGAGCCCGTGTTCGTAAGGGTGGACGTGGCCGAGAGCAGTGCTGTGTACGGACTGCCCGGAGGCGCGGCTTCGACCGTGGTGGTGATTCGCTGCTCGAGTCCCGAAGGACCAAGGGCACGACCCAGCCGTGCGTCACCGGGAGCGGAGGGGCTTCCGCGAGAGCACCCGGCGGCGGCCGCCGTGAGCGCAACCAAGGATGTGAATCGAACGATGCGGGCGAGACCAACCGGCACAGGGAGCCTCCAGGAATGTTCGCGATTCGTCGTGCCGAACCTCGCCCGGCGGCCATCGGTCACGCGTCGGATTGGTCCGTTAGGGGTCAGAGTCGTATTTCATCATTCCAACGCGACGCGTTGGAATGATGAAATACGACTCTGACCCCATTTCCCCATGAGCCCATTCTCGCTCGACGGCAAGGTCGCCGTGGTCACCGGAGGATACGGCGTCCTCGGAGGAAGCATCGCGTCCGGACTCGCCGCTGCCGGGGCGCGCGTTGCGATCCTCGGCCGCCGTCGCGACCCGGCCGAGCGAAAGGTGGAAGCGCTCAAGAACGCGGGTGCTCATGCTCGGGTGCTCATCGCCGACGTCATCGACGCAGCCCAGCTCTCCGCCGCGCGCGACGAGCTGCTCGGCGAATGGGGACGGATCGACATCCTTGTGAACGCCGCCGGCGGCAACGTGGCGCGCGCTCGCAGCGACGACCGTCCGGTTTTCGATGTCCCCACCGACGCGTTCGAGGAGGTCATTCGCCTCAACCTCCAGGGAACCGTCCGACCGTCGATGTGCTTTGGCGAGGCCATGGGGCGGCAGCGATCGGGCGTCATCCTGAACATCTCGTCCATGGCCGCCGATCGCGCGATCACCGGAACGATGGGCTACGCCATCGCGAAGGCAGGCGTCGACAGCTTCACGCGCTGGATGGCGGTCGAGTTGGCGCGGAGGTACGGTGAAGGTGTGCGGGTCAACGCGATCGCGCCCGGGTTCTTCATTGCCGATCAGAATCGTGCGGTCCTTCTCAACGCCGATGGGTCCTTCACGACTCGCGCACTCACGATCATCGCGCATACCCCGATGGGCAGATTCGGCAGACCCGACGAGCTCAACGCCGCCGTCCAATACCTCTGCAGCGACTCGGCATCATTCGTGACTGGGGTTGTCCTTCCTGTCGACGGTGGGTTCAGTGCTTTCAGTGGTGTTTGAAGAAGACAGCTCGATCATGACGCTATGGTGTCTCGTACATGTTACTAGCGTAGTTGCTTAATCAAAGCTTTCCTCCCGATCCCACGACGAAGACATGACCCCTCCTGACGCCTACACGCCCCGACCCGAACACCACTTCACGTTCGGCCTCTGGACCGTTGGCAACATCGGTCGCGATCCGTTTGGTGATCCCGTCCGGCCCGCGATCGACCCGAATCGCATCGTTCAGAAGCTCGGCGAGCTTGGCGCCTACGGAGTGAACCTGCACGACAACGACCTCGTTCCGCGCGACGCGTCGGCGGCCGATCGCGACCGGATCGTGCGCGAGTTCCAGGCCGCGCTCGCGCAGTCCGGCGTGACGGTGCCGATGGCGACGACGAACCTGTTCGGCGACCCCGTGTTCCGCGACGGAGCGTTCACGAGCAACGACCGTCAGGTCCGCACGTACGCCCTGCAGAAGACGATGCGGGCGATCGACCTCGGCGTGGAGCTCGGCGCCACGACCTACGTGTTCTGGGGCGGCCGCGAGGGCGTCGAGACCAACGCCGCCAAGGACCCGCAGGAGGCCATCAAGTGGTTCCGCGATGCCATCAACTTCCTGTGCGAGTACGTGCGGGCGCAGGGGTACGACCTGCGCTTCGCGCTCGAGCCGAAGCCTAACGAGCCACGCGGCGACATCTTCCTGCCGACCGTCGGCCACATGCTCGCGTTCATCTACACGCTCGACCACCCGGACATGGTGGGCCTTAACCCGGAGGTCGCCCACGACACGATGCCCGGGCTCGATTTCTCACACGCCGTCGCGCAGGCGCTCGAGGCGGGAAAACTCTTTCACATCGACCTGAACGCGCAGAAACCGGGGCGGTTCGACCAGGACCTCCGGTTCGGCAGCGAGGATCCGAAGGGCGCGTTCTTCCTCGTGAAGCTGCTCGAGGACTCGCACTGGCCGGGCATGCGACACTTCGACAGTCACGCGTATCGAACCGAAGACGAGGCGGGCGTGTGGGACTTCGCACGCGGAAGCATGCGCACGTACCTCATCCTCAAGGACAAGGTCGCGCGCTTCAACACCGACAAGGAAATTCAGGGCCTGCTCGGCGAGTTGCGCGAGCGCGGCGCGTCCGTTGGCGATCGCGTGAGGTTCTCGCCCGACGCCGCGCGACGTATCAAGGATCAGCAGTTCGACCTCGCGGCTCTTCGCGACCGTGGCTACGCCTACGAGCGACTCGATCAGTTGACGATGGAGCTGCTGCTCGGAGTCCGCTGACGTGGCCGACTCCGTCTCCCTGGGCCTCGACATCGGGACGAGCGGCGTCAAGGCGATCCTCGTCGCGGCCGATGGCCATGTCGTCGCGACGACGACCACGCCACTCACGCTCTCCACGCCACGACCGGGTTGGGCCGAGCAGCATCCGGACGATTGGTGGAGCGCGACCGTGCAATCGATTCGCGGCGTGCTCACGCAGCAGCCGGACCTCGTGGTCGCGGCGGTCGGGATATCGGGGCAGATGCATTCGTCGGTCTTCCTCGACCGGGCAGGCAAGGTCGTTAGGCCGGCACTGCTCTGGTGCGACGGGCGCACCACGGACGAATGCGCCGAGATCACCCGGCGCGCCGGGGGCGAGGAGCGGCTGCGAGACTGGGTGCGGAACCCGGCCCTCGAGGGGTTCACACTCCCCAAGATTTTGTGGCTGCGCGCGCACGAGCCCGACACGTACGCCCGCGTCGCCACCGTTCTGCTGGCGAAGGATTTCATCCGCTATCGCCTAACGGGGACGCTTGCCAGCGAGCCATCGGACGCGTCAGGCACGCTCATGTTCGACCCCGCACGCATGCAGTGGAGCGACGAGATCCTCGCGGTCGTGGACGTGCCTCGCACGCTGTTGCCGGATGTCGGCGGTTCGTCCGAGGTGCTCGGGCGCGTGACCGCGGAGGCGGCAGCCGCCACAGGCCTTCGCGACGGGACGCCGGTGGTTGGCGGTGGCGCCGACAACGCCTGTGGCGCCGCGGGCGTGGGCGTGATCACGCCCGGTGAGGCTGTTGCCAGCTGGGGGACCTCGGGAACGGTGCTCGCGCCGACGGCGCAGCCGCTGGTAGATCCGGGGCTACGCGCTCACACGTTCTGCCACGTCGTGCCCGGCACCTGGTACATCATGGGCGTGGTGCTCTCGGCCGGCGGTGCCTTCGCCTGGTACCGCGACCAGTTTGCACGAGAGCTCGCCGGCACGCCGGGCGCGGATGCGTCGCTCGACGCCGAGGCGGCGAGCGTTCAACCGGGCGCGGAGGGAGTGACCTTCCTGCCGTACCTTCAGGGTGAGCGAACCCCGCATCGGAACGCGTCGGCGCGCGGCGCGTTTCTCGGGCTGAGTCTCGCCCATTCGCGAGCGCACATGACGCGCGCGGTGCTCGAAGGCATTGCCTTCGCCCTCCGCGACTCGCTGTCGATCCTCCAGGAGCTCGGGCTGTCGCCGAGCCATCTGCTTCTCACCGGTGGAGGCGCGAGAAGTCCCTTTATTCGGCGATTGCAGGCGGACGTCTACGGCGTGCCGGTCAGCACTGTGAATCGGGAGGAGGGTCCGGCGTACGGGGCCGCCCTGCTTGCGGCGGTCGGAGCCGGCGCGTTTCCGGATGTTGCGACCGCAGCGCGCGCAACCCTTACCCGAGGCGGCGCCGAGCAGCCAGATTCGCGGGCGCACGGACACTATCAGATCGCGTACGACCGGTTCCGCGAATCCTACCGCGCCGCCCTGTCACCCTGAGTAGATGCGCCACGTTGTTCGACGGCTGTTCGCTTCACAGGAAATCGGACTCGTTCTCGTCCTCGTCATCGTCACCATCACGTTGACCGCGCTCGCCGGGTCCCACCCCGACCGGCAGACGGGCCAGGTGGTGAACAACTTCTGGAACTCGTACACGCTGATTCAGACCGCCACCGACGCGAGCTTTTTCGCGATCATGGCGATCGGCGCGACCATCGTGATCATCTCCGGCGGCATTGACCTGTCGGTGGGGTCGATCTACGCGCTGTCGGGCGTGGCGATGGCACTCTTCCTCCGCGGCGTCGGACCCATGGGCCCTACCGCCACGACGCTGCTCGCGCTCCTCGCATCGCTTGGCGTCGGGCTCGCGTGCGGGATACTGAATGGAATGCTCGTGGTCGTGCTGCGCGTTCACCCGTTCATCATCACGCTCGGCACCATGTGGGTGCTGCGCGGCATCGCCTTCGTGGCCACCAAGGCCGAGAGCATCCTCGTGCCGTCGTCGCTCACCGCGGTGTCGAAGGCATCGTTAGGCCTCGGCGGCGGTCTATATCCGGTCCCCATGCTGTCGATGATCGTGCTGACCGTGCTAGGCATCATCTACCTGACACGCACGACGATGGGCCGCCGCATCTTCGCGTTCGGCGGTAACCTCGAGGCGAGTCGGTTCGCGGGGCTGTCGCTCTCGCGGATTCAGATCGGCGTCTTCGCCGTATCGGGGCTCACGGCCGGTCTGGCCGCATTCCTCGGAGGCAGTTTCTACGGCTCTGTCTCATCGGGCGACGCGCAGGGCTACGAGCTATACGTGATCGCGTCGGCGGTCGTGGGTGGCGCGAGCCTCCTCGGCGGCAAGGGCAGCGCCCTGGGCGCCACGCTCGGCGCGCTCCTGATCGTGTTGATTCGCCAGTCCATCCGGACACTGCATTTCGACCAGAACTACGAGTGGATCGTGATCGGCTGCGCAATCGTCATTGCCGTAGTGGTGGATCAATGGAGCACTCGTCTCACAGCACGTCGCCTGAGCCGGGCGGCCGAGCGGGCGCGAGCGACGGCTTGACCATGGCTCGAGGTCGCCGTCGCTGGCAGCGAGACCGGGAGGCAACGGCAACGGCAAGACCTAAGCGGATTTCAACGAGGATTTCACGGATTCCGCGGATTGGCTCCGTGACGGTGACGGCGGCGTCATCGCAACGAGCCGTGATTCTTTGGGAACTACCTCGGGACGCATGAGCTGCCCGAGGCCGTTCACAAAGAAAAGGAAGGATCTGAAAGAGGTAGTCGGAGATTTGAATCCCCTCGGGATAAATCCGCGAAATCCGCGTAATCGTTTTCAATCCGCGTTCGGTCTTGCAGTTTCAAAAAGTGGCGTAAACGTGATGCGTCCAACGACGCGAGGTGGCACGGTTGCAGAAGTGACGGGCTTTCAACGAGGACCTGACATGAGGAATCGAATGAGCCGATCGGTGTTTGTCTTAGGGGCGCTCGCGCTGGTCGCGGCATGTGGCGGAGGTGGTTCGGAGAAGAAAGCGGATACGCAGACCGCGGCCGTGACACCGAAGGCGAACGGCAACACGTTCACCATCGCGATGATCGCGAAGAGCTCGACCAACCCGGTGTTCCTCGCCGCTCGCACCGGCGCCGAAGCAGCGGCCAAGGACCTGTCGGCCAAGACGGGCAAGGAGATCCGCGTCAGCTGGCTCACGCCACCGCAGGAAGACGGACAGGTCCAGGCGCAGCGGATCCAGCAAGCCGTAAACGATGGTGCCGACGCGATCCTCATCTCCTGTTCCGACGCCGGGAAGGTCACCGGCGCCATCAACGATGCCGTCGGCCGCGGTGTACCCGTGATGACGTTCGACAGCGATGCCCCCGACTCGAAGCGATTCGCGTTCTACGGGGTGGATGACGAAAAGACCGGCCGCCTCGTGATGTCCGAGCTCGCGAAGCTCATGAACGGCAAGGGCAAGATCGGAATCCTCGCCGGCAATCAGAACGCGCCGAACCTGCAGCGTCGTGTCCAGGGCGTGAAGGACGAAGCGAAGAAGACGCCCGGCATCCAGATTCTCGGGACCTTCAACCATATCGAGACCCCGCAGGACGCCGCCGCGGAAGTCGTGCGGGTCGGCAACGCGTACCCCGACATTCAGGGCTGGGCGATGATCGGCGGTTGGGCGCTGTTCACGCCGTCGTTGGTCAAGGACCTCGACCCGAAGCGGATCAAGATCGCGTCGGTGGACGCGTTAGGCTCGGAGCTCGTGTACATCGACAAGGGCATCGCGCCAGTGCTGCTCGCGCAGTCCGTGTACCAGTGGGGCTACGTTGGCGTGAGCACGATCGTCGACAAGTTGATCAACAAGAAGGATGTGCCAACCGTCATTCCCATGGACCTCGTGCGCGTTACGAAGGCCAACCTCGGCGAATGGGCGCGCCAGCTCAAAGCGTGGGGGTTCACCGACGTGCCCGACGAGTACCTCAAGAGGTAGGGCGCGCGCCTCGAATGGCCGAATCGGCGGTCCGCTTCGAGAACATAACCCGGCGATTTCCAGGTGTGCAGGCACTCACCGACGTGTCGCTGGAAATCGCGGCCGGGTCGTGCCACGCGTTATGCGGCGAGAATGGCGCGGGCAAGAGCACGCTGGGGAAGATTCTCGCGGGTATCCACAAGCCCGATGCGGGCCGCCTGTACATTCACGGTCGTGAGGCGCAGTTCGCGAGCCCGCGCGATGCGCTGGCCGCGGGCGTAGGCATGGTGCACCAGGAGCTCGCGTTCTGCGAAAACCTGTCGGTGGCCGAGAACCTTTGCCTCGGGTCATTGCCATCGCGCGGCGGGCTGCTCGATCGCGACGCGATGGCGTCGCGAGCCGTCGCCATGCTCGCCGAGATCGGCACGACGCTCGACGTTTGGCGACCGGTGGGGTCGCTCACGATCGCACAGCAGCAGATGGTGCAGATCGCGATGGCGGTGAGCGGTGGCGCGAAGATCATCATCTTCGACGAGCCTACCAGCAGTCTCAGTCAGGTCGAAGCGGACCGGCTGTACGAGTTGATCGGCCGCCTCAAGGAGCGCGGGGTGGCGTGCATCTACGTGTCGCATCGGATGCCCGAAGTCTTCAGGCTGTGCGACACGGTGAGCGTCCTGCGCGACGGCCAGCACGTTGGTACGCGGCCGATCGCGGGGCTGTCCGAGCACGACCTCGTCCAGATGATGATCGGGCGCCCGTTGGCCGAGTACGTCGCTCGGCGTGAGCGGATTGTCGTCGGCGACGAGCTGCTGCGAGTCGAGGGGCTGTCGTCGCCCGGGAAGTTCGAGGACATCTCGTTCTCGCTGCGGGTCGGCGAAGTGTTAGGCATCGCGGGACTCGTCGGGGCCGGTCGGTCGGAGCTGGCGCAGGCGCTGTTTGGCCTCGATCCGGTCCGCCGTGGCTCGATCGTGATTGCGGGAGAGCCCGCCCGCGTGGCCACGCCAGCGGAGGCGATCGCGTTAGGCATCGGATTGGTGCCGGAAGACCGGAAGCGACAGGGGCTCGTGCCGCAGGAGAGCGGCGTGCACAACCTGTCGCTCGCGATCCTGCCGCGGCTCGCCCGGCTCAGCTGGCTGCGTCAGCGCGAGGAGCGACGGGTCGCGAAGGAGTTCTTCGACCGACTCCGCGTCCGCGCCCCGTCACTCGACACCGTCGTGGCCGGACTCTCCGGCGGAAATCAGCAGAAGATCGTGCTCGCGCGCTGGCTCGCCGCGTCCTCGCGGATACTCATCCTCGACGAGCCCACGCGCGGCGTCGACGTCGGGGCGAAGGCGGAGATTCACGCGCTGATCGGCGAGCTCGCGAACCAGGGCGCCGGAATCCTGCTCATCTCGAGCGAGCTGCCCGAAGTCCTCACGCTCTCGCAGCGGATCCTCGTGCTCAGAGCCGGTCGAATCGTCGGCGAGGTACCGCAGGCTGAGGCGACGCAGGACAACCTCCTGCGCCTCATGGCTGGACTCGGTGAGGCGACACGAGTGGCGTAGGCTGCTCGGTGGCGCCTAACGACTGGCGTGCCGGGCCTCGTTGCCCGGAGCCGTCATCGAGAGCCCCACCCGTTGCAACAGCGCGCGGAACCTCGGACTGTCGCGCACCGGCACGAACATCGGGTCGTTGACTGCGTCCAGCTCCGGCCACATCTCCCCCGCGTCGGTTGCTTGCTCGAGGGACGTCAGGGCGCGGGCCGTGTCCCCCACGCCAAGCCAGAGGAAGGCCTCCATCGTTCTCGACGATGACGTACGCGGCAGCCGAGCGTTCAGCTCCCGAACCTGCTGCCACGCCTTTGCGCTGTCGCCGGTCGCGGCCATGATGTACGCGCGATCCGGAACCATGATGCCCATCCGGCTGACGACGGCTCGCGCACTATCGCGAGCTCCGCTCGAGAGCAGGATCTTTGCGGCGATGGTCGCGGCCGTGTAGTTCAGGACGTTGCCCTGCAACGACTGCGTGCTGACTGTCAACGCGCTGTCCTGCTGACCCAACGCCTCGAACGCGCCGGCCACCCAGCTGAGCACGAGTGGTGAGGCAGGGTCATCTCTTCGTGCCATCTGGAACTGCTGTAGGCCCTCGGCAGTCCGCGCGAGATGCAGCAGGTGGCGCCCGTACTGAACGTGTGCCTCGACGTCAGTGGGGGCCAACCGAAGCGCCGTGAGGAATTCCCTGCTGGCGTCGCCCCATCGATACCGGTGCACCTGTGCCAGGCCTAACGCGATGTGCGGCTGGGCCAGAGTGGCATCGAAGCGGATCGCTCGCTCGGCCGATCGGGTCAGTTCCTCGGACACGTCTGCCGCGGGGGTGAGCTGAAAGTATGGGTATAGCGCCAACGCCATGCTCAACCCTGCATACGCTCCGGCGTACGAGGAGTCGAGACGGATCGCCTGGCGAAACGCGTCGGCACTTTCCTTCACGCTTTGTCCACGCCGGCGGAGGAGCTCTTGCCCGAGCACGTACAACCGGTAGGCCTCGGCATTGCGGGTCTGCTGACTGGAGGCAAGTGGTGGCGCCGTGCCTA
>Ga0136846_1243924_pt1 | contig 17924 bp, 16 predicted proteins | sample HopSoiMetagenom2_FD_96841 | JGI IMG/M metagenome (GOLD analysis project Ga0136846, IMG submission 96841) | Grasslands soil microbial communities from Hopland, California, USA - 2 Assembly 2016 (version 4) | ecosystem: Environmental > Terrestrial > Soil > Grasslands | place: USA: Hopland...
AAGCGAGAGCAAGACCGGCATCTCCGGGAGCCGTTCCTGCACAAAAATCACAATCTGGTGTGTTTGCGTTTTTGAGACATATGAGCTCCGCGCCGAAGCAAGCTTCAGCGAACGGATCCATAAGGAACGGCTTAAATTTGACCGATCGTCCGATACCCAGAGGTTATCGGTGACCGGGCCGCCGCCCACATGTCCCTTCATCTAAACCGACAATGTCAAAGAGCCAACGCGCTTCCTCCCCCGGTTCGTATGGTTCCGGGCATCGGTTGTACCGACCAAGAAGAGGCACGAAACGAACGCGAGACCTCGTTGCAAGGCCGCGTCCGCTGCTGGAGGGCCATATATGGGTGGCTCTTCCAGCCGTCAACCGGCTTTTTTGCAATTTGATTGCAGTTTGTCGGGTGACGCGGCTCGGAGCGCCGTTGCCGGTTCCCCTCGCCTGATTGCTAAATAGGTTAGTCCCTAAGGGCTTCAAGCCCCACAAAGCGCTGTTATGAACAGTTTTTCAGGCGCTCTGAATATAGGTGCGCATTGCGTCCGCTTCAGCCTCGATCCGCTCCATCCGGTACTTCACCAGGTCGCCGATCGACACGATCCCGATGATCCCGCGCCCCTCGGATACGGGCAAATGCCTGATTCGCCGCTGCGTCATCACCCCTAATGCGTCGAGAATGTCGGTGTCCGGTGTCACCGTGACGGCTGGCGAGCTCATCACCCGTGCGACCGGCCAGCCTAACGATTCGGCGCCGTGCTCGCGCAGGCAGTAGATCACGTCCCGCTCCGACATGATGCCGACCACCTCGTCGCCCTCGACAACCGGCAGGGCGCCGATCCTCTTGGCTCCCAGTCTCGAGACAGCGTCGGCGACGCTGGCATGGGCAGTGATCGTCTCGACTTCGCTTCCCTTGGAGCGAAGGACGGCGGCGATGGTCATGGCAATCCTCCGTGACTCGCGGCGTTACGCGGGTTGATAGTGCGACTTCGCGCGACCAAAGGGAAGCCGAATGCCGACCCCCGACCCAATTCCCCCTCGCCGCGACACAATCAAGCAACGCTTCTGGCGGATCTTCGGCCTGCTTGTGCTCTTGTCGATTGTCATTGCGATCGTCTCGGTGTTGCTCGTCACTCAGGGGGAAGAGGCCCCAAGCATCCATTTTATCATTGCGACCGCGCTCGGCTCCGGCTTGACCGTCCTGCTCGGCACGTCGTTGATGGCCCTGGTTTTCCTGAGCGCGCAGGGCGGCCACGACGAGCCGCCGCACATCCACGAAGAGAAAGACGACGAATGACCGATTGCGAGCGGGTACCGGTGCTGCGGGTGATGCCGGGACCGGGCGATATCAATGCCAACGGCCACATCTTCGGCGGGTGGATCCTGAGCCAGATGGATATCGCCGCCGGCATCGTCGCCTCGCGGCGTGCCAGGGGCCCGGTCGCGACGGTCGCGATCGAGGCGATGGAGTTCATCGCGCCAATCCACCTGCGCGACGTCATCTCCGTCTATGCCGACGTCGAGCGCGTCGGTCGCACCTCAATGGGCGTGCGGATTGAAGTCGTCGCCCAGCGCGACCTTGGCGAAACCGAGGTGAAGGTCACCTCGGGACTATTCACCTTCGTCGCCCTCGACGCCAACCATCATCCGCGCCCGGTCGACCAGGCTTAGCCGAGGCGGTAGGTCAGCTCCGCCGTTCCGTTCGCCGGGACGATAACGCGCCACAGCATCCAGCCGTCACGTTTCACCAGCTTCTTGCCGGTTGCGCGCGCCTCGAGCGGAAGCTCTATCTCGACTGTCTGCGCGCTCGCCATATCGTTGGTGACGACCAGCTTGAACGAGGTGTCCCCCTCACCGTTATCGACGGTCTGCTTCGCCCGGACGCCCGGTGCCTCGCCGACCTTGAACTCGACCTTCTCGTTCAAGGTGTAATCGTCGATGCTGCCTTCGCCGAGCAGGATGCGGCGCCCGTTCTTCATGCCGAACAGGGCGAGCTTGCCCGCCGGCAGCGGCAGGCCGAGGCCTTCGCTGGAGCGATTGTGAGTGACGAGAACGCGCTGGAGCGGGACGTCGAACGTGCCGCCATAAGTGCGCAGCGTCAGGATACGCTCGACCTTCACCGACGGCCTTTCGAGCAGCGCGAGCTGCTTCTGCGAACGGGAGGCGACGGTGACGTTGATCGGGACCCGATATAGCCGCACCTCGCCGAGCCTCTCCTCTTCCGCGTCATAGCCGCCGCGCTCGGCTGCAGCAGCCGGAGGCGGGGGCGGGGGCGGGGGCGGAGCCGCCAGGCGTGACCCCGTCACGACGATGTCTTCCGAGGCGAGCATAGTAACCGGGCTTACTTCACCGGCAATGTCGCTGGTCGTGCCCTGGGGCCAGCAGGTGATGAGAATGGGTTTGGCTTCGCCGGGGTTGACCCAGACGCGCTGGCGGTTGAGCTTGCCCGCCACGGCTTGCGTCTGCGCATTGGCAAGCACGGTCGCGTCACCATTGGCCAGGGTCAGCCAGGCGAACAAGCTGATCCGCTGCCCGTCCGCGGACTGCTCGGCGACGTAATTCGCCTGCCAGTCGAAATTGTTGGTAATGTAGGACAGCGTGACATCGGTCTCGACCGGTTCAGGGCTACGCACTTTGACCGACAGCGTGGGCTTTGCCGACAGCCCGACCGGCACACTCGGCACCGTGACGGTCTCCGACAGGCCGGTGCAGCGCAGCGCCTCAATCCCGGAGGCCGTCTGGATGACGACGCCATCGCCCGTCGCACGGACGATCGCGTCCTGGACGACCGTCTTGCCGGTCTCCTTGGAGGTCCGGCGAAGCGTCAGCCGTTCGCCCAGCGACGCATCGAGCAACGAGCCGGGCGACAGCAGCCGCGCGTCGCGGTTCTTTTCGAGCACGGCGAGCCCAAGACCGGTGACGATCGCGCTCTGCGGAACAATGCCCGAGGTCACTCCCTGGAACCGAAGATCGCTCGTCCCGGCCGGAAGGCGGACGTGGCGCACCTCGCTGACCAGGGCGTAACCGCCAAGCCACTGCAAATTGAGCGGCTCCAGCCCGCGGTCGGTGTCGCGATAGACCGTCACCGACACGCGCACCGGCGCCGGCGAGGTGACGATCGCCTGCGGCTCCGCCTGGGCCGAAAGCGCGACCCACGCGATCAGGGGCAGCGCCCGCTTCACCTCAGTAGCGGCTGTCGAAGGTCGCTGTGACAGTGGCTTCGCCATTGGCCGGAACCGGAACCTTCCAGCGCGTGTCGTCCGCGCTGAGCCGCTCCGACTTCATGCTCTCGACATCGATCCGGGTGTCGCCCCACAATCCCGACTGGATGAGATCGACAACGATGGGCTTCGGCCCCGCGTTGGTGAGCGTGTAGCGCATGCGGGTCTTCCAGCGGCTGCTGCTGATCCTCGTGCGCTCCTCGACAACTGGCCGGACCTTCACGTCGAAGGCCTGCCCTGTGGCGAGCCCGATATCGGAACCCATCGGGGTGTGATTGATGTGATGCTCCCCGACGAACTGCGGATTGCCGCGCGCATCGCGCTGATAGACGCGGACTGTCCCAGCCGGCAGCGCGTCCCCAAGGCCCTGGTCACGGGAGCTTGAGAAACGCAACACGGTGTCGGCGCTCAGCGGTTCGTTGCTCGTCGACAGCCAGCCGTTGCGGAATTCATAAGCCCGCGCTGCCGGCGCGCTCTTCACGTCGAGGAAGCTGACCTGCTTGGTCTGCTTGTCGGCGATCGTCGTCCGCTCGGGCAGCGGATAGAGGTAGAAGTCGCCCAAGCGCTCCCTCCCGCTCGTCTGGGTTCCGGCGCGAATTAGCCCCCCGGGAGGCGGGGGCGGCGGTGGGGGTGGCGGATAATAGCCGCCGCCATAGCGGTTGGGCGCCTGCCCGACTGACCCGGCTACCAGCAAGGTCGAGGCATTGGTGTAGGGCGTTCCGCTGTTGTTCGTCAGCGTGATCCAGCCCTGGACGTCCATCCGCCCATTGGCCTCGTCGAACAGAGCGACATAGTCCGCCGCCCACGCGAGCCCGGTCGTGAGATAGGTCAGCGTGACCGGTCGCCGGCCGCCGCCTGAGCTATCGACTGTCACCGACAAGGTCGGCCGGGCGCGGAGGCTTGCCGGAACGCCGTCGAAGATCACGCGAGCGGGCAGGCCGTCGTCGCGCAGCACCTCGATGCGGTCGCCGATCTGCATGACCACGCCGCCATTTGCGGCGAGGACTCGCGCCCTTTCACGCGTTTCCTGACCCGAGGCGGGATTGACTCGCACCAGGGTCACTTCCTGCCCCACGGCGTTCTTCATCAAAGCTTCGGGCGACAGTAGGTCGAAGTCGAAATTCTGCTCGACGACGCCGACGCCCCGGCCGTTTAGCGTGACGGTGGCAGGCTCGATGTTGGCGGAGACGTCGCGAAATTCCTGGCGGCTGCGACCGTTAGGAAGGTCAAGCTGACGCTTGTCCTCGATCAGCGCACGATCGTTATTGTAGATGGTGACTGCAACGTCGCCCTGGGCGGTCTGGCCGGGAACCGGGACCGCAGGCTGCTGCGCGAATACAGGAGCTGCCACGGCAAGCGCCGTGCATAGCAGAAAAACGGAACGCATCGGCGAATCTCCCCAAAACTCCGGGCGATGACGATGTTACATTGTAACATACGCGTCAACCCCGCCTTGAGCGGAGACAAGCAAGCCAGCCGTTAATTGGCCGTGAACGCCTTGGTCAGGCGGGCGCGACCTCGTCGTCGCCGTTCCTCGGTCGACGTGGCGCGCGGGTCCTCTTGCGGGGAGCCGGCGCGGGTTCATCCTCTTCGGGCGCGAAGGAGGTGGCGACACTGTCGGCGCCGATCGCCGGCGGCAGAACGTCAAGCGGAAGGCTGTCGTCGCGGCCATTGGCGCGCGGCGCGCGATCCTCGTCGTCGTCCGCGCTGCGTTCGTCGCGGAAGTTCCGGCGCGGCCGGCCGCGGTCGTTGTCACGATTGTCCCGTTCGCGATTGTCCCGGTCGCGATTGTCGTGGCGTCCGTAGCGCTCGTTGCGTTCGCTACGATCTCCGCGGTCGCTGCGCTCCTCGCCTTCATCGCTTTCGGCGTCGGCGCTCTCGAGCTCTTCGCCCTCATCGTCATCGGCGTCATCACGGCGCGGGCGCTGTTCTTCGAAGCGGGCGCGGTTTTCACCGAGGACGCGGAAATAATGGTCGGCGTACTGCAGATAATATTCGGTCTGCACGCGGTCGCCGGCGAGCTGGGCGTCGCGCGCCAGGCTCTTGTACTTTTCTAGGAGCTGCGCCGCATTGCCGCGCTGGCGATTGTCCTGACGGTTGCCCGGCTGTCCGCCGAGGTTGCGTCCACCGCCGCCCTGCCCACCGCGGCCGCGACGGCGGCCGCCCTGTCGTTGATTGATCAAGCCTTCAAGTCCTTACCCAGTAGGTCTTGTGGTCCCTTAGGCATGAGAAGCAGGGGCGGCGCCGCGAAGCGTCGGCTCTGACCCTCTCGTTCCGGTCCTTGTGCGCTCATGCGCTTAAGAATTCGGCCGATTGCGTCGGGGGTGGGCGGTATCGCGCTCTACAGCTTTCGTGGTGGAGCGGGACCGGCCCTGCCCAATGATGTAGTGCGCCCGACACCGGATGCCAAGCGATTTTCGATTAAACATAGGTAAGGAGGAGCGCGCGGTCGCGCCCGGCCAAATCCTGCGCGACCGATGCCTGCAGCCCCTCACGGACCAGCAGCCGCGTCACGGCAGCAGCCTGGTCGTGACCAATTTCGATTGCGGCAAGGCCCTCCTTGCTGAGCAAATGCGGTAATTGCGGAGCCAGCGCCCGATACGCATCGAGACCCTCGCTGCCCGCGAACAGCGCCTCGTCCGGCTCGTATTCCCGGACGCCTGGGCCAAGGTCGGCACCTTCCGCGACATAGGGTGGATTGCACAGGATCAGGTCGAACTGCTCCATCAGGCCGGCGGCCCAGTCGGCCTGCACCCATTTCACCCGGGTTTCGAATTCAAGGCGTCGGGCATTGGCCGAGGCGTAGGATAGCGCCTGTCGCGACAGGTCGATGCCCATTCCGCTCGCCTCGGGCCAGATGTCGAGCGCCGCCAGGAGCAAAGTCCCGGGTCCGGTGCCGAGATCAAGAATCCGCTTAGGCCCTTCGCTTCCATCGAAATGCTCGATCGCTGACGCGATCAGGACTTCCGAATCAGGCCGCGGCACGAGCACGCCCGGACCCACGTGCAGCTCGATGTTCCAGAACGCGCGCCGTCCGGTGATGTATGCGACGGGTTCGCCCGCCTTGCGCCGCTCGACCATTGCCCAGAATCGGTCAGGCACCTCGCGATTCGGTGGCGAGAGGATCAGCTTGTCGCGGTCGATGTGAAGCGCCTCGGCCATCAGCAGCTCGGAATCGAGCCGTGCGGTATCGCTGTTCACTTCGAGCTGGCGCGCTGCATCCGCAAGCGCGCGGGAAATCGCCTTCAATGCTTAGCTCCGCTCCGCTGGCGCGGAGGCCGCTTGCGCATCCTCCAGGCCTGCCAGGCGTTCGGCTTCGTCTTCCGCGATGAGGGCATCAATAATCTCGGTTAGTCCGGCACCTGCCAGGATCTCGTCAAGGTTATGACGCGTGAGGTTTATGCGATGGTCCGTGACCCGGCCCTGCGGGAAATTGTAGGTCCGGATGCGTTCGGAGCGGTCGCCCGAGCCGACCATGGACTTGCGCGCACCAGCCCGCTCGTTCGCAAGCCGCTCGCGCTCCATCTCGAACAGGCGCGTGCGCAGCACCTTCAGCGCCTTGGCCTTGTTCTTGTGCTGGGATTTCTCGTCTTGCTGGATGACGACGAGGCCAGTCGGAAGGTGAGTGATGCGAACGGCGCTGTCGGTGGTGTTGACCGACTGCCCGCCCGGACCTGATGAGCGATAGACGTCGATGCGCAGGTCCTTGTCGTCGATCTGGACGTCGACGTCCTCAGCTTCGGGAAGGACGGCAACCGTAGCCGCCGAGGTGTGGATTCGTCCGCCGCTTTCGGTCAGCGGGACGCGCTGAACCCGGTGAACTCCACTTTCGAACTTCAGCCGGGCGAAGACGCCCGGACCGTTGATCGAGGCGATCGCCTCCTTGAAGCCGCCGACATCGGATTCGCTCGAAGAAATCAGCTCGAACCGCCAGCCCTGCTCCTCCGCGTAACGCTGGTACATGCGCAGCAGGTCGCCGGCGAACAGAGCAGCTTCGTCGCCCCCTGTCCCGGCTCGCACCTCCAGCATCGCCGCGCGGTCGTCGGCAGAGTCCCGCGGCAAGAGCCGGATCGCAAGGTCGCGCTCAGCCTGCGGCAGCTTATGACGGATTTCGTCGGCTTCGGCTGCCGCCATCTCCTTGAGTTCAGGCTCGGCGGCCGGGTCAGCGACAAGGCCATTCAGCACTTCGAGCTCGGCACGCAGCCGCCGAACCTCACGCGCCGCCGCAGCGACGGGCTCGATCTGCGCATATTCCTTCGACAGGCGCACAAACTCGTCCGGCGCCAGGTCGCCGCGGGACATCGCATCCGACAGCTCGTGCTTCTTCGCCTCGATCGAAGCGATCCGTTCCGACGAAATCTGGGTCACCCGGCGATCGCCTCCGCGATGAGGTCGAGCGAGACGGATTTCTGTTCACCGCTGCTGAGGTCCTTCAGCTGAGCTTCGCCGCGGTCGAGCTCATCGTCGCCGATGATCAAGGCGTACGCGGCGCGGGCGTTGTTCGCCCGGCTGAGTCGCTTCTTCATGTTGCCGCGATAGGCCATGTCTGCCGCGAGGCCCTCACGGCGGAGGCCGGCGAGAACCTTCTGACCCTCGGCCTGCGCTCGGTCGCCGAGTGGAATGATCACCACGGATGGCCGATCCGCTTGCGGGGCGTCGATCATCATTGCGAGGCGCTCGATACCCGCCGCCCAGCCAACGGCCGGGGTGTGCTGACCGCCGAGCGATTCAATAAGGCCATCGTAGCGGCCGCCGGCAAGCACGGTGCCCTGCGAACCGAGCCGATCAGTCACGAATTCGAACGCTGTGTGACGATAATAATCGAGCCCTCGCACCAGCCGCGGCGCGCGCTCCCACTGAACGCCGGCAGCGCTCAGGCCTTCGGTGACTTGCGCAAAGAAGTCGGCCGCTTCGCTCGTCAGGAATTCGTCGATCGGCGGCGCGCTGTCGACGATCGGCCAATCCTGGTGCGCCTTGCTGTCGAGGATCCGCAGCGGATTGCGCTCCAGCCGCGCCTGGCTGTCTTCACTCAGGTCCGATGCTTTTGCGCGAAAATGCTCGAGCAAGGCATCACGCCACGCCGCGCGTGTCTCGGGATCGCCTAGAGTGTTCAACTGCAGGATCGCGCCCTCGATCCCGAGCTCCTTCAGCAGCTGGTCGGCGAAGGCGAGGATTTCGATGTCGGCCTGCGGCTCCCCCGCACCGATGATCTCCGCGTCAAGCTGGTGGAACTCGCGAAAGCGACCCTTCTGCGGACGCTCGTAACGGAACGCCGAACCGTGGGTCGCGAGTTTCAGCGGCGCGTATTGCTGCCAGCCTTCGCTGAGGTAGGCGCGGCAGATTCCGGCTGTGAACTCGGGCCGGAGTGTGATGCCTTCGCCGCCGCGATCCTCGAACGAATACATTTCTTTTGAGACGACATCGGTGGTTTCACCGATCGTCCGCGCGAACACCTGCGTCGGCTCGATCGTCGGCACTTCGACGCGCTTGAAGCCGTACAAACGGCGCACGCGATCGAAGGCGCTGACCACCGCGGCGAGGCGGTCGGCGTCTTCTCCAAGCAGGCTTTGCGTGCCCCGAACGGGCTGAACCGGCGTCATTGCGCCGCGCTTAAGCACATTTCTTCGAAATGAGGAATCAGCCGGTTGTCGTCGACCGCTGCTCCCGCTCGCGCTGCTGCCGGAAGAAGCTCGGCGGCGGGAGGAACAGCTTGCGGATTGAAATCCCCACCACTCGCCCGAGCGGATCGAGCAGGTCCGACTGATAGTTCAAGGGCAAGGCGCCGGAAGAGTTGCGGACGCGTGGGCGGGTGTTGAAGACGTTGGTCACTTCGAAGCGGACCTGGGTGCCGCGCAGCCAGGGGTGCTTGAGCGCAACCTCCGGGATGTCGCCGGGGTTGGCGAACAAGCGAAGGTCGAAGGTCGCCAGCGATCCGAAATGGAGGTCGTCGCCGGACAGGGTGTTGACCTCCGTCCCGCTGCGCCACTTGGCGCCGATGCGCGCACCGAGGCCATTGTTGAAGTAGCCGGCCTGCGCTTCGACATTGTGCCGCGGCGTGCCGCCACTCTGCCCCGCCGCGTCACCGTGGAGGTAATCGAGCTTGAGTCCCGGCGCGATCACCGTCTTGTCGACGAAGGTGACGGTATCGGTCAGCGAGAAGGTTAGCCGGCCGCGGTTGCCGCCGCCGAAACCGCCAAACCCGCCGCTACCGCGGCCGCCTCCGCCGAAGCCGCCGAAACCGCCTCCGCCACCCGGACCACGGCCGCCATCCGCCGAGGGACCACCCGGAGGAGGCCCGGCGTCGGGGGGAGCGGCGCCATTAGGCGGTGGCGTGGCCTGGCCGGCAGGCGTGTTGCCAGCCGCACCGCTGCGGCCGCCGCCGCCACGGAACTGGGCGCGAATCTGGTCGATCACCGCCTGAGACGGGCGGCGTGACTTCAGCGGCTTCGAGAAGTCGAAACCAAACCGCAGCGTGTCGCGGCGCGAGCTGTCGAAGTTCACTGGAGTCAGGTCGACACTGAGCAACGGCCCGATGCACGGTGCCGGCGTGCAGGTCCCGCGCTGGAAACGGTTCGGGAAGGCTTGCTCAATCTGAGGCGTCACGCTGATGCCGGAGATCGGCCGGTCGATCGTCTGGTGCACATATTCAGCACGCAAGCGCAGGTCCGTGTCCTTGATCGGCTGCCAATTGCCGCCGATCTTCAGCACGTTGCGCTTGTCGGACTGCAGATTCGGATTGCCGCCGGTCGTCGCCGTGACCAACGCCGTCTGCCCGGTCGTAAAGTCGAAGATGCGCGTGTCGGGCGTGACCAGCTGCGGATCGCCCAATTGCTGGATGGACGGAGAGCCTTCCTCGCGAGTCCAGCTGGTGATGAAGCTCAATCGGTCGACCGGCGACCAGTTCGCCCCGGCGCCGATTGTCGTCAGCGTGCCGAAGTCCGATAACTGGTCGACCTCGGCATTCGCGTTGACGGTCAAGTTGCCAAGCGCGCTGAAGGCGCGGTTGCGGCGGGAGACCGGCAGGTCGAAATTGACGGACGCCGTGCCCGTGGTGCGGCCGAATGATGCGGGAGTTTGGACGCCCTGGCGAGTGCTCTCGCCATCAAGATGCTCGGTGCTCCCGCCGACGCGGAAGGTGGCGCTGGCGTTGCCGGCCGGCACCTTGAACAGCGTGCCGTTCGCCGTTCCGGTCAGGTCGGCCGAGGTGCGTGTTTCGCGAGCGCGGTCGCGTGGAAAGGTCACATTGTCGCGGTCGGTGCCGGTCGTGTCCCGTGCCCAATCGGCATTGCCGGTGACGTTCCACTTCCACTGCGCCTTGGTGCCGTTGAGCGTCGTTCCGACGTGCGCGCTGTTGGTCGTCGTATCGCGTCCGAGCGACCCCGCCACATTTTCGCCAAGGCCGTTCAGTGAATGGCCTTCGTCGTGCTCGACCTCGGCATTCAGGGTGGCCGAAACATTGCCGAGGATGTTGCGGTTGAAGGTTGCAGCGCCGCGCAGCTGGCGCTTGGTCCCGATGAGCGAACGCGCCGCAAGCTCCTGCTCGTCCGACGCTGTCGGCGGAGCCTGCGTCAGGCGAACATCGCGTTCGGCCTCGGTCAACATGCCATTGCCTTCGGCATGCACGTTGAACTGCGTTCGCCCGTTCTTCTGGACGAGGAAGCGGGTGACGTCCGCGTTGCCGCCCACGTAGCCGCCATCGGTCGACGTGTTCGCGCCAATCTGCGCCGTAGTCGACCTGAAGCGCTGGCGAAGGACGATGTTCACGACCTTCTGGTCGGCACGATAGCCGTACTTGAGCGCGACTTCCTCGGGCAGGATCTCGACCCTCAGGATGGCTTCGGTCGGAATGTCGCGAACCTCACGGAAGCCTGACACCCGCTGGCCGTTGAGCAGCAGCACCGGAGATTCGCCGCCGCGCCCGCGCGAGCTGCCGATCTGCGGCGCGATCGCATCGAGCAGCTCGGTGATGGTGGTTGCGCCGGTCGCGCGGACGTCGCGGGTGTCGAGCGTGTTCTCGGGCGGGATGTCGCCGACGACCGATCCCGGGGGCTTCGATCCCTTGATGACGATCGCTTCCTCGTCACCGGCATATTCTTCGACCGGTGGTTCGGTGGTCGTCGAGTTCGTGCTCGTAGGCGCCGAGGTGCCGCCCGCGGCCGACACCGGCGGTGTCGATGGGTCAGCGGTGGTTGGTGACGCAGTCGTAGTCTGCGCCAGAAGGGGCGCACCGATCGGCAGTAGGATAGCAGCGCCAAGCAGCAGCCGTGCTTTGTGTAAACGGTAATTCATGCGTGCCGCCTATCCCCGCGAACTGAACGGACGATGACAACGCCCCGAACTTCGACAAAGTGCCGACAGTCACCGACAAACGACCACTCGGGCGTTGTTCCCATTGGCCAGCGATGATTAGAGCGCAATAACCCCGTAATCCTCCGCAAGATTTGAAGGAGTTAGTGTCGATGCGCCGAGCCTTGCTCGCTGCCCTGTTGCTGTCTTCCGCCGCGTCGCCGGCCTGGAGCCAGCTCGTTCCCCCGCAAAACAGCCGTCCGGCCGCGACACCCAAGACCGACACGATCCCGGCGGCGCGCGACGTTGCCTATCCCGGGACATTGCAGCTGACGGTCAACGCGTCCGATGTGACCCGCGGCATCTTCCGCATCCACGAGCGCGTTCCGGTCACCGGCGCCGGCGACCTGGTCATGCTTCATCCCAAGTGGGTTCCGGGCGGGCATACGCCGCGCGGCGACATCAAGAACATCACCGGCTTCCGGCCGAGCGCCGATGGAAAGCCGCTGACGTGGGTCCGCGACGATCTCGACGTCTGGGCATTCCACATCGCCGTGCCCGCGGGAGTCACCGCAGTCGACCTCGACTATGACTACGTCACCGCGACCGACAAGAGCATGGGCCGCATCGTCGCGACGCCGGACATGGCAAGCATCCAGTGGCTGTCCACATCGATGTACCCCGCAGGCTATTTCGTTCGGCAGATCCCGATCCAGGCCTCGGTGATCGTCCCGACCGGATGGAAGGTTGCGACGGCTCTTCGCCCGACGGCAACGACCGCGAGCCGCGTCGATTATCCGGTGACGAGCTACGAAATCCTGATGGACTCTCCGCTGATCGCCGGCGCCCATTACCGCCGCATCGACCTTAGCCCCGATGTGGCGATCGATGTCATTGCAGACAATGAGCTGGAGCTTGCCGCCAAGCCCGACCAGGTCGCCGCGCACAAGCGCCTCGTCGACCAGGCCGTGCGGCTGTTCGGCGCGCAGCATTACGATCATTACGACTTCCTGCTGACCATCTCCGACAATCTCGGCGGCAACGGGCTGGAGCATCACCGCAGCTCTGAAGACGGGGTCGACCGCGGCTATTTCACCGACTGGGACAATGCGCTCGGCGACCGCAACCTGCTGCCGCACGAATATGTGCACAGCTGGAACGGCAAGTACCGGCGCGGTGCGAACCTGTGGACGCCCGATTACCGAACGCCGATGCAGGATGAATTGCTGTGGGTGTATGAGGGCCAGACCCAGTTCTGGGGCTACATCCTTGGCGCGCGCTCCGGGATGCTGTCGAAGCAGGACACGCTCGACGCGATCGCCTCGACCGCCGCGACCTACAGCACCGGGACGCCGGGGCGCGCCTGGCGGCCGCTCGTCGACACCACGAACGACCCGATCATCGCCAGCCGCGCCGCGATACCGTGGCGGAGCTGGCAGCGGAGCGAGGATTATTACAGCGAGGGCGAGCTGATCTGGATCGACGTCGACCGGATCATCCGCGAGCAGTCAGGCGGCAAGCGCTCGATCGACGATTTCGCGCGCGCCTTCTTCGGCATGCGCGACCGCGATTATGGCGAGCTGACCTATACGTTCGAGGACGTCGTCGCGACGCTTAACAAGGTCCAGCCGTACGACTGGACGTCCTACCTTCGCGCCAAGGTTTACAGTGTCGCGCCGGTCGCTCCCTTGGAGGGGATCGAGAAGGGCGGATACCATCTGGTGTTCACCGATGAGCCGACCAAGTGGATCAAGTCCGGCGAGAAATCCGGAAAGACCAATGACCTGACCTATTCAGGCGGCTTCATGGTCGGGAACGATGCCAAGGTGACGCGCGTGCTGTGGGACAGCGCGGCGTTCAACGCCGGCATCAGTGTCGGGACCGAGATCGTCGCGGTGAACGGGCGCAAGTTCGACGCCGATGCGCTGAAGCAGGCGATCAAGGCCGCGGCCGGCAATGGCGCGTCACCCGAGCTGCTGATCCACGACGGCGACGTCTACCGGACGGTGAAGCTCGATTGGCATGGCGGACTGCGCTACCCACGGCTGGAGAAGGTCGGGAAAGGACCGGGGACGCTAGACGCATTGCTCGCCCCGCGCTGATCCCGCGTGAAAGGGGGGCTGTATGCGTGGTTGGCTTCTGATTGGATTCTTGGGGCTGGCGGCTTGCAACCCAGCGTCATCCTCATTCAATCCGCGCATGCCAACTACGGTTTGGCTGGTCGACGATAGTCCCGATGCGCCAGCACGACTGCGAGTAGGCGCGGCCGAGCAGCGCGCCGAAGCGCTCGACGGAGGGCTTCACTCGATTCTAGCGCGCGATCCCGCTGCTAATGCTCATGCCCTTCAGGTAGAAATTAGCGGGTCGCCGAAAGGCCCTCTCGATGGCGCACCGATCCTGATCAAGGACAACGTCGAAGTCGCCGGCATGCCGACCACCGCCGGAAGTCTCGCGCTCGCAAACAACGCAACCAATCGCGACGCGCCGTTGGTCACACGGCTGCGCGCTGCAGGCCTCGTCATTCTCGGCAAGACCAACCTCAGCGAATGGGCGAACATCCGCTCGAACCATTCGATCTCTGGGTGGAGCGCGGTCGGCGGGCAGACGCGTAATCCGTGGGCTCTCGACCGCAATCCGTGCGGAAGCTCGAGCGGCAGCGGGGCCGCGGTTGCTGCCGGCATCGTCCGCCTCGCCATCGGAACCGAGACGGACGGGTCGATCACCTGCCCGGCGGCGATGAACGGCATCGTGGGGATGAAGCCGACTGTGGGGCTGGTGAGCCGGACCTACATCGTTCCGATCAGCCACAGCCAGGACACGGCCGGGCCGATGACGGCCAGCGTGAAGGAAGCCGCGGAGCTGCTGTCGGTGATCGCCGGCACCGACCCGGCGGACCCCGCGACCGCCGAGGCCGACGCTCACAAGGCGGACTATGCCGCCCTGCTCGACGCCAACTCGCTTCGCGGCAAGCGCATCGGCGTGATGCGCTTCGCGTCGGGCTTCGGCACCGACACGGCGTTTGAAACCGCGCTCGCGATCCTGCGCGAACGCGGGGCCATCCTGGTCGACATCAAGAAGATCGAAGGGTTCGATGACGATGTCGTCGGGGCCAATGAGCAAAAGGTGCTCCTGACCGAATTCAAGACTGACCTGGCGAAATACCTGCAAAGCAGTCCGGCCCAGATTCCCGTTCGATCGCTCGCGGATGTCATCGCCTTCAACAACGCGCACCAAAGCGAGGAACTGGCGCTGTTCGGGCAGGAGACGTTCGAGCAAGCCGAGAAGACCAAGGGGCTGGACGACCCCGCTTACCTGAAAGCAAGGGGCGACAGCTTCATGGCGGCGGGGCCAAACGGGATCGACAAGCTGTTGAAGGACAACAGGGTCGTTGCGCTGGTCGGGCCGACCATGCCGCCGGCATGGAAGATCGACGCGGTGAACGGCGACCAGAGCTCGGGCGGCGGTGCTGGTTCGCTCGCGGCTGTGGCGGGCTACCCGCACCTCACGGTGCCAATGGGGCTGGTGAAGGGGCTGCCGGTCGGCTTGTCCTTCATCGGGCCGAAGTGGAGCGAGGCGTTATTGCTGTCGCTTGGCTATGCTTATGAGCAGGCGCGCGGGCCTTTCCCGGCGCCGAAATTCTATCGCTCGATCGAGGAGAGCCCGGAGGTCGCGCCGCTGCTCGAGCCGCACCGATAATCCGTTTTCCGAAAGGGGAAGCCATGGGTCACGCATTCGACACGTATCTGGAGGTCCGCAAACAATTCCTGCGGCCGATCGAACGGCGCGAGAACCGGTTCAACGAGTGGCTGGCGATCCACATCACCAAGGTCGTGGGGACGATGTGGTGCGCTTATGCCTTCGCGATGCTGGCGTTCATCAGCCTGCCTGCCGCGATACGGGGCGGAACGGCGACCCTCATTTCATGGATTGCCCAGACCTTCCTGCAGCTCGTGCTGCTATCGATCATCATGGTCGGGCAGAACATCGCGGCCAAGAAGTCGGACCGGCAACTGGAGCAGACCTATAAGGATTCAGAGGAACTGCTGAAGGTCAGCGCGGCGATCCATCAGCTGCTGGAGAGGAACACCGAGCTGACGAGCGAGATTCACGAGGTCGTTCGAACTAAGCCGTGAGCTTGAGCGCCGCGATGGCGGCGACGATGCCGAAGATCAGCAGGATTCGGATGAGGCTCGACGGTTCCTGGAACCAGAGGATGCCGACGACAACGGTGCCGACCGCGCCGATCCCGCCCCACACTGCATAGGCCGTCCCCATCGGGATCGAGCGCGAGGCGACTTCGAGCAGGCCCATGCTGATCGCGACCGAGACGAGGAAGGCAATCGTCCACGGCATGTTGCGGAAGCCGTCGACGAAGCGGAGCGAGGTGGTGAACCCGACCTCGAAGAACCCGCCGATGATGAGCCAGACCCAGGGCAAGATGAACGTCCTTTCACTGGACGAGCGGACGGCTCGCATTAGCTTCGGCTCCATGGCGAACCCGACGACCATCGGCAACAGGATCGCGCCGCCGCGCTTCCTCGCCTTCATGGCGACGCTGGTCGTCGGCTCGCCGATTTTCGTGATGCTGTTCCACCGCTGGGCCCTCGGCGCGATGGCGGGGTTCGACGTTGCGGCGATCCTGTTCCTTGGGCTGTGCCTGCCGCTGCTGAAGACGACGGAATGCGCCGTCATCCGCCAGCATGCGGCGGCGAACGACGCCAACCGCCGGGTGCTGCTGGGCATTACCGGCATTGTCATCGCGACCTTGTTCGTCGCCATTGCGGCGGAGGCCATCGGTCATAACCCACAGCCCTTCACCAAGACCCTGATCATCACCACGCTTGGCCTAGCCTGGCTGTTCAGCAACACGGTCTACGCGCTTCACTACGCGCATCTCGCGTACCGACATCCGGAGCGCGGGTGCCTCGGCCTCGAATTCCCCGGCACAAAGATCCCGGTCTATTGGGACTTCGTCTATTTCGCCTTCACCTGCGGGATGGCGTTCGCGACGTCGGACGTCCAGATCACCAGCCAGCACATCCGCAAGGTTGTGACGGTGCATTCGCTGGCGGCATTCGCGTTCAACATCGGCGTGCTTGCCTTCACGATCAACGTACTGGGATCGAGCTAGGTATAATCCATCTCGGGCGGCTCGGTGACCTTGCCGCGGGCACCGATCAGGCAGCCGCCGATGATCATCACCGCGCCGGCGAGGGTGTAGAGCGAAACCCGTTCGCTGAACGCGACCCAGCCGCAGATCGAGGCCCAGATGAAGCCGCTATATTCAGTGACGGCGAGATAGCTCGCCTCGCCGCGGGCATAGGCCCAGGCGAACAAGAGCCCTCCGGTCGTGGAGAGGATCGAGGCGAGCACGACCCATCCGATTTGTCCCTGCGGCCAGGCGGGAATGCCGAAGATTGGGACCGCCGCCAGCCACAGGACAAGGACGACGATCGCCTGGAAGAAGTTGATCTCGAGCGGCTTGGCAGCGAGCGCCTGCCAGCGCATCATCAGGATGTTGCCGGAATAGCAAATCGCCGAACCGATGACGGCGGCGATGCCGAGTAGGACGTCGGGTTGCACCTCCGCGCGGGCTTGGCCGACGACAATGACCAGGACTCCCGCGAACGCCGCGATGGCGCCACCGATCAGGCGTGCGTTGAGCCGTTCCTTTAGGAAAAGCGGAGCGAGCAGCATGGCGATGAGCGGCGCGATGAAAGTCAGCGCGAGGGCTTGGGCGAGGGGGACGCGGGCGATGCCCCAGAAGAAGAGCGCTGCCATTACCATTACGTCGACGCCGCGAATGACATGGATCCATAGCGTCTTACGGGTGGGCCATTGCTGGCGGCGCGGGAGGTATAAGGCGGAGCTGAAGAACAGGTTGGCAATCGCGCGCCAGATGCTGACCGCGACCAGGCCGATCGCCAGCACGAGATGCTTCATCACCGCGTCCATGATCGACAGCACGGCGACCGCGGCGAGCGCGGCGGCGAAGGCCTGGACCGGATGCTGGGCGACGCGGTTCACGCGTCCGGCTTAGCGGCGATTAGTGACTGGCGGGAGAGTCGATCAGCAGCGGCGGCTGGGCACTGGCGTGGGCCAGCGAATTGGCGATTGCGCCGCCGAGGAACAGGATGATGAGCAGCTTGCCCATGGCGCCAATCTGCGCCGGCAAGGTTGAGGAATTGCTAAAGCCTATTCGGCGGCGTCGAGCGTCGGTTCTTGCAATGCGGCAGCCGCTTCGAGCTCGTCCGCCTTCGCCTCGACCAGCTTCACGATGTGGTCGATCATGTCGGCGTCCTGCACATGGTGGTCGGTGACGCCCGACAGATAGACCATGTGCTTGCCCTGGCCGCCGCCGGTGATGCCGATGTCGGTCTCGCGGGCCTCCCCCGGACCGTTGACGACGCAGCCGAGCACGCTGA
>Ga0136846_1208953_pt1 | contig 17919 bp, 15 predicted proteins | sample HopSoiMetagenom2_FD_96841 | JGI IMG/M metagenome (GOLD analysis project Ga0136846, IMG submission 96841) | Grasslands soil microbial communities from Hopland, California, USA - 2 Assembly 2016 (version 4) | ecosystem: Environmental > Terrestrial > Soil > Grasslands | place: USA: Hopland...
GGGGCGTTGATCGTCATCGAGGTGGAGACGCTGTCGAGCGGGATCTGGTCGAAGCAGATCCGCATGTCCTCGATCGTGTCGATCGGGACGCCGGTACGGCCGACCTCGCCGCGGCAGAGCGGGTCGTCGGAGTCGCGTCCCAACTGGGTCGGCAGGTCGAAGGCCATCGAGAGCCCGGTCGAGCCGTGCTCGATCAGGTAGCGGTAGCGCTCGTTGGTGTCCTCGGGCGTTGCGAAACCGGCGTACTGGCGCATCGTCCAGAGCCGGTCGCGGTACATCCCGTCATGGATGCCACGGGTGAACGGGGGCTCGCCGGGCCCGCCGAGGCGCTCCTGCAGCCCGGGCGCGACATCGCTCTCGTCGTAGACGCGCTCGATCTCGATCCCGGAATCGGTGAAAACGCGCTCGTCGTCGGGGCCCACGAGGGGCGCGATCGTGCGATGGGTCTCTTCAGTAGCCATGGCGACAGAATATGGGCAGCGGAACATTGCGGCCGTTTACGGTTTGTGAGAGAGCAGGCCGGGAATAATCTTGGCTGCAAACGAAATGCCGTAAGTCGCCATGTGAGGCAGCAGGGGGCGGCAGCAAAACGGAGGATCGACATGAACGATGTGACCCAGCCAGCAAGGGGCCGGGGCTTGATGCTGTCAGCTGTAGCGATGCTCGCTGCGCTGGTCGCGTTGCTCGCCTTCGCCCCGTTCGCAGCCGCGACGAGCGATCCGCTCGCCAGTGGGACGACGACGATCAGCCTCAACAAGGGCCTCGTCAAGAAGTTGAAGAAGTACAAGGTCAAGGTGGTCAAGGTCAGCCCGGCCACAGTGAAGGGGCGCGTGGTCAGTCTGCCGGTGAGCGGCGGATCACTGGACCCGATCACGGGTGCGGGAACCGTCGAACACAGCGGCGGGCTCAAGTTCAAGGCCGGTAAGAAGAGTGCGCCGGTCAACACGCTCGTGCTCGATACGACGACCGGCTCGCTTACCGCGAAGGTCGCCGGCAAGAGCATGAAGTTCGCCTCGGTGAAGGGCTTCACCGTCGCCCGCAACGGCTTCGGCGCCAACGTCAACATCAGCGCGCTGAAGTTGACCGGCAAGGCCGCAAAGCAGCTCAACAAGAAGCTCGGCTTTACCGGTAAGAAGAAGAAGAGCAAGGGCAAGAGCAAGGCCCTGAAGCCACTCTTCAAGGGCAATCAGGTTCTCGGCAGCTCGACCAGCGAAACGCAGCCGAAAACGGTCGCGGTACTGCCAGCCGGCAATGCGACGCTGGCGCTGAGCCCATCGGCGCTGCAAAAGCTGCGCAATGTAGGGCCGCATGCACCCGGTGAAGAAGGCCCGTTCGCGGTGAAACTCTCGACGGTGGCGCCGACGTCCATTGTCAGCGCCGGCCCTCCGCCAACCGTTGCGTTCCCGATCGGCGGGGGCTCGCTGGCACCGAATGCCTCTGCAGGCATTCTGCAGACGCTCGGTGGGCTGCGCCTGGTTCAGAGCCTGGAAGCTGCTCCGCCTCCAGGGACCAGAGGCGTCACGACCCTCACCATGGGCAATATCTGGGTGGATCTCGGCGCGAAGACAGCCACAGTCGAAGTGACGATCGAAAACCCGAAAACCCCGGAAGCCAACCTGGGCAACCTTGGGCGCTCCTCGATTGCCAACATCGACCTGACCGGAGCGGCCATTACCGCCGATCCGATCACTCGCGTGATCAGCGTTAAAAACGCCTCCGCGACGTTGCAGGAAGTTACCGCTACAACGCTCAACTCGGTGTTCATCACACCGATCGAAAAAGCAACTGGCACGCCGCAGGAAAAGTTCGCCGCAGGAGACCCCCTCGGCACCTTCTCCTTCACTGCCCAGACTCAGTAACCACCCGACAGCGTTTGTTGGAGAGGGCGGCCCAGGTGGGCCGCCCTCTCGCTTTGTGGGGCGGATGCGGGTCTAAGTTGCTCAAATATTTGATTTGCATTTGCGCATTCCCTTGTGTACCTTCAGCCGTACCGGTTTGATGCTCAGGCGTCCCGGTTTCGTGGACTCAAGTGCGCATGGCGCCGAGCCATGCTGGAGGGGAAAGGGAGTAGGGAGATGTCGGAGCTGGCCAGTCGCAAGCCGCCGCAATTGCTTTCGTCGTTCTGGCCGCTCGAGGACCAGCATGGCGTAGGCCACGTGCGGCTCGACGGTGAGCCGGCGACCAATGGCGCGGCGGCGATGCCGCTGCTGCTCGAGCTCGCCGCGCAAAGCGAAGCCATGCGAAGCCTGCAAACCGCCGAGGGCGAGGAGCTCTCCAAGAGCGCGGCCTCGGTGCTGCGCGGCGAGATGGCCGAAGGCCTGCGTGAGCTGGCCGCACTCGTCGACGACGAGAGCGCCGAAATCATTCGCCTGCGCGCCAAGGGGATCGCCGGCGGCATCGATCACCGTGAGATGACCCTGGAGATCGCCCGCAGCGGCCGCCCGCCCGCGCTGGAGATCGTCTGCGGACCGCTCTGCACCTGGCGGATGAAGACCCGGATCGGCCTGCACTCCTTTCTCGCCGCCGCGCGGGACGAGGCGCAGCAGGAGCTGCTCGATCAGCTCGACGACTCACTCGACGACGCCCTGCGCGCCGTCGAAGCCGAGATAGGGGCGCCAGGAATGAGCGTCCCGTTCAAGCTGCCGATGAACGTCACCGACTTGTTGGTCTCGGCCGGCGAGGCGGCCGGCCATCCAAAGCACTTCGCCTACTTCATGCCCGAGGACGAAGGCGTCGACGGCCTCGCCCTCGAAGAACAGCGCACTCTCTACATGCGCAACGTGCACCTCGCCCGTTACTCGGAGATCACGATCCCGCTCGCCGAAACGCTGCTCGACGGGCCCATGGCGGCGACCGATGTGCCAGTCAAGGCCACCCTGATGCCCTGGATCCGTGGCCACGACCACGGCCACAACGTCGTCGTTCCCTCCACCACCTACGACAGCTGGATGGAGACGCTGGGAATTGAGCCGTTCATGGCCCTGCAGGAGGCGATCGCCGACGTCTACGGCTTCCTGATGTGCATCTCGGATCCATGGCTGGACATCTCCGGGGTCAGCCGGCTCGATATGTGCGCCACTCACATGGCGGAGCTGCTGCACTACCTGCGCCGCGGGCCCCAGTACTTCGGTGATCCAGGCGCCGCCTACGTCGAACTCAGCTTCCTCGTCGAGAACGGCTTCGTCGAGATCGATCAAGCCGGCAGGATCAGCTGGAACGAGGAGGACTTCTGCCGAGGCATGGCAGCTCTCGCCAGCGCCCTCACCGAATCAACCGTCGCCGCTGCGGACGAGCAAGGCTCCGAAGCACTCTTGGCCCGCTACGGCTGGCCGACCGAGACAGCAGCAAAGCGCACGCTGGAGGCGATGCAAAGGGAGCTCACGAACGTGCCGACGTCAATCGCCTTCTACAGGACCAGCGACGTCCCCGCAGCAGAGAACGTCCCCGTCCCTGCATAGCTAGGGCGCCTACGCTCGCTCAGTCCGAGGCGCCGGAGAGGCGCTCAACGCCAGCCTTGTCGATGGTCATCTGCAACCCCTCGCGAAGCTCGACCTCCGGCTCCCAGCCGAGCAGCTCGCGGGCCCGGGTGATGTCGGGACGACGCTGCTGCGGATCGTCGACTGGCAGCGGCTCGAAGATGATCTCCGATTTGGAGTCGGTCACGTCGATCACGGTCTTCGCCAGTTCGAGCAGGGTGAACTCTTTCGGGTTGCCGATGTTGACCGGCGAGTGAACTTCGGACTCAGCTAGAGCGACGATGCCGCGGATCAGGTCGTCGACGTAACAGAAGCTGCGCGTCTGCTCGCCCCCGCCGAAGACGGTCAGCGGCCGGTCCTCGAGCGCCTGACGGAAGAAGGTTGGAATCGCGCGCCCGTCATGGGCGCGCATGCGCGGCCCGTAGGTGTTGAAGATGCGAACGATCGAGGTGTCGACGCCCTGCTGGCGGTGGTAGGCCATGGTCATCGCCTCGGCGTAGCGCTTCGCCTCGTCATAGACGCCGCGCGGACCGATCGGGTTGACGTGGCCCCAGTAGTCCTCGGTCTGAGGGTGAACCTTGGGGTCGCCGTAGACCTCGCTGGTCGAGGCGATCAGGAAGCGGGCGCGCTTGAACTTGGCGACGCCGAGCATGTGATGAGTGCCGTGCGAGCCGACCTTGAGCGTTTGCAGCGGCAACCGCAGGTAATCGATCGGGCTTGCCGGTGAGGCGAGGTGGTAGACGAAGTCGACGGCCTCGGGAATATCGACGTACTCGATGATGTCGATGTGGCGGAAGTCGAAGTCGCCGTCGCGGATGTGCTCGATGTTCTGCAGGGAACCGGTCTCGAGGTTGTCGATGCAGATCACCTTGTGTCCCTCGCCGAGCAGGTGCTCGCAGAGGTGGGAGCCGAGAAAGCCGGCACCGCCGGTGACCACGCAGGTACTCATCGGCGCTGATGCTATCGACCGCTTGGCGGAACAGCGCCGCGATGGGGATTCGTGCAATTTGCGGACTCCACCACCGGTCACCCGTCCAGACGGGGGGAGAACCGCCGGCTGTCCCTGCATTAACCGGGCATCTTGGAGCGACAGATCTGACCGGTGGGGAAATTCAACGGGGAATGAGCCAGGGACGGCAAGCGATGGCGGCGCAGGGACGACAACTCGGACGAGTGGCCTCGGCGGCGGGACAGAGCGAGGCGGCGCGAAAGCGAGCGGCGATCGAAATGATCGCCGAACACGAGGCTGCGCTGAAGCGGACGGCGCGGCGCTACTCGCTCGATGGCGAAGACGCCGAAGACGCCTACCAGCGAGCACTGGAGATCGTCCTCCTCAAAGCGCCGACCACGGACGCCCGCGAGCTGATTCGCTGGACCCAGACGGTGACCAAGCATGAGGCGTTGGCGCTGCGCCAGAGCCGTGAGCGGTTGCTTGGCCAGGCTCGGCACGCTGCGCCCAGTGGGGCGAGCGCCGACCTCGTGGCGCTGATCCCGGCTACCGACGACACTCCCGAGGAGCAGGTTGAGCGACGTGAGGCAGTCGCCCGCAGCCGCGAGGCGCTGCAAGCGCTGAAGCCGGCGGAGCTGAGGGCGCTGAGCCTTCTCGCCGAGGGCTACTCCTACGCGGAGATAGGCGAGATCACCGGTTTCAGCCAAACCAAGATCAACCGGGTGCTGGCCGAGGGGCGCGACCGCTTTCGCAGTCTTCTCTCGAGCAGCGAGGACGGCCGGCGCTGCCGTCAGATGGGGCCGCTGCTCTCGGCGTTCTGCGACGGCGAGGCGAGCCAGACCGAGGAAGAGGCGGTGCGTGAGCACCTTCGCGCCTGCGGCCACTGTCGCTCGACCATGCGTGCCTACCGGGCGGCGCCAAGGATCGCGATTGCGCTGGGGCCGTCGCTGCTGCCGGCGCGGTCGCTGCTGGAACGGGCACACGAGCTCCTCGGCGAACTGGGATCGCGCCTGCCGCGGATCGGCAGCAGCGGTGCCGGCTCGACGGCGACCCAAGTCGCCGTCAGCGGCGGCTCCAAAGGCGTCGACATGGCCGCTTTCGCCAAACTGCTCGCGCTGTGCGCCGGGGCGGCCGGAGGCGTCGCTGCCTGCGTTGCCACTGGCGTACTTCCGGCGCCAGACCTGACTCCCCAGCGCAGTCTCGGGCCGGTGATCGAGCGATCCTTGCCACGGCAGGTCGAGCCGGAAACCAGCCCGGCCGTGGAGCACGAATCCGCCGCTCCCACCCCGGCGCCAGCAGCCGAGCCGCCACCAAAGCCGCTGCCACCCGAAGAGCTGGAAACCCTCGACGCCGAAGTTGCCAGCTCCCCATCCGAAGCAGTCGAATATGAACCGCCTCCGGCGCCCGTCGCCGAACCGACGAGCGCAAGCGGCGGCGAAAATTCCTCCGGCGGTTCGGCGGCAGGAGAGTTCGGGCCATGAGAATTGCGCTCAGGCGTGGCGCAACGCTTTTTCCAGGTATCACACGGACAACACGTTGCATGCTGGCGGTCGCCTGCCTCGCCGGCCTAACCATGGCGGTTGCCTCGACGGCACGCGCGGGGCTGCAGCCGGTCGACCTGAGCGTGGACGGCGGCGAGGCGAGCTGGCACGCCCAGCGCTTGTTCGTGCTGCGCTGGAGCAACCCTCCCGGACCCGTAGCCAGGGTCCACTATCGGGTCCTCGACCCATCCGGGCAGGAGGCGCTCAGCGAGGCGACGCTCGACTGGCCGGCAACGTCGATCCAGCATCTCAGCGTCCCCCCTTCTCCCGGCGCCTATACCGCGGAGATCTGGTTGGAGGACAGCAGCGGCGCCGCGGGCATCCCCGTGACGGCAAAGCTGCGCTTCGACGACGGCAAGCCGGGGCAGATCGCACCGGTGCAGGTGCCTGCATGGATAGGCCGAACGGCGTTTCCCTACACGCTCCATCTGAGCGATCCAGGCGGGCCGGCGCCGCTCTCCGGCATCCGTGGTTACGCCGCGACGATCGACGGGCTCTCCGGCGACAGCCCTTGCCTGGTGGTCGCCAGTTGCGGCACGGGGGAATTCGAGCTGCAGGCCAGAGGCGGCGAGGGCCTTCTCACCGTTACCGGGCTTCCCGAGGGGGCGAGCTATCTCCACGCCGTCGCGGTCTCCGGCTCGGGCATACGGTCGGCCAGCCCAACCGACACCGCCCTGCATGTCGACAAGACAGACCCCCTGACACTGCTGGCGGGCAACCCGGCTGACTGGTCGAACCGACCACTTAGCTTGACCGCGATCGCAACCGACTCTGGCTCGGGAATGCTTACGAGCAGCGGCGGTGGCGAACCCTTCACCGCGATCCGCATCGACGGCGGAGCGCCGATCGAGGCAGACGGCAACGAGGTCTCGGCCACGGTGATCGGGTCCGGCATCCACTCGGTGGCCTACTACGCCCGTGACGCAGCGGGCAACGTGGCCGATGGCGGCGTCTCCAACGGCAGCCTCAACCACGCGCCCGCCACCGCGGTGGTGAGGATCGACCGCGAGGGCCCACGGGTCGCCTTCGCAAACGCCCAGGACCCACGCGACCCCGAGCGGATCGACGCACGCGCTTCTGATTCCCTCTCCGGCCTTGATCCGGCGCTCGGATCGATCGGCGTTCGGCCGGCCGGCTCCGGCGAGCGCTTCGTCGAGCTGCCGACCGAGCGCTCTGGATCGGGTCTTCGCGCCCGCTGGAACTCCGAGGCCTACCCCCGCGGCGAATACGAATTTCGCGCCACCGCCTACGACGCCGCAGCCAACTCAGCGTCCACATCGAGCAGGAGCAACGGGCTGCCGATGCGGCTGTCCAGTCCGCTCAAGGTGGCGACTGCGTTGCTCAGCAGCTTCCGCTCACACACCGTCCACTACGGGCGCGGAGCGATCTTTTCCGGCCGGCTGATCGGGGGTCGCCGCGCGCCGCTGTCGGCGATGCCGGTGCGGATAATCGAGCGCTTCGACTCCGGAGCCATTCCGGCCGAGCGTGTATCAACCGTCAAGACGGATGCCACCGGCAGCTTCAGCATCCGCCTGGCGCCAGGCCCAAGCCGCGATTTGACCGCCGTGGCGCCGCCAACCGCGACCTTGAGCGGCGCCAACATCGGCTCACTGCGACTCGCGGTGCGCAGCGGCTTGCGGATGCGAGCTTCCGCCGCGAGGGCGCGGGTGGGCGGGGCACCGATCGTTTTCCGCGGCGGCGTAGCCCGCGCCGGCGCCGCCGTCCCGGAGGAGGGCAAGACAATTCAGCTGCAGTTCCGCCTGCCCGGCCTGCCCTGGAGCGAGTTCCGCACGATCCATACCGACCACCGCGGGCACTTTCGCTACGCCTACCGGTTCACCGACGACGATAGCCGCGGCGTGCGCTTTCAGTTCAGGGCATATGTCCCGGCACAAGCCGGCTGGCCCTACGAGCCAGCCGGCTCACTGCCGGTACAGGTACTCGGCGTCTAAGGCCGACTGACCAAACAGGTCAAGGGCGCAGGGAACGTGGCGTGCTCCGCACGCGAGGCGATCGAAGGCACCGATCTGCGCCGTCAGGCGCTCTTAGACAGGGAGAAGCTCGATTGCCTTGCGTACGCGCTGCTCGAGCTCGTTGCGGTTGCGTTTCACGGTCGTCTCGACTGTGCGCTGATGCTTGCGGGCTTCGCGCTCGACCCGGTTTCGGGTCTTGCGGGCCTCGGTGGTCGCCTTGCGGCGGGCGGTCGTGCCGCGGCGCTCGGTGCGCTTGACACGGCGGCGCAACTCAGCGCGGTAGGACTTGAGCTGTTTTTCAGCGGCGGAACGACCGGTGAACGGCTCGACCAGGTCGGTGACCCGGTCGGTGACCGTGAGGACGGCGCCGACGGGGATGTCGACCGCGGTCTCGACCACCGTGCGGGCCTGGTTCTTCTCAGAAGTCGAAGCCGAGGCTTTGGTGGAGCGCTGAGCTTTCGCTTTCGGCGCTGTACCGTTGCTTTTTGCTGCTTTGGTCTGCGTTGCCATTAAGTTGAATCCCTTCGGTATGCGGGTTTCCTGCCTGGGAGGTTCGCGAGTCTAGCGAACACATGTTCCTAGCGAACACACGTTCTTAAACCCCTGGGAGCGCTTGGTTACTGGGCGCTGCGCGCGATCGCCAAGCCCTGTTCGCCGGCCGCGGCAGCGATCGGATAGCGGGCGTCGAGGCCGAGACTGGCCTGCTCCAAAGCGAGGTCGCCGAAACTCACCCGACCCCCCGCCTCTCGCACGATCAGCTGGGCGGCGGCAGCATCCACCGAGCGGCAGGGGCGCAGGCTCGCCATCGCATCGAAGCGGCCGGCACTCACGTAGGCAGCGCTGATCGCGATTGAGCCGACCACCCGCAGGCGGTAGACGCGGCCGGCAAGCGCTTCCAGCGCCCCCAGTGCCCGCTCCGGCTCTGCCGCCTCGAGCCCGAGCAGCTCAATTTTGTCGCCGTCGGGACCGACGGCGACTCGCTCGTCGCCGAGCTTCGCACCCCCACCCCGCTGGGCGACGAACTCCTCGCCGGCGCCGAAGTCGAAGACGTAACCGAACTCGACCTCCGCCATGGAATCTCCCTTCGCGACCGCGATGCTGAGGCTGTGGGAGGGCAAGGTGCGGCGAGCGTTGAGCGAGCCATCGATCGGATCGATCACGACCATGGCGGGGCCACCGTCGCCGAAGGAGACCTCCCCGCGCTCCTCGGAAACCGCGACGAACGAGGCGCCCTGCCCGGCCAGAGCCTCCAGCTCTGCGAAGACCGCGTCCTCGCAGCGGCGGTCGATTACCAGCGTGTGATCGCCTCCCTCGCCGATGCCCTCATAAGCCGTCCGAGCACTGACTCCGCGCACCTCCGCGAAGATCGCCCGCTGTGCCGCCACGGCGCGGCGGCAGATTCCCAGCCAGTCTGCGGAAAAAACGTCCACCGAGGCCATCCTATGGAGGCCGCACACTCGCTAGCGTTGGAGCATGCTCGCGCTCGCCGAGACTCAGGAACGCGCCGTCCAGCATGGGGACGGGCCACTGCTGCTGCAGGGCGCCGCCGGAACCGGCAAGACCGAGGCCCTGGCTCGCCGCTTCGCCCACCTCGTCGCGGAGGGAGTCCCCCCAGAGGGGCTCCTGGTTCTTGCCTCCAACCGGCCGACCGCCCAACGCCTGCATCAGCGCATCGAAGTGTTGCTCGCGGGCTCTTACGAGGAGCTGTGGGTCGGAACATGGGACGTGCTTGGTGAACGGTTGTTGCGCGAGCACTCGACCGCAGCCGGCCTCGATCCCTTCTTCGACGTGCTCGGCCCGGCCGAGCGCCTGGCGATGCTGCTCGACCGCATCGACGACTTGCCGCTCCGCAACCGGGAAATTCGCGGAAATCCGGCTGGCCTGCTGGCGCGATTGCTGACCCAGGTCGACGAGCTGAAGGCGGGCTCAGATCCACCCGAGCCCGAGCTGGCGGAGTTCTGCGCTGCCCACGACCGCATCCTCGCCGAGTCGGGCAACGTCGACGGAGGTGACGTCTTCCTCACGCTCAACAAGCTTTTGCACGAGCAGCCGAGGTTGGGAACTGAAATCGCGACCCGTTTCACCTACGTCATGGTCGACGAGCTGGAGGACACAACGGCAGCCCAGCGGGCAATCCTCACCAAGCTCGCCAGCGAGAATCCGAATCACCTCTATGCCCTGGGGATGACGGACGTGAGCGCATCGGCCGACCTTCATCCGATGGGGGTCGTCATTGAGCTGGAGAAGCGATTTCGAGAGCCGGCCGTCCGCTTCTGGCGCTGCACGAACGAGCGTGCGCAGGCTCAAGCCGTTGCGCGTGAGGTAGAGCATCTGCTCGTCGGCGGCACATCGCCCGAGGCGATCTGCGTGCTGCTGGACAATCTGACAACCGATGGCGGCGCGATCGCGGCGGCGATGGAGGAGCGAGGGATCCCATTCCATCTCGCCGGCCCGGCTGCCCTTTTTCAGCGTCCCGAGGTTCGCGATGCGATCGCCTGGTTGCGAGTGCTGGCGGACCCAGGCGACTCGGCGGCAGCCGCACGGGCGCTGACCCGACCGCCGGTCGAGTTGCGCTCTACCGACCTGGCGCGGCTGACCACGATTGCCCGGCGGCGAAAGATCGACATGGTCTCCGCCTCCGAGGCCGCCCTGGAGAGCCCCCAGATCCCGCCCGAGGGAAGGGAGCGGATCCAGTCCTTCCTCAAGCTCTACGGAGAAGCGTCGAGCGCGATGGAGGAACGTCGCGCAGATGTATTCGTACGGCGGCTGATCGAGCGGGTCGGCTTGCGCCGACAGCGGCTCTTCGCTGCCGAGCCGGAGGTTGCCGAGCGCCTGCTCGGCCTTTCGCGATTGGCTGAACTCGCCGCCGCATGGGCGAGGCGCGAGCCCCACGGTTCGACTCGCGACTTCGTCCGCTACCTCAGTGCCGTCGCCGAGGCCGGGGTCGAGCCGGCGGGCGGCGAGGAGCCGCGCTCACCCGGCACAGTCCGCGGCCTCGACGGCCGCAGCGCCAAGGGCACCGAGTTCGGTCACGTCTTCATGCTCGGCGTCGAGCCGGGCGACACACAGGCGCGCTCCACGCTCGTCCTCTCGCGGGTCGAAGACGACCCCGAGGGGGAGAGCGAGGAGGCGGAGGAGCTGCACGAGGAGGAGCTCTTCGGGCCGGCGGAGGGCTTGCACGCGACCTACCGCAAGCTGCGCGAGGAGGTGCTGGAGGCGTCGTGGCAGGCGGGGCGGGAGCTTTCCGAGCCGCGTCTGGACACGGTGGTGGACGTCAACCGGGCGATTGCCCGCCATCTCGAGCTGCTCAAGCTGGCGGCGCTGGCGCAGCGGCCCGGCGAGGAGGCGACCGCGGAGGCGATCGAGGCAGTCAACGGCCTGCTGCGGCAGGTTGCCACGCCGGAGCAGCAGGCAGAGCTCGATGCTTCCCCCCTCGATGCCTACCTGCTCGACTCCGAGCACGAGGGCGACGGTCGCCGCAGGCTGATCGCCGCCCGCCACGAGCCGTCGCTGGAAGCCTTTCTGCCCCGCCGCGGCGACGGCGCGCTCAGCCTTTCTGCCTCGGATCTCGACCTCTACCTGACCTGCCCGCTGAAGTACAAGTTCCGGCGAGTATTCGGCATTCCCCAGGAGCCGACGATCAACCAGCGCTTTGGAATCCTCATCCACAGCGTGCTGGAACGCTTTCACAAGGACTCCGACCGGGACGCGGCCAGAGGGGAAGGGCTGGCCGGATTGATGGATCTCTTCGAGTCCGGCTGGCGCCGCTCCGGCTTCGGCTCCAGCGACGACGAGCTGCAGTTCCGCGACCGCGCCCGCGAGGCGATGCGGCTCTACTGGGAGCGCGAGCGCGAGTCCGAGGGTGAACCCGTCTGGCTCGAGCGCAAGTTCGACATCCGGATCGGGCCGCATCAGGTGCGCGGCCGCGTCGACCGCGTCGACCGCCTCCCCGACGGCAGCTACGAGCTGATCGACTACAAGACCGGCGAGCGCAAGAGCGAAGCACAGCTCGAGAACGACCTGCAGCTCGCCCTCTACCGGCTCGCCGCCCGCGAGGCCTGGGGGCTCGAGGCCGGGACCGGCAGCTACTACTACGTGCTCGATGCCGACAAGGTCGCCGCGCCGGTCAGGGCCGATGACGCCGAGCGGGTCGAGCGGACCGTGCTCGCCGTCGGCGAAGGCGTGCTTGGCCAGGACTTCGAGCCGCGCCCTTCGCCCACCACCTGCGGGTGGTGCGACTACCGGCTCATCTGTCCGGCGGCTGAGAGCTAAGCGACAGGGGCTCGGCCCGCGGGTCCTGTCATTGGGGAAGGGGACCTGCGGCGGGTCAAAACCGTCCTTGACCCCCTCCCCAATGCCACCCGCGGAGCAGCGCTTGTTACTGGTTTCCCTGCTGGCGGAGGAACTGCTGGAAATCTCTCGCGATGGAGTCTGCGGACGGTAGATCCTCGGGGCCTTCGGTTTGCTCGGACTGTTCGGTCTCTATCCGGTCGACGAGCTCCTCTATCTCCGGGTTTGCCGCGATCGCGCGGTTGATCTGATCCTCGTAGGTGTCGGCTTCATCCTCGAGGTCGATGGCATCTACGGCGATGCCGGTCAGGCCCTCGAGCCGGCGCAGCAGTGCGAGCGCGGCCTTTGGGTTGGGAACCGCGGCAACGTAATGGGGAACCGCGGCCCAGAGCGAGGCGGAGGTCATTCCGACCTGGCGGCAGCAGTCGTGGACGACGCCGACGATGCCGGTCGGACCCTCGTAGCTGGAGCGCTGCAGATCGAGCTCTTCGACCAGCTTCTCGTCTGAGGCGAGGCCGGTGATCGGCACCGGCAGAGTGTGGGACACCTCCGCGATCAGCGCTCCCAGGGTGATCACCATCTCGACCCCGAGGGCGTCGGCGGCGGTGGCGATCGTCTCAGAGAAGGTGCGCCAGCGCAGGTTTGGCTCGGTGCCGTCGAGCAGCACGAGATCGCGCTCGGCGGCCGGCACCCGGACGGCGATCAGGTCGTTCTGCGGCCAGTCGATCCGGCGCGCCTGACCCTCGCTGAGAACGATCGTCGGGCGGGTCGCCTGGAAGTCGAAGTAGTCCTCAGCGTCGATCCTTGCGATCAGATCCGAGTCGAAGGCGTCTTCGACTGCCGTCAAGGCCGTCGACGCTGCCGCGGCGGCGTCGTTCCAGCCCCGAAAGGAGCAGACCAGGATCGGCTTGCGAAGCTGCGGGATGTCGCCCTCCCAGCTGAGTGAATCCACGCTTTCAGACTACCGATGGGCTGCAGCCGCACTGAGAAGCGGGGCTACGCGGGCGCGGCAAGCGCCCGCACGATCAAGCGATAGGCGATGAACAGCGCCAGAGCCGCAAAAGAGAGCTGCAGAACGCGCTCGGAGACGTGGTTGGCGATCCCGACGCCAAGCAGCACCCCGAGCGGGGAAAGAGCGCCGATGATGATCGCGTTGCGAACGTTGACGTTGCCGTAGGAGTTCTGGCGGATTGCTCCGATCAGGGCGACGATGACGATCATCAACAGCGAGGTCGACTCTCCCTCGACCTGGCTCAGGCCGATGAAGATCGTCAGCGCCGGAACGAAGAGGACACCGCCGCCGACGCCGACGATTCCACCGGTGAAGCCGCCGGCCATGCAGATCAGAGCCGCCAGCAGCTCGTCTCCACTCATTTGAGCACCAGCTCGATCGCGATCGCGATCAGCAGGGCAGCGAAGAGAATCGAGACCATGCGCTGGGAGATGCGCTGCTGGACGGCGGTGCCGATTACGACACCGATGACAGCGGGGATCGCCAAGAGCAGCCCGCTGACCACATGGACGTTGCCGTAGATGCCGCCCTGGGCGATCGTTCCGAGCAGGCCGATCAGGACGATCGCGCCGAGGCTGGTCCCGGTCGCCAGACGCTCGCCATAGCCAAACCAGAAGATCAGCAGGGGGACGATGACCGTGCCGCCGCCAACCCCGAAGAGGCCGCTGAAGGCTCCTGCAAGCGTGCCGATCGCGGCGAGCTTGAGAGCAGGGTGGGACGGCAGCGCCGGTTCCGCGGGCATCGTGCCGCGATACTAGATGCAGTGTCGCTCGAATCTGAGACAGGCGCGGGGGGCAAGGACGCGCCGTTGGACCGGCTGCGCGCGGATCCCCGACGTGCAGCGATCCTGACTGATGTCGACGGCACCCTGGCGCCGATCGTCGAGCAGCCCGAGCAGGCCGTCGTGCCGGCGCGGGCGAGCGAGCTGCTCGAAGCGCTGAATCGCGACTTCGGCCTGGTTGGCTGTATCTCCGGACGCCAGGCGCTGGAGGCGCGGCGGCTGGTCGGAGTGGACGGGATCGCTTACGCCGGCAACCACGGGCTCGAGTTGCTGATGCCCGGCGATGAGCAGCCGCAGCTCGATCCCGCGCTCGCGGGCCAGGAGCGCAGCGCGGCCGAGTTCATCGCCGCGCTGGACGCCGCCGCGCTGGCATCGCTCGGCCTGCGGCTGGAGGACAAGGGGCCGATTCAGAGCCTGCACTGGCGCGGCGCGGCGGACGAGCACAGGGCCAAGGCGCGCGCCCACGAGATCGCCGCTGAGGCCGGGCGGACCAAGCTCGAACCGCGCTGGGGCCGCAAGGTGCTCGAGCTGCGCCCGATCGGCGGCGGTGGCAAGGATGCGGCTGTAGCGGCGTTGCTCGCCGCTGACGGCGTGAGCGCGGCGATCTACGCCGGAGACGATCGCACCGACCTCGATGCCTTTCGCCGCCTGCGCGAGCTGCGCGACGAAGGGGAGCTGAAGAGCGCCGTCTGCGTCGGCGTTGTCTCCGCCGAGGCGCCTCCCGAGCTTGCTGAGGAGGCCGACCTGCTGGTCGACGGCCCGTCGGGTTGGCTGGCGATGCTCGAGGCGCTGGCGGAGTAGCGAGTTGCCTTACACCGACCTACTGCGCGTGACCGTCCTGCTCACCGGCGCCGAGGCGACCGCCCTGGCGACGATCACGGCAATCGCCGCCAACCGCGACAGCGACACGAGGACCCTGATCGTCGCCGCCGTCTGGTGGTTCCTCGCACTGGCGATCGGCTTCTACCTCGGCCGCCCATCGCGCGCCGCCGATGCGCTGCGCGACACCCTGGCGCGTGCGAAGACCGCCACGGCGCTTCCCCCCGAGACCCCGGCCAGGATTTCCTTCGGTCGCCTCTGGCCGATAGCGGTAACCGCGATCGCGGCCGGTGCCCTCGGCGTCTTCTTCCCGGGCGTGGCGGCGATCGGTGCCGGTTACGCCCTGCTGGTCTCGCTCACCTGGCATTCCCGTGAGGCCGCCGTCCTCGCGATCGAGCAACGCGACGGCGTCAAGTTCTACGTCGTCCCGAACTCCGCCCTGCGGCCGATCCAGCTGGTTCGCACTCCCGGGCTGCGGACCAGTCGCAGCCACGCCTGAGCGACATCCGTGCTCAGGGGTAGCTTCATCCTGGTGAATCGCCGACCCCTGATCGTGCTCGCCGTCATGGCCATCGCACTGGTCCTGCCGGCAACGGCCGCGGCGGTAGAACGGACCGTCAGCGTCCATGGCACGGTGACCCAGAAGGTCCCGAACGACACCGCCTCGCTCGGATTCTCCCTGAGCAAGGAACGCAAGACCCGGAAGGCGGCCCTGCAAGCAGTTGCGGTAGGCCTGCGGGCGGTGATCGCTGCGGTTCAGAAAACCCCCGGAATCGGCGCGGGCGACATCAGCAGCGGCGGAATCTCGGTGCGGAAAACGACCCGGGGCAAACGCACGCTCTACCGGGCAGCCGAGGGAATCGGCGTGATTCTCCACGAGCCGGCGCGGGCCGGCGAACTCGTCACCACCGCCGTCGCCGCGGGAGCAACCGGCAGCCGCGGCCCCAACTTCTTCCCCGGCAATCCCGAACTGGCCTTCGACAACGCCCTCCTCGCCGCCTTCGCCCAGGCCAAAGCCAAGGCCTCAGCTCTGGCCGCCAGCGCCGGAGCGGTCCTCGGCCCGGTTCTCAGTATCGAAGAAGGCACGGAAGTGAGCACGACTCCAGTAAACGCGGACGCGAAGGGCGTAGAAGCCGCGCCAAGCCCGCCGGTCAAGCCCGGCAACTCCACCGTCACCGCCACAGTCCGCGTCGTCTTCGCCCTGCAATAACCGCTCGGCAGCGAGAGCCGGGGGCGGTCTTCCTACCGCTTTCGAAGCTTCCCGAAGTCCTGCCAGCTCTTCGTGTTCGCAACCTGATCCGCGCTCAGCCAGGCCCGTCGGGCAGTGGCGACGGCATAAGCCATGTTGTTCAGTGTGTCGACCCCATGAGCGTCGGTGTTGAGCACGATCGTCGCCCCCGCTTGCGCCGCCAACCGGGCGTGATGCTCGGAGAGGTCGCGCCGATTCGGATTGCCGTTGATCTCCAGCATCGTCCCGGTCCGCGCCGCCGCCTCGGCGACTGCCTCGATGTCGATCCCGTAGGGCTCGCGGCGGCCGATCAAGCGCCCGGTCAAGTGGCCGATGCAGTCGACCAGCGGGTTCTCGATTGCGGCCAGCACGCGGGCGGTCATCTCCTTCTCGGAGATCGCGAAGGAGGTGTGGACGCTGGCGACGACCCAGTTGAGCGCTTCGACCGCCTCGTCGGGATAGTCGAGCGCACCGTCGAGGCCGATGTTGATCTCTGAGCCGGCAAGCAGCCGAAAGTCGCCGTCGCTCCCCTCATTCCAGGCCTCGACTTCGGCGATCCGCTCCCAGAGCCGCTCGGTGGTGACATGGTCGCCGAAGCCGTGACTGGCGGAGTGGTCGGTGATCGCCATGTAGGCGTAGCCACGATCGTGACCCGCGGCCGCCATCTCCTCGAGCGTGTTGCGGCCGTCGGAGAGCGTGGTGTGCGAGTGCAGGTCGCCGCGGATGTCCTCGAGCGCGACCAGCTTGGGCAGGCCTTCCTCACGCGCCGCTTTCAGCTCACCGCGCCCCTCGCGCAGCTCGGGCACGATGTAGGCGTAACCGAGGCGCTCGTAGACCGCCGCCTCGTCGGCGCAGCGCTCAACCTCGCCACTCTCGACCTCGGTGATCCCGTGCTCGGAAACCGAGAGGCCGCGACCGACCGCCTGCTCGCGCAGCTGCACGTTGTGGGCTTGCGAACCGGTGAAGTGCTGGAGCAAGTTGCCGAAGGCATCCGGGGCGACAATGCGGAGGTCAACGGAGATCCCGTTATGCGTCTGCGCTCGCACGCCGTTCGGCCCCGGCGTCCCGGCCGCCGCGATCAGCGGGCTGGCGACGAAGTGCTCGGCCAAGGCGGTGGGCTCCTCCGCAGTCGCGATCAGGTCGATGTCCTTGCAGGTCTCGGCCCAGCGGCGTACCGAGCCGGCTACCTCGACCCGGTCGGCGGCGGGATGTTCACGCAGTGTCCTAGCCAGCTCCTCGGCGATCGGCCGGGCCATCGAGAGCAGCACGCGTCCCGAGCTCTCGCTGGGATCGCCGAGTCGCTCCAACCCTGCCAGGACGTTTTCCTCCGCCTTCGGCCCGAGCCCTTTCAGAGCGCGGATTCGCTTCCCCTCCGCCGCCGCTTTCAGGTCCTCCAGATTGGTGACGCCGAGCTCGTCGAACAGCCGCCGCGCCGTCTTCGGCCCGACCCCCGGTACGCGTGTGACCTCAACCAAGGTCGGCGGGAACTTCGCCTTCAATTTGACAGCCGCGGGTATCTCGCCGGTCTCGAGCAGCGCGTCGATCTTTTCCGCCAGCGTCTTGCCGACGCCGGGAACCTCGGTCGCCCGCCCCGCCGCGGCAAGGTCGGCAACCGAGACCGGACTTTCGCGAATCGCCTTCGCCGCGGTGCCGTAGGCGAGCGCCCTGTATTTGACCGCGCCGTCGAGCTGGTAGAGCACGCCGAGCTCGTCGAGGGCGGCGGCGATCTCGGCGTTGGTCATCCCTGCAAGCTAGCTGTAGTTCCCAGCCAGGTTGTTCCCCTGTAGCTCACTGAGTCGAGCCGCAGGCGGGCGATGGCCGAGGGAGCCGTGCTTTCGTCGGTAGTTGTA
>Ga0136846_1231908_pt1 | contig 17919 bp, 17 predicted proteins | sample HopSoiMetagenom2_FD_96841 | JGI IMG/M metagenome (GOLD analysis project Ga0136846, IMG submission 96841) | Grasslands soil microbial communities from Hopland, California, USA - 2 Assembly 2016 (version 4) | ecosystem: Environmental > Terrestrial > Soil > Grasslands | place: USA: Hopland...
AGGAACGGCAGGACGTAGTAGCCGTGCTGGCGCTTCTCCGCCGGCGTGTAGATCTCGATCCGGTAGCGGACGCCGAACATCCGCTCGGTGCGCTCGCGGAACCAGATCAGGTTGTCGAAAGGCGACAGCAGGGCCTCGTGGGCGATGCGGCGGGGCCGGCGGGCCGCGGGGTCGAGATAGGCGATCTCGCGCCAGCCCTTCACCGAAACGGGCAGCAGTTCGCCGGTCTCCACCAGCTCGGCGATGCGGTCCTTGGCGCCCTCCACGGGCATGCGGAAATAGTCGCGCAGGTCCTTGGCGGTGGCGATGCCCATGGCGCGCGCGGCCTGCCGGTAGAGCTCGCGGTGGGCGTCCTCGCGCGCCGGGGTGGGCGCCGCAAGTATGGGCGCGGGCAGGACCTTCTCCGGCAGGCCGTAGACCCGCTCGAACGTGCCGCGGCGGGTGGCGGTGGTCAGCTCGCCGGTCCAGAACAGGCACTCCACCGCCCGCTTGGCCTCGCTCCAGCCCCACCAGCCGCCCTCGCCCTTGTGGCCCATCTCCAGCTCGGAGGCGGCCAGGGGCCCGCGGCCGCGGATCTCGTCCAGCACCCGGTCGACGAACTCGCGCCGCTCGCGCAGGAACCGGGCGATGCCCTTCCAGGTGCCGACGCCGTCGTGGGCGTCCTGCATGCGCCAGCGGAAGAGGGGCTGGCTGGCCAGCGGCAGCAGCGAGGCCTCGTGCGCCCAGTATTCGAACAGCGGCCGCTTCCTGGCCCAGGCGATCTCCTCCAGCAGCGACCGCGGATAGGCGCCCAGGCGCGAAAAGGCCGGCAGGTAGTGGGTGCGCGAGACCACGTTCACTGAGTCGATCTGCACCACGCCCAGCCGCTCGAACACGCGGGTCAGCTGCCGGCGGCCGACCTCGCCGTCGCGGTCGCCGCCGAAGCCCTGGGCGGCCAGGGCGATCCGGCGCGCCTCGCCGGCGGTGAGCGTGTCCTTCATGCGTGTCCCGTCATCGACTCGGGTGCGAGGCTAGTCCTCGAACAAAGAGCGAACAAGTTATGGTTAGCTGATGGTTAACGGCGCGGCCGCCCAGGCGGTGTCACCGCGAACGTTTGCGGACGGCGCGCGGCAGAGTGGCGCAGGCCGGGCGGAACCCTTCACCGCTCCAGCCGCCCGTCGGTCAGCGCGGCCATCTCGAAGGGGAACAGGACGTCGGGATCGGGCAGGGGTACGTCGCGGCTGATCTTCTTCGGCGCCAGCACGTGGACCAGGTGGCTGAGGATCGCCAGCCGCGCCCGGTGCTTGTGATCCGCGCGCACGCAGATCCATGGCGCGCCCGGCCACGAGGTCCGCCGCAGCATCTCGTCGCGCGCGTCGGTGTAGCCGTCCCAGCGGGCCTGGGCCTCGGCGTCCAGCGGGGACGCCTTGAGCACCTTCAAGGGATCGGTCTTGCGCTCACCCAGCCGCTCGGCCTGCTCGGCCTTGGAGACGTCCAGCCACAGCTTCACGATCTTCAGCCCACTCTCCAGCAGCATGTTCTCGAAGGTCGGCACGTCGCGCAGGAACGTCTCCTGCTCCTGCGGTGTCGCGAAGCCCATCACCCGCTCGACGCCGGCGCGGTTGTACCAGGAGCGGTTGAAGATCACCGTCTCGCCGTGGGTCGGCAGGCGCACCACGTAGCGCTGGAAGTACCACTGGCCCCGGTCGCGGTCGGAGGGCTTGGGCAGGGCGACAACCCGGGTGTTGCGGACCGACAGGTGCTCGGTCAGGACCCGGATCGAGCCATCCTTGCCGGCGGCGTCGCGGCCTTCGAAGATAATCAGCACCTTCTGATCGCCGCCCATGGCGTGCGCCTGCCATTGCACCAGGGCCAGCTGGCGGGCCTCGAGTTCGCGGTCGTGATCCTTGGACATGCCGGCATAATGCCCAGGCGCGATATTTCGCCCAACCCAAACCGTGAGCCGCGCTCGTCCGGCCTTTGCCGGGGCGGCGCAGCCGCCGTAATTTGAACCGCGGAAAACGCGGAAAGGCGCGGAAGATGCCGTGCCAGCTGAGCCTTCCGCGCCTTTCCGCGTTTTCCGCGGTTGAATCTTCGGGCCGCTGACGCGGCCTCATGCATGACCGGGTTTCGCCGAGGCGTCGCAGGCGCTGTCTTTTGACACCAAGACCGCCAAGGGCACCAAGACCACCAGGAGGCCTGTGGCGCTGTTCCAGGCCCACGAGCGCCTTCGTGGTCTTGGTGTTTCGAACAACGCGCTTCGGGCCGCCGTTCGGTTCAGCCCGCGGCTGACCCGGGGATGGCGAATGAGATAGGGAAGGCGGATGATCCGCCTGTTCATTCCCCAGGACCTCTCCGCCGGCGCCGAGCTCGACCTGGACGAGGGCCAGAGCCGCTATCTGGCCGCGGTGATGCGCCAGGCGGTGGGCGACGAGGTGCTGGCCTTCAACGGCCGCGACGGTGAGTGGCGGGCGCGGATCGCGGCCGTGGGCAAGCGGGCGGTGCGCCTGCAGGCCCTGGCGCAGACGCGGCCGCAGCAGGTGGGCCCGGACCTGGACCTCGTCATCGCCCTGGTGAAGCGCGCGCGGCTGGAGACCATCGTGGAGAAGGCCGCCGAACTGGGCGCCCGCCGCGTCCGCCCGGTGCTCACCGAGCGCACCAACGCCGACCACACCCGCGTCGACCGCCTGCAGGCCATCGCCGTCGAGGCCTCGGAGCAGACCGGCCGCCTGGACGTGCCGCAGGTGGTGGACCCTGAGCGGCTGGATCGGCTGCTGGCCGCGTGGGAGCCGGGGCGGCGGCTGCTGTTCTGCGACGAGGCCGGCGATGCGCCGCCGGTGCTGGAGGCGCTCTCCGGGGCTGCGGCCGAGCCTTGGGCGATCCTGATTGGCCCCGAAGGCGGGTTCTCGGCCGCCGAACGGGACAGGCTGCGCGCCCTGCCGTTCGCCACCGCCGTAACCCTGGGCCCGCGCATCCTGCGCGCCGACACCGCGGCCATCAGCGCCCTCACGCTCTGGCAGGCGGCGGCGGGCGATTGGCGCGCCAGACCGGAGCTTCCCTAAACCCACCCTTGAGGTTCGCTGAATTGCGCCCACCTAAGCTGACGGCGTAAAGATCGTGCACGCGGGACCCTGCCCGGCGGCGCGGCGTTGAGGCCGGGGAGGAATTGAATGGCCGAAATCGCCTGCGAGGACCGTCCGCTGGTATTCGAAGACCTGGTCCGGTGGATGGCCGACGGCGCCAAGCCGGCCAGCGACTGGCGCGTCGGCGCCGAGCACGAGAAGTTCGTCTTCCGCCTGGGCTCGCATGAGCCGGTCCCCTACGAGCCCAACGGCATCAAGGCGCTGCTGGATGGCCTGACGCGGTTCGGCTGGACGCCGGTGTACGAGGGCGAGCACGTCATCGCCCTGGAGCGGGGCCTGGCCAACGTCAGCCTCGAGCCGGGCGGCCAGTTCGAGCTCTCCGGCGCGCCGCTGGAGACCGTGCACGACATCTGCGAGGAGACCGGCCAGCACCTCTCCGAGGTCAAGGCGGTGGCCGACGAGCTGGGCCTGGGCTTCCTGGGCCTGGGCTTCACCCCGGTCTGGCGGCGCGACCAGGTGCCGGTCATGCCCAAGGGCCGCTACAAGATCATGCGCGAGTACATGCCCAAGGTCGGCAACCTGGGCCTCGACATGATGTTCCGCACCTGCACGGTGCAGGCCAACCTCGACTTCGGCTCCGAGGCCGACATGGTGGCGAAGTTCCGCACCTCGCTGGCGCTGCAGCCGATCGCCACGGCCCTGTTCGCCAATTCGCCGTTCATCGAGGGCAAGCCCTCGGGCTTCGTCTCCGCCCGCGCCAACGTCTGGACCGACACCGATCCCGACCGCACCGGCATGCTGGACTTCGTGTTCCAGGATGGCTTCGGCTTCGAGACCTATGCGCGGTATGCGCTCCAGGTGCCGATGTATTTCGTCAAGCGCGACGGGCGCTACATCGACGTGGCGGGACGCTCGTTCCAAGACTTCATGGACGGCAAGCTGCCCGAGCTGCCGGGCGAGCGTCCGACGCTGAAGGACTGGGCCGACCACACCACCACCATCTTCCCCGAGGTGCGGCTCAAGAAGTACCTGGAGATGCGCGGCGCCGACTCCGGGCCGTAGAGCCGCCTCTGCGCCCTGCCGGCGCTGTGGATGGGGGTGCTGTACGACAGCGCCGCCCTGGCCGCGTCCTGGGACCTCTGCAAGGACTGGAAGATCGACGATCACGAGCGCCTGCGCGCCGACGTCGCCCGCCACGGACTGAAGGCGCAGATCGCCGGGCGCACCGTGCAGGACGTGGCCAAGGACCTGCTGGCCATCGCCAGCCAGGGCCTCAAGAACCGCAACCGCCTCTCCGGCGGCCTGGTGGACGAGAGCGGCTACCTGGCGGAGCTGGAGCACATCGCCGAGACCGGCGTGACCCCTGCCGAACGCCTGCTGGAACTCTACGAGACCCGCTGGGCCGGCGACGCGGGGCGGGTGTTCGAGGACTTCGCGTACTAGAGGCCTCGCCCAAGACGGACCCCTCGCATGACGACCCTGCCCAACCGCCCGAACAGCGCCCTCCTGGTCGTCGACGTGCAGAACGGCGTCGTCGAGGGCGCGCCGGCGCGGGACACTGTGGTGGCCAACATCTGGCGGCTGGCGGAGGCGGCGCGCCGCGACGGGAGCCCGGTGATCTGGGTGCAGCACATCAACGAGCAGCTGGTGCGCGGGACCGATCCCTGGCGGATCGTGCCGGAACTGGCGCCCGATCCGGCCGAGCCGCTGATCGAGAAGATCTATGGCGACGCCTTCGAGGATACGACGCTGGAAGCGGTGCTCGCCGCGCGCAGCGTGGGCCGGCTGGTGGTCGTCGGCGCCCAGAGCGACGCCTGCATCCGCGCCACCCTGCACGGCGCCTTCGTGCGCGGCTATGACGTGACCCTGGTGGCCGATGCGCACACCACCGAGGACCTCACCGCCTGGGGCGCCCCGCCCCCAGAGCAGGTGATCGCCCACACCAACCTCTACTGGACGTTCCAGCGCGGACCGGGCCGCACGGCCTCCGTGGCCGAAACCTCGGCCGTGGACTTCCGCATAGCCGGCTGAGGTCGGCGCGCGGCCGCATCTCAACTGTCGCGCGACTATCTGCGCCAGAGACGTGTGGGACCTTGCGCGGCTAAGCGGGACGGCGTTGCGGCTTGCAGAGGCCTCAGCAAACGACCCCGCCCTACGGATCCATGCCCCACAGCCAGCATCTCCTCTTCGTCGCACTGTCGCTCGTGGTGGCGGTGATCGGCTCGTGGACGGCGCTGGACCTGTTCCAGCGGATGCGCTCGCACATCGGCCGCGCGCGCCGGATCTGGCTGGGCGGCGCGGCGGCGGTCATGGGCCTCAGCATCTGGTCCATGCACTTCGTGGCCATGCTCGGGTTCAGCCCGGGCTATGCGGTGAGCTACGACCTGCCGCTGACGTTCCTGTCCCTCGGGCTGGCGATGGCGGCCACGTGCGGCGCATTCTTCGCCGCCTCGGGCGAGCGCGCGCCGACGGCCCGGCTCGTCGTCGCCGGCCTCGCCATGGGGACTGGCATCTGCCTGATGCACTACGTGGGCATGGCGGCGGTGCGCACCGCCGCGACCCTGGCGTACCGCCCGGGCTTCGTGGTGGCCTCGTTCCTCGTGGCCGTCGGCGCCTCCACCGCGGCCCTCTTCGCCCGCCGCCAAGACCGCGGCCTGCGCTGGCGCGCGGCGGCGGCGGTCATTCTGGGCCTGGCGATCGTGGGGATGCACTTCTCGGCCATGGCCGGGCTGGTGCTGACCCCGAACACCGGCTGCCCGCCCCTGCCGGCCGGCGCGCCGCCGTTCATCCTGGGCCTGGCGGTGGCCGGCGGGACCCTGGTGATCCTGGTGCTGGGCCTCCTGGCGTCGCTCTACGACCAGCGACTGAACGTGCTGTCGGCGCTGGACGCCGGGCGCGTGGGCTATTGGGAGCTGACCCTTCCGGACCGCACCCTGCATGTCTCGCGGCGCGGGCGCGAAATCTTCGGCGCCGATGCGGACGCGCCCTTCGAACGCAGCGATTTCCTGGGCGCTCTGCCGCCGGACGAACTGGTCCGCAGCCAGACGCTGCTGGACGCCGCCATCGCCAGCGGCGCCGAATACGACGCGGAATACCGGCTGGAGAACGCCCGCCACGGGACCTGGTGGGTGAACATCCGCGGCCAGGTGGTCGCCTGGTCGCACGGACAGCCCAAGCGCATGGCGGGCATCGTGGTGGACGTCACCGAGCGCCGCCGCGCCTTCGCGGCCGTGGCGGAGGCCGAGGCGCGCCAGCGGCTGCTGATCGACGAGCTGAACCACCGCGTGAAGAACACCCTGGCCACGGTGCAGTCCATCGCCCGCCAGACCGCCAAGGGCGCGCCGGTGAGCCCGGACTTCGTGGAGGCCTTCGAGGCCCGGCTGGTGGCGCTGTCGCGCACCCACGACGCCCTGACGCGAGGGGCCTGGGAGCAGGCGAGCCTGCGCGAACTGCTGGCCAAGGAGTTCGCGCCCTATCGGCACGAGCAGGTCACCCTGGAGGGGCCGGACGTCAACCTGCGCCCGCGCCAGGCGCTGGCGATCGGCATGGTGTTCCACGAACTGGCGACCAACGCCGCCAAGCACGGGGCCCTGTCGCAGACCTGCGGCTGCGTCAGCGTCCGCTGGACGTCGGGCGCCGGGCGCCTCGAGATCGAGTGGGGCGAGCGCGATGGCCCGCCGGTGAGCGAGCCGCTGCGCCGCGGCTTCGGCTCGCGCCTGATCCGCTCCACGGTGGAGGGCGAACTGGGCGGTTCGGCCGAGCTCGTCTACGCCCCGACCGGCTTCACCTGCCGCCTGAGCCTGCCGCTCGGCTGAGCTGGCCTTCGCGGGGGAGCGCCTGTGATCAGGGCGCCTCGCCGGTCCATTCCCAGTGCCAGGGCTCGTAGGGATAGGGCAGGAAGCCGAACCGCGCGGCATTGCTCACCAGCCAGCGGTACTCCGGCGTCTCGGTCATGTGCCGGCGGTTGGCCTCGGCGGTGGACGTCGGATCGGCGCCGGGCAGGGGGTCCAGGTAGAGGTCCAGCGCCAGGCCCGTGCGGTGCGCCGAGCAGTGGGCGCGGGTGAGGGTGTTGCAGCCGCCGTCGGCGCAGCGCAGCGCCTCCTCGCCGGGCCCGCGGAACCCGGAGACGAGGGCCAGGCGCGGCGGCTGCCTGGCGAGTCCGGCCGCGCGCGCCGCCGCCACCAGGCTGCGATAGGCGGCCAGGGCGCCGGGCCGTAGCTGCACCGCCTTGCCGCCATAGGCCTCGGCGGCGTCCGCGTTCGCCAGCGTGGCCGGGTCCGGCGCGGCGGGACAGGCGCCGGCGGTGGTGGCAAGGACGAAGGGCCGCCGCAGCATCAGGGCCGCGCGCATGACCCTGAAGTCCTCGGGCTTGAAGATCCCGTCGGCCGGCAGCTTCTCTTGCGCCTGCCAGGCGGCGTAGGCCTGGGCGAAGCCGGGGCTGTCGGGCGGGCAGGGGGTCCCCGCCTCGTGGGCCACGAGCGGCGCGTAGGTGGCCCAGCCGGTCTCGGGCGGACCGAACGGGGCCCAGGCCAGGTTGGCCAGCGACGCGCCGTTCTGCGCCGCCGCCGAGCGCCACGCCGGCGCCGCACAGCCGGTGCGGCGCGCCACCGCGGGCGGAGGGCCTGGCGGGGCAGGAGGCCGCCCGCGATGGCCACCCACGCGCCACAGCAGGAGCGCGCCCAGCCCCGCGGCGATCAGCACGGCCCACAGGAACCCCCGGATGTCTGACGCCTTCAGCATGTCGCCGCACACCAACGCGCGCGCCAAGGGCCCAGGTTCCGGATGTCCCGATCGACCCTCCTGCGCCTGTCTGCGGCCGCCGCGGTGGCCTGCGGGCTGGCGGCCTGCTCGGACCCGAGCCCCACACCAGCACAGCCGCCTTCGCCTGCGCCGGCGCAACCGCCAGCGCCTCCGCCCGCCCAGCCGACGGCCACCGCCTTGCCTGCGCCGGCCATCGGCGACCCGCCGCCGCTCGCCGTCCCGCCGGTCGCGGACACCGGCAATCCGCCCTCCGATCCGAGGGCCGCGGCCATCAACAGCGCCAGCGCGCCGGCCACGGGGGTCGCCAGTGGCCCGGACCCGGCCCTGGTGCGCACCGAGGTGCTGCTGGACCGGGCGCACGTCTCGCCAGGCGTGATCGACGGGCGGCCCGGCGATAACCTGCGCAACGCCGTGGCCGCCTTCGAGCAGGCGCACGGCCTGCCGGCGGATGGTCGCCCCGATGAGCAGCTGCTGAAGGCCCTGACCGACGCCGATCCCGGCCCCGCGATCGTCAGCTACGTGATCTCGCAGGACGACGTGAAGGGCCCGTTCGTGGCCCAGATCCCGAAGGATTATGCCGAGATGGCCAAGCTGGACCGCCTGGGCTTCACCAGCCCGTTGGAGGCCCTGGCCGAGAAGTTCCACATGGACGAGGCCCTGCTCCAGGCGCTGAACCCGGGCGCCGACTTCGGCCGCGCCGGGTCCACGATCCTGGTCGCCGCGGTAGGGCCCGCAAGCCTGCCGGCGCCGGTCGCCGCGGTCGAGGTCGACAAGGCCGCGCGGCAGGTGCGGGCCTTCGCCGCCGACGGGCGGTTGCTGGCGGCCTATCCCGCCACCGTCGGCTCGACGGAGCGCCCGGCGCCCAGCGGCGATTTCACCGTCAAGGGCGTCGCCCGCGATCCGGTCTACACCTATGATCCCAGCCGCCTCACCTTCGGGCCGCGGTCCAAGGGCAAGCTCACCATCAGGCCCGGCCCGAACAACCCGGTGGGCGCGGTCTGGATCGACCTCTCGGTCCCCACCTACGGCATCCACGGCGCGCCGGAGTCGAAGCTGGTGGGCAAGGTGGCCAGTCACGGCTGCGTGCGCCTGACCAACTGGGATGCACGACAGCTGGCCGCGGCGGTGAAGCCCGGGACCAAGGTGAGCTTCGTCGGCGAAACCGCTTCGCGCAGCTGATGGGCGCAGGCCTCGCCGCTTTGCCCAGCGCCTGACCAGCGCCGCGCCAAAATCCGCGCAACCTTGGCAATTCGCACGCCCCTGCCGCACGCGCGCATGCCCAGTCGTCCCGACCGCCGCTAGGCCGTGGTCCCAGTCATCACCCAGGGGCGGCCCGATGAGTTCGACACGGCAGACACCGACGCGGCGCCAGTTTCTGCACGCGATCGGCCTGATGGGCGGAACGGCGGCGGTCTACAACCTGATGACCACCTTCGGTCACGCGGCCGAGACGCGGTTCCCGGGCCCGCCGAAGCTCGCCGGCGCCCGCCCGGGCGCCTCGGTGATCGTGCTGGGGGCCGGGCTGGCCGGGATGCTGGCGGCCTACGAGCTGGAGAAGGCCGGCTACAAGGTCCAGATCCTGGAGTACCAGGCCCGCGCCGGCGGCCGGAACTGGTCGCTCTACGGCGGCGACAAGTTCACCGAGATGGGCGGGGCGACCCAGACCGTCGGCTTCGCCAAGGGCAACTACCTGAACCCCGGTCCCTGGCGCATTCCGCACCACCACCGCACGCTGCTGCACTACTGCAAGGCCTTCGGCGTGGCCCTGGAGCCGTTCATCCAGTTCAACCACAACGCCTATATCCACAACAGCGACGCCTTCGGCGGCGCGCCGCAGCGCTACAAGAGCCTGGCGGCGGACTTCGAGGGCAATATCGCCGAGCTGGTGGGCAAGGCCATCGACCAGAAGGCGCTCGACACCCAGCTGACGCCTGAGGACCTCGACCGCCTGAAGGAGGCCCTGCGCGGCTGGGGCATGCTGGACAAGGACATGCGCTACACCAAGAACCTGCGCTCGTCCGAGCACCGCGGCTATGCGCTGCCGCCGGGGGGCGGGGTGAACGGCGCGCCGCAGCCCTCGGACCTGTTCCCGTTCGACGAGGTGCTGAAGTCCGGCGTCTGGGGCCAGATGGCCTTCTTCATGAACGACGAGTTCCAGACCACCATGTTCCAGCCGGTGGGCGGCATGGGGATGATCGGCAAGGGCTTCGCCAAACAGGTCGGCCACCTGATCACCTACAACGCTAAGGTCACCAAGCTCTTCCAGGACAAGGCCGGGGTGACCGTCACCTACGCCGACACCGAGAAGGGCGGGGTGACCGAGGCCAAGGCCGACTTCTGCGTCTGCACCATCCCGCTGGCGGTGCTGAGCCAGATCGAGACCAACCTCTCCGACAAGAAGACCGCCGCCATCCAGGCGGTGCCCTATTCCAACTCGGTGAAGATCGGCCTGGAGATGCGTCGGCGGTTCTGGGAGGAGGACTACGCCATCTACGGCGGCCACTCCTTCACCAGCCAGGAGATCGGCCTCGTCTCCTACCCCAACTTTGACTTCTTCAAGGACGGGCCGGCGGTGCTGCTGGGCGCGTTCGCGGGCGGGCCGGGAGGCTACCGGCTGGCGGGCATGACGCCCGAGCAGCGGATCGAGACCGCCCTGGCCCAGGGCTCGGTCTTCCACCCCGACAGCTACCGCAAGGAGTTCTCGAACGGCGCCTCGGTGGCCTGGAACCGCGTGCCCTGGGTGATGGGCTGCTGCGCCCGCTGGAACGAGGACACCCGGCGCGAGCACTACCAGGAGCTGGTGGCCCTGGAGGACCGCGTTGTCCTGGCCGGCGAGCACGCCTCCTACGTCGGTTGCTGGATGGAGGGCGCGCTGCTCTCCTCCATCGACGCCATCACCCGCCTGCACCAGCGCGCGCTGCAAGCGTGACCCGGGGAGCCCTGAGCATGAAGTTCGCCACGCCGCTCGCCGCGCTGATCGCCGCCGCCGCCATGACGGCCGCCCTGGCCACACCCGTCCTGGCCGACGAGCCCGGTCCGGGCGGCAGTCGCCCGCTGGTCCCCAAGACCGGCGAGGAGGTCTACCGCTACGTCTGCCAGGCCTGCCACATGGAGGGCGGCAAGGGCGCGGTGGGGGCCGGGACCTTCCCGGCGCTGGCCAACAACCCCAAGCTCGGAACGCCCGCCTTCGGCATCTACATGGTCGAGAAGGGCAAGGGCGGCATGCCCTATTTCTCCGACAGCCTGACGCCGGCCCAGGTGGCGATGGTGCTCACCTATGTGCGCACCCACTTCGGCAACAACTATCCGCAGCCGGTCACCGAGGCGGACGTCCGGCCATTCGCCAAGCCGCCGGCCGGGGGCCGCTAGACCATGAAAACATTCGTCTGATCGCCCCGCCGGGAGCTAGGCTCGCGGAGGGGGACAGACCGATGCGCCTGGCTTTGACACTCGCGGTCCTGTGCGGCCTCGCCGCCCCGGCCGCCGCAGCGGACCTTTCCACCCAGGTTCGCGCCTGGCGCGCGGCGCATGAGGCGCAGGTCGTGGGGCAGCTGGCCGACTTCGCCGCCATCCCCAGCGTTGCGGCCGACCCGGCCGGGCTGCAGGCCCAGGCCGATCGGCTGCAGGACGAGCTGAAACGGCGGGGGTTCGACGCCCGCCAGCTCAGCGCCGGCGCCGGGGCCCCGCCGGTTGTCTTCGGCGCGCTCGCCATTCCGCGGGCCAGGCGCACGGTGGTGTTCTATGCGCACTACGATGGCCAGCCGGTGACACCATCGCAGTGGCGGTCCGATCCTTTCAAACCGGTGATGCGCCAGGGTCTGTCCGGCCCTGATGTGGACTGGCGCGGGGCCAAGCCCCCCTATGATCCGGAATGGCGCCTGTTCGGACGGGCGGCCTCCGACGACAAGTCCCCGATCGTCGCCTTCCTGGCCGCGTTCGACGCCCTCCAGGCGAGCGGGCGCCGCCCCTCGGTGAACCTGAAGGTGGTCTGGGAGGGCGAGGAGGAGCGTAACTCCCCCCACCTGGAGACGATCCTCAAGCAGAACCAGGCGCTCTTGGCGGCCGACCTGTGGCTGATCGGCGACGGCCCGCTCCACCAGTCGCGCACCCGCACCATCTACTTCGGCGCTCGCGGCAACGCCGGTCTGGAGGCGACCCTCTATGGCCCGCTGCGCGCGCTGCACAGCGGCCACTACGGCAACTGGGCGCCCAATCCAGCGGCGCTGGCGGCGCAATTGATCACCGACCTGCGCGACCCACAGGGCCGCATCCGCATCCCCGGCTTCGCCGACGACGTGCGCGCCGTCACCGCCGCGGAGCGCCAGGCCATCGCCGGCCTGCCGCCGGTGGACGAGGCGCTGCGCCGCGAGCTGGCTTTCGGACGGGCCGAGAGCGACGAAGGTCTGACGCTCAGCACCATGCGCCCGGCCTTGAACGTCACGGCGCTACGGGCCGGCGACGCGGGCCGTGCGATCCCGGCGGAGGCCATGGTGTCGTTCGACTTCCGCCTCGTGCCCGACGAGACGCCAGAGCGGGTCCAGGCGAAGACCGAGGCCTATCTGGCCGGCCTTGGCTGGACCGTCGTCCACACCGATCCAGACGCCGCAGTGCGGCTGGCCAGCGCCAAGCTGGTGAAACTGGACTGGACCGGCGGCTATCCGGCCCTGCGGTCGGACATGACCACCCCGGCGGCGCGGGCCGTGGTGGCCGCCGCCAGCCGCGCCGGCGGCGGCCCTGTGGCCGTGCTCCCGATGATGGGCGGCAGCGTGCCCATCCACCTCTTCGCCGACATCTTCCAGGTTCCGGTGATCGGCCTGCCGATCGTCAACCACGACAACAACCAGCACGCCGCCAACGAGAACGCCCGGCTGCAGAACCTGTGGGACGGTATCGAGACCTATGCAGGGCTGATGGCCGACCTCTCGTGGTAATGGGGCGCGGCCCGGCTGATCTAAGCCTTCGCGCCGCGTCGGCGGCGACGGAACTCCGCCACCTTCGCCTTGTTGCCGCAGGTCGCCATCGAGCACCAGCGGCGGTCGCCGGCGCGCGAGGTGTCGAGGAACAGCAGCGCGCAGCCCTCGGCCTCGCACTGGCGGATGCGGTCCGCCTGGGAGCCGCCAATCAGGGCGATCGCCTCGCGCGCGACGGTGGAGAGCAGGGCCGCGGTCCCGCCCTCCAGGCGCAGGCGCCCGTCGGCGTCCAGCTGCGGCGCCGCCGACGCGGCGCGGGCCTGGCGGTTCAGCTCGGCGACGGCAGGGCTCGGTGCGGGCTCGCCACCCCGCCGGGCCATGGCCGCCGCATAGATCGCCTCGCGCAGCCGCACCGCCGCTGACAGGTCCCTCGCCGTGACCGGCGGCGCCTCGGCCACCAGTCCCGCAGCGCGGAACCAGCGCGCCAGGTCCTGCGGTGTTTGCAGCCGCTCCTGCGGCTCAGGCTTCAGTCGCCCGCCGAGGGTGGCCGGCAGGTCCAGCGCCGGCCCGCCGCCGCGGAAGCGGAATCCGTCGCGATCCTCCGTAGGCCAGTCCGACGCGCTCCAGGTCATGGGCCCACGATAGGCGCCCCCCGAGCGCCGCGCAAGTAACCTGATTGACAAGTTACAATATCCACGCGTCTATTCGTCGTAACCTGATTGACAGGTTACCGATCGGAGCCAGCCATGCCTCACCTCCCCAACGCCATCCTCTGGGTCGCCGCCATCCTCGGCGTCGCGCCCGCCGCCCAGGCCGCCGACGCCGGGGGGCAGCTTTCGCTGCCGGGAACCTGGATCATGGAGCGGGCCTACGAGGTGCGCGCCGACGGGACCCGCACCACCAACTATGGCGAGCGCCCGCAGGGGCTGATGACGATCGACGCGGACGGGCGCTACACGGTGCAGATCTTCCGCCCGGACCGGCCGAAGTTCGCGACCGGCGACAAGACCCGCGGGACGGCCGAGGAGTATCGCCAGGCCGTGCTCGGCTCCAGCACCCACTTCGGCCACGTGCGCCTCGACGCGGCGCATCATCAGCTCGTGTTCGAGGTGGAGGCCGCCTCCTACCCCAACTGGGAAGGCAAGGCCCAGGTGCGCGATTTCACCTACGCCGACGGCCTGCTGAGCTACAGCGTGCCCGCCAGCGCCTCCGGCAATGGCACGATCGCCTACTCCGTCTGGCGGCGCGCGCCGAGGCCGTAAGGCGGGCCCGCGGGCACGGGCGTGAGGCGCTGGGGAGAGGATGGCTGGCGGCGAGGGCTGAGAACCAGCTAAGCTCGGCCGGAACCGAACCCTCAGCCGGACGCTCCCCCGCCTTGATGAAGTCGCTCCCCAACATCCTGACCGGCTCGCGCCTGGCCATGGCGCTGTTCATGTTCGTCGCCTTCGCGGCGGCGGCCGGGGCGGTGCCGTACTTCTCCAACCGCCTGGAGGCCGACGCCCAGTTCGCCCTGCAGCGCTGGGCGGTCTACGCCTTCGTCCTGGCGGCGGTGACCGACTTCTTCGACGGCTGGCTGGCCCGCAAGCTGGACGCGGTCAGCGTCTGGGGCGCGATCCTGGACCCGATCGGCGACAAGGTGCTGGTCTGCGGCGCGATCCTGGGCCTGATGTCCCTGGGCCCCCAGCCCTATGTGGTGCTGCCGGCCGGACTGATCCTGTTCCGCGAGTTCACGGTCAGCGCTCTGCGCGAGGTGGGCGCCGGCAAGGGCGTGAAGCTGCCCGTCACCCTCCTGGCCAAGTGGAAGACGACGATCCAGCTGACCTCGCTGGCCATGGAGCTGATCGTCGCCGCCTGGGGCGCGTTCAACCTGCCGCAGGACGGCGAGCTACGGCCCTGGTTCGAGATCGCCGCCCACACCCTCTTCTGGATCGCCGCCCTGATCACCCTCATCACCGGCGCCCAATACTGGGAGCAGACCCGCAAGGCGCTGGAGAGCTAGGCCAGGCTGCCGTAGGCGTCGCGCCAGAAGGCTTTGTGGACCGGGGGCGGGTCTGGACCGTCGAACACCCGCTGGGTGAGCAGGACCGCGGTCAGGCGCTTGGCCGGGTCGTTGAACCACGAGGTCCCGAAGCCGCCGTCCCAGCCGTAGGCGCCGGGCTGGACGCCGTGCGGGCTGGCCGTGACCTGGACGCCGAGGCCCAGACCCCAGCCGCGGCCCGGCCCGAGGAACAGTTCGCCGTCCTTCATCTGCGCGGGTGTCAGGCGGTTGGTGGTCATGGCCTTCAGCGTCTCGGCCTCGATCAGCCGGCGACCATCGGGCGCGAGGCCGGTGAACATGAACCGCGCAAAGGCGCCGAAATCGTCCGCCGTGGAAACCAGCCCCGAGTCGCCGGCCGGGAACGACGGCGCCTTCAGGAACATGTCGTTGTAGGGCTCGAACGGGACCAGCTTGCCGCCCTCGTTCATATAGCCGGTGATCAGGCGGTCCGCCTTCTGCGGTGGCGTGTGGAAGGCGGTGTCCTTCATGCCGAGGGGCTCGAGGACGCGCTCCCGCAACACCGCCTCCAGCGGCTGGCCGGCGGCGCGGGCGATCAGCACGCCCAGGACGTTCGCGCCGGTGGTGTAGAGCCAGCGTTCGCCGGGCTGGGCCTGCAGCGGCAGGGCGCCCAGGGCCTTCATCCAGCTGTCGGGCGTATAGGGCGCAGACGGGGTGGGCATGCCGAAGCCGGGCAGGTCGCCCACCGCCTTCACGAACGGCGCCTGCGCGTTGAAGTCGATGCCCCAGCCGAGACGGAAGCTCAGCACGTCCTCCAGGGTGATCGGCCGGCGCGCCGGGACGGTGTCGTCCAGCGGCCCGTCCGGCCGTTTCAGGACCCGGCGGTCGGCCAGTTCGGGGGCCAGCCGGTCGATGGGCTCGTCTAGCTTCAGCTTGCCGTCCTCGACCAGCATCATCGCCGCCACCGCGACGATCGGCTTGGTCATCGAGGCGATGCGGAAGATGGCGTCGCGGGGAACGGGCTGGCCGCCCTCCAGGGTCATGGTCCCGAGCGGCCAGGCGTGGGTCTCGCCGCCGCGAGCCACCAGGGCCACGAGGCCCGGCGGCTGGCGCTCGGCCACATAGGCCTTCAGATCCTGCTCCAGCTTGGCGAGGCCGTCGGCCTTGAATCCCATCTTCCTGCTCCCTTGGGCGCGTCCGGAGGCGGCGAGGCCGGCCAGGGCCGCAGCGCCGCTGATGGCCCGTCGGCGGTCGATCTTGTCCATGGCGCGGCTAGGCCGGCTTAGGCGCTCGGCGGGCCTGATCCTCGCGCCAGCCCTGCTCCTGGGCGATCAGCTCCGGGGAGACGAGGCCGGCGAAGTCCTCCGGCTCGAAGAACGGGCGCACCTCGAGGGTCGCGCCGTCCGGCATGGGCGCGCGGCTGGCCCACTGCATGGCCTCGTCCAGGTCCTTCACCTGCCAGATCCAGAAACCGGCGATCAGCTCCTTGGTCTCGGTGAACGGGCCGTCCATGATCACCGCCTGACGGCCCTTGAAGGTCAGGCGTTTGCCTTCGCGGCTCGCCTTCAGGCCGGCTCCGTCCAGCATGACGCCGGCGGCGATGAGCTCATCGTTGAACTTGCCCATCTCATCGAATTCGCCCGACTCCGGCATCTCGCCGCGTTCGGATTGAGGGGTGGCTTTCACCGCGACCAGTACGCGCATCCGACATCTCCTTCGCATCGCCGGCCTGCGACCGGGCTTGTGCCGGAACGACGAACCAGGCCCCGCGCCGCCGACATTCCGCGCGACGCTTTTTTCAGCACTCCGCCAGGTTCACCGCGAGCCCGCCCAGGGAGGTCTCCTTGTAGATCGCGCTCATGTCCTCGCCGGTGCGCTTCATGGTGGCGATCACCTTGTCCAGGCTGACGGTGTGTTCGCCGTTGCCCAGCATGGCCAGGCGGGCGGCGTCGATCGCCTTCACCGCGCCCATGGCGTTGCGCTCGATGCAGGGGATCTGCACCAGGCCGCCGATGGGGTCGCAGGTGAGGCCGAGGTTGTGCTCCATGGCGATCTCGGCGGCGTTCTCGATCTGGGCGTTGGAGGCGCCCAGCGCCGCGGCCAAGCCGGCGGCGGCCATGGAACAGGCGACCCCCACCTCGCCCTGGCAGCCCACCTCGGCGCCGGAGATCGAGGCGTTGGTCTTGTACAGCGCCCCGATGGCGCCGGCGGTGAGCAGGAAGGTGCGCCGGCCTTCGGGCGTGCCGTTGTGGAAGCGGTCGTAGTAGCGCAGCACCGCGGGCAGCAGGCCCGCCGCGCCATTGGTCGGCGCCGTCACCACCCGCCCGCCCGCGGCGTTCTCCTCGTTCACCGCCAGCGCCCAGAGGTTCACCCAGTCCAGCGCCGACAGCGGGTCGGCGATCTGGCGGTCGGCGTTCTCCACGAGGTTGCGCCAGATGGCGTGCGCGCGGCGGGTGACCTTCAGGGCGCCCGGCAGGACGCCCTCGGCGCGCATGCCGCGGTCGATGCAGGCGTACATGGCGGCGGCGATCTCATCGAGGCCGGCGCAGATCTCCGCGTCGGTGCGCAGCATCTGCTCGTTGGCGCGCATCAGCCCGCCGATGGTCAGGCCCGCCGCCTGCGCCTGCTGCAGCAGGGCCTCGCCGGAATCGAAGGGATAGGGCGCGGGCAGGGCGCGTTCAGGGGCGGTGTTCTGGCCGATCTCGTCCTCGTCGCGCACGAAGCCGCCGCCGATCGAGAAGTAGGTGCGCTCGCCCAGCGTCCGGCCCTCGGCGTCGAAGGCGGCGAACCTCAGCGCGTTGGGATGCTGCGGCAGCCGGGTGCGGCCCTCCCACTTCAGGTCGCGCGCCTCGTCGAACGCGATCTCGCGCTGGCCGGCCAGGTTGAGCCGGCCCGTGGCGCGCACGCCGGCCACCACCGCATCGGCCGCGTCTGGGTCCAGGGTCCGGGGCTCGAAGCCTGAGAGGCCCAGGATCACCGCCCGGTCGGTGGCGTGGCCGCGTCCGGTGAGGGCCAGGGAGGCATAGAGGCTCACCTCCACCCGCGCGGTGCGCGCCACGTCCGCGCCCAGCCGCGCCAGGAACCGGCCGGCGGCGGTCATCGGGCCCATGGTGTGCGAACTGGAGGGCCCGATCCCCAGCTTGAAAAGGTCGAAGACACTGACGTTCATGGGGGCTGTCTAGCCCATCCA
>Ga0136846_1227015_pt1 | contig 17916 bp, 12 predicted proteins | sample HopSoiMetagenom2_FD_96841 | JGI IMG/M metagenome (GOLD analysis project Ga0136846, IMG submission 96841) | Grasslands soil microbial communities from Hopland, California, USA - 2 Assembly 2016 (version 4) | ecosystem: Environmental > Terrestrial > Soil > Grasslands | place: USA: Hopland...
ATTTCGAAAAACCAACCCATACACCCACACCCGGCATCCTGGTACTCGACTGTCAGGGTCATGTAGTAGATGCCAATGAGACAGCCGCCAACTTTTTAAACACCAATCCTGAAAGTCTGCTGAACAATCCACAGTTGGCCGATTTTTGTAGTTCCTTTAAAATATTTACCGATCCAATATCCTTTGAAAGCTCTCCGCTTATGAAAACTTTACTGGCGGGCAAACCTTATGAGCAGGTAATTGAAATGCGTGCCGACAGTCCCAACAGTAAATGGTTACAATTTGCCTTCTATCCACTCTTTAATGACAATAGTACCGTACCTTTTTCTTTTGTAGCTCTTATTAATGAATTGCCCTGGCATAAAGAACCACATGCCAGCGACAAAGAATTGTTCCAGAAAGAATTTTTAAATCTTACTTCAGCCATGACCTGGCTGATCGACGATCAGGAGCGGCTTATTTTTGCCAACCCGGCTTTTCTTCGCTTTCTGGGTTTGAATGAAAATGTCCTGAACAAAAAAGCCGTTGAAGTAATCCCACCTTTCTTTACTGAGATCTTTGAAAAAGAACACCGCAATGTGCTGTCCACCGGGGTGGCGCATAAAAAGATCTATAAACATCCCCTGGCAGATGGAACAACCTGTTATTTTCTGGTGAACATCTTTCCCGTTCACCATAAAACAAACAAACGACTGCTGGGTGGCGAAGCCATGGACATTACCTTCGGGTACAATGTGCATGAAGAAATTGCCCGGGCCAATGAACGGTTGATCCGTTTAACCCAGGTAACCACCGACGCTATCTGGGAATGGGACCTGAAATCAAACCAGGTATTCCGTAGCAAGCCATTGATTGAACTCCTCGGTTCTCCCGATAAAGAAACCATTACCAATAACTGGTGGTACAATCGCATTCACCCCGAGGACAAGGAACGGGTTGAATTAAATGTTGCCAACCTGTTGCGAAATAATGTTTCCAGCTGGCAGTGGGAATACCGGCTTAAATACCTCAATGGCACTTATAGAACCGTTCGCGACCGCGGCATTGTGGTGTTTGAAAACGAAAAGCCGGTCAAGCTTATCGGTTCCTTACTTGATCTTACTGAAATAAAAGAACTCGAGAACCTGTTGTTGCAGGAAAAGATCAAACACCAGAAAGAAATAGCCAAGAGCATCATCGATACGCAGGAAAAAGAGCGCACCCGTATTGGACAGGAACTGCACGACAACATCAACCAGTTGCTACTGGTGGCCAAATTGTATATGGGTCTTTTAAAACCAAGTGAAGCGGGTAATAAGGAAATAGCGAAGAAAGTAGTAGAATCGCTTGACATGGCCATTTCCGATATACAAACCATTTCAAGGGAAATGGTGTTACCGAAATTGAAAGAAAAGACCCTGGCTGATGGTATCAGTGAACTGGTTAAAGATGTAAAAAAGACCTGTCCGTTCAAGATCAAATTCCAATGCCATAAACAATGGACCGATGATATTTCTGAAGGCAAAAAGATTGCCCTGTACCGTATAGTGCAGGAACAATTAAAGAATACTATTCAGTACAGCAAAGCTACCCATGTAGTTATTCAATTAATCAGTAACAGCAACTCTGTTGAACTCATAGTTCAGGATGATGGCGTGGGATTTTGTCCACTGAAGAAAACAAAGGGCATCGGCCTGCGGAATATTTACGACAGAACCACTTTCTATAATGGAACGGTTGATCTGCATTCCTCACCTGGTTGCGGTTGCAGGTTAAAAGTGACCATTCCGAAGAGTTAAGCTGATTGATCATATATTAAAAAAAACGAGCCTCATCCCGGAGCTCGTTTTTTTTATTGAGTAAAATGGCTAACTTTTGACCATGCAGTTACAGCTCGTTAAAACACAGTCGGCAGACATAAAAGATTTTCGTCAAATATTCCTGCAGGAAAACAATTTTCAATTCATATATGATAAATGCCATTACTATGGCTGGGCCGATGTGTATGTGTTTATCTCCAATGAAGCGCGTATTGGCTATGGGGCCGTGTGGGGTTCCGATAAAAGAGAAGACCGCGATACCATTTTTGAATTCTATGTGCTGCCTCCATACAAAAAATATGTGAGTTCAATTTTCCATGATCTTATTTCCACTTCCGGCACTACAAAGATCGAATGCCAGAGCAATGACCTGCTGTTGACAGGCATGCTGTACGAGTTTGCCAAGAATATTTATGCTGAAGCCATCCTATTTGAAGACCATGTTCAAACCAGTTTTCAGATGACCGGCGTGCATTTTGGCAGAAATCAAAAAGAAGAAAATAAAGGGGCCGATGTGGGCGGATACTATCTTGTACAACACAGCGAAGTAGTGGCCAATGGCGGGTTTATGCTCAACTATAATTATCCGTATGCAGATCTTTATATGGATGTAAAAGAAAACTGCCGGCAGCGTGGGCTCGGCAGTTTACTCGTACAGGAACTTAAAAAAGAGATCTATCGCATGGGCCGGGTTCCCGCCGCCAGATGCAATATCAGTAACAATGCATCTAAAGCCACTTTAATAAAAGCCGGCATGAAACCCTGCGGATTCATTCTGAGAGGCGATATCAAAAATGGCGGCGCTATTTAAACGCTTACTTTTTCTACAAAATTTTTCAAATTTGTACCAATGATAGAGGTCCACCCTTGCATGAAATTCTCTCTTGCAAAATCAGGGTTGGTTGCCGCCAGTGTTTCCAATCCTTCATGGGTTAATTTCACCCTGGTTTTATCTCCTTCTTCAAACAATTCAAACGTTACAAAAGAATTGCCATCATAACCATCGTACCGCCAGCTATACTGTAATTTCTCACCCGGCACCACTTCCGTTACCCGGCATTTATGTAAATAGGTGGGGCCTCCCTTGGGACCGCCTTCAAATTGAAATTCAAAACCGGGCTCCGCCTTAAAGGCTGCCAGTTTAAAATACCATTGGCGCATTTGGTCTAAATCGGTAATGGCCTTCCATACTCTGTCGGCCGGCGCATTGTATATGCGCTCAACGATCAATGGTTCGTTTTGCATACTGTAATTTTTTTTATTTGCGTTTACAATTCGTTGTAAAGGCGTACTATCTCCGTTTGGTAAACTTCAATTTATTTGCCAGTACGTACAGGCTGGTGGTTACACACCGGTTATGTAACCATCCGGTTGCAAATATAAGTAACCATCCGGTTACTAAAACTATTTTTGAACTTTTTTATTGGATGAAAGGTTGTAGCTTAACTGATGAATACCGGATAACATATGGCACAGTTCCTTCCTTCTCCTGCTTTGCAACCATATATTAAAAATTTCCTGATCATTGAATGTGAACAGGGGATGGTGAACCGGATCTTACCCGATACATCCATTGTAATTGCGTTCCGGCTTCGCGGACATGTATCCTATTCTGATAATGGCACAACGCATAATTTCGCTCAATCGGTCATTTCGGGCATCCGGGATTCGAGCCGGCTGGTAGATTACGCAAAAGATACCAGCAATCTGTTGGTGATCTTTAAAGAAGGCGGCGCTGCTGCATTTTTTAAAGAACCAATGCATGAACTGGGCAGCATCAGTGTGTCGCTCGATCACCTGGTTCAACGGGGCAAGGTGTGCGCTATTGAAGAAGAGCTGGCCGCTGCCGATAACAACAACCAGCGTATACTCATTGTAGAACGGTTCTTATTATCTGAACTGAAAAAAACGCAATCAGATGCGCTGGTGAGCGAAGCCATACAAAAGATCAAACGCTCAAAGGGAGATATTAAAGTAAAGGAACTGCTGGCCAGTTTGCCCATTAGCCGCGATCCCTTTGAAAAACGATTCAGAAAGATCACCGGTACTTCACCCAAACATTTTGCAGCTATCATTCGCCTGAAAAACCTGATCGAAAATTATACGGATGCGATCAGTTTTACCGAAGCGGCCTATTCGGCAGGCTATTACGATCAGGCACACTTTATAAAAGATTTCAGGGCGTTTACAGGGCAAACTCCACACGATTTTTTCAAGGCGCCGCCATTGTGGTAAATTACTGACGACAATCGCTATTTATTAACAGGATAGCGTTCAATATTTCATTATGTTGCAACGTTACCATATTTTTTTGGGTCAATCGCCATATGCTTATGAGACTTATAGGGTTGGTTGTGGTTTTGCTAATGTGTAACAGCCTGTGGGCGCAGAACTGCACTACCCTGGGCCAGTCTCCTTCTTCTGCTTTTCCGGTTTGCGGCGTTGACACCTTTTCACAACAAAATGTACCCATTTGCAGAACCCATAGTATTAAAGTTCCGGGGTGTGATGATGGTGCCGGTTATTCTGATAAAAATCCATTCTGGTATCGTTTCACCTGCTTTAAAACAGGCACGTTAGGTTTTTTGGTTACGCCAAACGATCTGGGCGACGATTATGACTGGATGTTATACGATATAACCTGTCATAATGCCGACGACGTTTTTACCGATCCGTCATTGATTGTTACAGGTAACTGGGCCGGCACCTTTGGGGTAACCGGTGCTTCCGGTTCTGGGGTGAATTTTATTCAATGCTCTTCCGACCCAGCCAATCATAAGAATTCATTCAGCACCATGCCTACCATACTGCAGGGACATACTTATCTGCTGCTGATTAGCCATTTTACCGATTCACAAAGCGGGTACAACTTATCTTTTGGGGGAGGAACCGGTGTCATCACCGATCCTTTGCAACCTAAAATAGAAAAGAGCTGGGCCGGTTGCGGTGGTGTTACCGTAACCCTTACAATGAACAAAAAATTAAAATGTAACAGTCTGGCCGCGGATGCCAGCGATTTTACGCTTTCGCCGGCCGCCGCCACCATTGTATCTGCTACCGCTGTTGGCTGCAGTAGCAGTTTTGATATGGACACGGTGGTGCTGACCATGAGCAATGCATTGCCACCCGGCACGTATACCATTACTGTTCAAAGTGGCCAGGACGGTAACACCGTGCTGGATAACTGTAACAATTCGGTGCCGGTGGGTAATAACACTTCATTCATAATTGATCCTGTTCAGCCCACCCCACTGGATAGTATTAAACCTGTTGGTTGTGCCCCCGATAAACTGGAACTTGTTTTTCGCCGGCCCATCAATTGTAATTCCATTGACGCCAATGGCAGCGATTTTTCAATCACGGGCACCACACCCGTTACAATAACCGGCGCCAGCGGCTATTGCGTAAATGGCGTCACCACTTCCATCTTTATACAACTTTCAGCTCCCATCCAATCGGCAGGTAATTATCAGATCACCCTGCAACAGGGTACCGATGGCAATACCATCATCGATGAATGCGGTCAGCAAACACCTGCTGGTGCGTCCAGGGCTTTTTCAACCGCAGACACCGTAAATGCAGATTTCACTTACCAGCTCAAATTAGGTTGCAAGGCAGATACCGTTCATTTCTTTCACAATGGCGCCAACAATATAAACCAATGGAACTGGAATTTTAATAATGAAGGCAGCAGCACAGCCCAAAACCCATCTCACATCTTCAAGGTATTTGGCCCCAAACAAATCAACCTGAACGTATCGAATGGCGTGTGCACAGACAGTTCTTCTGCAACCGTTCTTCTTGATAACACCCTGGAAGCTGCATTTGGATTTCCTGAAGTGTTATGCCCCGAAGACAAAGCAACATTTACTGACAGCAGTGTTGGCAAGATCGTATCCTGGAACTGGGATTTCGGAAATGGCAACAGTAGCACCTTACAAAATCCCCTGCCTGAAACCTACCCCCAGGTTACCAGCGGCCGATCAAAGCTCTACCCCGTCAGGCTCATTATTGAGAACGACCTGCACTGCTTTGATACCACTGTAAACCAAATGAAGGTGGTATACAGTTGCTACATCACCGTTCCCAATGCTTTTACCCCAAATGGCGATGGCCATAACGACTATTTATATCCACTGAATGCCTGGAAGGCCATTAACCTGGAGTTTATTATCTATAACCGGTACGGACAAATTGTTTTCCGCACCAACAACTGGACGAATAAATGGGATGGCCGCATTAACGGACAAATGCAATCAAGCTGGGTGTTTGTATGGTTGCTCAGATATACTTTGCTGGATACGGGTGAAAAGGTATTTAAACGCGGAACCACCGTGTTGATCAAGTAATTACCTATAAATAAACAGCTTTCATTTTATTGTGTAAACCCCAGAAAAAAATTATTCACGCGGTTCCCTATTCCAGAAAATCAATACCAGGGCTGTTCTTCCACTGTAAATCGCGTTCGTTTTCTAATTCTCTTGCACTGATGGTATAAAGTTATTACCTTCCCCCGCAAAATTTTACCCTGCAAGGTGCAATTACCCGGCCCTAAATGCGTTATGCTATATGTCCAGAAATGGACACGAGCCAGGAACTACCGTACAAACCACAAACATGACTAGACTTAGATTCCTATTCCTATTTTCTATTGGTTTATCACTGTCCGTACAAGCCCAAAAAACTGACTCCCTGGTTGGTAAATGGAAATATGTTGATGTTTACAATAAACACAGATACGATACTGCGACTTTAAAAATAGCGAATGAGTATTTTGGAAATATGACCTTTTATTTCAAAGCCAACAATCACTACAAGGCTTTTGTGATGAATAACATTGATGAAGGTGTCTGGAGCCTGAACGAAGCCACCAACAAAGTAAGAATAACCTCCTACAAAGGAAATTCAAACGAATCACAGATCGTAGGCCTGGACTCGAACAAATTGATCCTTACCCTGGGTGAGGGTTCTTTCATTATGACCAGAACAAACATTACCCCATCTGACAATATTGAATCACCTCTTCCTGATATCAAAACTGTTTCAGTTACCAAGAGCCAGATCAGTAAAAAATGGTTCTTAACGCGTCGTGAAGTACCGGGCCGGTCAGAAGCCCAGTTAAAAATGGCGAGTAAATTAATAAAAGGCGCCTATGCTTATTTTAAAAGCAACGGCGTATATGAAGCACAATCTTTAAAAGTTACAGAAAGTGGCAAATGGGCATTTGGTCCCGATAATAAATCCATTATTGTAACCATCGAAAACCAACAACGCATCTGGAATATTAAATCCATCACCGCTACAGAGTTGGTGTTAATAAGCGGTTATACCGAAGAACTTTGGAAGTTCTCCACCAAGTTATTATAGCCCTGAATAAACCGATCTATTTATTAATGGTCCCGCCCTGCAGGCGGGATTTTTTTGTGAGTGGTGCGTGAGCCATCTCACCATATTTTAATCGGACACTCCACTTTCTCCAGACTTTCCGCCAACCGCTGCCATAAACCAATGTAGGATAACGACAATTCAAAACCACCCCTGAACTGGGAAGCAGTGGTGAGTTTGCTGATGTTTACATCATAACTAAGCCCTATGCCTAACTGATGGGTGTATAATTTTATGATGGGAATAAAGGCGTCCTTCCAGCGAAGCGCTCCGCCTAAGGCAATCGACAGGGTCCCTTCTTCCCCGGTTTCATCAAAACTATGGGTAAACAACCCACCACCCTGTATCAACCGGTTCCCACCCTGCATAAAATAGTCGGCATAAAAAACGAGCTTATCCATTTTATTCATCCAGGCCGATAGCCCGGCATTCACGCCCCATTTTCTATTTAGCCGTACATCATAAGCTTCGGTAAAAGCGATCCTGGATTCAGTAAGATGAAACAGTCCACCGCCAAAATACATATTGATATCTTCTGAGAGACTTGTTTTAAAACTAACGCCTACAGATGCATCCCAATACGTAAAACCCGTATTGCTGAATTGTTGCCGTGTAGCGTTTGACATACTATAGGCGCCATTCACGTATTGATCATCAAACCGCAATTTGGTAACGTCAAAATGTTCACTCACGGGGCCACCCATAAAGGCAAGGGAAATAAAAGTGGTTTTATCTTCATTCAATAGTTTGTGATAATTAATGACCGGCAAAACCTGGGTGCGTTGCAGTTTTGAATCACCCGCCACATCATTGGTAGCCTGAACACCCAATGTAATAAAATCGCCGGTAGAAAAACCCCGCAGCATTTTACATTCCCCGCTTACCGCCATAGTTCTGTAAGGAACCGTTACGCTTTGCCATTGATTGCGATAAGCACCGGTAAACCGGAAATTACCAGAAAAGATCCCGGCCAGGGCCGGATTGCGCAACAAAGGAAACTCATAGAACTGGGAGAAATGAATGTCCTGCCCCTGCACAAATGCAGATAAAAAAAGACAGCCAATAAAATAGAGGAGTACAATTCTACGCATACAAATTAGTTCTTGGTTCAGCTATTTCAAAAGCGTCACATTCCCTTTATAAGTATTAATAAGATCATTATCGCAAACCACATCAGCCATATACACATACACCTCAGCGGGGCCGGTAACACCTCTTATTTTTCCATCCCAACCAAAAGCAGGGTCATTAGGTTGGAAGTTTGTCTTTTCAAAAACCAATTCCCCCCAGCGCGAAAAAATGCGGAATGAACGCACCAAAGCAATGCCTTTGCCACGCACCATCAGCACATCATTCAGGCCATCGCCATCGGGCGTAAAGGCATTTGGGATAAACACCTGGGTACTTTCACAAAATGGTTTTATGTTCATAAAATCTGTTCCCACGCAACCAAATTCATTGGTGACCCTTGCCTGATAAGTTTTATTCTTTTTAATGGTAACCAACGGTGTATTGCAATCGGCACAACTAAGATCATCGGCAGGCGTCCATTGCCATAAGACAATAGGCCCATTCTGGGTAACAGGAGAAAAAGTGTACGTGCTGCCGGTAGCTTTTATTACATCGGGGCCCACATCAACTTTTGGATTGGGGTTTACCACCACTTTTATCAAGCCGGTATCGGTAAAACACTGATGCCCATCAAACCCAATCACCTGGTAGGTAGTTGTTTTTTTCGGTGCAGCCACGGGGTTAGAAATATTTGTTCGGTTCAAACCCAACCCCGGCGACCAGTTGTATTGCACGGCGCTCCCCTGCGCCTGCAGGTTTACCGACTGGCCTTCACAAATCGTTTGATCGGGCGACACGGTTACATCAATAGGCTGAAAAACGGTAATGTCCATGGTATCTTTGTCAATGCAGCCGCTTTCAACACTGGTAACGGTAACTACATAAGAAGTAGGCCTTGGTGGCGTGCCCACCGGTTGGGCCGTTAATGAATCAGACAAAAACAGGGAGGGTGACCAGGCATAAGTAAACCCTGAAACTGCCGGCGTACCAATTGTTATGGGGTGGTTGGGACAAATGATTGTATCGGGACCAGCATTGGCCAATGGCAGTATGGGATAGATAGATGCCTGCAGCGTATCGCTGCAACCAAACCCATTAAAGGGAATCACCACTACATTAATATTATTGATCTTGGGGGCAGGGTTCAACACCAGGTTCTCTCCCGTGCCCAACAGGGTGCTGAAATTATTATCATACCATTTATAATCCTGAAAACCGCCCGGTCCGGTAAAGCTGGCAATATTGGGATTGCATTCATAATGTGCCGAAGCTGTAACATTACACTCACCCACATCTACATAAGCATAGCCCCAATGAGCGCCCTTGGTGCAATCAGCAGTAGTAAATTCCACCTTCAGGCGTTTGCCGCCGTAAGCGCCCAGGTTAATAAACACCGACGACCAGGATTTAAATTTCACCGCGGCATCAACCGGAGAACTCTGGAATCCCGGCAGCGATGCGGTAGCAATATATTCGTTGGAAGCACAGGGAAGATAACTATTGGTTTGTACATCGAGAATACGGGCAATAAACCGGGGTTGTTCATTTGGATTATGACCAGGGTCCTGGAACACCACGGCATACCGGTAAGTAAAGGTGGCATCATTGGCATTGGTGGGAACTGTAAACTCGTAGGTGATGCGCTCCGCCTCGGAGCCATTGATATTATTGCCCAACCGCACTGCATACCCGCTGCCATCGGGCGGGTTCACGGGAAATAACCCATAGGGATCAACCACAGTAGCAGCTCCTTTTGCATAGAGGGTATGCCTGCCGGTGATCGGCGGCGAGGGCGTCACCGTTATCACATTATCATTATTTTGAACACTGGTGGAACCAATATAACAATTCCAGTTTTGCAGCGAGCCTGCTTCAAAATCAATATTGGCGGGACAGGTACCAGGCTGGCCATGTACGAGCTGATGCAAGAGTAGTACAGATAACAATAAAGTAAAGTTCCTCTTCATAGGTCATAGGTTAACGAATTAACGGATTACCAGGCAATCAGGCCGGCGGGTGGGGACTTGACTATATTATAATTATAGTTACGTTTCGACTCTTCGACTTCGCTCAGAGCCGTTGGAGGAGGGTTGTGGAGTGTGAGCAGTGTTATAAAATGCGAATACATAGGCCTGATAGTCCTATATAGCGTTTTCATAATATTTTATTCGACTGCCTTCTTATACTTTGCAAATACTGTGCAATTATTTTGAGTAGCCTTCATCCTTTATTAACATCTGTTTAATTTTTCATACTTTCAAAAGGCGGAATGACAATTCCCATTATTTTTATCAGGTATTAATAATCTCAGAAACTATGGATACCCGCAGAGAATTCCTTAAAAAAGCATCCGTACTAACAGGCGGCGCCGGTCTTATGCAAATATTACCGGCTTCTATTGCAAAAGCACTGGCTATTGATCCCGAAGCCGGCAGCACCTGGAAAGATGCCGAGCACATCGTTTTCCTGATGCAGGAGAACCGCTCGTTCGATCATGCCTATGGCTCCCTGCAGGGTGTACGGGGCTTTAACGATCCGCGGGCTATCCGTTTGCCCAATAAGAACCTTGTGTGGTTGCAATCGAATAAAGAAGGAGAAACCTACGCTCCTTTCCGTCTGGATATTCACAATACCAAAGCTACCTGGATGAGTTCCCTCCCCCACTCCTGGGACAACCAGGTTGATGCCCGCAACAACGGGCATTACGATAAATGGCTTGAGGCCAAACTTTCAGGTAATAAAGATTACCGGGCCATGCCGTTGACCATGGGTTTTCATACCCGGGAAGACATTCCGTTTTATTATTCCCTCGCCGATACCTTCACGGTTTGTGACCAGAACTTTTGTTCATCCCTCACCGGCACTACGCCCAACCGGTTGTTTTTCTGGAGCGGTACTATCAGGAGTTCCCAGGATGAAAAAGCCCAGGCCTGTGTATGGAACGAGGATGCTGATTATAATACGATGGTTAACTGGAATACCTTTCCCGAAAGATTAGAAGAAAATGGCATAGCCTGGAAAGTGTACCAGAATGAATTGAGTGTAGGAGTGGGTTTTACCGGCGAAGAAGACAGCTGGCTGGCCAACTTTGGCGACAACCCGCTGGAATACTTTTCGCCATACAATGTAAAGTTCCATCCTGCCTACATTGACAATTTGCCAAAAGCAGCAGCGGCCACTGCAGCCGAGATCAAAAAAACAGAAAGCAAGTTACAATCGTTGCCCGCCGGCGCCGCCGCTTCAGAAATTGAGGAAATAAAGAAAAGACTGGAAGAACTCAAAAAACAACTGACCGGGATAGAAGCCGATCAAAAAAAATACACCAAAGAAAATTTCGAACTCCTGAGTGCCCGGGAAAAAGCCCTGCATACAAAGGCCTTCGATACCAATATAAAAGATCCCAACTACCACCAGCTTACCAATATCACGTATAAAGACGGCGATACAGAACGGCAAATGAAAGCGCCGAAAGGCGATGTGCTGCATCAGTTCAGGGAAGATGTGAAGAACGGCAGCCTGCCTACCGTATCGTGGCTGGTGGCGCCTGAGAACTTTTCCGATCATCCATCAGCTGCCTGGTTTGGCGTATGGTACATCAGTGAAGTGCTGGACATTCTGACACAAAACCCCGAGGTTTGGAAGAAAACCATTTTTATCCTCACCTATGATGAAAATGATGGCTATTATGACCACGTACCGCCCTTCGTAGCGCCACATCCGCATAAAGCGTCAACGGGGCTAACTTCTGCCGGTATAAACACCGGTGTTGATTATGTGGCCAATAACGACCAGCAATCCATCAAAGAGCAGGCCCGTGAAAGTTCCATCGGGCTGGGTTACCGTGTGCCAATGGTGATAGCATCGCCCTGGAGCCGCGGCGGCTGGGTAAATTCAGAAGTGTTCGATCATACTTCTTCTATCCAATTCCTCGAAGCATTCTTAACACACAAGACCGGTAAGAAGATAGAAGAGCCCAATATTTCCAAATGGCGGCGTACGGTGTGTGGCGACCTCACTTCTGTATTCAGACCTTATAATGGCGAAAAGATCACCTTACCAGCCTTTCTGGAAAGAGATGAATTTATCGAAGGCATTCACAAAGCACAGTTCCGCCAACTGCCTTCGAATTATAAAAAGTTAACGGAAGAAGAAATAGCCGCCATCAATAAAGCGCCCTGGGATTCGCCATCGATGCCGCAACAGGAAAAAGGCATTCGCGATGCCTGTGCCCTGCCCTATGAATTACATGCTGATTGTAAATTTTCAGAAGACAGGAAATCAATAGAGATCAAACTGGCAGCAGGCATTCGCCTCTTTGATAAACAATCAGCTGGTTCTCCCTTTCATATTTATGTACCAGGCCAATATCAACAACAAACCATGTTCAACCGGGCTTATGCGGTGGCGCCTGGCCAGCAGGTAGCGGACAAATGGCAACTGAGTGATTTTGAAAACAACACCTATCATTTACAGGTGTACGGCCCCAATGGCTTTTATAGAGAATTCAAAGGCACCACTAAAGATCCCAACATAGAAATCAGTGCAGAATATAGCGGTATGGTCAGATCCTCACCGGGTGATCTTGAGATACTTGCTATTAATGGCAATACCACACCTGTTGAATTAGAAATTATTGACAATGCGTATAAAGCGCCAGTTAAAACCATTACCGTTCCGGGCGGCCCTAAAATACTCAGGTTAATCACTATCATCAAAACAGATAAAAGCTTTGGCTGGTACGACTTTTCCATAAAAGTAAAAGGCAATCAGTTTTTTGAGCGTAGGTACGCCGGCAGGGTGGAAACTGGCAAACCCACCAAAACCGATCCATTCATGGGCAGAGTTGTATAGAGGTACATCAGAGCAAAACAGTGACGGCGGTCAGTATTTCAGCAGTGGTTAATTAGTAACTTTATAAATAGCCAATAATTTTACTCACTGCTAAAACACTTTCCATTATGCCGGAAACGATTGCTCCTGCCATAGGCTCTGTTAACAAAGTGAACATCCTTGCAGCTAATAGAGAACGTGATGATAACAGCCTGTCTATCGATAGCAAGATCTCCTTCCGCCCGTTTGTAAATTATTTAAAAGAAAAACTACAGGACGGTTCCAATACACGTTCGAGAATATACAATTACCTCATAGAAAGATTTGAAGAAAACCCTGCTTTATTGCAGCCGATCACTGATTCACATATTTTGGATGAGAACCAGGACCTGCTCGACATGTTGGGCACTACGCTTTTTCCTGTGGTTAGCGAACAGGAAAAAAACATGTTCACCATGGGTGTGCCTTACGAGTTTTCCATCTTCAATTATTCAACCCCGTTCAGAAAATTGTTTGTCGATGAAACAGAAGAACATTTTCTATTGCCGGATGATGCCACGGAAGAATATCTGAAACAGGCACAGTGTGCGCTCATTTATGAACACATCCTGGAAAAGTTTTACCATATAAAACTGAACGAAGACCCGCACCTCATATATCCTGTAGAAGATAAGATCACCGGCATGAAACGATATTACAAACTGCGCTACGACCGGCGGTTTATCGATATCATTCCCAAAGGCCGGTTACCACAAATACAGGATTGCGCCGTGTGTTTAAATTCACTGCGCATATTGGACCTGGACAGGCAACTGGAAAAAATGCCGCTCGACCTGTTCGAAGTGGAAGGCTTCGGCGTGTGGATCGCAGAAGATTTCACCATACAGGAATCGCTGGATGCTATCAAGCGCGTGCTGTTGCGGCAGGAGGCCTGCGATACCGGCATCATCAATGATCTCAAGAAGAACATTCAGGCGTTGGTTGGTTTCAACGAAGTGGAAGTTGGGTTGACCCCTTTCCTACAACTCAATAACCGTTTTGTGCTCGATGAAACCTGCACCCAACATGGCATATTGGGCAAGAACTGGAAATCTACAGATGCTGACAGCCTGGCCATTTACCAGATGTGTGTAGGGTTTTTCAGCGAACATCCGGAACCGATGCCTCTTTCCATTCTTGATGAAAAAGTGGTGGAAGTGGCGCCCTTCACCAGGATACTACTGGATGCAGGCATAAGAAGTTATATCATTTATCCCATTCAAAATAACGACGGCTTGCTGGGTATACTGGAACTGGCATCGCCTATCCCCAACCAGTTAACCCAGGAAGTAATGAACCGCGTAGAGAAGGCCATGCCCTTGTTATCACTGGCCTTGCTGAAGAACAGGGATACCTTTACCTATCGCATTGAAAAGATCATCAAGGAAAAGTTCACCGCCCTGCAACCTGCGGTGGAATGGAAATTTGCAGAAGTGGCCTGGGAGTATATGAACAAAGAACAATACAAAGAAGCGCCGGTATCGGGTAACGTGGTTTTCGACGACGTTTACCCGTTATATGGCGCCATCGATATTCGTAACTCCTCCGTTGAGCGCAGCCGGGCCATGCAAAAAGACCTGATGGAACACATCAGCCTGCTTGATGAAACGTTCGATCTGTTGCAGGCCCGGTTCCCATTGCCTTTACTGGAAGGATTAAAGTTCAAGAATTTCAATTACCGGCAAGCCATCACGCGCGGGGTAACAGCAGAAGATGAAGTGCGCATTACCGAGTTCTTTAATAATGAAGTGCATACCGTGTTGAAACACCTGAAAACCAGTCATCCCCAAACGCAGGAGATCATCAATAACTACTTCAACCATGTGAATGATTTCAGTGGCTTTTTATATCGCAACCGGAACGATTATGAGTTCTCCCTCAGCACCATCAACAATGCGGTATTACAAACCTTTCAACAGCAGGAAGCCATCATGCAGCAGTCGTACCCGCATTATTTTGAAAGATACCGCACAGACGGCGTTGAATATACGATCTACATCGGGCAGTCCATCGCCCCGCACCATCCGTTCAATATGTTATTCCTGAAGAACATCCAGCTATTTCAATTAACAACCATGGCAGAAATTGCGCAGATGATCCATGCCATGCAACCAACCCTGCCTGTTCCACTGCAAACAACGCAATTGATATTGATACACAGCCAGCCCATGAGCATCAGCTTCCGCCGCGACGAACGGCGGTTTGATGTGGAAGGCTCTTATAACATTCGTTATGAGATCATGAAGAAACGGCTTGACAAAGTGCATATTCGCGGTACCCAGGAAAGACTAACACAACCGGGAAAGATAGCTATGGTATACAGTAACCCCAAAGAAGCCGAAGAATACCAGGAATACATCCTGTTCCTGCAAAATAAAAGATTGTTGCAGCCAGGTATAGAATTCCTGGAGCTGGAAGAATTACAGGGCGTAAGCGGGTTAAAGGCGTTACGGGTTAATATTAATATGGAAGGATAGTTTGTTATAGTGGACAATTCTCATGATAGTTCACCATTTCAATAGGTGTTCTTTCCATGGTATACCCCTCATAACGTAATAGAATGTCATCCAGCACGGCCATGATGGCTTCAGGTTCTGTAAGCGTCATTAACTGTGTACGGAATTCTTTAACGCCAGGCAAACCTTTGAGGTATCTCAGGTAATGACCGCGCATGGAATACACGCCGGCTATGGCCCCCTTCCATTGCAGCGATTTACGCAATTGATGTTTACAAACGTCAACGCGCTCAACTACTGTAGGGGCAGGTAATAATTCACCCGTTTGCAGGTAATTCCGGATCTCCCGGAACAGCCAGGGATAACCGATAACCGCACGACCGATCATAATACCATCAACCCCATAGCGGTTCTTGTATTCAAGCGCCTTTTGCGGACTATTAATATCTCCATTCCCAAAAACGGGAATATGTATCCGTGGATTGTTCTTTACTTTTGCAATAAGGCTCCAGTCAGCCTCGCCTTTGTATAACTGGCAACGGGTACGGCCATGAATGGTGAGGGCTTTAATGCCCACATCCTGCAGGCGTTCCGCCACCTCTTCAATATTTTTGGATGCATCGTCCCAACCCAGGCGGGTTTTTACAGTAACCGGCAGATTGGTTGATTTTACGCAGGCTTCTGTTAATCGTACCATCAGGTCAACATCCCGCAAAACACCGGCGCCGGCGCCCTGTGCAACGATCCCTTTTACCGGGCAACCAAAATTAATGTCCAACAACTCGGGCTGCGTAACATCCACAATCTTTGCGGCCATGGCCAGCCGTTCCTCATCGCCCCCAAACAGTTGAATACCCGTAGGCCGTTCCTCATCAAAAATATCCAGCTTGCGGCGGCAACGGATGGCATCACGGATCAAACCTTCACTGGAAATAAATTCAGTAAACACCAGGTCGGCCCCGGTTGCTTTACAAACCACCCGGAAAGGTGGGTCGCTCACATCCTCCATAGGGGCGAGTAACAACGGAAAATCAGGGAGTTGTATATTACCTATCTGCAACATTCGGGTGCAAAATTGCGATAAAAAGCCGGAGGGGCAAAATAAGAAAATCAAAGGTCCGCAGCACAGTTATTGGCAAAAATGCACGGTTTTAGCCCAAAATAACACACTTATCAAATTTACCAACAGCTAACCTTTCGATGTTATATTTTTACAGCATTGGAAGAAAGAACTAAATATAAATTTCACGGCGGTTTCTTTGTTTACATAGACTATTCCCACCCGGATAGTCTATTTTTTTGCCATTATTAATATCTTTAGGCATTAATAATCTACCTACATGTCATATTGCAGCGTAATCCCTTCCATGGAAGAACCCAGGCGCAGCCTTCATAAGAATTATCATGACAACCACTATGGATTTCCTATTCACGACGACAATGAATTGTTTGGTCGTTTGATCATGGAGATCAACCAGGCCGGTTTAAGCTGGGAAACCATCCTGAAAAAAGAAGCAACCTTCCGTAAAGCGTATAGCAATTTCAATATAAAAAAGGTGGCGGCATACAAGGAGTCTGACAGGGAACGCCTGATGAACGATGCAGGTATTATTCGCAATAAACTAAAAATAAATGCCGCTATAGAAAATGCCAAAGCCATTCTGGCGCTCCAGAAAGAATTTGGTTCATTCGAGAATTGGCTCGAACAGCACCATCCAAAAACAAAAGAAGAATGGGTAAAGCTGTTTAAAAAAACATTCAAATTCACCGGCGGCGAAATAGTAAATGAATTTTTAATGAGTACTGGCTATCTGCCTGGCGCCCACGCCCCCGGTTGTCCCATTTATAACACAGTAATAAAAAAGAAACCGCTGTGGGCTAAGAAATAGCAGGGCAAAAAAATAAACCCGCCGAAACAACTTTCGGCGGGTTATTAAATTTACATCCTCTGATGACACCTAGTATCCAGGATTCTGCAAAAGCTGCTTGTTCAGGATGATCTGGTCCGTAGGTATTGACGTGAGGTAATTTTTCCTGGTCATTGGTACTACCGGTGGCAGTCCCAAAATAAGCGCGCCGGTAGCCTGGTCCACACCATATGGATACGACGCTGGTTTGTAAGCCGGTTTGTTCGTATAGGGATTGGTGAATGTAGCGATCTCCGTAGGCTGACCATTGTATTGAACGATCATGCCTTTGGGCACCTGGTTCAGTTCCTGCTCTGCAATGCCCCAACGCATCAGGTCAGTGAAGCGGGTATTTTCACCCAGCAGTTCCAATGTGCGCTCCCGGCGGATCTCACCCAGCATGGTCAAACTTGGATAAGGAGCTATCAA
>Ga0136846_1239359_pt1 | contig 17914 bp, 11 predicted proteins | sample HopSoiMetagenom2_FD_96841 | JGI IMG/M metagenome (GOLD analysis project Ga0136846, IMG submission 96841) | Grasslands soil microbial communities from Hopland, California, USA - 2 Assembly 2016 (version 4) | ecosystem: Environmental > Terrestrial > Soil > Grasslands | place: USA: Hopland...
ATCTGATCCCGGACGGGCGTCGTGGCTTCGATCAGCGCCGCTGCGGCGACCTGCACCGGCGTGGATACCGACAGGTACGTATCGCAAATCAACTCCAGCCGGTCGGTGGCTTCTTCCACGAGGGTTTCGGGGCCACTGACAGCCATCCACCCAAGCTTCACTTGCGGAAGACCAGCCGTCTTCGACAACCCACCCAGCCGGAACAGCAGACACTCGCGGCGCTGGAGCGCCGGCGGCTCCGGCAGTGGCGCATCGGCGAGCGGGTAATCGCAGAACACTTCATCCAGGATGAGCGCAGCATCGCGCCTGGCGCAACGACGTATCAGCTCATCAGCATCGCGTTCATTCAATATCGAACCGGTTGGATTGTTCGGCGACACCGCCAGGACTGCCCGTGTTGCCGGCGTCCACGCCCGGTCGAGATCGGCGCAATCGACTTCCCATGCGCCGTGATACGTCAGCGCGTAACGGCGATCCACAACCGAGTCGAGGCGTGTCAGGTGCGTGAACAACGGATAGCTGGGAACTGGCGTCAGCACGTTCGACTCTCCGGCGTCGCAGAGCAGCTTGAAGAGGAGCGAGTAGGCTTCGCTGGTGCTGGCCGTCAGCATGATTCGATCGGGTGTTATGCCAACACCGCGCCGGGCGTACGTCTGCGCAATCGCCTCGCGTGCCTCGGGCATCCCGAACGGCTCCGGACGGTACGTGAGCGCGCGCGTGTCGGCGAGCGCAGCCAGCAACGTGCCAGGGTATCGAATGCCTACGCGCGTCGGATTCGAGACTGTCAGATCGATCAACGGTCCACCACGCCGGCGGGCATCGACAAGCGCGGCCGCGAGGCGGTTCGGCCGTCGATCCTCCGGAACACGCCGGGAGAACATCTCCGTAGAATATTTGATCTGCCAATCGAGTAAGTTAGTGATTTGGTGACTTCACGACTTTCAAGACGTCATGATCGCGAGTGAGGTCCTCATGCGTTGTCTCACGTTGTCAGTTGTCCTTCTCATCGCCCTTGCATCAGCCAGCTCAGGACAGGCGCCCGGATCCCCAAGCGACACTCGCCGGATCAGCATCGTATATACGCAATTCCAGCTGCCGAGCGGTCTGCACGTGATCCTTCACGAGGACCACACGGTGCCGCTGATTACGGTCAACGTGTGGTACCACGTTGGCTCCGCGCGCGAGAAGCCGGGCCGGACCGGGTTCGCACATCTCTTCGAACACCTCATGTTCGAAGGCTCGGGCCATGTGAAGGAAGGGCAATTCGACGAGCTGCTCGAGGCGGCCGGCGCAACCAACAACGCATCGACCGAAAACGACCGCACCAACTACTACATCGACGCGCCGTCGAATGCGCTGGACCTTGCGCTGTTCCTGGAGTCGGATCGCATGGGCTATCTCCTCGAGGCGATGTCGCCGGCACGGGTCAACGGCCAACGCGACGTGGTCAAGAACGAACGGCGCCAGAGTTACGAGAACGCCCCGTACGGCATGGCGCCGATCACGATTGGAGAAATGCTCTACCCCGAAGGGCATCCGTATCACTGGCCGACGATTGGCTACATGGAAGACCTGACGGCGGCAAGCTACGACGATGTGGTCGACTTCTTCAAGAAGTACTACCAGCCCGCGAATGCCAGTCTCGTGATCGCGGGGGACATCGATCCCGCGAAGGCGCGCGCGTCGATCGAGAAATGGTTTTCCGATGTGAAACCAGGCGCCGGCCCCGTCCCTCCGATCGACTATCCACACCCATTCCTCACGGAGGTCAAGCGGAAGACCATCCAGGATCGCGTCCAGTTGCCGCGCCTCTACCTCGAGTGGATCACGCCTCCGCATTTCGCGCCGGGGGACGCCGAGCTCGACGTCGTATCGATGCTGCTGGCCGGCGGCAAGAATTCGCGACTGTACAAGAAGCTCGTTTACGACCTTCAGATCGCGCAGGACGTCTCCGCCGTGCAGCAGTCGATGTCGCTCAACTCGCAATACGAAATCGCGGTCACGGCGCGTCCCGCCGCCGACGGCACGACACCCGCCGCCACCATCGAACGCATTCGCGGCATCGTGGACGAGGAAATCCGGGCGCTGCAGTCTGCGCCGCCTGACGCACGCGAATTCCAACGCGCGCTCAACCAGATCGAGTCGTCGTTCTACAACCGGCTCGAACGGGTCGGCGGCTCCGGCGGCGTCGGCGATCAACTCAACGCGTATTATTTCGTTGCCGGCAATCCCGGCTACTTCAACGAGGATCTATCGCGGTATTCCGCCTTGTCGCCGCTCGATATCGAGGCGGCGGCCGCGCGCTTCCTGCCGCTCGACAAGCGGGTGGAGCTGATCGTGGAGCCCGTCAAGTGAGGCGCCGATCCTCGTTCCGTCGTCTCGCGAGTGTTCTGGCCGCGACAGTCTCGTTGTGCGGCATCGCGATCGCCGCGGGACAACAGCCTGACAGATCGAAACCTCCTGCCCTCGGAGCGCCACCGGAACTGCACCTGCCCGCCATCGAGAAGCGCACGCTGTCCAATCGCCTGCCGGTGTGGATCGTCGCGCAGCACAAGGTGCCGGTCGTTCACGTCGAGCTCGCGTTGCGGGCGGGCAGTGAGTCGGACCCGCCGCAGAAGTTCGGGCTCGCGAGCCTTACGGCCGACATGCTGGACGAAGGCGCAGGATCAAGATCCGCGCTGGAGATTGCCGATACGATCGACTATCTCGGCGCCGAACTGGACACGTCGAGTTCGAGCGACGCCTCCTATGTCGACCTCCACGTCCCTGTTGCCAGGCTCGCTGACGCCCTGCCGGTGATGGCCGACGTGATCGCACGACCGACTTTTCCCGACGCCGAGTTGAAGCGTGTGCGCGAGGAGCGGCTCACGTCGCTGGTCGAGGCGGCGGATGATCCCGAACAATTAATCCAATTCGCGTTTCCGCGGCTGGTGTACGGAACGCATCGCTACGGCACGCCGTCGATCGGGACCGCCGCATCGCTCCGCGGGTTCACCCGCACCGATCTCGTGTCGTTTCACGCGTCCGCCTATCGCCCGGAACAGGCGACGCTCGTGGTCACCGGCGACGTGACCGCGGCCGCTGTCGTGCCAATGCTCGAGAGCGCGCTGGGGCAGTGGAAGCCTGCCGCGACTGCCGCGACCCCGGCGCTCACAAACCCGCAACAGCTGGCGTCCCGGCGCGTGTACCTGATCGACAAGCCCGGCGCCGCGCAGTCGCAGATCCGCGTCGGGTGGGTCGGCGTTCCCCGCTCGCCTCCTGACTACTTTGCCCTGCGCGTCCTCAATACAATCCTGGGCGGCGCGTTCACATCGCGCTTGAACCAGAACCTGCGGGAAACGCACGGATATGCGTACGGCGCGTCGTCGCTGTTCGATACGCGTCATTCGGCGGGACCATTCTTCGCCGCGGCCGGCGTGCAGACGGACAAGACGTCCGAGGCGTTGAAGGAGTTCTTCAACGAGCTGACCCGAATTCACGAACCTGTCCCGGGCGACGAGATCGAGAAGGCGAAGAACTACCTGTCGCTGCTGCTGCCGCGGAATTTCGAGACGACTCGCGCAACCGCGAACGCACTGGCTCAGCTTGCCGTCTACGATCTTCCACAGGATTTTTACGAGACGTACGCACAGCGCGTCCGCGCCGTTACGGCCGCAGACGTCAAGCGTGCCGCCGACAAGTACATTCAGCCGGCGAAATTTGCCGTGGTGATCGTCGGTGATCGAAAGATCGTGGAGCCTGGCGTCCGCGGCCTCAATCTCGGACCGGTCACGATCGTCGAACCAGCCGAGGTGATGAAGTAGCGGGCGCTGGAGGAAGCCCGGACTCTCACGGCAAATCTCGCACCTCGCACCTCGGATTTCGGGCCTCGAACCTCGAACTATGCATTTCGACTTCAACGAATTCGTCCGGTACACCAACGAAGAACGCGAGAAGTGGCGCGCATGGTTTCTCGCGCATCCCGACGCGATGGCGGTGGAAGTGCAACCCGGGGAGAGGTTCACGACGGTCGGAGCCCTCATCGATCACATTTTTCTGGTGGAGCGGCGCCACTTCCAGCGGCTCACCGGGACGAAGCCGGACGAGCGCACGGGGCTGAGCGGCCATCATGCGCCCCCGCTCTTCGATTACGGCGCGTCGGTCCGGCGCGAGCTCGAACAGTTCGCGTCAGACCTGGACGTCGACCAGGCGGACGAACCGCGGACGGTGACCGTTCAGAGTGGCGGAGAATTCCGGATCACGCCGCGCAAGCTGCTCTTCCACTGCTTGCTGCACGAAACGCGACACTGGGCGCAGGTCGCGCTTGCCTTGCGTCGCGCGGGCATGGCCCCGCCGGGGAATCACGACCTCTTCTACTCGCGCGCCATGCGTTAGGCGATGGCCGTGAGGGCGCGATCGATGATGTCGAACCCGTGCCGCAGTTCCTCCTCCGTGATCGTGAGCGGCGGATTCGTGAAGAACGTGTTCCAGCGGACGAACGTGTAGAGGCCTTCCTCGCGGAAGAACCTTCCGAGCTTCTTCATCGGCTCCGACGTGCCATTGAAAGGCGCGAGCGGCTCCATCGACGATCGATCCTTCACGAGCTCGACGACGCCGAACAATCCGATCGAACGGGTGGCGCCAACGATCGAGTGGCGCGCGGCGAGGCCTTCCATCAGCGCCTTCATGATCGCACCCATCCGGCGCGCGTTCTGGATCAAGCCATCTTCTTCATACACCTGCAGCGCTGCCAGGGCGGTCGCGCATCCAAGCGGATGGCTGTTATAGGTGAGACCGCCGAAAAACACCTTGTCGCGGAAATGCTCTGCGATGGCGTGTCGCATCCCGACGGCGCCGAGCGGCACGTACGCGCTCGTGAGTCCCTTCGCCATGGTCAGGAGATCGGGCACCACGTGCCAGTTGTCCACCGCGAACCATTCACCGGTGCGGCCGAAGCCCGACATCACTTCGTCGGCAATCATCACGATTCCGTGCCTGGTGCAGATGTCACGCACGCCCTGCAGGTAGCCATCCGGCGGGATCAGGACGCCGTTGGTCCCAATCACCGGCTCGAGAATGAACGCCGCGATCGTCTGCGGCCCTTCGAGCTGAATCGTCTCCTCGAGATCCGCAAGCGCCTTCTCCACCGTGTCCCAGCCACGCTGGAGGCCGTGATACGGGTTGAGCAGGTGGACGACGCCGGGCATGCCGGGCTCCGACGCCCAGCGACGCGGATCCCCGGTCAACATCATCGCGCCCGCGGTTGCGCCATGGTACGAGCGGTAGAACGACAGGAGCTTGTGGCGTCCGGTGAACTGGCGCGCCAGCTTGATCGCATTTTCGTTCGCCTCGGCGCCGCCGTTGGTGAAGAAGAACGTATCGATGTCGCCCGGCGTGACTTCCGCGAGCTTCTGTCCGAGGCGTGCGCGGGGCTCGGTGGCCATGAACGGATTCGCATACGCCAGCGTTTCGACCTGCTGTTGCATGGCGCGGACCACGCGCGCGTCGCCGTGCCCGATGTTGACGCACATCAACTGACTGTTGAAATCGAGGAACCGCTTTCCTTCCGGCGTCCAGAACCAGCAGCCCTTCGCACCGGCGACGGGAATCGGATCGACCGCTCCTTGCGCCGACCATTCGAACAGCGTGTGTTTCCGCGTGAGGTCGACGATCGTCTGGCCGTCGAGACCGGTGTGCGTGGTGCTGACTGTCATGTGCGCTCCTGATGCTGGCTTACGACTGCTGGCTCATGGCCCGTTTTCACATTCCGGGCGGCGTGAAGCGTCCGTCGGCCGCGAGCCAGCCGCCGTCCGCAAATAGTACCGTGCCGGTCACGTAACTCGCCGCGTCGGAGGCGAGAAATACCGTCGGTCCGACCATCTCCTCCGGTCGCCCCCACCGGTTGAGGACGCTCTTCGCCGCGTAGGCGTCGTACCACTCCTTGTTGGCCTTGATTGGTGCCGTGAGCGGTGTTTCGATCACGCCGGGGCCGATCGCGTTCACGCGGACGCCGAGGGGGCCGAACTCCGCGGCCGCGGTCTTCACCATCTGGACGATGGCCGCCTTGGTCGCCGCATAGACGCTCTGTCCGGGTTCGACGACCTGCGAGCGCACGGAGGAGAAGAGAATGATGCTCCCCTTCCTGCGCGCCGTCATGATCCGCCCGGCCGCCCGGAGCACGTTGAAGTTTCCCTTGATGTTCAGGTCGATCACCCGCGCCACGTCGTCGTCGCTATATTTCAGGATCGGCTTCCGCACGTTGATGCCGGGCGTGCAGATGACGATGTCGAGGCCGTGCCGGGCGGCGACGCCATCAAAGGCCAGGTCGACGGCCGCCGCGTCGCGAATGTCGAGCACGCCCGCCTCGCACGCGCACCCTGCTTCGGTCGCACGGGCCGCGACCTTGCGCGCGGCATCGTCATTCACGTCGAGGCACATCACGCGTGCGCCCTGGCGCGCGCAGCCGATGGCGACGGCTTCACCGATGCCGGACGCGCCGCCAACCACGGCGGCGGTCTTTCCGGTCAGATCAAAAAGGGGCGGTGCTGCCACGAGACACTCCGCTAGCCGGCCGTTGCCGGCGTGGGTGACGAGGGGCGATGTGTGAGAAGCGCCGCGGCGCCAAATGCCATCACGGCCACGCCAAGCCCGCACATCGCGGGCGTGAAGATGCCGATCGGCTTGCCGCCATTCCACAACTGAGCGGCGACAACCGTCACGACGCCGCCCACAATCGACGCCATCGCATCGAAGGCGCGCACACGTCGTATGAAGAGTCCTCCCACGATTGGAACGAAAAGGCTGACGCCAAGCAGCGTGTAGAAGATGCTGAGCGCATCCACGATTGTCTTCGACAGCAGCGCGATCACGATCCCGAGGAGCCCGCCTGCAACCGACGCCGCACGCGCGACGGTCAGCACCTGCCGATCGGCTGCGGCCGGATTGACGAACCGCTTGTAGAGATCCTGCGAGAGTGACGTCGCCAGCATGAACAGGATTGCATCAGCCGCGCTCACTTCAGCCGAGAACACCGCCGCCAGGCCGAGCGCGCCAACCCAGAACGGCAGGTCGTGCATGAACAGCATCGGCAGCGAGAGCTCGCGATCCGAAAGGCCGGGGTGCAGCGCGTGCGCCACCATGCCGAGCAGCGTGGGCATCAGCGCGTACGCGAACAGCGCGGCAGCGTTCAGGCCGACGCCGATTCGCACGGCGCGATCGTCACGCGCGCCATACACCTTCTGGAGGAGCCCCGGAGAGACGACGAACGCCGGCGCCAGCATCGCGACGTACATCCATCCGGAGCCGCCGTTCTCCCATGCGTTCCACATTGCGGGCTCGGGGATCGCCGCCCTCAGCCCGTGCAGGCCACCAACTGCCTGCAGCGCGAGCGGCAGTGCGATCACGAAGCCCAGGATTTTCACGGTGAGCTGCACGACGTTGACCGCCGCGGCCGACTTGAGGCCGCCTGCTGCAAAGTACGCGGTCACCACGCCGGCCCCGATTATGCACCCCGCAACCTTTGGAAGCCCGATCACGACGTTCAGGATCTTGCCGATGCCGAGCAACTGTCCGGCGAGAATCGCGACTGTTGCCATCCACAACAGGATGGCTATCGTGGCACGCACGCGCCGGTCGTACCGCCATTCGAGAAAATCGCCGACCGTCCGAAAGTCGCCGGCCGCAGCAATGCGGCGGATCCGCGGGCCAATCCAGAACGCGAGGACGAGGGATCCAATCGCCGTGGAGCCCACCCACCACCACGCAGCGATGCCGTCGTGGTAGCCGAGGCCCGCAGCGCCGATCGTCGAGCCGCCGCCGATGTTGGCGGCGAGGAGGGTGGCAAAGAGCAGCCCCGGACCCAGACTGCGCCCCGCCACGAAGAAGTCCCGGGCCCCCTGCACGCGGCGCGCGACCCACACGCCCAGTGCGATCTGCGCACCCGAGTACAGCACGATGATGAGGAGATACGTCATGGGCCTCTAGTCCGCGAGTCCTGACTCGCGAGCCGCGAGCCGGCGGACCAGCCTAGTGTAGCGCCCGAATAAACCGTTGGTGATTTGATGAGACGTGATTTGGTGATTGGTACCGCACTCCATGACCGATGCCATCGAGCGTGTCCTTGACGCGGTCGACGCCTTAGCCGACGAATCCGTCGCGTTCGCGTCGGACCTCGTGCGCATCCCGACCGTCAACCCGCCTGGCGATCACTACGACGAGTGCGCGCGGCTGATTGGCACGAGACTCGCCCGGTGCGGGTTCGACGTCGAATACCACGCCGCCGAAGGACGTCCGGAGCACACCCGCCTGCACCCGCGGATCAACGTCGTCGGCACTCATGGTGGACGATCGTTGCGGCCGCTCGTCCACTTGAACGGTCACTTCGACGTGGTGCCCGCCGGCGGTGGATGGACGTTGGATCCCTTTGGCGGCGAGATTCGCGACGGCCGGATCTGGGGGCGGGGCGCCTGCGACATGAAGGCTGGTATTGCGGCCGCGATCTTTGCTGTGGAGGCGATCCGTCGTGCGGGCATCGACCTGAACGGAACGGTTGAAGTGAGCGGCACGGTCGACGAGGAGAGCGGCGGGTTCGCAGGCGTCGCGTGGCTTGCGGAGCATCGCAGGGTCAGCCGCGAACGGACCGACTACGTCATCATCCCTGAGCCGCTCTACGTCGACCGGATCTGCATCGGGCATCGCGGCGTCTACTGGTTCGAGGTCGAGACCCTCGGACGCATGGCGCACGGCAGCATGCCGTTTCACGGCGTCAATGCAATCGATCAGATGGGCGTTCTCTTCGAGCGCGTACGACGTGACCTCGAGCCACGGCTCGCCGGGCGCACGACCGACGTGCCGGTCGTCCCGGAAGGCGCGCGGCACCCGACGATCAACATCAACGGTGTCATTGGCGGCCAGCCGGTCGGCGGTCTCCAGACGCCGTGCGTCGCCGACTGGTGTCGCGCAACGTTCGATCGCCGCTTCCTCCTCGAGGAGGGATTCGACGCGACAAAGGCAGAGATCGTCGCCCTGCTCGAATCGATTGCCGCAGACGTGCCCGAGTTCAAGTACTCAATCAAGGACCTGATGGTCGTGCATCCGACGCGCACCCCGGATGATTCTCCGGTCATCGCCGCCCTCGATCGCGCGCTTCACCGGGTGCTCGGACGAAGCGGCGGCCTCGTCGCGAGTCCCGGGACGTACGATCACAAGCACGTGGCGGCGATCGCGGGTGTGCCACACTGCGTGGCGTACGGGCCGGGCATTCTCGACCTCGCGCATCAACCGGATGAGTATTGCGATATCGCGGATCTGGTCAACGCCACGAAAGTGATCGCGCTCGCGGTGATGGAGCTGACCGGCAGTGGCCGAGGGACGGCCGCGGGCGGAGAACAGAGGACTCGGGGAGGACGGCCATGACGCGACAGATGGCGGCGACGTTCGTGTGTGCCCTGCTGATCGGACTGGTGCGCCCATCCCTTCACGCGCAGTCAACGGGCAGTATCGCGGGCGTGATCAGCGACGAGTCCGGCGCGGTGCTGCCCGGTGTCACCGTCGAAGCCACGAACACCGCGACCGGCCAGCTGCGCACCACCGTTACCGGCGCCGACGGCTATTACACGATTCCGTTGTTGCAGCCCGGCGCGTACGACGTGAAGGGAACGCTCACGGGTTTCAAGCCGATGCTTCACAGAGCGAACACCGTCACGGTGGGCGACACGGCGCGCGTGGATCTCCGGCTGCCGATCGGCAGACTCGAAGAGACCGTGACCGTCTCGAACGTCGAGCCGCCGCTGGTCGAGACGTCACATGCAACGCTCGGCATCACCATCGATCACCAGAAGATCGTCGACCTGCCGCTCAACGGGCGGAACTTCACCCAGCTCGGTCCGCTGATTCCAGGTGTCGTCGCGCCGCCGCCAGGTCTTGGCGGCGCGGCCGGCGACGCAACGCCAGGCGGATTCGGCGCCGTGACTGCCGGGTTCAGCGTCAACGGCATGCGCAACCAGTCGAATAACTTTCTGCTGGACGGCGCCAGCAACAACGACACGTTCAACACGGGCTTCGTGATGCGCCCCCCTCCTGACGCCATCCAGGAGTTCAAGATCCAGACGCACTCGTACAACGCCGAGTTCGGCCGCAACGCGGGTTCGGTCGTGAACGTGGTGACCAGGGCTGGAACCAACGCGCTGCACGGCGCAGCGTGGGAGTTCAATCGCGACGATGCGCTCCAGGCAAGGAACGTCTTCGCGCCGGCCAGCCAGCCGAAACCAACGCTCCAGCAGAACCAGTTCGGCGGCAGCGCTGGAGGGCCGATCATGAAAAGCCGGTTGTTCGGCTTCGGCTACTACGACGGATACCGCAACACTCACGGCAGCACGAGCAACATAGTGGTGCTCTCCGACGCGCAGCGATTGGGCAACTTCGGCTCCATCGCGATACACGATCCCGATACCGGCCTGCCCTTTCCCGGTAACACCATTCCCGCCAGCCGGATCAGTGCGGCGGCCGTGACGCTGATGAATCAGTTCGTTCCACGCGCGAATTCAGGTGCGAATCGCTACGTCGCCTCCCCCGACGCTGTCGACAACCGCGATTCGGTAGGCACCCGCGTGGATTACCAGGTGTCGCAGCGGCACGCGGTCCTCGGCCGGTTTCTGCAGACCCGGACGAACGCCGAAACGCCGGCGCTCACCACCGCAATTGGTAACACGTCGAAAGCGACGCTGAGCGACTACATGGGGTCGGACACGTTGATCTTTTCGTCCGCGGCGATCAACGTGGCGCGGTTCTCCTACAACCGGATCGATGCGCACCCGGCCGTCACGAGCGGGCTCAAGAACGAGGACTACGGGATCAACGTGCCCAACACGAACGCCCTCGCGCAGGGTCTCGCGTCGATCACGATCGCGGGCTTCTTCAACCTCGGCGACGCCCAGCAGCCATTCGTCAAGCGCATCAACGACGTGTTCCAGTTCACCGACGACTTCACGTGGATCCGCGGCAATCACGGATTGAAATTCGGCGCGGAGGTCCGGAAGGAACACATGGTGATCGCCTTCATCAACCGCCCGAACGGCGACTTCACGTTCAATGGTGCGAACTCAGGCAATGCCGCGGCGGATTTCCTGCTCGGCGTTCCATCGCAGTTCCGCCGCACCACGGCGAATCAGGCGCAGGACGGCCTGGGCTGGTTGTACTCAGGGTATGCGCAGGATGAATGGCGTGTGGGTCCGCACCTTACCGTGAGCGGTGGGATCCGCTACGAACTGCCGATCCCCTTCGTCGACAAGAACGACGCGCTCAATGCGTTTCATCCCGGCGTGCAGTCGCAACGCTTTCCGGCTGCTCCGGCCGGCCTCGTCTATCCAGGCGATCCCGGCGTACCGCGCGGCACGTATGCGACCGACACGAACAACGTCGCGCCGCGGGTCGGCGCGGTGTGGGATCCCGCCGGCAATGGCCTGACAACGGTGCGTGCGGCGTGGGGCGTGTTCTACGATGCGCTCGCGGGCCAGGGAGACTTCTTCCAGAACGGCGTCCTGGCGCCGCCATTCACGCCGCTGGTCGAGGTGAACTCGCCGCCGGCGGCGATCACGCTGGAGAATCCACTCGATGCGATCACGGGAGGCGCCACGGCCTTTCCGCCGGGACTGACGATCATCGGATGGGGCAAGGACTTCGAAACGCCGTACGCGTACCACTTCAATGCAACCGTGCAGCGGCAGATCGGCAGGTACATCGGCGCGGAGGTCGGCTACGTCGGATCGCGCGGCGAGCATCTCCCGATCTTCATGGAGGTCAACCCCGGCCTGTTCACGCCCGGGCAGACGACGCCGGGCACACGGCTCTTCCCCGCGTTCGCGCTGGTCCGGCCCACGTTTTCAGTTGCGAAGTCGCGCTACGATTCGTTGCAATCCAGCGTGCGCATGCGGCCGAATCATGGAATCACCTTCCTCGCGTCGTACACGCTGGGCCACGCGCTGGATCACGTTTCGGGGCTGAATATCGGCGGTGAGCCGCGACCCGTGCTGCCGGTGACGATCGGGGATCCCGCGACATTCGATCGCGCACTGTCGTTCGAGTGGGGCGACGCGCTCTTCGACGTGCGTCAGCGCTTCGTCGTCAGCTTCGGTGTGGAGCTGCCGACGCCAGCACACATGGGTGCAGTCGTCAGGCACCTGGCTGGCGGCTGGCAGGTGAACGGCATCGTCCAGAAGCAGACCGGGTTTCCACTCTCCGCCACGAACTCACAGCTCGACATCCGGTTCCTGACGAACCGTCCCGATGCGAACTGCGATCCCAATGCGAACGCGCCGCACACGACCGACGAGTGGTTCGACACGTCGTGCTTCGCCGTGCGCCCGCTTGCCGAGACCGGCGAGCGCCCCGGCAACGCCGGCCGGAACACCATTCGCGGGCCCGGCTTCGCGGCAACGGACCTGTCGCTCTTCAAGAACGTCGAGGTTGGTGGCAGCCGGCGCATCCAGCTGCGCGTCGAAGCGTTCAACCTGTTCAACCAGACCCATTTCAACAACCCGAGCGGCGTGATCAATACGGTGACGTTCGGCCGCATCACGTCCGCGCAGGACGGGCGGGTCATGCAGCTTGGGATAAAGTACTTGTTCTAACGCGTTTCACGATCGGCGGCTCTCGTCCGCAGGTGTTCACGCCTGACACATGGCCGCCGGCGGCGGTGCATATGAGGAGTCCACACATCGCACTCGCAGTCGTCACCGCGGCGAGCGTCGCCGTGTCGGGCGCGACGAACCCGCAGACCGCGTCAGCTCCGAAACCCGACACGAAGGCGGCCGGCTTTGCCAGGCCGGCGCCGGACAACACGACGCTGACCGCCGTCGAAGGGATCAAGGTCGGCCACTTCACGTTGAGCGAACGCCCGACGGGATGCACGGTCGTGCTGACGAAAGACAACACGACCGGCAGCGTCGACGTGCGCGGCGGCGCGCCCGGCACGCGCGAGACGGATCTGCTCAATCCGGTGAACGACGTGCAGATCGTCAACGCGATCGTGCTGGCAGGGGGCAGCGCTTACGGTCTCGACGCGGCCTCGGGCGTCGTCAGGTGGCTGGACGAACGGCACATCGGATACCCGGTCGGCGCCGCAGGTGTGGTGCCGATCGTGCCATCGGCGATTCTGATCGATCTCTGGTTCGGCGGTGATCCGAAGGTCCGTCCCGGACCCGACTGCGGATACCGCGCGGCAGACGCCGCGTCCGAGTCTCCAGTCCAGGAAGGAAACGTCGGCGCGGGCGCCGGAGCAACGGTTGGCAAATCGGCGGGCCGAGGGAGCGGAAGCGGCGGTCCGATGAAAGCCGGGATCGGATCGGCAGCCATCAAGCTGCCCAGCGGTCTCGTGGTTGCCGCGGTCGTTGCCGTCAACGCGGTCGGCGACATCATCGATCCGGCAACGGGTCAGGTCGTCGCCGGGGTTCGCGGCCCGGACGGAAAGCTCGCGGACGCACGCAGGCTCCTGCGTGAGGGCGGCAGCCGCGAAGGACGCGCCGGCGAGAACACGACGATCGGCGTCGTCGCAACCAACGCGCGATTGACCAAGGTGCAGGCACAGAAAATGGCGCAGATGGCCCAGGACGGCTTCGCGCGCGCGATTTCCCCTATCCATACCCCTGCGGACGGCGACACGGTGTTTTCGCTATCGACGGGCACCTGGGATGGGCAGGTGAACTACGGCCAGGTCGGAGCCCTGGCGGCGGAGGCCATGGCCGACGCGATCGTGCGCGCCGCAACACAGGCAACGTCATCGCACGGGCTTCCTGCCGCGCGCGATCTCGGGTCGGTCCCATCGCGCATCAAGCCGTGAGCCGGATCCGCCGCCGGGATTTCCTGACGCTTGCGGGCATCGCTGTCGCACAGCCCTTCAGGACGGCAGCGAGAGCCCCTGCGATCGTCACCGCGCCACGCGAACGTCCGACAGCGCCATTCGGAGTGACGGCAGGCGACGTCGGCGGAGGGCGCGCGATTATCTGGACTCGAGGAGATCGCGCCTGCCGCATGTTCGTCGAGTACGCCACAACCGGGGCGTTCACGAACGCGACGCGCGTCCCCGGGCCGGCGCTCCTCGAAACGTCCGATTTCACCGGCCGCACGGTGCTCACCGACCTGCCAGCCGGACAGCGCGTCTTCTATCGGGTCGTCTTCCAGGACTTGAACGACTTGAGGGTCTGGAGCGAGCCTGTTGTCGGCAGCTTCACGACGCCATCGCTTGCGCCGCGCGAGGTGAAGATTGCGTGGTCCGCCGATACCGTCGGTCAGGGGTGGGGGATCAACCCGGAGTGGGGCGGGCTGCGACTCTACGAAACGATGCGTCAGGTACAGCCGGACGTGTTCATCAACGTTGGAGACACCATTTACGCCGATCAACCGGTGTTGCCCGAGGTGACGCTGGACGACGGCACCGTATGGAAGAACGTCGTCACACCGGCGAAATCAAAGGTCGCGGAAACTGTTGACGAGTTCCGCGGGTGTTACCAGTACAACCTCGGCGACGCGCACATGCGGCGCTTCATCTCGGAAGTGGCGCAGGTCGTGATGTGGGACGATCACGAGGTCCGTGACAACTGGTATTGGGAGCGGCGCCAGGACAACGACCCTCGCTTCCAGGTGAAGTCCGTCGCGCTGCTCGCGGCGCGCGCGCGCCGGGCCTTCTTCGAATACAACCCGCTGCCGCTGGTCGGTGACGACCCGGAGCGCATCTACCGGTCGATTTCGCTCGGGCCGCTCGCCGAAGTGTTCGCGCTCGACATGCGCTCGTATAAGGGCGCGAACAGCCCGAACCGGCAGGGCGCGCTCGAGCCCTCGTCGTCAATTCTGGGCGCGGCGCAACTGGCGTGGCTGAAAAACGGGCTGACCAACAGCCGCGCGACATGGAAGATTGTCGCGGCGGACCTGCCGCTCGGCCTCGTCGTGAAGGATGGGCCGGCCGATTACGAAGCCGTCGCCAACGGTGACCCCGGCTCGCCGCTCGGCCGCGAGATCGAGATTGCGGATCTGCTCCGGCACCTGAAAGATCGACGCGTGAAGAACGTCGTGTGGATCACGGCGGACGTGCACTATTGCGCGGCGCACCACTACGATCCCTCGCGCGCGAAATTCACGGAGTTCGATCCGTTCTGGGAATTCGTTGCGGGGCCGCTCAATGCCGGGACGTTCGGGCCGAATGTGCTCGATCCCACGTTCGGACCCGACGTGAAGTTCATCGGCATTCCGCCGGGCCTGAAGGGGAACCGTCCGCCCAGCGAAGGGTTTCAATTCTTTGGCACGCTGACGGCGGACCCGCGCCAGAAGAGCCTGACCGCGAGATTACACAATCTCGCCGCGCAGGTTCTGTTCACGGTTGAACTGCCGAGCGATTGACGGGTGTCACGGTTACGCGGCGTTCACCGCGTTGCGCCAGCGCCTGACGCCGACGGCGAGCGCAATACCAGCGGCCGTGAACGAGACGATGCGCGTGATGCCGGAGAGCGCGGCTGTTGTGTAGGCGCTCGACTGCATCACGTGCCCGCGGTGCAGGCCGTGCGCGCGGCCGTCGCGCTGCGGATGCTCGAGGCTTCCTTCGCGCGCCTGCGATCGATCGTGGGTTTTCTGCTTGTCGAACATCGAACGTTCCATGTAGCGATCCGTCAACCGCGGGGCGATCTGGCTCATTAGGATCTGTGCCTTGCCCGAGCCGCCGACGACCACGTCGCGCACGGGCCGCTCCGCACATTTCAGAATCGTCTCCGCGACAACCTCTGGCGCATACACCGGCGGCGGCAGGGCCGGAACGCCGTCTTCGAGGTAATTTCGCGCGTGCTCCGGGAACGGCGTATTGATCGCCGAGGGTTTCACCAGCGTCACCGAGATCGGGAGGGCGTCGTGCTCCAGTTCCATACGGAGCGCGTCCGTATAACCCGCGACGGCGTGTTTGGAGGCGGAATAGATCCCCTGCAACGGGATCGCCATCTGGGAGACCTCGCTTCCAATGTTGATGATCGCGCCCCCCTTGTCCTTCAGCGATCGCACAGCGGTGCGGCAGCCGTTGACGACACCCCAGAAATTGATGTCGAACAGCCGCCGCTTGTCGGCCATCGGGATATCGGTGAGCTTGCCATAGATCGACAGACCGGCATTGTTGACCCATGTGTCGATACCGCCGAACTCCCGCTGCGCCGTGCTGGCCACCCAGTCCATGGCGTGCTCGTCAGCAACATCTCCGGGGACCGCCACGGCGCGTCCGCCATTCGCGCGAATCTCTTCTGTCACCTGCTGCAGGTCGGCGTCGTTTCGCGCGTTGAGCACGACACGCGCCCCGCGTTTCGCCGCAAGGCGCGCGGTGGAGAGCCCGATTCCGCTCGACGCGCCCGTGATGACCATCACCTGATCTTCGACTCTCTTCAGTTTTACTTTCATAGCCATTCAGATGTCTTTAGCAACACGCGGGCCGTCTTCACGCGCAGCAGCTCGAGGGCTGCGATACGGCGGCCGACCGGGTACCCCCAGCCACGTAGAACGTGTCCTGCTGAGCACGCCATATAATTTCAGTTCTTATGATCCTTTTTCGACGCACGTCCGTACTACTGTTCCTCTCGGTTCTCCTGTGCTCGTCGGCGTTCGCGCAGAGCGCCGACAAGCCGAAGGACGACAAGTCCCCGCCCGAGAAGCTTCCGTCAATCGCTGACAAGGTGAAAGGCCTTCAGAAGATCGACGGCTACATCCCGCTCTATTGGCAGTCCTCGAGCGGCAAATTGTTCATGGAGATCGGCCGGTGGAAGCAGGAGATGCTCTACCAGGTGTCGCTGCCGGCTGGCCTTGGCTCGAACCCGGTAGGTCTCGATCGCGGGCAGCTCGGCGACTCGAGCGTCGTGACCTTCGAACGGATCGGACAGAAGGTGCTGCTGCAGCAGCCGAACTATCACTACCGCGCAATCACCACGAACGCGGCGGAACGCCGGGCCGTCGAGGACTCGTTCGCACGATCGGTCCTCTGGGGCTTCAAAGTGGAAGCCGAGGAGGGCGACCGCGCGCTGGTCGATGCGACACCTTTCTTCATGCGCGATGCGCACGGCGTGGTCGATACGCTGCGCCGCACGCACCAGGGGCGGTACAAGCTGGACGACAGCCGCAGCGCGCCGTTCCTGGAACACACGAAGGGCTTCCCGAAGAACACCGAGGTTGAGGCGCTTCTCACCTTCACGACCGAGGAAGACCCGGGACGCTACATCCGCCAGACGACGCCGACGCCGACCGCGGTCACGCTTCGTGAACATCACTCGTTCGTCGAGCTGCCGGATTCGAACTACACGCCGCGCAAGCTCGATCCGCGCGCGCCGTCGTTCGGGATCGAGTTCTACGACTATGCGTCGCCAATCAACGAGCCGATCGAGAAGCGATGGATCGCGCGGCATCGCCTGGAGAAGAAGGATCCATCGGCCGCGGTGTCCGAACCGGTGAAACCAATCGTCTATTACGTCGACAACGGCGCGCCGGAGCCGATCCGGAGCGCGCTGGTCGAAGGCGCGTCGTGGTGGAACCAGGCATTCGAGGCAGCCGGGTTCCGGAACGCCTTCCAGGTCAAGGTGCTGCCCGAAGATGCGGACCCGATGGACGTTCGGTACAACATGATCAACTGGGTCCATCGTGCGACGCGCGGCTGGTCGTACGGCGGCAGCATCACGGATCCGCGCACCGGAGAGATCATCAAGGGAAACGTCACGCTCGGGTCGCTGCGCGTGCGGCAGGACTTCACGATCGGCGTCGCACTGGTCCCGCAGTACGCGGAAGGCGACAATCCGCGCGCGTGCCTGGCGGACATGTCGCCCGATGCGGAGTATCTTGCGGCGCTGGATCCGGCCGGCGACGTGACCGCGATGTCGCTTGCCCGCATCCGACAGCTCGCCGCGCACGAGACCGGACACACGCTCGG
>Ga0136846_1209730_pt1 | contig 17913 bp, 11 predicted proteins | sample HopSoiMetagenom2_FD_96841 | JGI IMG/M metagenome (GOLD analysis project Ga0136846, IMG submission 96841) | Grasslands soil microbial communities from Hopland, California, USA - 2 Assembly 2016 (version 4) | ecosystem: Environmental > Terrestrial > Soil > Grasslands | place: USA: Hopland...
ATCCAGTACCTGCTGCCGGGCGGCGCCCTTCTCGACGCCTCCGCCGCAACCGGCGCCTCCACTGGCCGCTGAGCGGGCGGGGGGCGGCGGGCGGACCTAGGTTCGGGACGCGGCCAGCGCGAACGGCCAGCTCCGGACCCGCCACGACCACACCAGGAAGGCGACGATCCCGGCCACCAGGGTCCCCAGCCCGGCCAGGATCACGGGGACGTCGGTGGTGAGATACACGAACGCCCATCCGGCCAGGGCCACCAGCGCGGGCAGCGGATAGAGCCACATCTTGTAGGGACGCGGCATGTCCGGGGCGCGCTTGCGCAGGATGACGAGGGCGCCGACCTGGCCGATGAACTGCACGATGATGCGGGTGGTGATGAGGGCGTCGATCACCGTGCCCAGGGAGACGAAGCTGGCCGCGATGGAGATGGCTCCGATGACGAGCAGGGAGACGTACGGAAACCTCTTGGTGGGATGAAGGCGACCGAACACGGAGAAGAAGTAGCCGTCCAGGGCCGCCGCGTAGGGAATGCGCGAATAGCCCAGGAGCAGCGCGAACACGGAGCCAAAGGCCGTCCACAGGACCATGAGGGTGAAGGCGGAGGCCACGCCCCGGCCGTAGATCTTCTCCATGAAGATCGAGACGATGAAGCGCGACTCCGCGTGGTCGGCGGCAGGCACGAACTCGCGCCAGGGCACCACCCCGATGATCGACATGTTGATGGCGACGTAGATGAAGGCCACGGCGATGATGCTGACGATGATGGAGCGGGGGATCACCCGCCCCGGCTCCTTCACCTCCTCCGCGATGTAGCAGATGTCGTAGTAGCCGAGGTAGTCGTAGATGCCGATGCGGGAAGCGGCGCCGAGCCCGAGGAGCATCCCCATCGAGAACTTGAAGGCGCCGGGCGGGAAGTCGAAGGCCACCTTGGGATCGAAGTGCATGGCCCCGGTCAGGATCACGCCCAGGCTGGTGATGAGGGTGCCGATCCAGAGGGCCACGGTGAGCTTGCCGATGGTCCCGATCGTGCGGTAGAGCAGCACGATGTTCACGATGCCGACCAGGATGGCGACCATCGCCCCGCCGTGCGCGGCCGCCCCCGGCCACAGGTACTCCGCGTACTGCGCGAAGCCGATGTAGCCGGACGCGATCTCGAGCGGTCCGCTGAAGATGAACTGCCAGATGAACAGGAAGGCGGCCAGGCGGCCCCAGCTCTCGCGTCCGAAGCCCTCGCGCAGGTAGACGTAGCTGCCGCCGGAGCCGGGCATGGCCGCGCCCAGCTCGCTCCACACCATGCCGTCCGCGATCACGATGACCACGCCGGCCAGCCAGCCCATCATCGACTGCGGGCCGCCCAGCGCGCTCATCAGGAGGGGGATGGTGATGAACGGACCCACCCCGATCATGTTCGTCATGTTGAGGGCGGTGGCCTGGAGGGGGCCGAAGCGGCGGACGAGGTGGGAAGAGTCGGGCGCGGGCGTGGATGATGGGGTCACGAGCGCGACAGTAAGTGGCGGCCGCGCGAGCGTCAAGGCTCCGCCGCCAACTTTCAGTGTCACGCCGCGCGCTCGCCCGCGGACGGAGGACAGGACGGCCGCGCCGGTGATAGCCTCGCCGCGGAGGTGGCGCGATGAACCGGCGAGAGCTGATCAAGGGAGCGGCGGTGGTGGCGTCGATGCCGGTGGCCGGACGGGGAATGGCGGAGGCCGCGGACCCCGCGCCCGCGCCCTCCGCGGACCGCTGGCGTGGTCTCAAGCCGGGCGTGGCCTCCTACACGCTGCGCAAGATGCCGCTGGAGGCCGCCATCAAGGCCATCCAGCGCGTGGGCCTGTCCTACGTCTCCATCAAGGACTTCCACCTGCCCCTCGACAGCACGACCGAGCAGCGCAAGGCGGTGGCCGCGCAGTTCAAGGCCGCCGGCATCACGCCCCTGAGCTGCGGCAACGTGTCGATGAAGAACGATCCCGCCGACGTGCGCCGCGCCTTCGAGTACGCGCGCGACATCGGCCTGCCCACCATCGTCTGCAGCCCGGATCCCGACTCCATGAAGATCCTGGACGCGATGGTGAAGGAGTTCGACATCAAGCTCGCCATCCACAACCATGGGCCCGAGGACAAGCGTTTCCCCTCCCCCCTCGACGTGTGGAAGGCCGTCCAGCCCTACGACAAGCGCATCGGCCTCTGCATCGACGTCGGCCACACCACGCGGGCCAAGGTGGACCCCGCGCAAGCCATCCGCACGTGCCGCGAGCGCCTCTACGACCTGCACATGAAGGACATCGAGAGCACGGCCCCCGACGCCAAGACCATCGAGGGCGGCCGCGGCGTGATCGACCACGCCTCGATCCTGCGCGCGCTGCTCGACATCAAGTACCCGTACCTCGTCAGCTTCGAGTACGAGAAGGACGAGAACGATCCCCTGCCCGGGCTCTCGGAGACGATCGGGTACGTCAAGGGCGTGCTGCGCGGTCTGGCCTAGGCGGATGCTCGGGGCCGGGCTGCTCCTCGCCGTCGCGGTGGCGGTGCCGGCCGCGCCCGTGGAGTCCGCCTCCCCCGCCGTGCGCCCTGCCATCGCCGGCGTGTCGCACATCGCGTTCCGGGTGAGCGACCTCGCGCGGGCACGCGCCTTCTACGCGGGACTGCTCGGCTACGAGGAGGCGGCGGCGCCGGCGGCGACGGGCCCGGAGCGGGTGCGCTTCGAGGTCAGCGACCGGCAGTTCATCGAGATCGTGGCCGGACTCGCTGCCGATCGGGACGACCGTCTCGATCACGTCGCCTTCGAGACCGCCGATGTGGCGGCGCTGCGCGCGTACCTGGAGGGCAAGGGCGTGAAGTCCGCAGAGCCGCGGGCGGAGGGCGGCGATCGCATCCTGCGCGTCAGCGACCCCGACGGGCACGCGGTGGAGTTCGTCCAGCACGTGCCCGGAGCCCGCGGTGCCGCGCCCGCGTCCGCGAGCTCCGCCGCTCCCTTGTCGCGTCGCGTGTCCGCGCGCATCCTCCACGTCGGCCTGACCGTGGCCGACGTGGCCGCCGCGGACCGGTTCTACAAGGACACCCTCGGCTTCTCCGAGATCTGGCGGGGCGGCCGGACGGACGCCGCCACCGACTGGATCAACATGAAGGTGCCCGACGGCACCGACTACCTCGAGTACATGCTCGTCAGCGGCCCCGTCGATCGCGAGCGCCTGGGCACCCTTCACCACGTCGCCCTGGTCGTGCCCGACATCCAGGCCGCCCTGGAGACGCTGCGCGCGCGCCCGGGCGGCCTCGATGCACGCACCGTCCGCACGCCGCAGGTCGGCCGCAACAACCGCTGGCAGCTCAACCTCTACGATCCGGACGGCAGCCGCGCGGAGCTGATGGAGCCGTTCACGATGCGCTGATGGACTTCCGCCCCTTCGTCCGCCATCGCGATTACCGGCGGCTGTTCGCCGCCCAGTTCGTCTCTTCCCTGGGCTCGATGGTCACCTACGTGGCCCTGCCCTACCAGGTCTACCGCCTCACCGGGTCGTCCCTGGCCGTCGGCCTCCTGGGGGCGACGGAGCTGGTGCCGCTGCTCATCACCGCCTTCGTCGGGGGCGCGCTCGCGGACGCGGTGGACCGCCGCCGCGTGGTGCTGGCCAGCGACATCGGCCTCGCCGCCGGATGCATCGCCCTGGCCACCCACGCCACCCTGGCCCATCCGACGGTGTGGCCGCTGTTCGCGGCCGCGGCCTGGATGTCCGCCCTCAGCGGTCTCCAGCGGCCCTCGCTGGAGGCGATGACGCCACGCCTGGTGGGCAAGGACGAGCTCCCGGCGGTGGCGGCGCTGGGCACGCTGCGCGGCAGGACGGCGATGATCCTCGGTCCCGCCCTGGGCGGGATGCTCATTGCCACCCGCGGCCTCGCCTCCACCTACGCCGCGGACCTCGCCACCTACGTCTTCTCGTTCGCCGCCGTCGCCCTCATCCGGGCGCTCCCCGCCCCCGAGGGCGCGGAGAGCCCGAGCCTGGAGCGCCTGCGCGAGGGCTTCCGCTATGCGAAGAGCCGGCAGGAGCTGATCGGGACCTACGTGGTGGACTTCGTGGCCATGATCTTCGGCATGCCGCTCGCGCTCTTTCCGGCCCTCTCCGATCGCCTGGGCGGACCGCGCGTGCTGGGCCTGCTCTACACCGCGCCCGCGGTGGGCGCCCTGGCCGCGAGCCTCACCAGCCGCTGGACGACGCGCGTCCATCGGCACGGCCGCGGCGTGCTGTGGGCGGCGACGGTGTGGGGGGTGGGGATCGTGGCCTTCGGCATGTGCGACGCGCTCTGGCCGGCCCTGTTTTTCCTGGCCCTGGCCGGCGGGGCGGACTGCGTGAGCGGCATCTTCCGCCTGACGATGTGGAACCAGACCATACCGGACGCGCTGCGGGGCCGGCTGGCCGCCATCGAGATGGTGAGCTACATGAGCGGGCCGCTGCTCGGCCACCTGGAGGCGGGAGCGGTGGCGGCCGCGTTCGGCGTGCGCGCGTCCGTCGTCTCCGGGGGCGTGCTCTGCGTGATCGGGGTGCTCGTGTGCGGCGCGCTCCTGCCGCGGTTCGTGGGCTACGACGCGCGGGTGTTCCTGAAGGAGACGGAGGCGCGCACGGCTTGAAGGAGACGGAGGAGCGCACGGCCTGAAGGAGGCGAGTGATGAAGAGAGCCACGGAGAGAAGCGCTCGGCCGACCACGATCGACGAGTACCTCGCCCCCCTGAGCGCGGACAAGAGGGCAGCCCTCCAGAAGCTGCGCAAGCAGATCCAGGCCGCGGCTCCGAAGGCGGAGGAGTGCATCAGCTACGGCCTGGCCGCCTTCCGCCTGGAGGGCCGGCCGCTGGTGGCCTTCGGGGCCGGGGCCCGTCATTGCGCGCTGTACCCGATGAGCGCGGCCACCATCGTCGCCCACGCGGACGATCTCGCCGCCTACGAGACGAGCAAGGGCACGATCCGATTTGCCGCCAGCAAGCCGCTGCCGGCGGCGCTCGTGCGCAAGCTGGTCAAGGCGCGTATCGCCGAGAACGCCGCCCGCCGGAAGTAGGCGCGCCGCGCGAGCGAGGACTTCGTAACGTCGTTGACCCGTTCCGGGACGGGTTGACAGTCATGCGCTCAACTCGTTCAGGAACGAGCGGCCTTGCGCCTCCGGCTCGTCGAACACGTGTCCCCACCGGAGGGAAGACCGAAATAGTTGACGGAGTCAACTATGTCCGACGGCTCGCTGCCTCTAGCCGCCCGCCACTCCCTGCGTGCTCACGAACAGCGAATAGAGCGACGTGCTGGCGGCCATGAAGAGCCGGTTCCGCTGCGCGCCCCCGAAGCAGACGTTCGCGCAGCGCTCGGGGAGGTCGATGCGGCCGATCGGGTTCCCGGCGGGATCGAAGATCGCGACGCCGTCGAGCCCTTCCTCGCCCATGCCCCAGCCCACCCACAGGTTGCCGTCCACGTCCACGCGCAGCCCATCGGGAGTGCCGGGGCCGGCATCGATCAGCGCGCGCTTGCCGGCCAGGCGCGTCCCGCCCACGACGTCGAAGCAATGGATCGCGCGCGGCGTGGTCCCCGCCTCCACCACGTACAGCTTCGATTCGTCCGGCGAGAAGGCCAGGCCGTTGGGCCGGTTGACCTCGCCGGTCACGACCGAGAGCCGGCCGCTTCCAGGATCGACGCGGTAGACGTTGGTGGGCAGCTCCGGCGTGGCCCGATGGCCTTCATAGAACCCGAGCACGCCGAAGGGAGGGTCGGTGAACCAGATGGATCCGTCCGACTTGCACACGATGTCGTTGGGCGAGTTCAGCGGCTTGCCTTCGAAGCGGTCCGCGATCACGGTCAGGGCGCCGTCGTACTCCGTGCGCGTGACGCGACGGGCATCGTGCTCGCAGGTGAGGAGCCGGCCCTGGCCGTCTCGGGTATTGCCGTTGGCGTTGCGGGAGGGCTTGCGGAAGACGCTGATGGCGCCCGTCTCCTCGTCCCAGCGCAGGATGCGGTCATTCGGGATGTCGCTCCAGAGCAGGTAGCGGCCGTCGCCGAACCAGACCGGGCCCTCGCTCCAGCGGAAGCCGGTGCCCAGGCGCTCGACCTTGGCCGAGGCCACGCGGTACTTCGCGAAGGCGGGATCGAGGATCTTGATGGCGGGATCGGGATAGCGCGCGCTGGGCTGCCAGTCGCCGGCCGCCGGCACCGCCGCTCGCGCCGCCATCGCGGTCCAGGCGACGCTGGCGGCGGCGGCGGCCCCGGACAGGAACTCGCGACGCGTGCGCGTCACCTCAGGCCTCCGTCTCCAGCGCGCGCATCAGCGCCTTGATGTAGCCGAAGGTGAAGGCGAAGGCCTGGCGTCCGCCCTCGTCGCCCTCGATGTGGGGGACATGGTCGGGCATGAGCATCCCGTCGTAACCGACCTCGCGGTAGACGCGCAGGGCCTGCAGCATGTCCACGTCGCCGTCGTCGATGAAGGTCTCGCGGAAGTCGAGGAAGCGCCCCTGGATGTTGCGGAAGTGGACGTTGAAGATCTTCTTGCGCGTCCCGAAATAGCGGATGACGTCGAAGATCTCGCGGCCGGGGTCCTCGAGCATCTCCGCCACCGTGCCCTGGCAGAAGTTCAGGCCGTGATAGGGGCTCGAATGGATCTCCAGGAGCCGCTTGAGGCCGTCCACGCTCCCGAGCACGGTGGCCACGCCGCGGAAGCCCGTCTCGCGCGGCATCCCCGGGTCCTGCGGGTGGCAGGCCAGCCGGACCCGGTGCTCCTCCGCCACCGGCACCACCCGCTCGAGGAACCAGGTGATCCGCTCCCAGCAGGCGTCGGCGGAGACGGGACCGGCCTCGGTGAGCGTGGAGGCCTCGGCGCCCGTCCTGGCGTACGAGAACGTGCTGTAGCGCGCGCCGCCCCGGCCCTTCGTCGGCTCCGTGCGCACGACGCCGAGGAGGCTCAGGTTGTATTTGAGGGCCGGGATCCCCGCGCGCGCGGCGTTGCCGATCATGCGCTGGATGGCCTCGACGTCGCGGTCGCGGTCGGGGCTGCGGCCGAGCATGAGGCTCGGGTACTCGGCGTGCGCGATGTCGTGCGAGCTCATGGGCAGGGGCACCATGTCGAGCTTCAAGCCGAACGACTCGATCCTCTCGCGCAGCCGCGTCAGGCCCTCGACGGACCAGGCCTCGTCGAGCCGCGGCGAGGGCAGCGCGCTGCAGATGTGGTCCACGCCGAAGGCGGCGAGGACGGCGAGCGTCTCGTCGCCCGAGTCGTGCTGCGTGCCGACCTTCATGAGGAGGGGCCTGGGGGTGGCCGGCCGGGCCGTTCCTGCGGGCGCCGCCGCGACGTGGCGCGCGCCCGCCCATTCCGCGGCGGCGGCGGCCATGGCCGCTCCTGCCCTGCGCCCGAAGGCGCGGCGGTCCAGGCCCGCCGCCTCTCTCTCGCGCTTCATGGCCGCGGAGCATACGTCAACGTGCGCCCCCCGAGTGGCCCTCCACTGGTGAACGCGCCGCTTCTGTGGTCCGATTGGCCCCACGGAGGGTTCGATGGATCGACGCTGGACCGGAGTCGCCGTCGCATCGCTCCTTGGCCTGGTGGGCGCGGCCATGGGCGCGCGCGCGCAGGAGCCGCCCGCCGCCTCGGCCTCCCCGGCGGCGGGCACGATCCCGGACTACCGGGCGGCGATCCTCACCCCCGCTCCGCCGGACACCCCGCGCATCAACGGGCCGAAGATCTTCGGGGTCCGTCCCGGCCATCCGTTCCTGTTCACGATCGCGGCCACCGGGGCGCGGCCGATGACGTTCGCCGCCACCGGGCTGCCCGCCGGCCTCACCCTCGACGAGAAGACCGGCCGCATCACGGGCCGCATCGCCGAGCCCGGCCAGTCCACCGTCACCCTCGTCGCCCGCAACGCCGCCGGGCACGCGGAGCGCGAGCTCCGCATCGTCTGCGGCGACCGGCTCTCCCTGACTCCGCCCCTCGGGTGGAACAGCTGGAACGCGGGCGGCCCGTTCGTGGACGCGGCCAAGGTCCGCGCCGCCGCCCGCGCGATGGTGGACAAGGGCCTCGTCCAGCACGGCTGGAGCTACGTCAACATCGACGACGCCTGGCAGGGGAAGCGCGGCGGACGCTACGGCGCGATCCAGCCCAGCGACAAGTTCCCCGACATGAAGGGCCTGGCCGACGAGCTGCACGCGATGGGGCTCAAGCTCGGCATCTACTCGACGCCGTGGGTGACGTCGTATGCGAGCTACATCGGCGGATCCGCGGACAACCCGGAGGGGACCTGGGACGGCGAGAAGGACAAGGAGCGCGCGGGCCGCCGCCACGGCAAGTACCCGTTCGCGTGGGCGGACGCGCGGCAGTGGGCGGACTGGGGTATCGACTACCTCAAGTACGACTGGAACCCGAACGACGTCGAGCACGTGCGGCAGATGTCCGACGCGCTGCGCTACAGCGCGCGCGACGTCGTGTACAGCCTCTCCAACTCGGCGCCCTTCGAGCACGCGGCGGACTGGGCGGCCTACGCCAACGCCTGGCGGACGACCGGCGACATCCGTGACACCTGGCCCAGCATGTCCGCGAAGGGTTTCGGGCAGGCCAAGTGGACACCCTTCGCCGGTCCCGGCCACTGGAACGATCCCGACATGCTCGTGGTCGGCCTGGTGGGCTGGGAAGGCAAGCTCCACTTCACAGAGCTCACTCCCGACGAGCAGTACACGCACATCAGCCTCTGGAGCCTGCTCGCCGCCCCCCTCCTGATCGGCTGCGACATGGCGCGCCTGGACGACTTCACGGTGAGCCTGCTCAGCAACGACGAGGTGCTGGCCGTGAACCAGGACGCCCTGGGCCAGCCCGCCCTCACCGTCTCCCAGGCCCCGAACCCCGCCGACACCGGCACCGACGTCCTCCCCGGACGGGCCAAGATCGAGCTGCCGCGGTCGCTCGAGGTCCTGGCGCGGCCGATGGAGGACGGCTCGGTCGCGGCGGGGCTGTTCAACCGCAGCACGAAGCCGGCCCGCGTCACCGCGCGCTGGGCCGACCTCAAGATCGAGGGGAGGCGGCGCGTGCGCGACCTGTGGCGGCAGAAGGACCTCGGCACCTTCGAGGGCGAGTTCGCGGCGGAGGTGGCTCCGCACGGCGTGGTGATGGTCCAGCTCTTCGCGGACCGATGACGAGCCTCTCCGCCGCCCCCGACCCCACGGCCACGCGGAAGGAGACCATGCGCGTGGCCCGCCTCTACGGCAAGGGCGACCTGCGCCTGCACGACGAGGAACGGCCGCGGCCGGGCGCGGGCGAGGTGCTCGTGCGCGTGGGTGCGGTCGGCCTCTGCGGCTCCGACCTCCACTGGTTCGCGGAGGGCGGGATCGGCGGCCTGGGCGTGTTCACACGTCCGTTCGTGCTCGGCCACGAGCTCGGCGGCACCACCGAGGACGGGCGCGTGGTCGCCATCGATCCCGCCCTGCCGTGCGAGAGCTGCCGCTCCTGCCTCGAGGGCGACTTCAACCTCTGTCAGCGCACGCGCTTCGCGGGCGACGGCGTGCAGGATGGCGGCCTGTGCGAATGGATGGCCTGGCCGCGGCGGGCGGTGCTGCCGCTCCCCCCCGGCTTCACTCCCGCCGACGCGGCCATGCTCGAGCCCCTCGGGATCGCGGTGCACGCGATGGACCTCGGGCACGTCCGGCCTGGCGACACCGTCGGCGTGTTCGGCTGCGGTCCCATCGGCCTGCTCATCATCCAGATCGCGCGGCTGAGCGGCTCGCGCGTGCTCGCCACCGAGCTGGCCACGCGGCCGCATCGGATGGAGGCGGCGCGACGCCTGGGCGCGGAAGTGCTCGCGGCGGAGGCCGGGCGCGAGGGCGCCGCCGTCCGCGACGCCACCGGGGGCGAAGGCGTCGACGTCGCGCTGGAGACGGCGGGGGACAACCCGGCGGTGGACGCCGCGGTGGAATCGGCGCGTCCGGGCGCGCGGGTGGTCCTCGTCGGGATCCCGAGCGACGCCCGCACGTCGTTCCCGGCGGGGACGGCGCGCCGCAAGGGGCTCAGCCTCGTGCTCGCCCGTCGCATGGGCCACGTCTACCCGCGCGCGATCGCGCTGGTGGCGAGCGGACGGGTGGACGTGCGGTCGCTCGTGAGCCACCGCTTCCCGCTCGCGGAGGTGCGGCCCGCCTTCGAGGCGGCGGACCGGCGGGTGGGACTGAAGGTGGTGGTGGAGAGCGCCTGAGCGCTCAGTACGTCTTGTCCGGGTTCATGAACCGGTAGTTCCGCAGCGACTCGATCGTCCGGCGGACGGCGTCGGCCACCACCGGATCGGGGTCCTTCTGCATCGCGGTGAGGGCGGGGATGGCATGCGCCCAGTCGAACATCGCGATCACCTCGGCGGCGGCCGCGCGCACGCGCGGCTCCGGATCGCGGGTGAGCGGCTCCACGAGCCCCCACGCCTGCGGGGCGGGCAGCTTGCCCGCCCCCATCACCAGGCGCAGGCCGGTGAGGGCGGACGAGCGCACGGCGGGATCGGCGTGGTGCGTGTCGTCGGACAGGCAGGTCACGGCGGTGTCGTTGCCCTGCGCGGGCAGCGCGCGCGCGACCACCCACTTCGCCTGATCGTTGCCCGTCTCGAGCGCGCGGCATTCCTCGGCCGTCGCGCGCTCGCCCAGCGCGGCCATGAAGGACACGGCCATGCGCCGCTTGCGCAGGGCCACCGACGTGTCGGGATCGTCGAGCTGCAGGCTCGCGAAGTAGGCGTCGACCACCCCCGGCTGCTGCAGCCGGGTCAGGCAGGTGAGGGTCTCCTCTGCCACCGACGGCGCTCGCGCCAGCTCGAGGTAGTGGTCGTAGCCTCCCTCGTCGTTGCAGGCGCCGGCATCGAAGAGGGAGGCCACGGCGACGTCCTGCCGCGCGCGCTCCACCTGATGACGGGCGTAGCCGAGCACGACCTTCTGCGGCCGGAAGATCGCGATGCCGAGGACGAGCGCGGCCAGGAGCCCGGCCACGGCCAGCACCACCGGCATCCGGGGCAGGCGGCTGCGCACGCGGCGCGCGGCCTGGGCCGCGGCCACGCGGCGGGCGGCGACGGGGGCGGCGCTGCGGATCTCGTCCCAGGCGGAGGTGACGGCCTCCGGGTTCGTGGTCATCTCGTCGAGACGAGCGGCCACCGTCTCGTGCTGGACGCCGCCGAACCCGCGATGGCGCAGGTCCTGGACGATGGTGTCCACGTCCGTGCCGCGGACCGTCTTGGTGCCGGGCACGGCCCGGATGGTGGCGAGCGTGGCCAGGTGGGTGCGCGCCTTCTCGTCCCAGGAGGGGAGCGCGCGCGCCTCCGGCTCCCAGTCCAGACGCCAGATGCGGAGGGCGAGGTCGGTGCCGGCCGTGATCAGCGCGTTCCCGGCGGGCAGGGCGGAGAGGGAGAGCACGGCTCCCGTGTGCGGCACCGTCTGCAGGCAGCGGCCGCTCTCGACGTCCCAGATGCGCACGCTCTTGTCCCGGCTCGCGGAGGCCAGGTGCCGCCCGTCGAGGAAGAAGGAGACGGAGGTGACCTCGGCGCTATGGCCGGCCAGCGTTCGTATCGATCGGCGCGAGCGGAGGTCCCAGATCCGCACCGCCGAGTCCACGCCGCCGGACGCGGCCTGCCGCCCGTCGGGGCTGACCGCGACCGCGCCCACGCTGCCCTCGTGTCCCTCGAGCACGGCCACGCAGGAGTGCGTCTCCAGGTCCCACACGCGCACGCTCGCGTCCCAGCCCGCGCTCACCGCGTAGCGGCCGTCGGGTCCGAACGCGCAGGCGCTCACCTGCGACTCGTGTCCCTCGAGCACGTGCCGCTCGCGCCCGCCCGGAAGGTCCCACAGGCGCAAGGTCTGGTCCGAGCTGCCGCTGAGCAGGGTGCGTCCGTCGGGCGAGATCACCGCCGCGTTGACGTAGTCGCCGTGGCCGGACAGGACGCGGGGCGCGCCCACCTCGGCCAGGGGCCAGATCCGTAGCGTCCGGTCCCAGCTCGCGGACACGCCCCAGCGCGCGTCCGGAGTGAGGGCCACCGCCGACACCGTGGCCTCGTGCACGTCGTGGCTGGAGACGGGCACCCGCTGCGGAAGGTCCCACACGCGCACCTGCCCGGCGAGGTCTCCCGATATCGCGCGCGCCCCGTTCGCGCTCACTCCGACCGCCACCACCGGATCGCGATGACCGTCGAGCTCCCCGAGCTCCCAGACGGATTCCAGGCCCTTGCGCGGGAGCTGCGACGTCACGTCGTCCCAGAGGGTGAGGGCCTCCGCCGAGCGCTCGTGTCCGGGGATGAAGCGCGCCTCGCGGGCGAGCTTGACCGCGCGCGCGAGGTCGCCGCGGGTGAGGGACTGCCGCGCCTCCTCCAGGCGCAGGCGGAAGGCGGCCTCCCGATGCTGGACGTCCGAGACCGACACCGGCCGCGCCACCGCGTACGTGGGACGGCGCCAGGCGGCGTCGAGGCGCACGGCATGGATCGACTTGCCGCAGGACACCCAGAGCACGGGCGCGTCGCGCACGCCGGTGGCGGCGATCACCGGCGCGTCCACGCGCACGAGGGCCTTGAACCGCCCGCGCGCAAGGTGCCACACGCGGACGCTGCGGTCCTGGGCGCCGGACGCGCACCACTGGCCGTCGCGCGAGACCACCACGGTGCTGACCGCCATCGAGGGTCCGGCCAGCACGCGCACGGCCTCGCCGGTGGCCGTGGACCACTGGCGCAGCGTGCGGTCCTCGCCGCCGGAGACGAGCACGGAGCCGTCGCCGTTGAGGGCGACGGCGGCCACGCGCCCGCGATGGCCTTCGAGGGCCGCGCGCGGGGTGCCGGCGGCGACGTCCCAGACGCGCACGGTCCCGTCGAGGCCGCCGGAGGCGCACAGGGCGCCGTCGTCGCTCAAGGCCACGGACGTCACCGCTTCCGTGTGCCCTTCGAAGACGTGGAGGGAGCGGCCGGTGGCCAGCTCCCACACGCGCACGGTGCGGTCGGAGGTACCGCCCGCGGCCAGGCGCCCGTCACGGCTGATGGCGAGGGTGGTCGTGATGCCAGGATGGCGCTGCATGGCACGCAGGACGCGGCCGCCGGGCAGCTCACAGAGCTGGGGCGGCGTACCCTCGCCGCCGACCAGGAGCGCGCGTCCGTCCGGGCTCATGGCCAGGCAGCGGACGCGCAGATCGGAGAGCGTGAGGGCCGCCTCCGCGTGCGAGGTCGCCGTGTTCCAGACGCGCACGGTCTCGGTGCCGGTGGCCGCCATCAGGCGCCCTCCGTCCGGCGTGATGGCCAGCGACATCGCCGTCTCCGTCAGGTCCTTGAACACGGCCGTGCGCTCGTGCCCGGGGACGAAGCGGGCGATGGCGGCGGCGGCTTCGCGCGGCAGCTCGGGATGGCGAGCGGCGCGGTCGGCATAGACACGTTGCGCCTCGTCCGTCTGGCCCAGCGCGACGTAGGCGCGCACCAGCGCGGCCACGTCCACCGGCTGCTCGTCGGTGGAGCGCATCACCTCGACCAGGGCGGCCGCCGCCTCCTTCCAGCCCTCCCTGTCGCCGGCGGCGGTGGCCTGCGCGCCCACCGCCAGCGCGCGGTCCCGCTGCAGCTCGGGGGTGGGCGAGCCCCTCCGCGTCGCGTCGCCCAGCACGGAGGCGGCGCGCTTGAATTCGCCGAGGCCGATGAGGAGTCCGCCGAGGAGATGCAGGCCGCGCGCGGACCCGCTGGTCGCCCGCAGCGCCTCCTCCACGCGGGACAGGAGGTCGGTGTCGCCGTGGCGGCCCTGCAGCCACGCCTGCAGCGCCTGGTTGTAGCTGGACTCGAGGTGCTGCGGCTCCGCGGCCAGCGCCTGCGACCAGAGGAGGTCGGCGTCTCCGCGGCCGAGGTCGAGCAGCGACACCGCGCGGTTGTTGAGGGTGGCCGCCGTCTGCCGTCCCGTGGTCGGCCGCGCCCGCGGGTAGCTCCGCCCGGTCTCCGCCTCGTAGACGGCGATCAGCGTGTCCGCCGCCTCCGCCATCGTGTGCGGCCGCCCATCCGGATCGGCGGTGAAGCAGCGGCGGAGCAGCGCCGCCACCACGGGCGGGATCGCGGGCAATCCCTCGACCGCGCCTGCCTGCACCGCGTCCTCGAGGGCGCGCGGGCCGGCCGGACCGACCTGCCACGTCCGGTCGCCGATGAAGGCCTCCAGCAGCGAGAGGCCCCAGCTCCAGACGTCGGTGCGGCGGCTCAGGGGCTGGCCGCTCCACTGCTCCGGCGACATGTAGGCGGGGGTTCCGCCCGCTCCGCCCGCGGCCATGGCCGTGGTGTCGCCGGTGCCCGTCATCAGCGAAGCGGGGGCGATGCGGGCCCCGGCCAGACCGAAGTCCGTCACCTTGGCCACGCCGTCCGCGGTGATCATCACGTTGGCGGGCTTGATGTCGCGGTGGACCAGCCCCTGCTCGTGCGCATCGTGCAGGCCCCAGGCGAACTGCACGGCCACGTCCAGGATCGCGTCGAGGGTGGCCAGGCGCCGCAGCCGGATGGCGTCGCCGAGGGTGCCGCCGTCCACGAACTCCGCGAACACGCGCGGGATGCCTTCGAGGCGCCGCACGTAGTAGCAGGACACCATGTGCGGGTGCAGCGGGAGGTTGACCCAGGTCTCCGCCTCCCGCTCGAAGGCCTCGACGCCGCCCGCCGCCTCCAGCGCCTTCTTGAGGGGGACCTTCACCGCGAGGTCGACGCCCCATCCGCGGTGGTGGACGCGATACACGCGTCCCATGCCGCCCTGCCCGAGCAGGCCGGCCACGTCGTAGAGGCCGAGCACGACGTCGCCCGGCTGCCACTCGCGCGGCCCGGCGATCGCGAGCGCGGCTTCGACCACCGTCTTCGCCGGCGCGCCCGGTACCGGAGAAGCGCCCTCCAGCACCGTCGGCATCGGCTTCGCGGGGGAGGGGGCCTCGAGCTCGGTCGCGGCCGGTCCCGCCGCCGTCGGTCGTTCGAGGGGCGCGGGGGAAGCGGCCTCGGGCGGCGGAGGGGGGGCGGCCCCCGGTGCCTCGAGCTCCGTCGGCGCCGGCGCCACCGGGGCGCGTGCGGTCGGGATCGCCGCCGGCTCGCCCTCTGCCGCGGGCTCCGGCGCCTTCGCCAGGAAGCTCATCCCGCATCGCGAGCAGCGGACGGTCTTGCCGGCCACGCGCGCGGGCGCGTTGCCGGAGGTCTGGCAGCTCGGGCAGGTGATGCGCAGCAGGGCGGCGTCCGCCATCAGACGGCCTGCCGCAGCGCGTTGCGGAACTCGGTGGCGGAAGGATAGCGGCGGAGCAGGTCGTCCTCGACCGCGCGGTCCACCACCGCGGCGAGGGTGGCCGGGATCTGCGGGTTGCGGTCGCGCACGGGCACGACGTTGCCGCCGAGCACGACGGCCAGGGGGTCCTTCCCCGGCTGGAAGTCCCGCGCGTAGCGCAGGGTCAGCATGTAGTAGAGCGTCGCTCCCATGCTCCAGACGTCGCTGGCGGGGCGGAGCTGCCGGAAGTTCGTGAGCTGCTCGCGCGGCATGAACTGCAGCGTTCCCGCGGCGAAGCCGGTGGCGGTCATGCCGGAGAGGCCGGCCTGCTGGAAGCTCTTGGCCAGGCCGAAGTCGGTCAGCTTCACGACCTTCATCCCGGGGTCGGCGAGGAGGATGTTCTCGGGCTTGATGTCGCGGTGGATGAACCCCTTGTCGTGCGCGAAGCTGAGGCCCTCCAGGGCCTGCAGGGCGACGCGGCCGGCGGTGGCCACGTCGAAGGGCGTCGCCCGGTCGAGGAGCGCGCTGGAGAGGCTGCCCCCCGCGCAGTACTCCATCGCGAAGAAGAAGGTGTCGCCCTCCGCCCCGTGCGCGTAGAGCGTGACCACGTTGGGATGGCGCAGGCTCTCGGTGACGGCGATCTCGCGGTCGAACACCTCCCGCGCGTGCGCGTCCACCGCCGCTTCCGGACGCATCAGCTTGAGGGCGACGGTGGCCCCGTCGGAGAGCCGGGTGGCGAGGTGGACGACGCCCATGCCGCCGCGGCCGAGCTCGGCTCCGAGCGAATAGCCGGCCACCGACACCGGAGGCGACGTCGGCGAGCCCTCCAGCTCCACGAGCAGGTCGATGTCGGACGGCGTCCGCGGCGTGAGCACGGTGCCGCCGTCGATGCGCACGTTGAAGACGGTGGCGCCCACGCGGATGACGTCGCCGTCGCGCAGGTCCACCTGCGGCCAGGGCTTCTGCGGCGCCTGCTCCGGGCTGAGGTGCCGCTCGCGCCCGCCGTGCTTCTGGCCGTTGACCCAGGTCCCGTTGAGGCTGCCGAGGTCGCGTAGGCGCGCCGCCGGCGGGGTCACTTCGAGCAGGAAATGATGACGGGAGGCGGTGGTGTCGTCGGCGGCCAGCTCGGCATGGCACTCGGGGGAGCGGCCGAACAGGAACGTGTCATGCGCTTCGAACTCGAAGTGCCGGCCCTGGATCGGGCCCGCCACAACGTCCAGGCAGACGCGACCAGGCATGATCGGCCGGGATTATAGGCGGAATGGGCGGACAGTCTCGTCCCCTCCGCCCGCGGCGTGCGGAGTCGCACATCCACACTACCCGGCGCGCTTGGCGAGCTGGTTCTCGACCGGCGTCACCGTGCGCGCGTGGGCGGCGGCGAGGGCCCGGATGGCCGCGATCACGTCCGGGTGGCGCCTCGCCACGTCGTACTTCTCGCCGGGATCCTCGTCGAGGTTGAACAGCAGCGGCGGGTCGTGCGCGACCTCCGGATCCTGGCCGTACTCCGACCGGGTGAAGAAGTGCGCCTTGAACGACCCGTGCCGGACCGCGTAGATCTTCGGACCCCTGTAGAAGAAGACGTCCTGCCGCGGGCTCTTCTCGCCGCGCCGGAGCACGCCGCTGAGGTCGTAGCCGTCCAGGATGCGGTCGGCGGGAGGCGCGGCGCCGCTCAGCGCGCACAGGGTGGGCAGCAGGTCCAGGGTCGTACCCATGTCGGAGACCACCGCCGGCGCGATGACGCCGGGCCAGCGGAAGATCGTCGGCTCGCGCATGCCGCCCTCGAAGGTGCCGCCCTTGGACCCGCGCAGGGGTCCGGCCGAGCCGCCCTGCTCGTCGAAGAGGGCCCACGGTCCGTTGTCGCTCGTGAACACGACCAGCGTGCGGCGGTCCAGGCCCAGCTCGGCCAGCGTGTCCAGCACCTGCCCCACGCTCCAGTCGATCTCCTCCACCACGTCGCCGTAGCGGCCGCGGCGGCTCCTGCCCGCGAACTCCGCGGACGCGAACAGCGGCATGTGGGGCATGGTGTGGGCGAGATAGAGGAAGAACGGACGCGAGGCGTTCGCGCGGATGAAGCGCGTGGCCTCCTCCGTGTAGCGGCGGGTGATCGCGTCCTGACGGGCCGGCCGCTCCTCCACCGCGGCGTCGCGCATGAGGGGGACGTTCCAGTACTCGACCTTCGGGTTCATCATGCGCTCGCGCTTCTTCGGGTCCTCGCCGCCGATCATCGAGGCGCCGGGGATCGGCAGCATGTCCATGTCGTTCGAGTACGGGATGCCGAAGTAGTGATCGAACCCGTGGGCCATGGGCAGGAACGGAGGCAGCGTGCCCAGGTGCCACTTGCCCACGATGGTCGTCGCGTAGCCGCGCGAGCGCAGGAGGTCGGCAATCGTGACCTCGGAGGGAGGCAGGCCCCCGGTCGAGTCGGGGAAGAGCACGCGGCGATCTTCGCGGAGCGGGTTCATGCCCGAGCGGATGGGCAGGCGCCCGGTGAGGAGGCCGGCGCGGCTCGGCGTGCACACGGAGTCGGCGACGTAGAAGCTCGTCCACTTCTGGCCCTCGGCGGCCATGCGGTCGAGGCGCGGGGTGCGGATGGTGGGATTGCCGAACACGCCGAGGTCGCCCCAGCCGAGGTCGTCGGCCAGGATGATGACGACGTTCGGAGCGGGCGCCGCCGCCGGAGGGGGTGGCTCGGCGCGGGCGACGCGCGTGTCTCCGCCGGGGAACGCGACG
>Ga0136846_1214336_pt1 | contig 17913 bp, 13 predicted proteins | sample HopSoiMetagenom2_FD_96841 | JGI IMG/M metagenome (GOLD analysis project Ga0136846, IMG submission 96841) | Grasslands soil microbial communities from Hopland, California, USA - 2 Assembly 2016 (version 4) | ecosystem: Environmental > Terrestrial > Soil > Grasslands | place: USA: Hopland...
AGCTGAGCCGCCACCTCACCCCGGCCGCCGATACCAAGCCCAGCAGCAAACGCCAGCGGCACCGGCGCGACAGATTGACCCGATCTGTGCGCCTCAGCAGGTTGACGCCGAGATTGCCCATGCCGCACTGAACGGCGGCTCGAGTATTTGAAGGGTGTCAAGGCTGTTGACGCATCGTTACCGTTAGCCAGGAACCCGTCCCCTGGGGAGCGACGCCATTCCTCTGTGCCGCAGCCGCTAACTCCGGCCCATGGTTGCGGAGGCCGAGGGAAGCGTTCGCCAGCACGTCCCCGCCGATAAGCCCCCTGAGCCGGCCGCCGGGCATCCGCGCCGCGATTTCGTGTACCGTCCACGGGTGCTCGCGCAGGCGGGCGACTACCATCCCGGCCGCGACGATCGTGACAAGGGCGCCAAGCGTGATGGCCGCGGCGACCCGTAGATCAGGACCGTTCTTTCCCGCTGGGGTGAGCACAGCGCCGGCAAGGCCGGCCAGGAGAAGAGTGACGAGGTACAGCAGGCCGGCGATCGCGAGCATCCAGAGGATCACCAGCTGGTTGAGGCCGCGCCGGGCCAGGACCCGCAAAACCACGACGCCGGAGAACAGGTAGCCGGCCGGCAGCACGCTCCCGGCTGCCTGGGCGGCGACCGCCAGCCTGGCCAGCACGCCCACGCTGACGTTGACGCCGCCCCCGCGGAGTATGCGCCGCTGGGCGCGGGCCAGCGCGATAAACGCGCCGCACTCGGCGGCCATCGCCGGGATGATCCAGATCCACGAGGCCCGGCGCAGGTTGCTGACGCCGGCGAGCAGCTCGCCGCGGCCGCCTGTCACCGTCCGCGCCGCGAAAACCAGGCCGACCAGGGTCAGGATGATCCAGATCCACCGCCGTCTGAGGATCACCGCCCCGATTCGGGTTACCCAGGGCGGAGAGAAATGGGCAAGAGCGCGGGTTGTCATCTCACGACCGGGCGTCCAGCTCGGCGGCCAGGTCCGTCAGCGGAACGCTCACGATGATCATGCCGTCCTGGGAGCGGGTCGTCGCGTCCGGCGCGATCCGGTTGACCAGTCGGCGGATCGCGAAGTTGCCCGGCTCCATGATCCCGATCACCGTGCTGATGTGCTGCTTGGCGAGCAGCCGCAAGATCGCCCGGGTGAGCAGGGTGCCTACCCCGCGGCCCTGCCAGGCGTCTTCGACCCAGACGGCGAATTCGGCGATGCTGGTCGCGGCCGACGCGGCGGAGGCGAGCCCGAGCACCTTGCCGTAGCTCTCTTCATGGCAGGTGTCGCGCGCTGCCACCGCCAGTTGCTTTCCGCTCGCGATCTCGTCCAGGTAGAACTGCGGGAACACGGAAAGGGCATGGTGAAACCGGTCCCGCCGGGTCTCTGGGCTGCTGCGCGCGAACAGGCCGAGCAGGGCCTGCTTGTCCTCGGGTCCTACCTCGGAGGAAATGATGCACGTCCGGCCGTCTGGCGGGGGCGTGGCGCGGCCGGCCGGCATCTGGAGGGGCAAGGTCAGCTGGTCTGTCGGCAGGGTCTTGGTCATGGTGCGCTCCTTGGCGTCTCGGCACCCGTTATCGGCCGAGCCTGCTACGGCCGCGCCGCCCGTCCAATGGAGCGGTCTTGAGTTGCGGGCTAGGGATGGCCCGCACAATTGGTGGGGCTGGCCCGAGGTTCCAGGCTGCCCGGAGGTAGTTCGGCCTGGTCTCGATTCAGCCCTCGGGTTATCCCCAGGCATGCCGACTGCTGACTCCAGCGCTTGAACTGAAGCGCGCTCCATTGGACTGCCGACGTAACACCGGGAGGCTGGCCGTGTGCGGAGCCAGCACCGGCGAGCGCTCCGTGAGATGCCCGGCCAACCGTAGGAGCGATCATGCCAGCCACCGGCCTCACCAGCCCGCCGCTGCGGGAGCTAGCGCGCCGCATTAGCAGCGGGACCGACGTCACCCTCTTGTGGAACGAGCGCACCGGCGCGCTGACAGTCTCAGTGCGCAACCACGGCACCGGCTCACATTTCCAGTTCACCGCCCCAGCCCGACGAGGCCCTGCGCGCCTTCTACCACCTCTGTGCCTACGCTGCAGCACAGCGGCTGCCCCACGCGGACACGCGCTTTCGTCCCGGGCGTGATCCACATGGCCTCCGCGAGGCATCACACAGCATCTTTCCCGGCCGATGCGTCACCAGCGAGCGATGACGGGCATGTCACCAACCGACCGCACCTACAGGCGTCGGTCAGTGAGTTCGCTGGCACGGCGATCCTGCTGTTCGCTTCGGTGCTTGCCGCCCGGTGGCTGTTCGGCCCGCACTCGGCGCTGGCCACTGCGGTACCTGGACTGCCCGGCCGCATGGTGATCGACGGAGTGGTCATCGGCGTCGTTGTCGGGTCGCTCATTATTTCGCCACTCGGGCGCAGCTCGGGAGGGCATTTCAATCCCGCCGTCACCGTGACGCTGTGGCTGCTGCGCGGCCTGCCCGGGCGCGACGCCGCCGCGTATATCGCCGCCCAGCTGGCCGGCTCGCTGGCCGGCGTGATGCTGGGCCGGGCGGTACTTGGCGCCGTCATCGGGCATCCGTCAGTCGAGTACGCCGCGATCCAGCCCGCCGCGGGGTGGTCCGGCGACGCGGTCTTCGCCGGCGAGGCTGTCTCGCTGGCGGTCCTGATGGCATTGGTTGTGGCGTTCCTGGACCACCCCGTGCTCAGCCGATGGACCCCCGCGGTGGTCGCCGTCGCCGTCGCCGTGCTGATCTTCGCGGGCGGCTTGACCAGCGGCGGGAGCTTCAACCCGGCCCGGCAGTTCGGCCCGCTGCTGTTCGCGGGACGGTTCTCTTACCTGTGGGCTTACCTGCTCGGCCCCATCGCCGGCGCCGTCAGCATCGTCGCACTCGCCAAAGCCGTGGGCTACCGCAGCCGCTCACGTGCAGCCTGTGCGGCACACCACCGCGCGACGCGCCCGGCGCACCGGGACTGTGGGGTTGGCCCCATAGCCCGGAGGAGCGGTCGGCGGCCACAATCCCCGGTATAGCCTGCCGGATCCTGGTCGTTGACGACAGCGAGTCCTTCCGCCACACCGCAGCTCAGCTGCTCGCCGCGCACGGCTTGGAGCCGCTAGCCGCTGCCTGCGACGGTCAGGCAGCCCTGCCGCGGTGTCGACGGACGTGCCCAGTGACGTCCTGAGAAGCTGCGGCGCGGCCGCATTCGTGCCGAAGACCGCGCTGACGATCACGGACCTGCACGAGCTGTTCGCCGGGCCGGGTCAGGACCGAAGGTAGTTGAGCACGGCCAGGACCCGGCGGTGCTGCTCGGGTGACTGGTGCAGCCCGAGCTTGTCGAAGATGCTGGTCACGTGCCGTTCCACGGCGGCGACAGTGACCACAAGCTGCTGCGCGACGCCGGCGTTGGAGAACCCTTCAGCGATCAGCGCCAGTACTTCTGACTCACGCTTGGTCAAGCGGTCGAGGGCGCTGCTCCGGCGGCGGCGCCCGACCAGGCGGGCAACAACATCAGGGTCCAGCGCCGACCCGCCCTCGGCGACCCGGCGCACCGCATCGGTGAACACCCGCAGATCGCCGACCTTTTCCTTGAGCAGATAGCCGACCCCCTGAGCACCCTCGGCGACCAAGTCGAACGCGTAACCGTCCTCGAGAAACTGAGACAGCACCAGCACGCCGACACCGGGATCGGCCGCGCGGATTTCCAGCGCGGCGCGCAGTCCGTCATCGGCGTGATCCGGCGGCATCTGGATATCGGTGACCACGACGTCCGGACGGTACACGCGCGCCTTACTGACCAGATCACGCGCATCGGCGGCGGTTCCTGCGACCTCGAAACCGCTAGTCTCCAGAACGCGTACGATGCCCTCGCGCACGATCGGCTGGTCCTCGCCGATAAGTACCCGGATCGGTGCGGGCTGAGCCACCAACCCAAACTACGCGACTGGCGCGCCTTCCGACCAGCCCCGTTGCCTGCAGAACCGGACCCGGACATACTGGCCACGCGAAGCCTGTGAGCCTGCGGCGGCGGCAGCAATCTTACCCGGCCGGGCACGACTCGGAGACGAGCGTGCGGCACGGCGCGCCCAGCATGCCGGGAAACCATGACTTCTCTACCAGCCGGGCTGGCATCGTGCCGCGGGATCACCGTCGGCCGATGTGGCACTTCACGGGATTGTGGACGACGCTGGTCGCGGGCTTCTCGTTCATGGTGCCCGGATTCGTGATGTATGACGGGGGTTTCTCCTGGGTGCCACGGCCGGTGCCAGTCTGCAGACGCTGACGCTCCTCACCCGGGCCGTGTTGGGGCGGATCGGCTCGTGGCTGTGTCGTTGCTGGTGAGGATCCCGGCCTCGGCTGGGTCAGTTTCCAGGCTGACGTCCTGCTCCCGCTGTGGCATGGTTTCTACGGGTGGCCGCAGGCGCAGTCTCCAGCGCCATCTTGCCGGCCCAGCTCGGATTCTCTGGGCTGCGGAACTGGGGGGTCGATACCACTCGAGTCCTGGCTCGCGGCCGGCACCTGCTACCTGGCGCTGACCGCCGCCGTGCGGCACAAGGCGGCTTCCCCCAGTGTGTCCTGGGCTTCTCCCCTGGGTGACTCCAGAGCGCACTGTAGGGATTTCCCTATGCTCGATGTGGGGCCGTCCGGTTTCAGGTGTCAGATGAGCCCGATTGGCGCGAAGAGTTCCCCCGGCCAGGCTGGCAGGCATGAACCTCACATCGGTGGTTGCCTCCCAGCCGTGCATCCCGGCGGAAAATACCGGCCTGGACGAATGGTTCCTTACCGCCGCTGAACGCGGCAACACGGCCACGCGCCTTGATTCCCGGCACCGGGACGGCACCGCCTGGACGACCGGGAACCAGGTGCGTCCGCTGCTGCACGGCGCCGCGTACTTCACCGAGCTGCTCGCCGGCGTGCGTGCCATGGAGCCGGGTGACCTGCTGTTGTTCACCGACTGGCGCGGCGACCCCGACGAGCGGCTCGACGGCCCCGACACGGAGGTATCGCGGGTACTGGCCGAAGCGGCCAGCCGGGGGGTCATCGTGCGCGGCCTGCTCTGGAGATCGCACCTGGACCGGTTCCGGTTCAGCCTGCAAGAACATCGCGATCTGGGGAAGGCCATCGTGGCCGCGGGCGGCGAGTGCCTGCTGGACATGCGGGTGCGCCCCCGCGGGTCCCACCACCAGAAGCTGGTCGTGTTGCGCCACCGCGCCCGCCCCGAGCGGGATGTGGCCTATGTGGGCGGGATCGACCTGTGCCACGGCCGCCGGGACCGCCACGACCACGTCGGCGATGAGCAGCCGTGCCCGCTCGGCCCGGCCTACGGTCCCCGCCCGCCCTGGCATGACGTGCAGGTCGCTATCCACGGCCCGGCCGTCGCCGATGTGGAGACGGTGTTCCGGGAACGGTGGGAGGACCCCGCCCCGCTGAGCCGCAACCCGCTGCGGCGCTGGCGTGACCGGCTCTTGCGCCCAATCGAGCCACCTCCGTGCCCGGTGCCGCTACCGGACCCGCCCCGGTGCGGCACCGACGCGGTGCAGATGCTGCGCACCTACCCGTACCGGCGCCGCGGGTACTCCTTCGCCCCGTCCGGCGAGCGCAGCATCGCCCGGGCCTACCGCAAGGCGCTGGGCGGGGCCCGGCACCTGGTGTACCTGGAAGACCAGTACCTTTGGTCACCGCATGTAGTCGGCTGTTTCGCCGAGGCGCTCGCCACCCAGCCTGGCCTGCGGCTGATCGCGGTGGTGCCGCAGTTCCCGATCACCGGCCTTAACCAGGAGTGGCGGCCGACCGGATCCGCGGCCGCTCCGCAGCTGCTCGCCCGGGCCCGCTCACTGGACCTGCTGCAGCGCCTGGGTGGCGAGCGGGTCGCCGTGTACGGCGTGGAGAATCACGCCGGGACCCCGGTGTACGTCCACGCGAAGGTCTGCGTCATCGACGACACCTGGGCTTCGATCGGATCAGCCAACCTCAACCGGCGCTCCTGGACCTACGACACCGAGCTAGGCTGCGCCGTCATCAGCCAGGCCCCCGACGGGGACAGCCTGGCCCGGCAGTTGCGGCTCGACCTGATCCGCGAGCATCTGGACCGGGCCGAGGGCGACGATGCCGGCCTGCGCGACCCGCGGGATGCGTTCGACGCCTTCGCGGCCAGCGCCCGGCGGCTGGATGACTGGTACGCCGGCGGCCAGCGCGGGCCGCGCCCACCGGGCAGGCTCCGCCGCCACCGTTCCACCCCGCTGCCCGCCTCCACCGTGCGCTTGGCCGAGCCGCTGTACCGGATCTTGTTCGACCCGGACGGGCGGCCCAGGCACCTGCGCCGAGCCGAAGCTTTCTGACCCAATCACCTCAGGCCGACGGAGAAACACACAATGGACTCAGTTAACAGAACCGCGCTGCGCCCGTACGAGCATTTCGCCTGGCGCAGCCTGGCCGGGCTGGCCGCGGTTATCGCGGCCGCGACCGGCTTCGGCCTCCTCCTGCTGCTGGTGCGCTGGAACTGGCCGCCGCTGGCCAGCTGCGACCGCCACGCCGTAGACGCCCTCAACCACATTGTCGCCAGGCGGCACGCCGCGGTGACCGTGCTGACCGCCATTACCGGCTTCGGCGGCCGAACGATCCTGTTCTGGCTGGTCACGGTCAGCACGGCCGTCATGCTGATACGCCGGCAGTACCAGCTCGCCACGTACCTGGCCGTGACCGGCCTCGGCGCGCTCGCCCTCGACCCCGTGGTTAAGCTCCTGGTCGGGCGGCTACGGCCGGTAGTCCCCATCCACCTCGCAAGCGCGCCCGGCAACAGCTTCCCTAGCGGGCACGCGCTCGACGCCACCGTCTTCTACGGCGTGATGCTGCTGGTCTTCCTGCCGATCATCCCCCGCCGCCTGCGCAAGCTGGCCGTCGGGCTGGTGATCACGCTCGTGCTAGTGATCGGCGCCAGCCGCGTCGCGCTCGGCGTGCATTACCCCTCGGACGTGGTCGGCGGCTGGCTGCTCGGCATTGCCTGGCTCGGGATAACCACCCACGCGTTCGGGCACTGGCGGACCGATACCGGCCAGCCGACCCGCCGTCTGTCGGAAGGGCTAGCGCCGGAAGCGGCGCCGCAACTGGGTCCCACCCGCATCGTCCCCGTCGCTCACCCATGGCTGGCCGGGACACGGCTGGTCGTATCATTCGTGCTGATCGGCGGGGCGCTGGCCGGCCTCGGCAAGCTCATCACGAGCCACCCGCCGGCGTTCGATGAGGCGATACCAAGCTGGCTGGCCGCCCACCGCACGCCTCAGCTCACCACCTTCAGTTACCTCCTGAGCCAGGCCGGCAGCACCCGCTGGATCCTGGCGATCGGCCTGGTTATCGTGCCCGTGGCACTCGCCCTGATCCGCCGGTGGCGAACCGCCGTGTTTGTCACCGGAGTCATGTTCGGCGAGCTCGGACTGTTCCTGGCCGTGGAAACGGTCGTCCACCGCGCCCGGCCCGTGGCCACCCATCTCGATTCCAACCTGCCTACCGCCAGCTTCCCTTCCGGGCATACCGCGGCCACGATGTGCCTATACGGCGCGCTCGCGGTCCTGGTCGTGCCTCGCACCCGCGGGGTCTGGAGATGGCTGGCCATCGTGCTGGCCGTGGTGATGCCGACCCTAGTCGCATGGTCGCGGATGTACCGGGGCGAACACCATCCCCTCGACGTCACCGGAGGCCTCGTCCTGGCGCTGCTGTGGCTGGCCGCGGTCACGTTCGCCATAAAGCCCAACGCAGACCTCCGCAAACCGGGCCCGTCCCCGCCGGCCCGTCCCGGGTACCAGGACCCCGTCGGCCAGCACCCCGGCACCGGGCCGCGCACCGCCGTGGTCGCCAATCCCGTCAAGGTCAAGGACGGGGGCTCCGGCCAGCGGCAGATCCGGGCCGCGCTGGCCCGGGCCGGCTGGCCCGCGCCGCTGTGGCTGGAGACCAGCTGGGAGGACCCCGGTGGCAGCCAGACCCGGCAAGCCATCCAGGCCGGTGCCGAGATCATCTTCGCCTGCGGCGGCGACGGTACCGTCACTGCCTGCGCCAGCGAACTCGCCGGTACCGACGTGGCCCTGGCCGTGGTGCCATCCGGAACCGGCAACCTGCTGGCCGCCAACCTCAAGCTGCCCGCGGACCCGGCCAAGGCCGCCGCCGTCGCCACGGCACGCGGCCGCCGCCGGCTCGACGTCGGGATGGTCGAGAGCCGCTGTTTTACCGTCATGGCCGGCATGGGATTCGACGCCCAGATGCTCCGCGACACCCCCGAGTCGCTGAAGGCCAGGCTGGGCTGGCCGGCCTACGTCATCGCCGCGGCCCGCCACCTGTGCGAAACCCCGATGCAGGTCAGCATCAGCCTCGATAATGCCCCGCCGCTCACCCGCCGGGCCAGGTCCGTCCTGGTCGGCAACGTCGGCGAGCTGCGCGGCGGGCTGCGCCTGCTGCCCGGCGCCCGGCCCGACGACGGCCTGCTCGACGTGGCCGTGCTGATGCCCCCCAGGCGGCGCAGCTGGCTGCCGCTGGCCTGGTCACTGCTGCTCCACCGGCCCGCCGCCCCGCTGATGGAAACCTTCCAGGCCAAGCACGTGACGATCAGCAGCAACCAGGAGCACCCGAGGGAGCTCGACGGGGACCTCATCGAGCCGTCCAGCACCCTGACGGCCGCTGTATGTCCTGCCGCGCTGTGGATGTGCGTCCCCGAGAAACCCGCCGCCGGCGCCCAGCCCACTGGTGCGCAGGCCACCGCCCACGATGCCCTCATCTGAACCCGGCCCTACAACGAAAAGGCAGCAAACATGTATATGATCCGCGAGCAGCTGTTCCGCCTGAGCGAGGACTCCGACATCACCGACCAAGCCGGCCGGCCCGTCCTGCACGTGGACGGCAAGATACTGAGCCTGCGCAACCGGCTCATCCTCCGCGACCCGTCGGGGCGCGAGGTCGCCCAGGTGCACCGCAAGCTGGCCGCGCTCCGCCCGACCTACCAGATCACCGTCGACGGAAAAACCGTGGCGAAGGTGCGCAAGCACCTGTTCAGCACGTTCCACGAACGGTTCACGATCGACATCGCCGATGCCGACCCGATGGAGATAACCGGGGACCTGCTCAGCCACGAGTTCACCATCCAGCGGGACGGCCAGACCTCTGCGACCGTCTCCAAGCGCTGGATCAGCCTGACCGACACCTATGCCGTCGACGTCACCCCCGGCGAGAACGACCTGCTCATCCTGGCCAGCGTTCTCGCGCTGGACCTCGCCATGGACGCCGAAAACCACCATTCGTGATCCCAGCTCCGGAAAGGAAACGACATGCGCGCTGACATCAAAGCCGGGGCAGCATTCCCCGATTACCAGCTCCCCGACCATACCGGGACACCGCGGCGGCTATCTGAGATCCAGGGCAGCGACCCGATGATCATCGTGCTGGCCAGGGAAGCCTATTCCGCCAAAGACCAGCGTCAGCACGAGGGCCTGATCCAGCTGTGGAGCGAGATGAAACCCGGCGTGGGGTACTGCCGGATGGTAACGATCACCACCAGCGATCCGCAGGAGACCTTCAACTACCGCTCCGGCGTGAACGCCGAATGGCCATTCCTGTCCGACACCGGCCGCATCGTCCAGCGCGACCTCGACATCGCCGAGTACACCGATCCCGCGCACAACCAGATGGTCCCGCACACGATCGTATGCGCGCCCGGCCTGGTCATCTACAAGATCTACAACGGCTACTGGTTCTTCGGGCGGCCAACCGTCGAAGAGCTGCGGATGGACCTGCGGGCGGTCCTGAGGCAATGCCACTCGGACTGGGACCTGTCCGATCCGCAGGTACGGGCCGCCTGGGACCTCGGCCAGACCGATCGCTTCTACCCGCCGGAGCTGGGCTGGCCACCGGACCAGGACGCCGGCCCGGCTGGCTCAACGGCCGGGGCCAACTGCGCGGCCGCGGCCTGGCCGACGTGGCCGAGGTAATCCGAACGCCCGGCTGGCCTGGCCACAGCTAGCCGTTGGCGACAGATCGCCGTAGAGTCGGATTCCTGAGATACCTGCGCCGTATCCGCGAGACATTGCGCCTGTGGCCGGTACGGCGCCAGCATCACCAAGGAGACCGCGACGGATGCTGACCGCCTTGATCCGCTGCTGGGCGCTGACGCGTTCCTCACCTCGATCCTGAACTGCGTCGCCCAGCCGGTCTGGGTGGCCGATCACGACGGGCTGATCCGGTTCGCGAACCCCTCGGCGGTGGCCACACTGGGCTATGACAACGTGTCAGCGCTGATCGGCAAGCCGAGCCACCAGACGATTCACTACAAGCGCCCGGACGGTTCGCCCTTCCCGGCTGACGAGTGTCCGCTGCTGCTGCCGCGCACCACCGGGGAGACGGTGCACCGGGCCGGCGACTGGTTCGTCCGGCGTGACGGGTCCATGTTCCCGGTCGAATACTGGTCGGCTCCGATGGACGGACCGGGCGGCCGCGGCGCGGTGGTCGCCTTCAGGGACGTAAGCGAGCGGCGGCGTACCGAGGGTGTCCTGCGGGAGCGGGACGCCATCCTGTCCGCGCTCGGCCAGCCGGTCTACGTCGGCACCCCCGACGGGCTGATCACCTACGCCAACCCAGCCGCCGTCGCCGTCCTCGGGTACGGCGACGCCTCCGAGCTCATCGGCCAGAACGGGCACTGGCTGATCCACTACAAGCGCCCGGACGGGTCGCCTTACCCGATCGATGAATGCCCGCTGACCCGCGGCCGGGACACCGGGGACCGGGTGCGCATCGAGGAGGACTGGCTGGTCCGCAAGGACGGCTCCATGATGCCGGCCGCCTGCACCGCGGTGCCGTTCGAGGCACCGGGCGGATATGGCATCGCTGTCAGCTTCACCGACCTGAGCATCCGGCTGGCCGCCGAGCGGTCCGAGCGCGAACGTGAGATCGCCGAGGCCCGGGCGGCCGAGCTCAGCGCCGGTGAGGCCCGCCACCGCGCGATCCTCGCCGCGGCCCTCGACGGCGTGGTCATCATCGACCAGGACGGCCGGGTGACATACCTCAACGCGGCGGCCGAGCGCATCTTCGGTTACCGCGCCGACCAGGTCCTCGGCCAGGAGCTCGCGGACGCGTTCCTGCCACCATCGGCGCGGGAGGCTCACCGGCGCGGGCTGGCCCGGTACCTGGCGACCGGGCAGACGCCTATTCTCGACCGGCGGATCGAGGTCACGGCCGTGCGCGGGGACGGGAGCGAGTTCCCGGCCGAGCTGACCGTGACCCGGGCCGGGCTGCCCGGCGCGCCCGCCTTCATCGGGTACGTCCGCGACATCACCGAACGCCAGCGGGCCGAGGAAGACCTGCTGACCGCGCGCCAGCGGCTGAAGGCGGTCGCGGATGAGCAGGCGGCGCTCAGGCGCGTCGCGACCATGGTTGCCAGCGGCGCGTCCCAGGAGAAAGTGTTCGCCGTCGTCGCTGAGGAGGTGGCAGGCTGTCTTGACCTGCCGCTGGTCAGCGTCATCCGCTTCGAAGCAAGCGAGACGGCGGTTCACGTTGGCGTCTGGGGCCGCCAGAACCCGTTCCCTGTCGGCACCTCGTGGCAGCTAGACGAACACGGCGCAGCCGGGCGGGTATACCGTTCCGGCCGTTCGGCCCGGGTCGACTACGCGCACGTCCCCGGGCCGATCGCCGCCAGGCTCGCCGGCCAGGCGGGGATACGCTCGGCGGTGGCCGTACCGATCATCGTCAACGGCCTGCCATGGGGCGCGATGATGGCGTTGTCCACCGCGACCGCCCCGCAGCCGGCCAGCACCGAGGCCCGGCTCGCCAGCTTCACCGAACTGGTCGCGACGGCGATCGCCAACACGGAGGCACATCAGGAACTGCGGCGGCTCGCGGACGAACAGGCCGCGCTGCGCCAGGTGGCTACACTGGTGGCCCAGGGAGCCGAGCCGACCGCGGTATTCGACGCGGTCTGCGAGGTGACCGGTCGGCTCTTCGGCGCAGCCAGCGTCAACCTGGCCCAGTTCACCGCGGACGAGATGAACTTGACCCAGGCGGGCTGGAGTCAACGCGGAACACACATCCCGCCCGGCACGCGCCTGCCGCTCGACGGAGACTCGATCAACGCTCTCATCAGGCAAGCGCATGCGCCGGTCCGGGTGGACAGCTATGAAGGCCGGCCTGGCCGGCTCGCGGCCCGGCTGCGTGAGCTCGGCATCAAATCGGAGGTGGGCGCGCCGGTCGTGGTGGACGGCGAAGTGTGGGGCGCCCTGATCGCCGGAACGGACCAGGCCGAGCCACTGCCGCCGGGGACCGAGGAGCGCGTGGCGAGCTTCGCCGAACTGATCGGCACCGCGGTTTCGAACGCCACCGCCCGATCGGAGCTGATCGCCTCGCGCGCCCGCATGGTCACCGCGTCCGACGCCGCGCGGCGGCGGGTCACCCGCGATCTGCACGACGGCGCCCAGCAGCAACTCGTGAGCACGATCATCAACCTTCAGCTCGCCCAGCAGGCCTGGTCGTCCGCGCCCGAGCGGGCCAGGGAGTACCTCGACCTGGCGCTCCGTGACGCTGGCAGCAGCATCAACGGACTCCGTGAGATCGCGGCCGGCATCCATCCCGCGATCCTGACTCTTCGCGGCCTGGCCGCCGCCCTCCAAGCGCTGGCCGACCGGCTTCCCCTGCCGGTCCGCCTGGACGTCACCGATCGGAGGCTTCCTGCGCCGATCGAGGTGAGCGTCTACTTCTTCTGCTCCGAGGCGCTCACCAACGTGGTCAAGCATGCCCAGGCCAGCTCCGCCTGGATGCGGGTGGCGGTCAAGGAAGACCGGTGCACGATCGAGGTGGGCGACGACGGGATCGGCGGGGCCGAGGCCCGGCTGGAAACCAGCGGCCTGATAGGGCTGCGCGACCGCATCGGTGCGCTGAAGGGCGCGATGCACATCAGCAGCCCGGTCTCCTCCGGCACGACGCTGCGGGCCTGGATTCCGCTCTCCTACGAGACGGCCGTGACCGAGGCCGAGAAAGACGCCTGAGGTTCGTCAGCCGCGTTCAGGAAGCTGGACATCGTAGCGGTGCTCATGGCCCGATTGTTACCGGCGCCCCGATCACGCGCGGGTTCGATGATGTGGCGGCGCGGCGGGCGCAGAGCGCAGATATCGACCAGTTCTGAGCGGCGCAGTCAACCTCGCCGGGCGGCAGGGATCTGCGCCAGATCGGCGGGTCGGCGTGCGTTCTCCCCGGACGCGCCTGTCACTCGGCGTTACGCTGCCGGGCCGGTATTGTGCCTGCGGTTCGTCTTCCTCATGATCACGCGGACGGTCTCCTGGCCGCGGCTGTCCCGGCGTACGGAGACCTGGATGTGGACGATACATCTCGCGCTCTGCCCCCGCGCAGCGAGCCTGGCCTGGGCGCTTCCCGAACCCACATACCCGCGCAAGCGAAGCTTCGCCAGCGTCAGCGTTCTAGGATTGCCTCCGTGGCGGAATTCGATCCGAGAGTCCCGAGCATCGCACGGGTCTACGACTACTTCCTCGGCGGCAAGGACAATTTCGCAGCAGACCGCGACCTAGCCGGCCAGATGATAGCGATGGCCCCGCTGGTCCCGGTCATCACGCGGGAGAACCGCCAGTTCCTCGCCCGCGCCGTTGCCTGGGCGGCGAACCAGGGCACCGGCCAGTTCATCGATGTCGGCTGCGGCATGCCGACGACACCGAACACGCTTGAGTCAGCCCGCGCGGTTACCGCCGGCGCGCGGGTGGCGTACATCGACAACGACCCGGTCGTCCTGAGCCACCTGAACGCACTGACCGCCAAGGGCTGCGCGGGAGTGACGGTCGTGGCCGGTGACGCGCGCGAGGTACCGGCGATCCTCGGCAGCGTCAGCACCGGTATCGACCTGTCGGCTCCGGCCTGCCTGGTCATGGGCTACCTGCTGCATTTCTTCCCGGCCGGTACCGCACGCGACCTCGTGGCCGCTTATGCGGCGGCGCTAGCACCGGGAAGCTCCCTCGTCCTGTCCGCGATCCACGTCGACAGGCAGGGCGCGGAGGAGGGTTTCGACGACTACTCCACCTCGGTAGCACGGGTGTACAACCATTCTGTCGAGGAGTTCACCAGCTTCTTCGGTCCCCTGGAGGTGCTGCCGCCCGGCGTGGTCGACGCACGGCAGTGGCGGGCCCGGGCAGAGCCGGCGCACCTTCCGCAGCGCGAGGTCCTGCCGCCCGGCGTGATCGACGCGCGGCAGCAGCGGACCTGGGCAGAGCCGGCGCACCTTCCGCAGCGCGAGGAATACTCCATCGTCGGCGTTGCCCGCATCTGAGCCGACAAATGGTCATCCGGCAGTTCGCGGCTTCGGTGAGGTCGCCGGGGACCAGGACCGCGGTTCGTCCGGCGTCTTCGACCCATTTCCTGGTGTCTTCGGCGTCTTCGTGCTGGTTGAGGTAGGAGATGATCACGTCCGCGCCTTCACGGGCGAAGGCGATCGCCACCGCCTTGCCGATGCCGCTGTCGCCACCGGTCACGACCGCGGCCTTCCCGGCCAGGCGGCCCGATCCCTGGTAGCTGGCTTCGCCGTGATCTGGTGTCGGGCGCATCTGCTGCTCGGTGCCTGGCGGGTTCTGCTGCTGTGCTGGCTGGTTCATCGAATTGTTCCTCCGTAACGGTTCTGGGTCCGGCTGGCCGGACGTCGCGTTTCTCCCCGCCACGCCGAAAAGGCGTGGCAGCACCGCATAGCGCGTACCTATGCGGGAAGAGCCGCCACCCTATCGGCCGGAAACTCGTGAGGCGGACTGGTCACATGCTGCACAATCCCGGATACGGACCACCCTTCAGGCGCCGCCGCCGCCGCGGCATGCTGACGCACGGGATGATGACGGTTCTCGGTGCGGCCGTCGCCGCGAGCCTGCTCCTGGGCTTCCACAACTCACCGTCCGGCGCTCCTGGTATTTCCCTGCCGGGTACCGGGGCGGTGCCCGCCCCGGGTTCGCAGTCCGCCCCGCTGGCTGGCGGCGAGCAGGCCATCGTAACCAAGATCAAGCCGGGCCTGGTGATCATCAACACGACGCTGCAGTACAACAGCGAAGCCGCCGCCGGGACCGGCATCGTGATCAACGCGGACGGGCTGGTGCTGACCAACAACCACGTCATCGAGCACGCCACCAAGATCACCGCCAGGTCGGCCTCGACGGGCACGACGTACACCGCGACGGTCGTCGGCTACGACAAAACCGGTGACATCGCGCTGATTCAGCTGCGGAACGCATCCGGGCTGACGGCGGCACGGCTCGGCAACTCCTCCTCGGTCAAGACCGGGGACTCCGTCGTGGCCCTGGGCAACGCCGAGGGCCAGGGCAGCATCACGGCGAAACCCGGCCGGGTCACCGGGCTGGGCCAGACCGTCACCGCCAGCGAAGACGGCGGGGCGACGGCCTCTGAGACGCTGCACGGAATGATCCAGACGAACGCCGACATCGTGCCCGGCGACTCCGGCGGCCCGCTGGCGAGCTCCGCCGGCGTGATCGGGATGGATACCGCAGGGAATGACGGAAGCACCCAGCAGGCGTCGACCGGGTTCGCGATCCCGATCAACACGGCATTGTCGGTCGCCCGGCAGATCGCCGCGGGCCACGCCAGCTCCACCATCACGATCGGCTACCCGCCGTTCGCGGGACTCTTCACTGGTTCCGGATCGGACAGCAGCCCCCAGGCGCAGGCACAGCAGCAGGGCGGCGGCTTCAGCGGCGGCATCGGGAACACCCCGCGGTGCTACACCAGCAATTCCGGCCTGAGCGTGCCGTCGTCCATCGCGCCGGCCCGCGCCGGCGCCCTGGTCGTCGGGACCATCTGCGGGAGCCCGGCCGCCGCGGCCGGCATCACCGGCGGAGCGGTCATCACGGCGGTGAACGGGCAGGCCGTCGGCTCACCCGATGACCTGACCGGCATGCTGTCGCGGTTCCATCCGGGCGACACGGTCTCTATGACCTGGGTAAGCCCGTCCGGTCAGCAGACCATCAGCCGCCTGCACCTGGCCGCCGGCCCGCCGCAGTGACCGCTTGCCGTCGCAGGTTACGAACTAGCTACAGGAGGCTATTGATGAGTGGTGCTGCGGCCATTCAGCCCTGGAGGCGATGGGCGTGTCCAGCGCGGAGTTCGACCGCATGTTCACCGAATTCGAGCAAGCGGTCCTGGATCACGCCGAGCGCGAGGAACAAGAAGAGTTCCTGCCGCTGCGCGCCCGGGAGTCCCAGTCCACGCTGGTCGGGATGGGCGCGGTGCTGCGAGCCGCGGAGATGACCAGGCCGACCCACCCGCATCCCTCGACGGCGGGCTCGCCGATCGCGCAGTGGATGACGGTGCCGTGGGCTTCCATGATCGACCGGGCCCGGGACGCCATCAAGGCCGCCGTGCCGGGAAGCTGACGTTACAGGTAAAGACGCCACCACCCGGTTCGTTCGGGAAAATCCAGGGCCCGAACGGGGCAGATGGTACGCACCCCGGCCGGCTCGTGCCCTGGCTGACGACCGGGGTACCTGCGCGAGGTCCCGGACCTGTTCACCGGCGCCCTGAGGGGCGTGAAGGCTGAGCTCGATCCTGCTGGGATCATGAAACCCGGGGGTCTTGCTGCGGCCAGCCGGAGCTATGAGTGACAGTCGTGAAGGAGGCAGATGATGAGCGGCGTGCTTTCCTCGGCCCCGGGTATGCCCGGGCCCGATGCGGTGGCGGCCAAGGTATTCCGGTCGGAGCTGAACCCGGTCGGCTTCCTGGATCGGGCGGCCTGCATCTACCCGGAGAAGGCCGCGATCGTGGACGGCGATCGGCGGCTGTGCTACCGGGAGCTCGCGGAGCGGTCCTGGCGGCTGGCGAACGCGCTGCGCTCGGCGGGCCTGGGCAAGGGAGACCGGGTCGCCGCGCTGCTGTTCAATTCCTCGGCGATGCTCGAGGCGCATTTCGGCGTGCCCGCCGCGGGCGGGATCCTGGTCGCGGTGAACAACCGGCTGGCCAGCGCCGAAATCGGGTACATCCTTGCCCACAGCGGTGCACGGTACCTGCTGGTGGACACCGCTTTGGAGGCGCTGACCACGCCGCTGGAGCTGGCCGGCGTGACCGTGATCCGCTGCCCGGATCAGTACGAGGAGTTCCTGGCCGCGGCTTCCCCGGCGATGCCGGTGAGCTGGCTGGAGCATGAAGAGGAGACGATCTCGATCAACTACACCTCCGGGACCACGGGCCGGCCCAAGGGGGTGCAGTACACCTACCGCGGCGCGTACCTGAACGCGCTGAGCGAGGTGATCGTGGCAGGCCTGAGTCCTGATTCGGTCTACCTGTGGACGCTGCCGATGTTCCACTGCAACGGCTGGTGCTTCCCGTGGGCGGTCACCGCGGTGGCCGCGCGGCACGTGGCCCTGCGCGCCGTGGACCCGGGGCTGGTCTGGGATCTGATCGACAGCGAGGGCGTGACGCACTACAGCGGGGCGCCGACCGTGCAGCTGATGGTCATCAACCATCCCCGGGCCCACCGCCTGGACCGCCCGGTGACCGCCATGGTGGCCGCCGCTCCCCCGTCACCGACGCTGCTCGGCCGGATGAGCGAGCTGAACTTCCGCGTCGTGCACGTGTATGGCCTGACCGAGACCTACGGCCCGATCACTGTGTGCCCCGAGCCGGAGGGGTGGCGCCAGCTGCCGGTTGAGCAGCGGGCCAGGTACCTGGCCCGCCAGGGGCAGGCCTACCCCTCCGCCGATCTCGTCCGTGTCGTCGGCAAGGAGATGAACGACGTGCCCCGGGACGGGGCCACGATGGGCGAGGTGGTCATGCGCGGGAACAACGTCATGAGCGGCTACTTCAACGATGAGGCGGCCACGGCCAAGGCGTTCGCCGGCGGCTGGTTCCATTCCGGTGACCTTGCCGTGTGGCATCCCGACGGCAACATCGAACTGCGCGACCGCGGCAA
>Ga0136846_1215151_pt1 | contig 17912 bp, 20 predicted proteins | sample HopSoiMetagenom2_FD_96841 | JGI IMG/M metagenome (GOLD analysis project Ga0136846, IMG submission 96841) | Grasslands soil microbial communities from Hopland, California, USA - 2 Assembly 2016 (version 4) | ecosystem: Environmental > Terrestrial > Soil > Grasslands | place: USA: Hopland...
CCTCTGCGAATGGACATCAGCGGTTGGAACGGTTTGGAGCCGTCGGAGCGGGGTACCTCGGCGCCGGATAGAGAGGAGCTCGAATGGCCACGGACCCCCGTCAGGACGACGCCACGCCCGACCTTAAGTGTCCAAGCTGCGGACGCGTCTTCGACAGTGAAGAGAATCTGCGTGCGCACCTAGAGCAGGAGCGGGACGACCACCCTCTCGCGTATCCCCCCGACGAATAGTCGATCGCACCGCGATCATCACGGCCGTCGGGCTCTTGCCTCGATGGCCGGATAGCAAGCATGTCCAGTTTGCGAGAAGCCCCGCCCCATGGCCTCCGGGGGGGCCGTTATCGACGTTTATCGGCGGTCCATACCGGGGCACACTTCGACAACAACGAGCCTCCTAGGGAGAAGTGTGATCGAGATCCGGCGAGAGACGTTTCTAGATTCAGTGGGGATACGGGCGATCCTACGGCTCGCCAAGGTCAGGACAGAGGGAGTTGTCCTGCGTAACCCACAGCCAAATGTCCGCAAGGTTCTTGATATCGCTGGTATCGACGCCATGGGTGTGCGGATCGACCCTGCTTCGTAGGAAGTGACGCACCACCGGCTCGACTTAATGGGGCTTGTAACGAGCGCCGGCTGCGAGTGCGATCGTCGCCAACGCGGCGAGACTCCACAGCATAGGCCGCCAGTTGAAGCGCCTTGGCTTGAAACTCATCGCGTACTCACCTCCTTCGCCGTACTGCGCGATCATCCGTCCCAGGAGTGGACTCCCGCATCCGACATGGGACTACAGCTCCTGTCGGCCGGTACTCACCTTCAGGTAGGACGTTAGGTCAGCCCGCCCACGGGACCTTCAGCGTCAGGAGGCGAACGTGCCAAACAAGCGGTCAATCTGGAGCTGCCCGGTGCCGACACTCGCAAGGTGGCGAAGGTCTTGGTGATCGAAGACGATCCGGCGATCTCCCAGCTGCTTCGGATCGTTCTGGAGAGTCACGGGCACGAGGCGCTCCTTGCCGACGACGGGTCCCGTGGACTCGCGACAGCCTCCCGTCGCGCGCCCGATGCCATCGTGCTCGACGTGATGATGCCGTTCATGGACGGCTTCGCGGTGCTCGAGGCGCTGCGCGAAGACGACCGCACCGTCTCGATCCCGGTGATGATGCTGTCCGCCATGCAGCAGGAAGCTGTTGAGGAACGCTGCTACCGCATGGGCGCCCAAGCGTATCTCCGGAAACCGTTCGATCCAGACATGCTGCTGGGGGTCCTCGATGAGATGCTCGAAGCTCCGCCCCTACCACTGAAGGAGGAGCGGAGCGCTCATGAGCCGCGAGAGATGCCGTTGTCGGTGATCCTGGCCTGGCGCGGCGGTGCTTGAACCACGTAGGGATCTTTGGATGCCACCGGAACGTCACAAGCATGTCGATGGTGGTGAACTAGGTCTGTGAGCGAGAACGCGGGTGATGCCTGGATCAAGGATCCCGACGCAGCGCCCGAGGGCATCGCCTGGCACGAGGGCGAGGTGCTTCTGCCCGATGGACGGATCGCGCAGGTTCGGGATCCGGCGCGCCGCCGCAGCTTGTTGATCGAGAACGGGGTTGAACCTCGGTCGCGCAAAGCGTTGGAGACGTCGAGGGTGCGGGCGGCGCGCGACAAGGCTCGAGAGCTCCCTGCGTGCTGCACCGTCGCAGATCCCTGCGCGAAGCATCTGGCGCTGCTCGGCCGCTAAGCGCGACCACGGGCCATCGTAGAGTTGACCTCGATGCCGATCGAACTCGTCTTCGAGACCCACTCGACCACCGAGGACAATGAAAACGACATCGCGACGGGCTGGCGTCCAGGCGTCCTGTCCGAAACGGGTCGCGAGCAGGCCCGAGAACTGGGCCGCCGGCGCTCCAACGACGGCATCCAAGCGATCTTCACGTCGGACCTCGCGCGAGCCGTTGAAACGGTGCACATCGCTTTCCCCGATCACACACTGCCGGTGTTCATGGATTGGAGGCTCCGCGAGTGCGACTACGGCGATATGACCGGGATCGCACCCGACGCGCTCGAGCGCGACGCGCACATCCACTTTCCCTACCCATCGGGCGAGAGCTGGCGGCAAGCCGCGGACCGCGTCGCCTGGTTCCTTCGCGATGTCGAGTCGAAGTGGCAGGGTTGGCGCCTCCTCGTCGTCGGGCACACCGCCACCTGGCGTGGCTTGGAGCACCGGATCAACGACACGCCCCTGAACACGCCCTTCGAGTGGCGGGCAGGGTGGGAGTACCGTGTTGGATAACGGCGGGCTCTAGTCGTGGGAGATGCGGAGAAGGAAGCCATCATGAGCGCGCGCGGACGCTCAGCCCCTGCCTCGGGTGACAAGCCATCGTTGCGCCCCGCCATCGTGTGGGGTGTCATCGTGGGCGTTGTCCAGGTTGCTTCGCCGTTCGCGTTCTGGTGGCTCGACGCGGCGACCGTGTACGCACTCGGACTGGCCGCGATCGCGTTCGTCTACATCGGGTTCGCCGTTGCGGACGGACGCTCGAAGGTGATCGGCATCGAAGCGACGGTCGCGATGGTTTTCGTCGTTGCCGCGGCGATCGGCATCACCGGGTCAGCGTGGCTGCTCGTCGTCGGCTTCGCGGGGCACGGACTCAAGGACGCGTGGCAGCATCGCACGCGGTTCGTGTTGAACACGCGGTGGTGGCCTCCATTCTGCGCGGCGGTCGACTGGGTCGTAGCAGTCGCCATCGCGATCGCCATCGTGGCCGGGGCGAACCTCCAGAGGTAGTCGTTCTCGTCACCCGTTTGCGATGCGCTCTGCCAAGTACGCCGCGTCATCGCCAACCCATCCGAGGAGAGCCGACCCGCGGGTCCACTGCCACGAGAGGCCAAGGAAGTAGAAGCCAGGCGCGCGCGTGACGCCCCGCCGATGTCGCGGCCGGCCTTGTTCGTCGACAACTCCGGGGACATCGATCCATCCGTACGAACCGCGGAACCCCGTGGCCCATACGATTGCCTCCGGCTTCGACGTTGCCCCATCGACGAACGTTACGGTTCGCCCCGCGATCGACCGAACCGCGTCCCGCAACGTCACGCCCGCCGCGACTAACGAACGAGGTCCTCGGCCGATGATTGGGTCTCGCGCGGCGAGTCGTTGGCCGAGCTTCGAGCCGACGGTTACCTTCCGCACGCCGAGCTTGCCGCCCCACCACCAGATGTCACGGCCCAAGAGGCGCTGGGGTATGACGGGTGACTTCTTCGCGATCGCGAGCTCGACATGGTGCGACGCAGCAAGCTCGCCGGCGATCTGACAGCCGGAGTTCCCACCGCCCACGACCAGCACGTCGCCCGGAGGGAGTTGGTCAGGGCGCTGATACGACGAGCTGTGCAGTTGCCTGACCGCCGGATCGACGTCGCCGGACAGGCCGGGCACGAACGGTGCCTGGAACGGCCCCGTCGCGATCACCACCGACCCGGCCGCAAGGGAGGAGTCGCCGGTCGTCGCGACGTAACGATCGCCGTCCCTCACCACTTTCGAGACCGGGGTGTTCGTGCGGACCGGCAGGTCGAACGTGTTCGCGTAGGCCTTCAGGTACGCGGCGACCCCGTCCTTCGTGGGATACGTGTCCTCCTCACCGGGGAACGGGAGGCCCGGGAGGTTGTCGACCTGGGCCGGCGTGAATAGGACGAGAGAGTCCCATCGCGAGCTCCAGGACGCTCCGATCTCCGACATCCCATCGACGATCGCGAAATCGCGCCCGGCTCGCTGCAGGTAGTAGCCCATCGCGAGGCCCGCTTGGCCGGCGCCGATCACCAGCACGTCAAGCATCGGACGCACTGCCATCCCGAACAGCCTGCAGAACGGTGACGGGATCGGCGATCCCCTTCAGCTCGAAGGCGCCGACCTCGATCAGTTCGAACCCCCGCGGCTCGACGAGCGGGACGACATCCGCGCCGACGAAGACCTGCCCCGCTCCGGCCTGCGCCGCGATCCGGGCAGCGATGTTCACCGTCCGGCCGAAGTAGTCGCCTTCGTCGTAGATCACCGGCCCGGCGTTCACGCCGATGTGGGCCGGCGGCAGGCCCGCCGGCTGGACGGCATCGACGACGTCCAGGGATGCCATCACGGCGCCATGCGGGTCGTCGAAGTGGAAGTGGACGCCGTCCCCGAGCATCTTCACGACGAGCCCGTCGTGCCGCGCAGCGACCGCGCTCACGACATCCGCGAGCGTCATCGACACCCTCGCGGCGACCTCGTCGCCGGCCTCCTCGGTCAAGCGCGTGTAGCCGGTGAGATCGGCGAAGACGCTCGCCTGGGGTCGGCGCTCGGCCTTGCGATGAACGCCCGCGTTCTCGAGCGCAGTCTCGAGATGCTCGAACATGTGCTCTCGCTCGAACTTCTCGGAATGCCGCCGGTAGAGCCAACCGAGCAGCTCCTCGCCCGATCGGCCAGACCGGACTCCCACCTCGCGGATCGCCGCTTCGAGGGCGGCGTTGTCGCTCAGACCTTGGCGGCGGAACGGCTCCTCGACGGACCGGTGCTGGTAGTGGCTCATGAACTGCGCGACCTTGCGTGCGCTGTCTCCCCACACGCGAGCGAGCCGGAGGATGTCGCCTTCGTCGATACCCGCACTCACGAGGATCGGGATGGTCTTCAGGAATAGCGCGTCCTCCTCACGCACAAGCTCATCGGCGGCGGGGCGCGGGAGGCCGAATGCGACGTAGAGACGTTCCAGCGTCTCGTACGGGATCCCGATCCGTTCGCCGTACTCCTGGAACGAGAGGTCGGAGCGAGGCGGCCTCCGACCGCCCATCTCGACATAGCCGAGCGTGAGATCGCCGGAGGCGTGGGCGGTCGCTACCGCGTCTTCGTCGATCCCCATCCGATCGAGTTCGAGCACGACGCGTGCCCTGAGCACTGCGGCACGTGGATACGTGTATCCGTCGTCGCACTCGAGGATGCCGAGCTGCGCGAGACGGCGGATGTGCTCAGGCGTCGTGCCGACACGCTTCGCGACCTCGGCCTCGCTGAAGCGGTCGTCGATCAGGTGACGTACTCGCTCGGGTTCGCGACGAAGGCGTCGTGGCACGACTGCGAACAGAAGTAGTACGTCGTTCCCTGATACTCCGCCGTCCCTGCGGCCTCTTCACTATCGATGCGCATGCCGCAGACCGGGTCGGTCACCATGGCCATCTGATTACCCCTCTTTCCGCCGTCTCACGCCGTGCAGCTCGCGATCACGCCGCGCCGGCGCGTAGCACGTTGAAGCTGAACATCATGCCGCTCGCTGCATGTTCGGCGATGTGGCAGTGCGCCATCCACAGGCCGGGGTTCGAGACGTCGAGCAGGATGTCCACGACCTCGCCCGTCCGGACGAGGACGGTGTCCTTCCACGCGAGGTTGGGTTCCGTCACCCCATTCCGCGCGAGCACGAGGAATCGGCCCGCGCCGTGGATGTGGAACGGATGGTGCATCGGGTGGTCGGAGTCCATCTCGTTCACGATCCGGATCTTGACCCGATCCCCGACGGTGAAGGTCCAGTCGACGCCCGCGTTGCGCTGTCCGGTCGCCCGGTCGACCAGGAGCCAGCGCATATTTGTCGGGTTGGTCATCCGGTTGACGTCTTCCATCGTGTCTTCCCACTCGATGGAGCCTTCCGCGTGTCCGTGCGCTTCGCCCTGATGAGGCGAGTCCGGCGCCCCCTCCTCCTTCTGGAGGAGCTCGAGGGCGGCCGGGACCATCGCGATCGGCAGGAGCTTCATGCCGCATTTCGGGCACCGGCTCGGCTCTTCGCTGACGACCTCTGGGTCCATCGGACATGCGTACGCCGGCCCGCCGGTCGATGCGGGCTCGGCCATATCCATCTCGGCGACCAGGGCAAGCACCTTGTCCGGCTCCCGCTCGAGGTCCCGGCCGATCCGCGCTCGCTCGGCGGCAAGCTCCGGGCTCGTCCGAAGATCGTCGAACGATCGCTCGGCGTCCGACCCGGTTTCCGCTCCCACGACGTTGATCCGCCCAAGGACGTCCGTGTGATCCGGCGTGACGTGCTCGAGCGTCACCTCTCCTGCGCGATCGAACTCCACGTCCACGACGGCTCGTTCCGACGGCGCCAGAAGGACGTCGTCGACGAACGTCTCGTGTTCGTAGCGGCCGCTGTCGCCACCGACGAGCTTCATACGACCCCCGGCGAAGCGGAGGTTGAAGACGCGGGTGTTGGCGGTGTTCGTCAGGAAGAACCTGACGACCTCGTGCTGCCTTGCGGCCATCGTCCAATCGGGGTGGCCGCTCACGAGGAAGACGTTGCCGAACCGCCCCATCGCCACGTGATCCGGTGCGGCTCGGTCGTAGCTGCCGGCTTCGCCATGCTCGAGAAGGAAGTCGTCGATCGTGAGGACGGCGTCGCGGTCACACGCTGGCCAGTAGCCGGGATCGGCAGGCTCAACGACGATGTTGGCGTAGAGGCCCATGTCGATCCCGTAGTCCTCGCGGATATGCGGGTGATACCAGTAGACGCCCTCGTCAGGGAAGCGGACGCGATACGTGAAGGTCTCGCCGATGGCGATCGGCTTCTGCGTGTCGTGCGGGACGCCGTCGTACTTGTTCTCCAGGCGCAGGCCGTGCCAGTGCACGGTCGCGGGGATGTCGCCGTCGTTGCGGACCGTGACGACGATCTCGGACCCCTGCTTCACGCGGAGGGTCGGACCGGGGATCGAACCGTTGTAGGCGAGCATCCGGACGGTCTGGTCGCCGATCCGGTTCGCGACCGGCGCGATGCGGAGTTCGAACTCGTCGCCATCGTTCAGGACGACATCCTTCGAAGGCCCGACCATCGGCAGACCGGTCGGGTCGCGCGAGAACTGACCTGTGCCTGTGTCGATCTGGTGATGGCTCATGCCTTCCATGCCGACCCCGCTCCCGGTCTCCGCTCGCGCGAATGCTCGCGCGCGTTCGGCGATGCTACCCCGGTGGGCGAACGCATCGCCGCCTGGCGCGCGGCTGCGAGCGGCTCAGCGCGATCCGTTCCGCTTGGCCTCACTTCGCACCTCGGTAGCGTCTCGCCAGTCGGTCGTACGCTGAAGCCCACGTGCGTCGCTTGGGGAGGGTGCGATGAAGGCGATCGTCCAGGACCAGTACGGCGAGGCGGACGTCCTGCACCTCGAGGACATCGACGCTCCGACCGCCGGTACGGGTGAGGTGTTGCTCAAGGTCGAGGCGGCGAGCCTCTTCGCCGGAGATTGGCACTACATGGCGGGGATGCCGCTCGCGTTCAGACCCGCGAGCGGTCTGACGAAGCCGAAGATCCGCGTTCGTGGTCGCGACGTCGCCGGCCGCATCGAGGCGGTCGGCCCGGACGTGGCAACGTTCCAGGTCGGCGATGCCGTGTACGGCATCTGCGATGGTGCGTTCGCCGAGTACGTGGCCGCCGGAGTGAACAAGCTCGCTCCGAAGCCAACGAACCTCTCGTTCGAGGAGGCAGCGACCGTCCCGATCACCGGCACGACCGCGCTCCAGGCCGTTCGAGACCACGGACAGGTGCAAGCCGGGCAGTCGGTGCTGGTGATCGGCGCCGCCGGAGGCGTCGGATCGTTCGCCGTGCAGATCGCCGCGGCGTTCGGAGGCATCGTCACCGGCGTGTGCAACACCGCGCAGATGGACGTGGTTCGCTCGATCGGCGCCGAGCACGTCATCGACTACACGCGCGAAGATTTCGCCGAGCTCGGCGTCCGCTACGACGTCATCCTCGACACCGCCGGCAACCGCAACCTCTCGATACTTCGCCAAGCATTGGCGCCCAAGGGCAGACTCGTGATCGTCGGAGGGGAAGGCGGTAAGGGGAAGCTGCTCAGTGGCTTCGCTCGAGGAACGCTTCGGGCGCCCCTTCTGTCGATGTTCAGCGGCCAGACGATGAAGGGGTTCGTCGCGAAGGAGAACGCTGCCGATCTCGTCGCCCTCAAGGACCTCATCGAGGCGAGGAAGGTGAAGCCCTTGATCGACAGGACGTTCTCACTCGTCGACGTTCCTCAGGCGATGCGCTATCTCCGCGAGGGGAGCGGCAGGAAGGGCAAGATCGTCATCAGCCTCTGAACGCGGTGAGTCGTTCGCGGGATGTCAGGGGCGCCGCGGGCGGCACCTACGGGATCCGATCTGCGGCGTCACGCTTCCGGTGAGGGACCGGACGCGACGCGGGTGATCCGTCGATCTTGGCGGCTGCACCGCGGACCGCCTCTCGTCCGGGCGGGGGTGAGACGGCTTCGAGCGCCACAGGCTCCGGACAGGCCAAGGTTACGGGCGTGTCGACGCTGAGCTCGAACGGGCTGCCATCGTGGGACACCGCGAGGGGATCCCCCTCGACCAAGACGTAGCGTGCCGCATCCTGTGTCAGCTCGATGCGGATACGGCGACCCCGATACATCATCTGGAACGAGATGCCTTTGAGCGCACGTGGGAGGCGTGGCGCGAACGAGAGCATGTCGCCGTGATCACGCATCCCCGCGAACCCTGCGACGACGCCGAGCCACACGCCGGATAGAGCGGCGAGATGTATCCCGTCCGACGTATTGCGCGAGAGATCGCGGAGGTCGATCAGGGCGGCTTCCTTCACATAGTCGTATGCGAGATCGAGATGGCCGACCTCGGCGGCGACGATCGCCTGGATCGGCGCCGATAACGACGAATCACGCACCGTCATCGGCTCGTAGTACTCGAAGTCGCGGCGCTTCTGCTCGTCGCTGAAGCGGTCACCGAAGAGATACAACGCGAAGACGAGATCCGCTTGTTTCACGACCTGGCTCGAGTACAGCCGATAGTAGGGGTACCGCATCAGTAGCACCTCATCGCCCGCAGGGTCGGCTGCGAAATCCCATCTGCGATATCGAGTGAAGCCGTCACATTGTGCGGTGACGCCAACTTCCGTATCGAACGGCACGACGATCGCATCCGCGGCCGCACGCCACCTCGCGACCTCGTCCTCGTCTACATCGAAGTCGGCGGCACGATCACGATGTCGCTCGGCCGCGGCTGCCGCGTGCGACAGGTTCCGAGCGGCCATCAGATTCGTGAAGGTGTTGTTGTCACCGAGCGCCGAATATTCGTCAGGACCCGTGACGCCGTCGATGCGGAATCCTCCCTCTGCGTCGTAATGGCCAAGGGCGATCCACAGGCGTGCGGTCTCAACCAGCAACTCCAGTCCGATCGTCTGTTCGAACTCGCGGTCGTCCGTCGCAGCGACGTACCTGCGCACCGCTTCAGCGATCCCTCCGGTCACGTGAAAGGCCGCAGTGCTCGCGGGCCAGTAGCCGGAACATTCCTGCCCTTCGATCGTTCGCCAGGGGAATGCCGCTCCCGAAAGCCCGAGCTCATGCGCTCGCGCTTTGGCCATCGGAAGGGTGGTGTGGCGCCATTCGATCGCGTCGCGCGCCGCGTCCGGAGCTATGTATGTCAGGACCGGGAGCGTGTAGGAGTCCATATCCCAGAACGTGTGACCGTCGTAGCCGCGTCCGGTCAGTCCCTTCGCGGGGATCCCCCGCTTCTCCGCACGCGCCGCGGACTGCATGACATGAAAGATCGCGAATCGGGCCGCCTGCTGGAGCTCCGGATCGCCGTCGATCTCGATGTCAGCGCGGCGCCACATATCGTCCAGGAACGCGCGCTGGCCTGTGGCGAGCCGATCCCAGCCCGTGGTCCGCGCCGCATGCAACGCTGCATCTACCTGATCGCGCAGTGACGGCATCGATCGTTGCGACGACCATCCGTAGGCGAGCAGCTTCACCACGGTCACGGTCTCATCGGGCGCGAGTTCGGTGCTGAAGCTGACTCGAGCGAGGTCTGGCTCACTCTCGGACGAGGTCGCGACATCCTGAGACGCGTCTATGAGGTGGCTGAGACCTGCCGCGACGCGCAGGCCGCTCGCGCGAGCATGGTGGCCCAAGGACACGTCGAGAGCGTCATCGGCGTGATACTCCGAGACGAGTGGCGATGCGAGCGCCGCCGCATTGCGAGGATCCCTCAGGCGTTCGGGGAGGGGCTCGTTCGCGACAAGGCTGGACTGCAGGACGATGCGTGCGCCTTGTTCAAGCGCCGTGACTTCGTAGCGGATCGCGGCGATCGAGCGTTGGACGAACGAAACGAGGCGCGTTGTGCGAACCCTGACCCGCTGCCCGGCGGGCGATGTCCAGTCCACGTCCCTCCGCAGAACGCCATCACGAAGATCGAGGACGCGTTCGTGTCGCGTGAGGGTCCCGTAGCGGATGTCGAAGGGTTCGTCATCGACGAGGAGTCGCATGATCTTGCCGTTCGTCACATCGATCAGCGACTGACTTTCCTCCGGGTATCCGTAGCCCGCCTCCGCGTGTGGAAGCGGGAGGATCTCGAAGTACCCGTTCAGGTACGTGCCCGGCATGCCATGCGGTTCGCCTTCGTCGAGGTTGCCGCGCAGACCGATGTGTCCGTTCGACAGGGCGAATAACGACTCGGTCTGCGGCAGGAGATCCAGATGCAATCCTCGCTCGGTCACGCTCCATGGCTCGATCGTGAGGGCGCCGTGCTTCATCTGTTGACCAAGAGTTCGCTCAGGTCGGCGACGACGATGTCGGCGCCACGTTCGCGGAGAGCGTCGGCGTTTCCGACGCGGTCGACCCCGACGACGTAGCCGAACCCCCCGGCCCGTCCGGCCTCGACGCCTGCCTCTGCATCTTCGAAGACAGAGGCCGCTTCTGGAGGTGTATCGAGCGCTCGCGCAGCCGCCAGGAACGTGTCGGGGGCGGGCTTCCCGCGTAAACCGCGCTGCTCCGCAACCTCGCCGTCGATCCGTACCTCGAACAGATGGGAGATACGGGCCGCGGCCAGGGCGGTTCCGGTGTTCTTGCTCGCAGACACCACGGCACACCGCAGCCCTGCGTCGCGCGCGACCTCGACGAAACGGATCGACCCCTCGTACACGTCGACGCCGTTCCGCTCGAGGAGATCGACGACGAGCGCGTTCTTCCGGCCGGCGAGGCCATGGACGGTCTCAGCCGTCGGCGGATCACCCGCCGATCCTTCGGGAAGGGCGATCCGTCGAGACTCAAGGAATGAGCGAACGCCGTCCGATCGGAGCTTCCCATCGATGTAGCGGACGTAGTCGGAGGGCATCTGGACCGGACGCAGATCCTCGTGATCGTCGTGCTCGCGTCCGGCTCGTTGGAGGAGGAAATCCTCGAACATCTCTTTCCATGCGGCGGCATGGATCGTCGCGGTCCGCGTGAGGACGCCGTCAAGGTCGAACAGGCAGGCCGAGATACGTTCGGGTAGTGCGACTCGCAAGCCGTCCACGGCGCCAGCGTAGCTGTCGCCGTCGCCACCGGCATCGCGCGGCGCCTTCAGCGCGCCGTGCGCCGGCACGCCGGACCGAAGCCGCGATGTCGATCACGTGCGCGACCCCAACGCGACGGGCCGAGGCGTGGGCGTCGCGGATCTCCTCACGACAAGATCGTTGTGGGAACGCCGATCGCTTGGAGCCGGTCCTGCAGATCGAGAAGATCTGGGTCCGTCGGTGAGACATCGGAGGAACGCGCGATCGCGATGGTTACCTTCCGGGCGCCACACTCGATCTCTCGCTCGAGCTCGCGTCGAACGTCCTCCCAATCCGGCGGCAACACGTCTCTCAGCAAGACATGTAGGTACGGACCGTCGTACGTGATTACGGTGGTCGTCTCCATCGGTTCACCTCCTGTCGGTGTCAGATCGGAGCCGACGGTCCAGCGTCAGACCGACGTGGGGACCGGAGCCTCCTGCGCGCCCACGACCGTCACGGGATCGACCATCGCGGCGTGACGGAAGCCCAGCGCTGCCAACACGCCGAGCGCAACGCCGGCGATGATCATCGCGAGACCGGCCCACAGGGCGAGTGTCGCGACCGTCCACCACCCATAGGCATTGAGCAGGATCGAGCGGAGCGTCTCGCCCTTGAAGAGCACGTCCGCCTTGGCCTGGAGGTCCGCCGCCGTCTTCGGATCGAGATCGGGCTGTCGAGCGGCAGCACTGGTCTCGGAGGAGCGCTTGCCGTGGTTCACCTCGGCAAGGTGACCAGCGATGTACCGAGAGAAGCCCTCGGCCTCGGGGCCCGTGTCGACGACCTGACCGGCGTAGTTGCCGACCTCCGCCTGCTCCTGCGGTGTCATCGCCGACACGGGCGGGAATGCGACCTTCTCCGGCACCAGCCGGTCGCGGACGCTGTTGCGGCCGAACTGCCCGCCGTAGATCGCCATCCCGCCGAGCACGATGAGGGCTACGGCGACGACGGCCGCTGCGCTGCTCACGAGCCGGTCCCACGTCTTCCTGTCCATGGTTCTCTCCCTTCGTCCACTGCCCATCGCGGGATCGAGCTTCACGCGGCGTGGCGCCGGAGCCGATCGATCTCGCGCTGGATCTGCCCCTCGTGCTCGTAGCTGCGGTAGAAGACGTCCCAACCGTGCATGACGAGCCCGATGCCCCAGCTCAGGATCAGGAAGCCGGGCCAGAAGAACCCGCCGTCGCCGACCATCGCCCAGATCACGATCACGGCAGCGTTCACGAGCACGAAGACCAACAGGTGCCCGTAGAAGTCGCGGCGCTTGTTCACCTGCTGTACCGCGCGCTGACGCAGGGATTCCTCGTCGTTCTCTTCGTTGGTGACCATCGTGGGCCTCCTTCCATCCCCCACACGTAGTCCAGCGCACCGTCGCCGCCGGGGGAGGGGTCACAGGTCCCGCCCTTCGCAGGACGGGTGGGCGGTCGTGTGACGGGCCGACGGGCGATCCGTCCGCTCGGTGCCGGTTCGCCCAGCCGCGTACGGTCGATGGTCCTGACGGAGCCGGGACGTACAGCACGGCGACGCGCCCGGCTCGGGCAATAGGGTTTCATCGGATGGACGCGTGACTTGCGCGCTGTTGAAGCGAGACGTCTCGCCTACCGGGCCGCCCGGCCCGCAAGGGCGGGGAAGGAGCTGAACGATGACGGATCCGAAGCGACACTTCGCGTCCGAAGAAGCGACCGCCGTCGCGGACGAGATCGGACTGAAGTTCGATGCTGTGGCGTTCGACGTCGAGCAATTCCGGCGAGGCATGGAGGTCGAGCTGGAGCACGGCTCGCATGACCCGCAGACGAACGTCACGAACGACGATCCGCTCGTGACGGGCAAGATCGCCTGGGCGCACCTGAAAGAGATGCCCGACTACTACGAGCGCCTCGATGCGATGGAGGCCGAGGCCGAACGATAGCTCCGTCGCTCGGAGCTCTTGGCGTTGGTCGGCGCACGCCGAGGTGAAGCGGCGCTGGCGGTCTCAGGTTCGGTCGGCGGCCGGCAAGCCGATCGAGACCGTGAGGCCGCCCCCGGGGGTCGGTCCGAGCGACACGCAGCCGTGCTGGGCGTCGATCCATGCGCGGGCCAGCGCGAGACCCAGCCCTGCGCCTCCCGTTTCCCGCGCTCGCGAGGGGTCGGCGCGGAAGAAGCGGTCGAACGCGCGAGCGTGGAGGTCCGCGGCGAGGCCCGGGCCGGTATCCGCGACGTCGATGACGATCTCGTCGTCGTCACGGCGCGCTCGGACGGTCGCCGAGCCGCCTCCGTGGCGCGAGACGTTCTCGAAGACGGCGTCGAGGGCGATCTCGAGCGCGGTTGTGTCGGCGGTTGCCGTGAGTCCGTCGACGTCTTGGATGTCGAGGTGCAGCCCCAACGCGCGCTCGCTGCGTTCGGCGGCCTGCCGGATCGGCGCATCGACCCGGATCGGCTCGAGCGTCAGCGCCGGGGCACCTTCCGCGCGCGCGAGCAAGAGGAGCCGCTGGGACAGACGGGCGAGGTAGTCGACCTCGTCGAGGACCTGGTCGCCGAGTGCGGGCTCGTGCGCCGCGAGAACCTCGACCCCTTGCCGGATGAACGTAAGCGGCGTCCGCAGCTCGTGCGAGGCGTCGGCCGCGAAGGCCGCGCGCGCCTGATAGGCCCGCTCCACCGGACGGACCGCTCGGCCCGCGAGCCACCATCCCGCCGCGAGACTCGCGAGAACCGCGAGAAGCGATCCCGCAAGGAGAAGCGTTCGCACCCGATGCACGAGATCGTCCTCCGCAAGCGTGGAGCGTCCCGCCACGACCCATGCGACGGTAGCGCCGCCGACCGTGACGGGTGCGGTCACCACCCGCACGCGCTGTCCGCCGACGACCACATCGGAGACCGGCTCGCCGGCTTGCAGCCAAGGAGGCGTCTCGGCGTGCTCTCCGACGAGCATCCGGTCGGGTGTGAACACGGCAAGCTGGATCGCGGCATCCGACGGGATATCGGAATCCGGGGGCGGGACCGGGTGCCCGACCTCGGTGATGTGCTCGGCGACGCCGCCCGCCGAGGCGCGCAGCTGGTCGGTGATGGAACGGTCGAGCGTACGCGCGAGCAGGAATTGCAGGGTCACGCCGAGTGCTACGAGGATCACGATCAGCACCAGAGCGTGAGACAGCGCGATCCGCACGCGCAGCGACCGGAACATCAGCGGCCGACCACGTACCCGACGCCGCGGACGGTCTCGATGATGTCACCTGGCGGGCCCAGCTTGCGACGCAGGTAGTGCACGTACAGATCGACGACCTTCGTCTGGGCGTCGAACGAGAAGTCCCAAACGAGCTCCTTCAGCTCGACCCGCGACAGGACGCGACCCCGATGCTGCATGAGGCAGTGCAGGAGATCGAATTCCTTCGCGGTGAGGTCGATCACTTCTCCCTCGACGGTGACGCGCCGGGCACGTGGGTCCAACCGGACAACGCCCACGGACAGCAGCTCGTCTGAGGCGTCGCTGCGTGGTGCCCGCCGAGCCAGCGCGTCGATCCGGGCGACAAGCTCAGCGAAGGCGAACGGCTTCACCAGGTAATCGTCGGCGCCCGCGCGCAGGCCCTTCACGCGATCCTCGACGGTGTCCCGTGCAGTGAGCATGAGGATAGGCGTGGTGATGCCACGCTCGCGAAGTGTGCTCGCCACCGTCATCCCGTCGACGCCCGGCAACATCACATCGACCACGGCGAGGTCGAACCGTCCGGAGCTCGCGAGTCGGAGGCCCTCGCCGCCGTCCGCGGCGGTCTCGGCGGTGTGACCTTCGCCGCGAAGGCGCTCCGCCACCAGGGCGGATAACCGTATGTCGTCCTCGATCAACAAGATCTGCACGGGTCAATCGTCGCAGGTCAGTGACCATATGCGCGACATCCTTACCGATCCCAAACCGTGGACCGAACACCCTCCAACCTGCTGCGGCGAACATCACGCGACATGAAGACCGCCCCGCCGCACCGCCCAGACACGCGCCAGCCTCTTCGGAGCGTCCGCCGTTGGACGGTCCCGGTGTCGTTGGAGACGTCATGGCGAGAGATGCCTTGGTCTCTTCGGATCCTTCGAGCTTTCCTCGGTGTGACATTCGTGTATGCCGGCCTACAGAAGTTCCTCGATCCGGGGTTCCTCCACGCGGGGAGCCCGACCTATATCGGCACGCAGCTGCAAGGCTTCGCCACGGGTACGCCCGTGGCGCCGTTGATGCGGCTGTTGTCGCAGATGCCCGTCGTGGTAGGGGTCGGCGTCGCGCTCACCGAGCTCGCCGTTGGCATCGCCGTGCTCGCCGGGATCGGCTTGATCACGGCCTCAGTGATCGGCCTGGCGATCAACCTGATCCTGTGGTTGTCGGCGACGTGGCACGTGCATCCGTACTTCCTGGGATCCGACTCGATCTACGCCGTGGCGTGGCTGGCGCTGATCGTCGGGACGTGGAACGTCGTTGCGACACGACCCACCACCCATGTGGCGACAGCCCGTGGAGCGGAAGACGCCAGCCGTCGGGCGGTGCTGCGCGGCGGGTTGGTCGCCGGGATGGCGCTCGCGCTCGGCGGCGTCGCGAACGCGCTCGCCGGGCCGGCGACCACGAACTCCGGTCTGGATCTCGGGGGTGGTGGCAGCCCTGAGCGCGCTCAGGGCTCGACCCGAACCTCATCGCCACCTCCGAGCAGCCCCTCGGCTTCGCCTTCGGCCGCGCCCGAGGTTCCCGGTCAAAGGATCGCCAACCTCAGCAAGCTACCTATCGGTCAGGCCCTGGGGTTCTCCGCGCCCGGGGTCGGCCCGGCCGCACTGGTGCGTCTCGCCAACGGCAGCGTCGTGGCGTATAGCCGCGTGTGCACGCACGCGGGCTGTCTGGTCGGGTACGACACCAGCGCGCGGTTGCTCGTGTGTCCCTGCCACGGCGCGGAGTTCGACCCAGCGCGCCAAGCTGCCCCGATCCCCGGCAGCCCAACCTCGACGCCACTCGAGTTGATCCACGTCGTCGTCGACAAAGCCACCGGCGACGTCATCCTGCCCTCCTAACCCGCCTGCCTCGAACACTTGGCAGATCCAGAGATCGAGGTCCTGCCCTCGTCGGGACGGATGGCCCTCTTCCGCTGCCGGTAGGGACGGTTGGATGAACCAGTAGCCGATTGAGGAGGTGGCAGATGACCGGGAAGAAGCTCACCCATCCCGACACCATGGAGACGTCCGGCGCATCGCACGCTCGAGAAGCATCAGCGAAGGTCATCACCGACCCTCGGCCGCTACGGTTTCGATCAGCGGTCGCGGCTCTCGCGCGATGCGTGATCAAGACGTTCGTGCTCTTGGTCGGGCACGAGATCTCGCAACCGACGGATCACCTCGGACAGGTCCTCCGGTTCGAAGACGACTCCGGCGGTCGCGTGTACCGACAGACCACCCGTCGGAGGGCGGCCGTCGACTCGCCCGTTTTGCTGGTTGTCGGGTTCCGGCTGCGGTGGGTCCGGGGTCGCGGGCATGCCGTGTTCCGTGCGGAGAGCCTGCTGAATACGCCGCTGTTCGTGGGGTTCCCCGGGTTCCGTTCGAAGCTCTGGCTCGCGCATGACGCGAACGGCGTATACAGGGGGGTCTACCAGTGGAACGATGCGCGGCTTGCGGACGATTACGTGCGCGCGCTGTGGTGGGTCCTGGCACTAGTAAGTGCGCCCGGTTCGATCCAATACGCGGTGATCCCGGGGCTCCGTCTCGGTGATGTGCTCAAGGATCCATCGCTCGTCGAGGCCGGCGCGCCGGTTCCGGCCGGGGCGTGGTGGCGGCTCATCCACGTCGAAGATGCCGCCACGACTGAGCACGCAAGTCATCCGACGCCCGGACGGTAGATTCGGATCGATGTGGTGACCGGCTCCTGAACAGGACTGAACGTTGAACGCTGACGACCGGCTGATGGGCACACGCGTCCTCGTCGTCGGATTCGCAGGGGCGGGCAAGAGCACGTTCTCGCGTGCGCTGGCGGCCCGGACCGGCTTGCCGCTGGTTCATCTCGACCTTGAGTACTGGAAGCCGGGCTGGACTCACCCGTCGGAAGACGAGTGGCGAGACAAGCAACTGGCGCGTCTCGCCGGCGACGCCTGGATCCTCGATGGCAACTACGTTGAGACACTCGACCTGCGTCTCGAACGGGCTGACACGATCGTGCTCCTCGACACGCCGTGGTGGAGATGTGCGGCTCGGGCGTTCGTACGCGGGATCAGGAGACCAGCCGGCACGCAGATGCCGGAGGGTTGCGAGGATTCCGTCAAGCAACGGTTGCGCGACGAATGGGGCATCGTTGGCGCCGCGTTCCGCGACCGTGGTCGAGAAGCAGAGGAGGTCCGGACCATGGCCTCGAAGCACGGGCAACCGCCGACGCTCTACATCCTCACGTCGAAGCGCGATGCGGCCGAGCTTCTTGCTGCTGCGTCCTGATCGGATCTTCGCGTCGACCGCGCCGGGCCGGGCCGAGCGTCAGGCTAAGGTCTTGATCTCGACGTCGATGCGCCTGCCGAACTCGATGATCGCATACGTGGGATAGGGCTGGCGTCTCTTCCAGGTGGGACTTCCCGGATTCACGAGGCGAACTTCGTCGTCTTCGGATGCCAGATCCATGGGGATGTGCGAA
>Ga0136846_1232138_pt1 | contig 17910 bp, 18 predicted proteins | sample HopSoiMetagenom2_FD_96841 | JGI IMG/M metagenome (GOLD analysis project Ga0136846, IMG submission 96841) | Grasslands soil microbial communities from Hopland, California, USA - 2 Assembly 2016 (version 4) | ecosystem: Environmental > Terrestrial > Soil > Grasslands | place: USA: Hopland...
GACAAGAGTATATACCCCGAGCTACAGGCCTGCGTAGATGCCGCCTTTTCGCCTACTCCTAAACCCCGCCCGTAAAATTTCGTTGCGGCCCACACTCTGAAACGGAGCTGCGCCCACCCCAAGCACCCGCCTCTCGTCATTCCGACGGTCCGCAGCGAAACCGCCAGAAAGCCCCATTCCGCGTTGTCATTCCGACCGTCCGCAGCGAAGCGCCCGAAAGCCCTTAAGTTTTGTCATTCCGAGCGTCCGCAGCCGCGCACAGCGCGGAGAGGACACGAGGAATCTGCTGCAGCTTTTAAACCTCTGAACCATTTGAAACTGGACCCAGACATGCTCCTCGCGCCACTTCAGACTCCATCACCCCTGCTAAACTTTCCTCATGAAAGCGCTCGTTCTTTCCAGCCTCTCCGGACCCGACGCACTTCACATCCAGAATTCTTCCGATCCGGCTCCGAAGCCCGGGCAGACGCTCGTCAACGTCAAGGCCGGCGGACTCAATTTTGCTGACCTGATGACCACCCGCGGAGGCTACCCGGGCGCTCCACCTCCACCCTTGGTCGTTGGCCGCGAATTCTCCGGCGTAGAAGAAAATTCCAGAAAGCGCGTCATGGGATACACCCAGTGGGGCGCCTTCGCCGAGAAGACGGCCGCGTACTCCCAGATGTTGTGGCCCGTCCCCGACCACTGGAGCGACGAACAAGCCGCCGCCTTCCCCGTCAATTACTTCACCGCCTATCTCGGATACTGGCAGGCTGGAATGACCCAGCCTCCCGCCGCAGGCCTCAGCCACCGCGTCCTCATCCACGCCGTTGCTGGAGGCGTGGGCACCGCCGCCGTTCAGATTGGCAAACTGCTCGGCGTCGAGATGTACGGAACCTCCTCTTCCGACGAAAAGCTCTCCCGCGTCAAAGGCCTCGGACTTCAACACGGCATAAATTACAAGCGCGAAGATTACGAGGAAGCCATCAAAAACCTTACGCGCGGCGAAGGCGTCGATGCCGTCTTCGAAATGCTCGGCGGAGACCATACCGCCAAAAGCCTGCGCTGCCTCCGCGACTTCGGACGCGTCATTCAGTACGGCACCGCCACCGGCAAATCTCCCAAGCTTGACATCCGCGCCATGTACGCGAAATCAGGCATCGTGCAAGGTCTCTGGCTGACCTATCTCTCCCAGAAAACGGAAATTATGCAACCCGCCTGGCAGCAGTTGTCCGGATGGATCGCCCAAAAGAAGCTGACCCCACAAATCGGCCACGTGTTCCCGTTCGATAAAGCAGTCGACGGATATAAGCTATTAGAGGACGGCAAGAACTACGGCAAAGTAGTCCTGACGATTCCGTAACGCCGGCATCCTGCCGGCTGTCGCGAGGGCATCTCGCCCTCGATTAATGCCAAGGGATCTATGAAAAAGAAATCCAGAGTCACCCTTTACGAAAAGCCCACCTGAAGCACCTGCCGCGAGGTCAAGCGTGTCTTGACCAAACAGGGCGTCGAATTCGAAACCATCAACTACCTCGAACATCCACTTTCGGCGGATGAACTGAAAGATCTCCTCCGCCGTGCAGGGCTGAAGCCGCATGAAGCGATCCGCACCAAAGAACCCGCCTATCAGAAATTTGTGGCCGGGAAGAACCTCTCGGACGCCGAATTGTTGAAGGTGATGGCGGCGCATCCGGAGTTGCTCCAAAGGCCCATCGTGGTGAGGGACAAGAAAGCTGTGCTTGCCAGGCCCGTAGAGAACCTTGCGAATTTAGGCATCCAGCATCGGTCTCAAGACTAGGTCTCGGCAGCGCGCGGCTCCAAAACTCGGGATGCCTCACTCTTGTGCCGGGATCTTTACGGGACACGGTGAGAATTCTGACGTCATTTCCTGCCGCCGCCGCGCGCCTTCGCTGCGTCACTCCTCGAACACCCACCCCTCGCTGACCAGGAAATTCGTGATCGAACACAGCGCAATCGCGATCGCATTCGCGACCAGATAATTCATATGCCCTTCCCCAACCATGACTCTCATCAGCGCAAGATTTCCCAGGATCGAAACCGCTCCAGTCGTCAGATTGAATCGCAAGAACCTGGGAATTGAACGCCGCCACGACGATTCCACCCGATCAGCCCAGGTGAATTGCTCGTGCCACACAAAGTTGTGGACCACCGCAGCCTCGACTGCAATCGCCGTAGCCAGCATGTAGTCGAAGTCCAAAACTCCGCGAAGGAAGAACAGCGCCGCGAATTGCACCCCAATTCCTATGCCGCCTACGAAGTTAAACTTCCACCAGCGCAGCAGCGTCGTGGGTGCTGACTTCGGGAAATTATGGGGGGCCCTCATTGTCGGATCCTCTCTTCCCGGTACAGCCGCATCGTGTTCTGCATGGTGAAGACAACGACCATCATTCCCATGCCAGCCAGCCCAATCGCCCCGCCGACATCGAACAGCCGATACACTCCCCCGAGAAAGTGAACCATCGGCTTCCAGAACAAAGCCACATTCCCGATCGCCAGCAGAATTCGCAGCTCCGTCGGCCCAAACCGCCAGAATGACAGTCGGAACTCTCCCAAAGCATGCGTCGCCAGATACGACTGAATCGACAGCATCAGGAATGCGATCAGAAGTCCAATCGCAATCCCCGTATGCATGTACCCCGACAGCGCCAGCCCTCCCATCAGCGCGAGCGCCCCAAAGCTGTCCACCATATGATCGACATAAAACCCGTATCGCGGACGCTGCCTCTGCCGCACTCGCGCCAGAGTCCCATCTAGCGAGTCGCCCAGCCAGTTCAGCGCCAGGCATCCAATCACCCCGAGCAGCGCATACCGGTTTCGCGCCGCCAGTGCATAGCAGACCCCGGCTCCCACTTGCGCCGCCAGCCCCAGAATGGTCAGATGATCGGGTCCGACCGCCTCGGGAGTACGAACGGCTAGCCACAGCAGCGCCCGCTTCTCCCCCGGCGCCACCCAGCTCTCCTGCACTCGATGCATCTCAGCAAAGGGACGCTTGCGGCGCATCTCCAGCAGCACTCCTGGATTCACCTGCTCACAAAATTCCGTCATCACCTGAACTCCAGCACCGGTCATACCTGCCTCCCAACGCTTGCCTTTCAAGGAACGCAGTATGTTTCGCGAACCAATCTCGCGCGAAAGTACCCCGGGCACAATGCACCCGGGATAAAACAATGCTCAATGTGCAAGTAATTGAAGAGAATGAAGAAAAGGGACTATCTCAAGCCGGAATGAATCTGCAGTGAAGCCTCTGTGACCCTCTGTGTCCCCTGTGTTGAGTGATTTTGACGTTCCCTACCGCTGTAGCAAGTCCACCGGCGCCGTCACATCATGCACCCGGAAATACTTCGCCAGAGCCGGATACTTCCTCGCCACGGCCTCATACATGGCATAAGCCACATTGCGATAAGAGACGTGCCCCGCGGGCGTGGTCCGCAGCTCCGATATATAAACTGCCTCAGCAAAATCCATCTTGAACAGTGCGCGCTTCCGGAACGCCAGCGGGATCGCATACTGCGAATTCTCCTCCGCCTCGGGGGTCCCTCGCCCCGCGATCTTCTCGACGGCCGTCTGCACCCGCCGCATGGCCGACTCAAAGCGTCCACGTACGCCGGCATCTTCCATGTCAAGCAGCATCTCGTGCCCATGCTGGGTGGTGAATCCCTGCATCACCTGGATACACCGCCGGTGCCGGTGCATGTCCCGGAACCCGCCCGTATCCATCAGGATGTCAAACCGGAACTGCTGTCCCGCCCGAAATCCCCGCAACATCTCGTCATGCTTCCCGCGGTACCGCAGCCCCAAATCGATGATCTCCCTCCGCCGCCGCTCCCCGGCCACCTGCACCGCCTGCCGGATCTGTCGATATGAATAATGGCAGTGCTCATACAGCAGCGTCGTCGCAATCTCCACCTCGAGTGGCTCCTCATCGAGCAGATCGACAATCGCCTTCGACGCCGCCAGCGGCTCTTTACCCATCAATTCCCGGGCAGCCTGCCGCAACTCTCGCCGCGTCTCCATCTCATACGGATTCGGATCCGCATACTTCACCAGCGTCGGCGCGACTTTCACTTCTCTCAGCAACTCCTGCTCCGCCCGTGCTCCCAGTTCCGGACTCACTTCACGGATCTGTGCCACCAGATCCTGCAGCGACTCCGCGTTCACGTTGTAAGCCGCCCCCGTCGCCGCCTTCTTCAGCGCCTCACCCAGCGTCCGCACCTCTTTATGTGTATGCGACAGCAGATGTGCCACCTGCGTCTCCAGCGTCCGCGCATTCACAATCTCGCCCAACGAGGTATTCGTCGCAAGCGGCAGCAGGTATCGCGTGATATCGAACGCCCGTGCCTTCAGCGTGCGCTCATACGCCTCCTGCTTCATATCCGCTGGTTTCAGCGTGATGTTGATCAGGTGTTGCGTCATGTGCGCCGACAACGCTTCATACTCGGCGAACAGAAAGTCCATCGTCTCGCGATACAGCCCCCGCGCCTCATCATCCCCGCCAAAATCCGGCGTGTAATATCCGCTTTTCCGGAAATCCTGATACCGCGTCGAACGCTCCTGCCCATCCCACCGCTGCTCGTCAGCCAACTCAATCGCCGCCAGGATCGACAGTCGCTCGATCGCCAGTGCAATGTGCGCCAGATCGGCGATCGACCTGTGCCCGTACTGGAAGTAAAACGTGTTAAGGAACTTCTCGGCTTTCTGCGTGCTGATCTCGCGCAGCGACTCCTTCATCGACAATGCCGACCGCGAATACTTCGCCATCGCGTACGCCTGAATCTCTGGTTCCACCCCAAACACGGCAAACACTTCTGTAGAAGGTTCGCCGACTGTGGAGCGGGCGCTTTCGCCCGCGTCGGCCTCCTTCCCCACCGCGGTCCCCCGCACCGGCGACCGATGTCCCGCATTCTTCTCGGCAGAGTTCTTGTCAGATGGATCCGGCATGATGAGCACATTCGTCGCAGTCTGGGACATAGGAGTGCCCGAATGTTACGCGTCGTTCTTGTGGATTAGCAACGTGATTCGCAGGAAGGAATTCACTGGATGCTCTGCCGCCACTGCCGTAGATAGTCCTTAATCTTCTGCGCTTCGTTCTCGAACTTAACCGCCGCATCTACCAACTCGCCAAGCTTCTCGGGATTCTTGGCTCCGGCGATCTCCACCTCACGCCGCAGTTGCGCCGCAATCTTCAGCAGCTCCTGCATCGCCTGCTCCGCCTTCTTGATTTCATCAATAGTGCGTTCCATAAACTCACGATGATCTCACGTCTAACAATAATCCTGATCTCATCCTCCTCCTCTAAACTAGATCCGTGCACCCACTGCTTCAGTCCACCGAACATCGTCCCTGGCCTCTGCCCCCCGGCCACTGGATCATGAAGCAGACCTGGCACGACCTCCTCTTCGCCCACTGGCCGCTTTCGCCTGATCAACTCAGGCCGCTCGTCCCGCACGAACTCCCGCTCGATACATTCGACAACCAGTGCTGGGTCGGAGTCGTTCCCTTCCGCATGAGTGGAATCCGCGCTCACTGGCTTCCACCTGTTCCCGGGCTTTCCAGCCTTCCCGAACTCAACGTCCGCACCTACGTTACCTACAAAGGAAAGCCCGGCGTCTACTTCTTCAGCCTTGATGCTGCAAGCCGCGCCGCTGTCTGGGGCGCGCGCACCCTCTTCCACCTCCCGTACTTCTATGCCGAAATGAAATCGTCCGCGCCCGGCGACACCGTCAACTACTCGTCAACGCGCCGGAATTCTCATGCTGAATTCAAGGGCAGTTACCGGCCCGTTAGCGCAGTTCGCGGGAAGACGCCGCTCGAATATTTCCTCGCCGAACGCTACTGCCTCTACACCGTGCATCTGGACAAGGTCTATCGCTGCGACATTCATCATCTGCCCTGGCCCTTGCAAGACGCGGAAACCAAAATCGAGCGCAACACGGTAGCAGCCGCGGCGCAAATCACATTGCCCGACTTTCCTCCGCTGCTCCACTTCGCCAAGCGCCTCGACGTCCTGATCTGGCCGCTTCGTAACGCGGACGAATCAGCTCCCCGCGTATAATTCGACGTTTGATTCGTGCAAATATGTTCCCGCACACTGCAAGGCGCACGTGGCGCACTGATAATCGCCACATGCAACCGTGGAAGAGCGGCCCCAAAAGGGCCGCGAAGCGCAGCTAAATTTTCGGGGCTTTAGCCCCCGTGAAGCTCTGGAGACACTCATGTCCCTTTCAGGACGCATAGCCTTCGTCACCGGCGCCTCGCAAGGCATCGGACGCACCTGCGCCCTCCGTCTCGCCAAAGATGGCGCCAGCCTCGCGGTCGCAGCCCGTAATCAGGACAAGCTCAACGAGCTCGTAGCCGAAATCACCGCCGCTGGAGGCAAAGCCGCCGCCTTCCCGCTCGATGTCGCCGACGAAGACCAAGTCAAATCCACCGTGAAATCCGCTATCGCCCAACTCGGCAAGGTCGACATCCTCGTTAACAACGCCGGCATCACCCGCGACCAACTCGTCATGCGGATGAAGCGCGCCGATTGGGACGCCGTCCTCCAAACGAACCTGACCTCCGCGTATCTCCTCACCCAGCAGGTCATCAGTTCCATGCTCAAGCAGCGCTGGGGACGCATCATCAACATCACCAGCGTCTTCGGCCAGATGGGCCAGGCCGGACAAGCCAACTACGCCGCCTCCAAAGCCGGACTCATCGGACTCACCATGGCCATCGCCCGCGAAGTCGGCTCCCGCAACATTACTTGTAACGCCGTCGCCCCCGGCTACATCGAAACCGCTATGACCGCCGTCCTCAGCGACGACCTCAAGCAGACCGCGATCAAACAAATTCCGTTAGGCCACGTAGGCACTCCCGAAGACGTCGCAAGTGCCGTAGCTTTCCTCGCCTCCGATGATGCGTCCTACATCACAGGCCACACGCTAAGCGTCAACGGCGGAATGCTGATGGGATAAGGCCAACGCCTGACTCGACGATGGTAAAGAAGAGCATGGAATCTATTGACAATTCCTCTGTGATCTCCGTGTCCTCTGTGGTGAAAGGTTTGTCCTTCGCTCAAGCCAAATCTCCAGCCCAAATCACCCACGCCCGCGAACTCTTCCTCGAATACGCGCAGTCTCTCGGCTTTAGCCTCTGCTTCCAAAGCTTCGACGTAGAACTTGCAAATCTCCCCGGAGACTACTCCCCGCCCGACGGCCGTCTCCTCCTCGCCGAATCCCAAGGTCAACTGGCCGGTTGCGTCGCGCTCCACAAACTCGAGCCCGGCATCTGCGAAATGAAACGCCTCTACCTCCGCCCGCAATTTCGCGGAAAGAGACTCGGCCTCGCTCTTGCCCACCGCATCCTCGCCGAAGCCCGCCAGATCGGCTACCAACGCATTCGTCTCGACACAGTCGAACCCGTCATGAAAGATGCAGTCGCCATCTACCGCAGACTCGGCTTCCGAGAAATCGACCCGTACTGCAAAAATCCCATGGCCGGCGCGCTCTACATGGAACTCCTGTTGTAATCCCGTAGCACTTCGTACAAAATATCCGCCCGGACTTCGAAAGAATCTCTCCATGAACAAAGCCCTCCTCCTCGCCACGATCGCGATCCTCTCAGCAGCCTCCCTCTTCGCAGCCGAAAGCAAGAGCGTCACTTACAAGAGCGGAGACGAAACCGTCAGCGGCGTTCTCTACACGCCGCAGGGAAAAGGCCCATTCCCGGCTCTGATCGTGATCCACGAATGGTGGGGACTCAACGACTGGGTGAAAGATCAAGCCTCCAAACTCGCGGATCAAGGCTACGAAGCGCTCGCCGTTGACCTCTATCGCGGCAAGGTCGCGACCAATCCAGACGAAGCGCACCAGATCATGCGCGGAGTTCCCGAAGACCGCGCCAAGCGCGATCTCCACGCCGCCTTCGAATTTCTCGCCTCGCAACCAACCGTCAAGAAAGACCGCATCGGCGCCATCGGATGGTGCATGGGCGGAGGCTATGCCCTCGACGTCGCCCTGCAGGAGCCCACGCTCGCCGCCGACGTTATCAACTACGGCCACCTCGCCACCGACCCCGATGCGCTGAAGAAGATCAATGCACCAATCCTGGGTCTATTCGGCGGACAGGACAAGGGCATCACTCCCGAAGATGTTCACAAATTCGAGCAGGCGATGAAACAGCTCGGCAAGAAGATCGAAATCAAAATCTACGACGACGCCGGACACGCCTTCGAAAATCCAAACAACAAGCAAGGCTACCGCGAAGCCGATGCGGCCGATGCGTGGAAGCGCACTGTGGATTTTCTTTCCAGCACGCTGAAGAAATAAGCGCGGCGAGTCTCACTACACATCCACGGAAAGCCCCGCCCAGTCTGTGTTTCAGGTCACAATCATTCGTTGCACGACGTGCAAACAACGCTAAAGTTTTGTTTTTCCGCATGCACTTCTCAGATGGCACGAACGTCCGCCGCATAGCACCAATTTCCACTTGCCAGAAGTTACCGCTCTGGTTACTATGACGCATCCTGAAATGCTCCCTACGATGAATATCGGCGAGACGATCCGCAACTACCGGCTCCAAAAAGGTATGTCCCAGGGCGATATCGAAAAGCGCACGGGACTGTTGCGCTGCTATTTGTCACGCGTCGAAAACGGTCACACTATTCCTTCTCTCGACACGCTCTCCAAGATTGCCGGCGCCATGGAGCTGCCGCTTTCACAATTCTTCTCCGAGCCCGGTCACAGCAACGGCTCCAAAGGACTTCCCCAGCTGTCCGACGACGAAGTCCGCTTCCTCAGCCAGATCCGCCGCTACTCCACCAGCCTCAACGACAGCGACCGCAAGCTCGTCCTCGCCATGGTTAAGAAGATGGCGTCGAACGCAAGTAAATAAAGTTTTCCATTCCTACAGTCTCATCACCCATCTTCACGCAGTACTCATCACACCTTCACAAAGGACTCATCGCTTTGATATGTCACCCTGAACGCCGCGTCTTGACATGTCATCCTGAAGGCCGCGTCTTTGCGGGCTTCAGGATCTCTGCATTTGCCTGAAGTTCCACACTCCCCCACTCAGAACAACGCAGTGACCCCGGTCACTGACGGCCCTTCGTTCGCCTGCTAACCTCTCTCTCCGCCGTTTCCTTCCAGCAAATCCGCGCGAGAGGAGTCTCCCATGGCGAAGCAAGCCAAGTTGGATCTCTTTAAGAAATTCCGTTCCGAATACATCATGCCGAAGCAACCTTTGTTCATCATGGTCGGACCCGCAAAGTATCTGACCATATTCGGCCACGGTGCCCCCGGTGGAGAGCACTTTGGGCAGCACGTCTCCGCGCTCTATTCGGTCGCGTACACCTTGAAGATGACAGAGAAGCGCGCCGGCTACGACTACAAAGTCTGCCATCTCGAAGGACAGTGGTGGGCCGAAGATGGCTCCGACTTCCGCACGCATCAGCCCCAGGAGTGGGACTGGCGCCTCATGATCCGTGTCCCCGAATTTCTTACGCAAAAAGAACTCGATGCGGCCATCAAAGCGGTCCTGGTGAAAGGCAAAGCCCCGCTCGCCGGTGAAATCAAGCTCGAGGACATCGCCGAAGGACGCTGCGTTCAGATGCTCCACGTCGGCCCGTACGCCGACGAACATCCCTCCGTCGAAAAGATGCAACACTTCGCTGAAGGACAAGGCTTGCACCTGCGCGGCCCACACCACGAGATCTATGTTTCAGATCCCAACCGCGTTCCCAAAGAACGCCTGCGCACAATCCTCAGATATCCCGTGGAATGATCAAGTGCAGGGGCTGGACCCTGGCCTCCAGCCCCTGTCCCTGCACTTACTTTCGTACCATGCCCCTTGGTGCCCGATGGATACCTCGCCCCACGTGTCTTCCATCACTAAACTGTGCTTGGAGACACCTGTGACCACCGACGAGGAACTCACAATTCTCGAATCGCAACTGCGCCGGCTGAAGATCGAGTATGAGATCTTCTTCAGTAATCCGACCAAGCGCCCGCCCACCGATATCGAGTGGAAGGTGCTCAGTCTCCTGCGCAAGTTCTCCGACGGCGGCCGCATGAATTTTTCCCAGCGCTATCGCTACAACGAATTGGCGCAGCGCTATGCCATCTACAGTGATCTCTGGCGGAAGAAATCCCGCATTCGCGAAGAGGGCTATCGCCGCCCCCAGGACGCCCTCCTCTCCGTGCAGGGAGTTCGCGTCGCCGAAGACGAACACAAAGCCGCGCACCATCCCGTATACGGAGTGGCTCATGCGGCCGCCGCAGCAGCCGGCGCAGATGCCGCAGTCTCCGCCCCTCACTTCACGCTGCACAACGTAGATCAAGCCGAACGCGAGCAGGTCGAACGCCTCTACAACAGCCTGGTCGCCGCCAAAAAGAAAGCCGGAGAAAACGTCAGCGGTAACCTCGATTCCTTCACCACTTTCGTCCAGAAGAAGACGGAACAGATCAAGAAGCAATACCACTGCCAGGATGTCGAATACACCGTCGAACTAGCCGAAGGCCACGTCAAGCTGAAAGCCAAAGCGAAATCGTAAACTCTGCACTACCGCCTGCAACGCACGAGATTTCCTTCGTGTTCCTTAACTGTCCTTCGTGGTTAAGAATTTCGGGATTACCCACACCGCTTGAGCAACTGATAAAATTTCCAATCGCAATTCTATTTACGGCTAACTTGTACGCATTTGACGTCCGCGAGAAATTACCTTTTTTCTGATCCGTTAATCCGTCGCAAAGAAGTTCTTAAGTAAGGAACCAATGTCATTCAAAATTCAGCGCGCCATTCTCTCTGTCACGGATAAAACTGGACTCGTCGACTTCGCCCGCAAGCTCTCGGCTGTCGGCATCGAACTCGTCTCCACCGGAGGCACCGCCAAACTCCTTCGCGACTCCGGCATCAGCGTCAAAGACATCTCCGACCTCACCGGATTCCCCGAAATGCTCGACGGACGCGTCAAGACCCTCCACCCCAAAGTTCACGGAGGCATCCTCCATCGCCGCGAAGACCCGAAGCACGTCGCCGCCGTAAAAGAACACGGCATCGCCCCAATCGACATGGTCGTCGTAAATCTCTACGCGTTCGAAAAAACCGCAGCCAAGCCAAATGTGCACTTCGAAGAACTAATCGAGAACATTGATATCGGCGGCCCATCGATGATTCGCTCCGCCGCAAAAAATTTCCAGGATGTCGCCATCATCATCTCGCCCGCCGATTACGACTCCATCGTCTCTGAACTCGAAACCAACTCCGGCGTGCTCTCTAAAGCAACGAAGTGGCGTCTCGCTCAAAAAGCATTCGCCACGACTGCCGCTTACGACTCCGCAATCGCTTCCACACTCGAACGCGTCAGCCCCGATGATTTCGAACTCCACTCAGACCCAACCACATTCCCCAGCACACTCCGCTTCTCGTTCCAAAAAACCCTCGACCTCCGCTACGGAGAGAATCCCCACCAGAAAGCAGCCATGTACTCCGACGGCTCCGGCAAAGGAGTAGCCAACGCCCGCCAACTCCAGGGCAAGGAACTCTCTTACAACAACATCGTTGACCTGCAGGCCGCATGGGACCTGGCCCAGGAATTCGACGAGCCCGTCTGTGCCATCATCAAGCACACGAATCCCTGCGGCACCGCCACCGGCAAAACCTTAGCCGAAGCCTACAAGCGCGCCCTCGAATGCGATCCGGTCTCCGCCTTCGGAGGCGTCATCGGCGTCAACCGCCCAGTCGATCTCGCCGCCGCCGAAGAGATGCACAAGCTCTTCCTCGAAGTCATCGCCGCGCCCTCCTTCGACGAAGACGCCAAAGCGAAATTCGCCTCCAAGAAAAATCTGCGCCTCGTCGAAGTCGTCCCCGCAAATCAGAAATGGGTTCTAAAAAACGTCTCCGGAGGCATGCTCGTTCAAGACAGCGATACCCGCGCTCTCAACGACTCCGACTTGAAAGTCGTTACCAGGCGCCCGCCGAGCCCGGAAGAAACCCGCGCCCTCCTCTTCGCCTGGAAGGTCTGCAAGCACGTGAAGTCCAACGCGATCGTCTACGCCCGCGACGGCCAGACGGTCGGCGTCGGCGCCGGACAAATGTCCCGCGTCGATTCCGCCAAAATCGGCGCGATGAAAGCCCAACTCCCGCTCAAAGGCACAGTCGCCGCCTCCGACGCCTTCTTCCCATTCCCCGACGGTGTCGAAGAAATTGCCACAGCCGGAGCCACCGCCATCATCCAGCCCGGAGGCTCCCAGCGCGACCCCGAAGTCATCGAAGCCGCTGACCGCCTCGGATTGGCCATGCTCTTCACCGGAATCCGCCACTTCCGCCACTAGAAATGGAACTACGTCCCCGAATTCAAAGCGCATCGACAGGAGGAGGTCGAAATTCCGCGGTCTGACTTCTGCAATCTGCAATCACGATCCGGAATCGTCCGTGCACGTGCTCCCACCAGTCCCTGTCCTTCCGGAGTTCCACGCTGCCCCACTTTGTTTTCAACTCCGCACCCTAAAGGGTAGAATAAAAGCACCTTTCCCCCGGCAGCCTTGCATCCAAATAGGCTAAGTTCCGGTTCGCGCAGAGAGCGCAGTCAGGTCCCGATGAATAGAATTCTTCGTCTTCTTCTTATAGTATCGGCCGCAAGTGTTGCCGTGGCCCAGACCGCGCCCTCCTCGGCGCCTAAAGCCGCCCAGCCAGACGCCAAATCCGAGGCCTCTCCTCGCAAGGCGGACAAGGCTGCTGCCTATTACCACTACACTCTCGCGCATATGTATGAGGAGATGGTCACCGCTTATGGCCGCAGCGACTTAGCCGTCAAGGCTACGGAAGAATACCGCCTCGCCATCGAAGCCGACCCGTCTTCCGAGTTCCTCACCTCCGCGCTTGCCGAACTCTACGTCAAGACCGGGCGTATCGCCGATGCCGTCAAAGAAGCGCAGGACATCATCAAGCGCGACCCCAAGAATCTCGAGGCCCACCGACTCCTCGGACGCATTTATCTCCGCTCCCTCGGCGACATGCCCGGCGGCAACGGCTCCGACAACATTCTTAAACTGGCCATTGATCAGTACGAGCAGATTACGAAGCTCGATCCCAGCAGCGTTGACGATCACCTGCTCCTCGGCCGCCTCTACCGCCTCGCTAATGAGTTGCAGAAGGCCGAGAACGAACTCAAGACTGCCATCAAACTTGACCCCAACTCCGAAGAAGCCGTCACCACCCTCGCCATGCTTTACACCGATGAGGGAGACACGGCTCACGCGCTCAAGGTTCTTAGCGCCATTCCCGATTCCGCGCGTTCCGCCAAGCTCTACGCCGCGTTGGGTGCAGCTTACGAGCAGCGCAAAGACTACAAGAACGCCATTGATGCCTATAAGCACGCGATTGTCCTCGACCGCGACAATCTGGACTCCATTCGCGGACTCGCCGAGAACTATCTCAATGACGGGCAGCTCGACAACTCGCTCGAGCAATATAAAGTCATCGCTGATTCCAATCCCGAAGATGCGCAGACCTACATCCGCATCGCCGAGATCTATCGCCGGCAGGGCAAGTACGATCAGGCGCTCGAGAATCTAAAGCGTGCCGACACTCTCGTCCCCGATACCATGGATGTCCCCTACAGCATGGCAGCCGTCTACCAGGCCCAGGGACGCTACGATGAAGCCACGAAGCTCTTGCAGGACTTGCTGAAGAAAACCGAAAAAGCCGAAACCGGAGGCAGCCAGGCCGACCGCAACAATCGCGCCATCTTTATCGAGCGCCTCGGCATGATCTACCGCGAGCAGCAGAACTACACGGCGGCGGTCGATACCTTCCGCAAGATGCTTCTCCTCGGTGACGAGAACGCCCGTAGCGGATATCAGGAAATCATCGACACTTACCGCGAAGCCAAGCAGTGGCCGCAAGCCACTGCGGTCGCGAAAGAAGCGGTGCAGAAGATGCCCGCAGATCACGATCTTCGCATGGTGCTCGACGCGCAACTCGCCGACATGGGACAGATCGATCAATCGGTTGCTGACATCCGCTCCATGGTCAAGGGCGGGCCCGAGGATCGCGACGCCTACGTTCGCCTCGGCATCATCTTCACCCGCGCCAAGCGATGGAATGATGCCCTGGAAGCTCTCGCGAAAGCCGAGCAGCTCTCCACCAAGCCCGACGAGAAAGCTTACGTCTCGTTCCTCCGTGGCGATCTCTATCAGCGACAGAAGATGTTCGATCAGGCCGAAACGGAGTTTCGCAAGGTGCTATCGGCGACGCCTTCGACCGATGCTCAAGCCGCGGCAACCCTGAACTATCTGGGTTATATGAACGCCGACCGTGGCGTAAAGCTTGAAGAGTCCCTGAACCTGATCAAACAGGCGCTTGCTTTCGAGCCGAACAACGCGGCGTACCTCGACTCGCTCGGCTGGACCTACTTCAAGCTGGGCAAGTACGATCTCGCGGAAGAAAACTTGAACAAGGCGGCCGCTCACATGAGCTCCGACCCCACCGTGCAAGAGCACTTGGGTGATCTCTACCAGAAGACCGGACGCCTGAAGCTCGCGGCATCTCACTGGGACCGTGCCGTCCAGGAGTGGAACAAAACGATTCCCGCCGAGCAGGACTCCGACGCCTTCGCCAAAGTCCAGCAAAAGCTGGACGCCGCAAAAGTAAAGCTAGCCAAAGAAGAGTCCCACAAGCAATAAGAACTCAAGGCCACCCAATTCTCAAGGGCACCGACTACTCGAGGGTGCCCCATTCTAAACTCGCGTTCTTTGCGAGTTTAGAGTGGGTCTTTGGATTTGTCCCTCTCTGCCGAACGTTGGGAATGACGTGACCAAAGCTGAAGTAGCCCCGCGACGGTGGCCCCATTCTAAACTCGCGTTCTTTGCGAGTTTAGAGTGGGGGCTTTGGACTTTATCTCCCTCTGCCGAACGTTAGGTTTCCGCTGCCGCACTCGCAACGACCCCTCCCAACTGCTATTCTTCCCCCATGCTGGCGCCCTGCGCGGTGCACCTCGAACACTCCCGCGGACGCCGCTTCCCCGAGCCCCACCATCCCTACCGCAACGACTTCCAGCGCGACCGCGACCGCGTCATCCACGCTCGCGCCTTCCGCCGCCTCGAAGCCAAGACACAGGTTTTCACCCGCCGCTACTCCGATCACTTCCGCAACCGCCTGACGCACACGCTCGAAGTCACGCAGATCTCCCGCACCATCGCCGGAGCCCTCAACCTCAACGTCGACCTGGCCGAAGCCTTGGCCTTAGTCCACGACATCGGCCATCCCCCATTCGGCCACGCCGGAGAGAAAGCTCTCGACGCCGCCATGCGCGGGCACCAACTCCATTTCGATCACAATCTGCACGCGCTCCGCATCGTTGAAGATTTCGAGCAGCGCTACGCCGCCTTCCCCGGTTTGAATCTCACCTTCGAAGTCCGCGAGGGAATCATCAAGCACTCGCATGACTACGACGTGAAAGACCATCCAGAACTCGCTGAATACCTGCTTGACCAGCGCCCACCGTTGGAAGCCCAGCTGATCGACCTCACCGACGAGATCGCCTACAACACGGCCGACCTTGACGATGGATACGAAGCGCATCTGCTCACGCTCGACCAAATCCGCGAAGGCATTCCGGCGTTCGGGGACTTCTTTGAAGAAGTGCAGCAGATCTATCCGGCTGCGCCGGACAAACTGAAATTCAACGAGACCTTAAAGCGCGTGCTCAACCGCTTCGTAGACGACCTGATCAGGAACACGCACAAGCGTGTGAACGACGCCGGCATCCGCACGTTAGAAGATATCCGCCGGCACCCCAAACGTCTCGCCGCCTTCAGCCCCGAGGTCGAATCCGAACGCAAGCAGAGCAAAGATTTCCTCTACGAGAATCTCTACTTCAGCACCTCGTTAGCCGACGAGAAAGACGAAGCGGAACGCGTCATCACAGACCTCTTCGCCTACTGGATGCAGCATCCAGAAACACTGCCGCGCAATTATCAGGAGAAAGCAAAACAAGACGGCCTGCCACGCACAATCTGCGACTACATGGCCGGCATGACCGATCCATTCATCCTCCAACAACACGGAAAGCACTGCGGATCATAGTCGGCATCAGAGCCATTCGAAGCATGTGGGGACAGCCGCCTCGCTGTCCGTCGAGCGCAGCTCGACCGTTGTCACTCCTCAGCTCACTGCGAACGAACTTTGTCATTCTGAGTCGCGAAGCGACGAGGAATCTGCGTCAGCCGGCAGCGCCCCAGACTTGTCCTCTCCCCGAACTCCATCCAATTCCCGAAATCCGCGTGCATCGCGCACAAGAATTTCACTCCGCCGCGACCCGCGCCACCACGTCAAACAAGACCCGCGGCCCTCTCCGCACCTCCTCCACCCGGATCCGCTCATCGTTCCCATGCTCCGTATTCCCCTCCTCATCCGTCGCGGTATAAGGATTAAATCCATACGCAATCATCCCCAACGGCCGATACCTCTGATTCTCCGTGTACCCGCTCGTGATGTGCGGCACCACAGGCGTCCCCCCGAAATATTTCCCCGACACATCGCGAATCGCCGCCCACAACGCGTTGTCCGTCCCCGAATAGTTCGCGACGCGAAACTCCTCGTTGATCGGCTCAATCGTGACGTTCGAATCATCGACGACTTTCCGCAGTGCCTCAACCACAACCTTCGGATCTCCTCCCGGCAGGATTCTCACATCCAGATTCGCCCACGCTTCCGGAGGAATCACATTCGTCTGCCCAGATCCCCCCAGCATCGTCAGCGAAATCGTTTCGCGCAAAAGAAAGTTCAGCGACTCATCCCGTTCCACTTCGTCCTGAAATTTCCTCTCCCCGATCGCCTTCCTCACATTGCGGTAGTAAGTTGCCTTCTCCGCCGGCTCATACGGAGCCATATCCCGCAGGAACTCATCGACCACCGGCAACACCCTCAGCGGAGTCTTATAAGCGATGATCCGGTCTAGCGCCCGCACCAGCCGGTTCGGCGCTGAATCCACATTCGGCCTCGACCCATGCCCCGGCCTGCCATGCGCCGTCACCTTTAACTAGTACGTCGTCTTCTCGCCAACTTCCACGCCGACGTATTTCTCCTTCCCATTCTCCAGCAGATTCTCCCCGCCCTCGTTGATCAGGAACTCGGCATTCCCTAGCAGGTCCTTTTGATTCTTGATGAACCAATCCGTCCCCGTGCCATCCGCCTCTTCGTCGGCCACCGCCAGAAAAATCACATCGCGATCGAGCGGGACTTTCTCCCGCTTCAGCATCACCATCGTGACAAGCTGCGCCAGTCCTTCATCCTTCATGTCCTGCGCGCCGCGTCCCCAGATGTATCCATCCTTTATCTGTCCGCTGAACGGAGGCACTCTCCAATGCGCCGCATCGCTGGTCACCACGTCCGTATGATTGAGCAGAATGATCGGCCGTGCGTGCCCCACCCTTCCCGCGTTTTGTGCTTTCTGACTTTCACCCGCAGCCGGCAATCTCGCCCACAAATCTCCTCTCCCCGGCGCATATTCAAATACCCGGTTCTCAATTCCTTCCGCATCCAGAATCCTCTTGTAGAACGCCACCGCCCTCATTTCATTCCCCGGAGGGTTCGTCGTATCCACGCGCAGATACTCCTGCATCCACGTCACCGCCAGGTCCGAGTACCGCTGCATGCGCTCCGCAGGAATCCGTGACGAGGCCATCCCCGGATCCGCCGCTACACCTCGCGAACATAACCCGCCCGTTACCAGCGCCAAAAGCCCTACCAGTAGCCCGTTTCGCTGTCGCAATCTAGCCCTCCCCAATGCACTTTTTTGCACTTACCGCCTGTGTTTTCCCGCTGGAATCAATGCTTTGCCGACGCTACAAACTGCACCAGAAGTAACCTTCTTTTGCACGCAGTTTTTATATCAGGTTCGCCAAATTTACCCTCCCGTTGCAC
>Ga0136846_1213869_pt1 | contig 17909 bp, 14 predicted proteins | sample HopSoiMetagenom2_FD_96841 | JGI IMG/M metagenome (GOLD analysis project Ga0136846, IMG submission 96841) | Grasslands soil microbial communities from Hopland, California, USA - 2 Assembly 2016 (version 4) | ecosystem: Environmental > Terrestrial > Soil > Grasslands | place: USA: Hopland...
CGCCGGCGCTGCGCCTCGGCCGACGACATCGCGCCGGCGCGGACGTCGGCGTCGATGCTCATCTGCTTGCCGGGCATCGCGTCGAGCGCGAAGCGCGCCGCGACCTCGGCCACGCGCTCGGAGCCCTTGGCGATCACGACGAACTGCACGATCGCGATGATCAGGAACACGACGCCGCCGACGACGACGTTGTTGCCGACGATGAGCTTGCCGAAGGTGTCGATGATGTGGCCGGCGTTGGCGTGCAGCAGGATGAGCTTGGTCGACGCGATGTTGAGCGCGAGGCGGAACAGCGTGGTGAACAGCAGCAGGGACGGGAACGTCGACAGCGACGACGCCGACGGCACGTACATCGCCACGATGAGCAGGACGAGGCTGGCCGCGAGGTTGGTGGCGATCAGCAGGTCGAGCAGCGGCGTGGGCAACGGCAGCACGAACAGCACGACGATCAGCACCAGCAGCGCCGCGAGCACGAGGTCGTTGTTGCGGCCGCCGCGCCGCGGTCCGTTCCCCCCGAGGAGGGCGGAAGCGGCTGGTCGTCCCTTCGAGTTCATATACATGTACCGGTATGCGCGGATGGCTTGAGGCCACTCTAGGTTCCGCCCCAGAGTCGAGCAACAACGAGAGCTCGTAGTCATGCGCGATGCACATCGACTGCCGTCGCTTCGCGCATACCTACGATTCTTCGTACTTTCCAGCGACTGCCCGGCTTGGCTACCCTCACGCCAACGCGGCCGACGAGTCGCCCAACGCCTCGCCGCAAACGCCGTGAACCTCGCCGATCCGCCCTCCGACCGCCTGACGCCCGCACCGGGCCGAGCCCCGGTCGTCGAGCTCGGGGACGCGCCCGCGCTGCCCCGCATCGACGCCGCGCTTGCGCGCGCCTTCAACCGCCTGCACGATCGCAGGGCCGCGCCACTCCCCTTGAACGTGGGGGGTCGGGCTCTGATACTGCGGTGGGTATACAACGACGGCGACCACGACCCCACCGTCGCGCTGGCATCGCTGGACGTCCACCGGTTCCGGCTCGGCCCGCACGGCGGCCGCATCGGGTTCGACCGGCCGGCGCTGGCCGCGCTGCTGGGCGAGGCGCGTCCCGACCGGATCCCGCGCCCGCTGCGCGCGGTGCTGCTGGCCGACGCGCTGGCTTCCTGCGCGGACGCGCTGGCACGCGCGACCCGCCTGCACTTCGAATGGCAGCCCGGCGATGCGGCGGAGCCGGCGTTGGATCCGCCCGCCGCCCTGCGCTTCCGGCTCGACGACACCGGCTGGTGCGGCGCGCTGCAATTCGACGCACCGGGCGCGCTCGACGCGATCGCGCCCGGGCTCGTCCCCGCGGGTCCGGCGGCGTCCGCGGCCGCGAACGACGCACTCGACCGCCTGCGCCTGCCGCTGCGCTTTGGAATCGGCCGCACGCGACTTCGCCTGGCGGAAGTGCGCGGCATCGAGCGCGGCGACATCGTGGCGATCGAGGAATGGCGCGCCGCCGGCGCGGCCGTCGTCGTCGACGCCGCTCCCGGCGGCGCGGCCGGTCCCTGCTTCACCGCGCTGGCCGAGGGCTCGCGCATCACGATCCAGCACAGGAGGGAACAGACCATGAACCGCCCCGCCGACACGCCGCCCGCCAGCCCGGACGACGCGGCCCCCGAGCTCGCCGTCGACCGCCTCGACGCGATCGAGGTGACGCTGCGCTTCGAGGTCGGCGACCTCGCCATGAGCCTCGGCGAACTGCGCAACGTGCGCGCCGGCCACGTGTTCGAGCTCGGCCAGCCGCTCAACCGCGGGCCGGTGCGGATCGTCGCCCATGGCAACCTGCTGGGCATGGGCACGCTGGTGGCCGTCGGCGACCGGCTGGGCGTGCGCGTCAGCGAGTTCGCGCCGGGCGAGCTGTGAGCCGCGCCCGCCCGCCACGGAGGCCGGCGCCGTGAACGGCAGCCTGCCCGACCCGCTGACGCTCGTCGCGCTGATCGTCGCCTTCGGCCTGGCGCCGTTCGCGGCGTTGATGGTGACGTGCTACACCAAGCTGGTGATCGTCTTCGGCCTGCTGCGCACGGCGCTCGGCCTGCAGCAGACGCCGCCCAACATGGTGCTCAACGGCATCGCGATCATCCTGTCGGTCTACATCATGGCGCCCATCGGCATGGACGTGGGCGACGCGCTGCGCAACCACGCCTTCGGCCAGAAGGGCGAGGCCGTCTCCGACATCATGGCCGTCGCCGACGCCGCCAAGCGGCCGTTGAAGGACTTCCTGCAGAAGCACACCCACGAGCGCGAGCGGCAGTTCTTCATGGACTCGGCCACCAGCGTCTGGCCCAAGGCGCGCGCCCAGGCGCTGCGCTCCGACGACTTCATCGTGCTGGTACCCAGCTTCACGCTCAGCGAGCTGACGCGGGCCTTCCAGATCGGCTTCATCATCTACATGGTGTTCGTGGTCGTCGACCTGATCGTCGCGACCATCCTGCTCGCGCTGGGCATGTCGATGATCTCGCCGACGACGATCTCGCTGCCGTTCAAGCTGCTGCTGTTCGTGATGCTGGACGGCTGGGCCCGGCTGATCCACGGGCTGGTGCTGTCGTACCGCTGAGGCCGCGTCGCCGCACCCCGCGGCGCCCGGGACGCGTGCGCGCTGTCGTGCAGGTACCGGCCTTGCCCGTCCTGGCCCATGCCACATCACATCGGCAGTTCCTGCTCGTCCGGCAGGACCGCCCCGCCGCCATGAACGCCGAGAGCTTCATCCTGCGCAACCGCATCAAGTTCGCCGTGCGCCGCTGCACGGGTCGTGTCGTCGACATGGAGGCCATGCTGGGCCGACCCGAGCTTCGCGGGCCGAGGATACGCGCCTGGCGACAACTCGGCTCCGCCGGCCTCGACGAGCTGCTGGACCAGCTCGAGTCCGAGTTCGAGCACGACGCGGACGGCCCGACGAAGGCCGTCTCCAAGGAGCTCAACGGCATCCAGCTCGTCCCGCACGCCTCCTGACCGGCCGGACGGCCGCGGCCTCGCCGGCGCGCCTGACCGCGTCGTCGAGGGCTGCCCCGTTCACTCTTCCGCCGCCTCGTCCACCCCCTCCGCCGGCGCCGCCAGCAGCGCCTGCAGCCCGGCCTCGTCGATGACGGCCACGCCGAGCGACTGCGCCTTCTCCAGCTTGCTGCCCGCCTCCTCGCCGGCGACGAGCCAGTTCGTCTTCTTCGACACCGAGCCGCTGACCTTGCCGCCGGCGGCCTCGATCAGGTCCTTGGCCTCGTCGCGGCTGAGCGTGGGCAAGGTGCCGGTGATCACCAGCGTCTTGCCCAGCAATGGGCGGTGCGCGCCGCTGGCGGTGCCTTCGATCGCCGGCCAGTGGATGCCGGCCGCGATCAGCAGTTCGACGATGGTCTTGTGGCGCGGTTGCTCGAAGAACTCGTGGACGCTCTGCGCGACGATCGGCCCGACGTCGGGCACCTCGAGGAGCTGCTCGACGCTCGCGTCCATCAGCTTGTGGATGTCGCCGAAGTGGCGCGCCAGGTCCTTGGCGGTCGTCTCGCCGACATGGCGGATGCCCAGGCCGTACAGGAAGCGCGGCAGCGTGGTGGACTTGCTCTTGTCGATGGCGTCGACCAGGTTGCGCGCGCTCTTGTCGCCCATGCGCTCCAGCGCCACGAGGTTGGCGAAACCCAGCTTGTAGAGGTCGGGCAGCGTGCGCACGATGCCGGCGTCGACCAGCTGCTCGACGATCTTGTCGCCGAGCCCCTCGATCTCGACCGCGCGCCGGCTGGCGAAGTGCAGCACGGCCTGCTTGAACTGCGCCGGGCAGGTGATGCCGCCGGTGCAGCGCCAGTCGGCCTCGGTCTCCTCCTTGGCGATCGGGCTGCCGCACACCGGGCACTTGCCGCGCACCCACGACATCATGTCGAACAGCGGCCTGGCGGCCACGTCCGGGCTGCGCCTGTCCAGGACCACGCCCACCACCTCGGGGATGACGTCGCCCGCGCGCCGGACGATGACCGTGTCGCCGATGCGCACGTCCTTGCGCTGCGCCTCGGATTCGTTGTGCAGCGTCGCGTTGCTCACGGTGGTGCCGCCGACGAACACGGGCTGCAGCTTGGCCACCGGCGTGAGCTTGCCGGTGCGGCCGACCTGCACGTCGATGCCCAGCAGCGTCGTCATCTGCTCCTGCGCCGGGTACTTGTGCGCGACGGCCCAGCGCGGTTCGCGGCTGACGAAACCCAGCCTGGCCTGCAGCTCGCGCGAATCGACCTTGTAGACCACGCCGTCGATGTCGTACGGCAGCCGGTCCCGCTCGTCGGCGATCTTCTGGTGGAAGGCCACGAGGCCGGCAGCGCCCGCGCTGACGACGCGCTGGCTTGCGACCGGCAGCCCCATCGCGGACAGCGCATCGAGCAGGCCGGAATGCGTGGGCGGCACCGTCCAGCCCTGGACGTCGCCCAGGCCGTAGGCGAAGAAGCTCAGCGGCCGCCTGCGCGACTGCGCGGAATCGAGCTGGCGCACCGCGCCGGCCGCGGCGTTGCGCGGGTTGACGACGGTCTTCTCGTTCTTCGCGCCCGCGGCGATCAGTTCGCGCTGCCGTTCGTTGTAGGCCTCGAAGTCGTCGCGCCGCATGTAGGCCTCGCCGCGCACTTCCAGCACCGGCGCGTCGACGCCGCGCAGGCGCAGCGGGATCTGCCTGATGCCGCGGATGTTGGACGTGACATCCTCGCCCACCTCGCCGTCGCCGCGCGTGGCGGCCTGCACCAGCACGCCGTGCTCGTAGCGCAGGTTGATGGCCAGGCCGTCGAACTTCAGCTCGGCGGAATAGGCCACCGGCGGATCGGCCTCGGTGAGCCTGAGCTCGCGGCGCACGCGCGCATCGAAGGCCTCGGCGCCGCCCGCGGTGGTGTCGGTCTCGGTGCGGATGCTGAGCATGGGCACCGCGTGGCGCACGGCGGCAAAGCCCTCGAGCACCTGGCCGACGACGCGCTGCGTCGGAGAATCGGGCCGCGCCAGCTGCGGGTACTGCTGCTCGATCGCCTGCAGTTCCTGGAACAGCCGGTCGTACTCGGCGTCGGGGACGGTGGGTTCGTCCAGCACGTAGTAGCGGTAGGCGTGCTCGTGCAGGATCTCGTGCAGCTCGTCGGCGCGCTTGCGGGCGGTGTCGGGGGTCGTCGCGGTCATCGCGTGAGTGTAGGGCGACGCGCGCCGGCGCCCCTCGCGTGAACGAGCCCGAGCCGGAGCGCCGGAGCGACCGCCGACCGCCGACCGATCGCCGGGCCGCGTCATGGACTATCGCCTGGGCCGGGCCTAATATCGCTTCATGCACGGCCTGGCTGCTCCTCTGTGCGCGTTGGTCCTGTGGTCGGCGTCCCTCGCCGGCGCCCAGACACCCCCCGTGACCGCTCCGGCGGCCGGCGGGAACGCGGTGGTCTTGCTGAGCGTGGACGGTGCGATCGGCCCGGCGACGGCCGACTACGTCGAACGCGGGCTGAAGCGGGCTGAACGCCATGGTGCAGGGTTGGTCGTCCTGCAGCTCGACACGCCGGGCGGCCTCGACAGCTCCATGCGCGCGATCGTCCGGGCGATCCTGGGATCGACGGTGCCGGTGGCCGCGTTCGTCGGCCCGTCCGGTGCACGCGCCGCCAGTGCCGGCACCTTCATCCTGTACGCGAGCCATTTCGCCGCGATGGCGCCGGCGACGGCCCTCGGCGCGGCGACGCCGGTGACGATCGGCCCGACACCGGATCCCTACCCGACCCCACCGCCGTCGTCCGGCAGCGCGGCCGCGCGGTCTCCCACCGCCCCGCACGACGCGCTGGAAGCCAAGCGCATCAGCGACGCCGCGGCCGGCATCCGCTCGCTGGCGCTGCTGCGCCATCGCAACGCGGAGTGGGCCGAGCGCGCCGTGCGCGATGCGGCGAGCCTGTCGTCGACGGAGGCGCTGTCGCAGCACGTCGTCGACGTGGTGGCCCGCGACGTGCCGGACCTGCTGCGGCAGCTCGACGGGCGGGTCGTGACGCTGGCCGACGGCCGCACGGCGACGCTGGCGACCGCGGGGGGCCGGCTCGAGCGCCGGGATCCCGACTGGCGCGATCGCCTGCTGGCCTGGATCGGCGATCCCAGCCTGGCGCTGATGCTGCTGCTCGTCGGCTTCTACGGCCTGCTGTTCGAGTTCTCGAGTCCCGGCCTGGTGGCGCCCGGCGTCGTGGGCACCGTCTGCCTGCTGCTGGGCCTGTTCGGGATGCAGACGCTGCCGGTCAGCGGAACCGGCATCGCGCTGATCCTGCTGGGGCTGGGATTCTTCGCCAGCGAAGCCTTCGTGCCCAGCCATGGCGCGCTGGGCCTCGGCGGGGTTGCCGCGTGGACGCTCGGGGCGCTGATGCTGGTCGACGGCGACGCGCCGGACCTGCGCGTCTCGCGACCGCTGATCGCCGTGCTGGCCATCGTGTCGCTGGCCTTCGTCTGCACGCTGGCCGCGTTGGCGACGCGCATCCGGCGGCGCACGCCGATCAGCGGGGCATCGGCCATGGTCGGCGGCGTCGGCGAGATCCTCGAGGCGAACGGGCGGGACGGCTGGGCCCTCGTGCAGGGCGAACGCTGGCGCGTGCATGGCCAGGGCACCCTGCACGCCGGCGAACGCGTGCGCGTCCAGGGCGTCGACGCCCTCACGCTCGCCGTCGCCCTGGAGGCATCGCCGTGATCGGATCGTTGGTGCTCGCCCTGCTGCTGGTCCTGCTGCTGCTGGCGCTGGCGGCGTCGCTGCGCGTGCTTCGCGAGTACGAGCGCGGCGTCGTCTTCATGCTCGGGCGCTTCCTCGCGGTCAAGGGGCCCGGCCTCGTGCTGCTCGTTCCGGCGTTCCAGCAGATGGTGCGCGTGAGCCTTCGCCTGGTCGTGATGGACATTCCGAAGCAGGACGTCATCACCCGCGACAACGTCTCGGTCAAGGTCAACGCGGTGCTGTACTTCAAGGTGGCCGATCCGCAGCACGCCGTGATCCGGGTCGAGAACTACCTGATGGCCACCAGCCAGCTCGCGCAGACCACGCTGCGCGCCGTGCTCGGCAAGCACGACCTCGACGCGCTGCTGTCCGAGCGCGACCGCCTCAACCTCGACGTGCAGAAGATCCTCGACACGCAGACCGACGCATGGGGCATCAAGGTGACCAACGTCGAGATCAAGGATGTCGACATCGACCTGACGATGGTGCGCGCCATCGCCCGGCAGGCCGAGGCCGAGCGCGAACGGCGCGCCAAGGTCATCCACGCCGAGGGCGAGCTGCAGGCCGCCACCAAGCTGAGCGAGGCGGCCGAGATCCTCGCCCGGCATCCGCAGGCGCTGCAGCTGCGCTACCTCGAGACGCTCACCGTCATCGCCGCCGACAAGAATTCGACCATCGTGTTCCCGCTGCCGCTGGACATCGTCGGACCGCTGCTCGAGGCTGCGAAGGCGCGGCTTGCGCCGTCTGCGCAGGTCCGCCCATGACCAATGCCCACGAGTCCCTGACCTTGCAGCTGCTCGAGTGGGCGGCGGCGGCACCGCGCTCTCGCACCGAGCTGATGGAGGCCTGGAAGTCGACCTGCCCGCGGCTGTCCATCTGGGAGGACGCCTGCGCGGACGGATTGCTCGGCTGCGGCGTCGGCCGCGATGACCGGGTCCTTCTCACGGAGGAGGGACGACGCCGGTTGCGTGCGCGTGCGCAGGCCCGATAGCCTGCGGGTGGTGCCGATCCGGGGCCGCCGCGAGGGCTCACGCCTCGAGCGGCGTCGGCGGTGCCAGGGCGCGCGGTCCGCGCAGGTCGATGACCACCGTGTGGGCCAGCTTGTCCTGGACCGCCTGGCGGTTGGGATCCCACAGCGCCTGCAGCAGGCCGATGCCTCCGGTGGCCAGGCCCGCCGCGTAGCCACCGTAGCGGCCGAAGCAGTCCATCACGCCCATGGGCTTGCCGGCGAGCTGGACGACGCGCAGCCCGAACAGCCGCTTGCCCACCGTCTGGCCCTGCCACCAGAACGGCAGCAGCGAGAAGTAGGCGATCGCCCAGCCGAAGCGCAGGCCCAGCCTGTGCAGCCGGCGCATCGCCTCGTCGCGCCATTGCAGCGGTCGCGGCTTGTGCGCCTCGGCCAGCTGCGCCTCGAGATCCTCGATGCGCGCCGCGTCCCGCAGGTGCTGCGTCTGTCCCGCGGCCAGGGCGATGGCCGACGCGGCCGACGACGCGGCCGACGCCGCCGCCGGCAGGTCGTCGTCGTCATCGTCGTCCTTCGCGGCGGCCGCGCGCGGCGCGTCGCCGCGATGCGCCCACCACGCGCTGCCGCGGTCGACCGCCACCAGCATCAGCAGGGCCAGCGCCACCGCCATCAAGACGGCGCGCGAGCGCGGCCGGCCGGGCGTGGGCGTGCGCAGCTGCACGGCCAGCGCGCCGATGCCGGCCACGATCCAGAACATGCCGGTGGACGACAGCAGCGCGACCAGCGCGACGTCCACGCCCATCGCCGCCGCGCGCCGGCCATGCGGTGCGAGCGGCGCGCCCAGCAGCGCGGGGGTGACGTTGAGCGCTTCGGGGCGCACCCAGGCCGGGGCCCAGGCGCGCTTGACGAAGCCGGTCGCTGCCATGGACTCAGGCCGCGAGCGGGGTCAGTCGCAGCGCGCCGTCGGCGTCGACTGTCGGCACGAAGGCCGCATAGTCGCCGACGACGGGGTGGCGCGTGTCCATCGGATGCGCGTGCGTCGCGGCGATCACGAGCACGCTCGCGCCGGCGGCCTCGGCGGCGGCGATACCCGCCGGGGCATCCTCGAAGACGAGGCAATCGCGCGCGGACACGCCCAGCCTCGACGCCGCGTGCAGGAAGCAGTCGGGGGCCGGCTTGCCGTGGACGACGTCCTCGGCCGCGATGATCAGCGGCGGCACCGGCAGGCCCGCGGCGGCGATCCGGCGCAGGGCGAGCTCGCGCGGCGCAGAGGTGACGACCGCCCAGCGGCCGGCCGGCAGCGCGCCCACGAACGCGGCCACGCCGGCGATCTGCTCGATGCCTTCGACGTCGATCATCTCCTCGGCCTGGATGAGGGCGGCCTCGGCCGCGGCGTCGATGCCCGGCAGGCCGAGCTGACGCACCGTGTCGACGGCGCGCTTGCCGTGGATCGTGGGCAGGAACGACGCGACGTCGACGCCATGGCGCCCGGCCCAGCGGGCCCACACGCGCTCGGCGCACGCGATCGAGCTGAGCAGGGTGCCGTCCATGTCGAACAGGAAAGCGGCGAAGGCGCGGTCAGGCAGGGTGGGACGATTCAAGACGGGTTCGCTGGAGGATGGCAAGGCCGACATCTTAGGGCGTCGCGTCCAGCGGCCGCACGCCCCACAACCACGCCACGGCGCGCGGGAACTCGGCGCGCCACGCGCGCTCGTCGTGCCCGGCGGCCGGCTCGATGTGCAAGGTGATGTCGCCGCCCGGGCGGCCCGGCGTGGCCAGCAGCGACATCATGCGCTGGACGTCCGAGACCGACTCGCCGCCCTCGCGGCCGCCGACGTAGAGGTAGACGCGCGTGTCGGCCGGCCACGGATGCGCCGCGGTCTGCGCGTAGACCTCGGCCGAGTACCAGTACGACGGCGAGAAGATCGCGGCCTTGCCGAACACCCGCGGGTAACGCAGCAGCGCATGGTGGGACGCGAGCCCGCCCATCGAGCTGCCCGCGATCGCGGTGTGCGCGCGATCGGCGAGCGTCCGATAGTGCGCGTCGATGAAGGGCTTGACGACGTCGACCACGAAGGCCATGTACTGCTCGCCCTGCGCGGGGCCGTACTTCGGGTTGGTCCAGGGCGAGAGCTCGTGGATGCGCTCGTCGCCGCCGTGGTCGATGCCCACGACGATGGCCTCGAAGCCGCGCGTGCGGGCGAAGGCGTCCAGCGTCTCGTCGACGCCCCATTCCTGGCCGAAGGACGACGTCGCCTCGTCGAACAGGTTCTGGGCGTCGTGCATGTAGATCACGGGGTAGCGCCTGGCCGGCGACGTCTCGTACGACGGCGGCAGGTAGAGCCGGATCGTGCGCTCGCGCCCGAGTCCGGGCACGGCCAGGCGCTGCGCGAGCACGTGCACGCCAACGCCGGCGGTCGAGGGACGCGGCGCGGGGGCCGGCGGGCGCGTGGATGCCGAGCAGGCGACCAGGGCGCCGAGCAGCGTCGCCAGGCAGGCAAGGGAAAGCAGACGCATCCGCGCAGGTTAGCGCGAAACGCACGCGCGCCGCCTCAGCCGCGGCGCACCGTCACCAGCCAGCCGGCCACGGCCCGCGCGCTCTCCATGCGCGGCGTGATCGAGGCGATCGTCGGCGCCGCGAAGCCCGCGGCGGCCAGGCGCGCGCGCAGACCGGGCAGCGCATGCGCGTAGCGGCCGCTCTCGGCCAGGCGGAAATCCGCGCCGTCCGCCTCGTCCAGCGCCTCGAGCGTGAACACGAGCGCACCGCCCGGGCGCAGCGCCGCGTGCGCGGCCACGAACATCGGCGCGAGCTCGCCGATGTAGATCAGCGTGTCGGCCGACACGAGCACGTCGAACGCCGCCGGCCGCTCGGCGAGGAAGCGCACCAGCTCGGCCTTGCGCAGTTCGTCGTAGACCCGGCGCGGCGCCGCGCGCTCCAGCATGTTGGCCGACAGGTCGCAGCCCACCAGCGAACGCGCCCACGGCTTGAGCAGCGGCCCGCACAGGCCGGTGCCGCAGCCGAGGTCGGCCACGTCGAACTGCGCGGCCGGCGGTGGCAGGACCGCGGCCACCGCCTCGGCGACGAGTTCGGGCGCGCAGTATTTGAGCGTCGCGAGCTGCGTGTCGAAGCTCGCGGCGAACTGGTCGAACACCTTCTCGACGTAGGCGTCGCTCGCGCGCTCGGGCGTCTGGCCGAGCGCGGCCGCCAGGTGGTGCTGCGCGTAGGGGTTGCCCGGCTCCTTGTCGAGCCAGTCGCGATAGAACGCCACGGCGCGCTCGTGCTGGCCCGCGGCCCACAGCGCGCGCCCGTAGGCCTCGCGCCGGTTCACGTGCGCGGGCAGCAGCAGCTCGGCCTGCACCGCGGCCTCGAACGCCTCCTCGGGCCGCTGCAGGCCCAGCAATGCCAGCGACAGGTAGTGCCAGGCCTCGCCCGACTGCGGCGCCAGGGCGACCGCGCGCCGGGCCGACGCCTCGCTGCGCGCCCACTCCTGGCGCCGCCGCTGGATGCGCGCGAGGTTGGTCAGCGGCTCGGCGCTCTCGGCAAGCGCGAGGCTGCGATGGAATGCCTTCTCGGCCTCGGGCGACCGGCCCAGCCCCAGCAGCGCGTTGCCCAGGTTGTTCCACACGCCGGGCTCGCGCGGCGCGATCATCGACGCCTTCTTCAACAGCTCCAGGGCGCGCCCGGGCTCGCCGCGCTGCACCATCAGCATGCCCATGAAATTGAGCACGTCGGCCCGTCGCGGGTCGGCCTGCAGCAGTTCGGCATAGAGGACCTGCGCAGCGTCGAGCTCGCCGCGGCGGTGGTGGGCGATGGCGGCCTGGAGGGGATCTCCAGCGGCGTCGTGCGAGGTCGTCAAGCGCATCTCCTGGGCGGCGGCGTGTGCGCAGGATGCCATGGATCGCCCGGCGCGCGGCCTTGCGTAGGCCCCCTCGGCGTTGCGGCGTCCCGATCGGGCCGTTCGCCGACCGGGGGTTCGCTCGCGGCCGGTCCGACGAACGCCCCGTCACGACGCCAGGCGTACGATGCCTGCAAACCTCTTCGCGAGCCGCCCATGCTGCATGACCCCGCCCGCCACGAGCCCCTGCAGGCCCTCCCCTGGGACGAAGGCCGCGTCCGCGCCACGATCGCACGCATCGTCGACGAGACGGTCGCCGCGTTCACGCCCGCGGGGCTGTGGCCGCCGCATCCGCGCGACGTCGATCCGGGCGAGGACGCGGCCGCCCCCGTGACCAACCTCTACTACGGCGCCGCCGGCGTCATCTGGGCGCTGGACTGGCTGCGCGGGCTCCGGGCCGCCGACAGCCCGTCGTTCGCGCAGCACCTCGACGCCCTGCGCGTGCGCAACCGCGCCTCGCTGGCGGGCATGCCCGGCGACAACACCGGCAGCTACCTGATGGGCGACCTGCCGTTCGAGATGATGGCCTGGGGTCACGCGCCGGGCGCGGCCCGCGCCGATGCGATCGCCGCGCTCATCGAGGGCAACATCGGCCACCCGGCGCGCGAACTGATGTGGGGCTCGCCCGGCTCGCTGCTGGCGGCGGCACTGATGCATGGCGCGACCGGCGACGAGCGCTGGGCCGTCCTGTTCCGCGGCATCGCGCAGCGGCTGCGCGAACAGCTGCTGTGGTCGCAGCGCCAGGCCTGCCACTACTGGTCGCAGGACCTGTACGGCCGCCAGTCACGCTACATCGATGCCGTCCACGGCTTCGTCGCCACCGCCCGTGCGCTGCTGATGGGCCGCCACCTGCTGCCCGAGGCCGACTGGCTGGAATGGCAGGCCTGCATCGAGACGACGGTGGCCAACACCGCGATCCGCGAGAACGGCCGCGCCACCTGGCCCGTGCAGGCCGACGAGGCGCCCGGCACGCCGCAGAAGTGGCTGATGCAGTTCTGCCACGGCGCCCCGGGCTTCGTCATCTGCCTGGCCGACCTGCCGGGCCACGCGCTCGACGCGCTGCTGGCCGAGGCCGGCGAGGCCACCTGGGCCGCCGGCCCGCTGGCCAAGGGCTCGAACCTGTGCCACGGCACGGCCGGCAACGCCTACGCGTTCCTGGTGCTGCTCGCGCGCACGCGTGACGCCCGCTGGCGCGAGCGCGCCCGCGCGTTCGCGATGCACGCGATCGCGCAGTTCGAGGCCGAGGCCGCGCGCACCGGGCGGCTGCGCCATTCACTGTGGACCGGCGACATCGGGCTGGCGGTCTTCCTGTGGGACTGCCTGCACGAGCGGCCACGGTTCCCGACGCTGGACGGGTTCTTCGCGCAGGGGCATCGCTGAAGGCGGCCCGGCTTGCCGGCGCGACGCGATGCGCTGACTCAGCCCCGCTCCACCCGGTACCGCTCGAACATCACGCCCGCGAACGGCGCGTTGACCGTCTGCGCCAGCTGGAAGCCGGCGGCGAGGAAGACGGGCTTGCTGAACGGCGTGACCCAGGCGGCGAAGCGCGTCGCGCCCTCGTGCTCGACGCGCTGCAGCGTGCGCCGGAGCATCGCGGCACCGATGCCGCGGCGGGTCATCAGGGGGGTCACGTACAGCGAGTGGATCTCGCACGCGTCGCCGCCGCGGCTGGCGCCGCAGAAGCCGAGTGCACGGGCATCGCCGACGCGCTCGGCGATCCAGGTGTCGGCCTGCAGGACGTAGTCGCGAAAGCCCGGCTCGTCCTCGGGGAACGAGGCCCAGGCGCGCGACTGCTCCGGCGTGTAGGCCAGCGGCCCCAGGCGCAGCGCGCCGTCGCGGTAGATCGCGGCGAGCACGCAGACGTCCGCGGGAGTCGCGGGCCGCCACACGAACGGAACCTGCACCATCGCGGTGGCGTGCCCGTCAGCTGAACAGGCGGCGCGCGCCTGGCGAGCCGGCGGCCAGGTCATGTGCCATCAGCGCCTCGTACAGGCGCGTCAGCTCGGCGTGGATCGCGGAGAACGCGTGCAGCGTGATCGGCTGGCCCTGGTCGTCGACGATCGCGGCGTCGAGGTCGTCGGCCAGCTTGCGGGCGATGCCATGCCAGGCGGCGAAGGGCTCGGCGAGCTCCTCGGTCTGCGCCACGTCCAGGCCCAGCGTCATCTCGCGGACGGCCGCGTGGCCGGGGTCGTCGGCCAGCGCGGCCTGGGCGTCGAAGCCGAGCACCAGCACCGGCGGGGCGCCTTCCTCGAGCGCGGGCAGCACGAGCCGGCCCGGCACCGCGCCCGGCACGAAGCCGTGGCGCTGCGCGACCTGCTGCAGGTAGCCGACCGACCATGCCACCGAATTGGCGCGCAGCAGCGCCACCAGCTGCGCATCATGCTGGCTCGCGAAGGCGTCGAGCTCGCGCGCGCGGGCCACGCTCTCGAGCATGTCGGGCAGGTCGGTGGACGCCCCGATCGACTGCGCGAAGGTCTCGAGCTTCTGCACGAACTCGGAGAACTCGATCTCGTTGAGCGCGCCATTGCGGTTGGCCATCTGCACGCCGGCCTGGAACTCGCTGTAGCGCGCGTTGGCGGCGATGGTCTCCCACTCGCCCGTCTCGCTGTTGAGGCCCTCGATGAAGAACGGCTTGGTGCCCACGCGGTTGGCGCCGGGCAGGTGCGGCAGCACGCGTTCGCCGGCCATCGGGCCGTCGACGCTCAGCGTCGCGATGGCGTCGATCAGCGCGTCGAGCCGCACGGCGCGCCGCGCGGGCGCGAGCCGGCCGTCGGCGCGGGCCGGCGCGGCCGCGGGCAGCTCGTCGCCGACCGTCGGCGCCAGGTCACCGCCCAGCGTGGGCTCGCGCCGCAGGTCGTCGTCGACGACGACGCTGAGGCCGCCGGGGCGGCGGGCGAGGCGGCGCGCCTTCCAGTAGCCCTGCACGACGATGCCGCCCAGCACCAGCAGGGCCAGCGCGATCAGGGCGGTCGTGAGGTTCAGGTGCATCGGATGGGCGGCGCGTCGCGCGGCGTCAGGCGGCTTCGGCCATGGACAGCGCGGCCTCCATGTCGACCGCCACGATGCGCGAGACGCCCTGCTCCTGCATCGTGACGCCGATCAGCTGCTCGGCCATCTCCATCGCGATCTTGTTGTGCGAGATGAACAGGAACTGCGTGCCCTTGTGCGACATCTCGGCCACCAGCTTCGCGTAGCGCTCGGTGTTGGCGTCGTCCAGCGGCGCATCCACCTCGTCGAGCAGGCAGAACGGCGCCGGGTTCAGCATGAAGATGGCGAACACCAGCGCGATGGCGGTGAGGGCCTTCTCGCCGCCCGAGAGCAGGTGGATGGTGGAGTTCTTCTTGCCGGGGGGCTGCGCCATCACCTGCACGCCGGCGTCCAGGATCTCGTCGCCCGTCATCACCAGCCTGGCCTGGCCGCCGCCGAACAGGCTCGGGAACATGCGGCCGAACTGCTCGTTGACGAGGTTGAACGTCTTCATCAGCAGGTCGCGGGTCTCGAGGTCGATCTTGTGGATCGCGCCCTCGAGCGTGCGGATGGCGTCGTTCAGGTCTTCCGTCTGCGCGTCGAGGAAGGTCTTGCGTTCGCGCGCGGCGACCAGCTCGTCGAGCGCGGCGAGGTTGACCGCGCCGAGCGCGTTGATCTCGCGGCCGATGCGGTCGATCTCGGTCTGCAGGCCGTGCAGCTTGACGCCGCCCTCCTCGATGCCCCTGGCCAGCGCCTCGAGATCGACCTCGGCCGCCGTCAGCTGCTCCATGTACTGCGCGCCGCCCAGCTGCGCGGCCTGCTCCTCGAGCTGGAACTTGGTGATGGAATCGCGCAGCGGCTGCAGGCTTCGTTCGAACTCGAGCCGCTGCTCGTCGGCCTTGCGAAGCTGCGCGGACAGCTCGTCATATTCGGAGCGCACCGCGCCGAGCGCCGACTCGCGTTCCGAGCGCAGCGCCAGCGCGTCCTGCAGGCCGGCCTGCGCGGCCTGGTCGTTGAAGCTGTCGAGCTCCAGCGTCAGCTGCTCGCCGGCCTGCGTGTTGGCCTGCACCTGCTGCGCCGCCGTCTCGATGGCGCGCTGCAGCTCGCCCTGGCGGGCATTCAGCGCCCGCGTGTCGTACTGGGCCTCCTGCGCACGCCGCTCCAATGCGCGCAACTGCTCGCGTGCGTCGGACAGCTTGCGTTCGGCGGTGATGACGGCCTCCTCGAGGTCGGCCTGGCGCTCCTGCGTGGTGGCCAGCTGCAGGTCGAGCTCCTCGAAGCGCGCCTCGCCGGTCATGCGGCGCTCGATCAGGCCCTCGTCCTGCGCGTCGATCTCGGCGAGCTCGTCTTCCAGCTGCGTGCGGCGCGTCGTGGCGGCCTCGGCCTGCGAGGACAGGCGCAGCAGCTCGACGTGCAGCTCGTGCGCGCGCGTCTGCGCGTCCGACGCCTCGCGCCGCACCGACTGCAGGCGCTGCGCCGCGTCGGTGTAGGACGCCTCCAGGCGGATCAGCGCCGCGCGCGATTCGTCGGTGATGAGCGCCTGCGCCTTCGACTCGCGCTCGAGCTGCTCGATCTCCTGCGCACGCGCGAGCATGCCGGCCTGCTCGGAATCGGGCGCATAGAAGGCCACGGCGAACTGCGAGACGGCGTGGCCCTCGCGGGTCATGATGATCTCGCCGTGCGTGAGCTGGCCGCGCTGCGCGAGCGCGTCGTCCATCGAGGCCGCCGTGTAGACGCCTTCCAGCCAGTCGTTGAGCAGCGCCTGCAGGCCCGCGTCGTTCAGCTTGAGCAGGTCGGACAGCCGCGGCAGCGTGCGGTGCGTGTTGGAGATCGCGCTGCCCGGCGTCGAATAGAAGGCCAGCTTAGCCGGCGGCGCGTCGCCGACGAACGAGCGCACCATGTCGAGCCGGCCGACCGACAGCGCGTTCAGGCGCTCGCGCAGCGCCGACTCCAGCGCCGTCTCCCAGCCGCTCTCGATGTGCACCTTGGTCCACAGGCCGGCCAGGCCCTCGAGGCCATGCTTGGCCAGCCAGGGCTTGAGCTTGCCTTCGGTCTGCACCTTCTCCTGCAGCGCGCGCAGCGCCTCCAGGCGGGCGGTGAGATCGGCCTGGCGCGCGGTGTCGCGGTTGAGGGTTTCCTGCTGCGCGCGGCGCTGCTCGTCGAGCGCGGGCACCGATTCGCTGGCCTCGTGCAGCCGCGCCTCGATCTCGTCCTTGGACTCGTCGGCCTGCGCGCTGCGCAGCTTCAGGTCCTCCAGCTTCTGCAGGTCGGGCGTGGCGAGCTGCTGGCGCTCGGCGGCCAGGCGCTCGCGGCGGGCGCGCAGCGCGCGGGCCTGCTCCTCGATGCTGCGGCTCTCGGCGGCCAGCACCTGGATCTGCTGCTGCACCTGCGTGACCTCGCCGCGTTGCCCGCTGGCGCGCGCCTGGGCCAGGCGCACCGCCTCCTCGAAGTCGGGCAGGCGCATCGCCTCTTCCTCGGCCTGGGCCGCGAGCAGCTCGGCCTGCTCGCCGGCGCCGGCGATGTTCTCGGCGTTGCGTTCCAGCTCGGCCTTCGCGTCGTCCTGGCGCGTGACCCACTGCGCGTTCTGCGCCTGCAGCTCGGCCAGGCGCTGCTCCGCGCGCTGGCGACCCTCGACGACGTAGCGGATGCGCTCCTCGAGGCGGCTGACCTCCAGCTGCGCCTGCGCCAGCTCGCCCTGCGAGACATGCAGGCGGTCGGACGACGCGTAATGCGCGACGCGCACTTCTTCCAGCTGCGCCTCGACGTGGCGCAGGTCGGCCATGCGCGCCTCCAGCGCGTTGGTCGCCTCGAGCACGGCCAGCTTGACACGCTCGGCCTCGGTCGACGCGTCGCGGTGCTTCAGGAACCACAGCTGGTGCAGCTTGGTGCTGCCCTGCTCCTGCAGCGTCTTGTACCTGGTGGCGACCTCGGCCTGGCGCTCCAGCTTCTCGAGGTTGGCGTTGAGCTCGCGCAGGATGTCGTCGACGCGCAGCAGGTTGTCGCGCGTGTCCTTGAGCCGGTTCTCGGTCTCGCGGCGGCGTTCCTTGTACTTGGACACGCCCGCCGCCTCTTCCAGGAACAGGCGCAGCTCCTCCGGGCGCGACTCGATGATGCGCGAGATCGTGCCCTGGCCGATGATGGCGTAGGCGCGCGGGCCCAGGCCCGTGCCGAGGAACACGTCCTGCACGTCGCGCCGGCGCACCGGCTGGTTGTTGATGAAGTAGCTGGAGCCGCCCTCGCGCGTGAGCACGCGCTTGACGGCGATCTCGGCGAACTGGTTCCACGGGCCGCCCGCGCGCGCGGACTCGTTGTTGAACACGAGCTCGACGCTCGCGCGCGCCGCGGGCTTGCGCGTGCCCGAGCCGTTGAAGATGACGTCCATCATCGACTCGCC
>Ga0136846_1215320_pt1 | contig 17909 bp, 15 predicted proteins | sample HopSoiMetagenom2_FD_96841 | JGI IMG/M metagenome (GOLD analysis project Ga0136846, IMG submission 96841) | Grasslands soil microbial communities from Hopland, California, USA - 2 Assembly 2016 (version 4) | ecosystem: Environmental > Terrestrial > Soil > Grasslands | place: USA: Hopland...
ACCCGTATGGATGTCGAAACGCTCGCCGAGGTACTTCATCGACATCGCGGAGCACTCGATGTGCCAGCCCGGGAACCCCTCGCCCCATGGGCTCGGCCACCGCATCAGCCGGCCGGGTCCTGCCGCCTTCCACAACGCGAAATCGGCCGGGTGGCGCTTGCGCGGGTCGGTCTCGAGGTCGCGGTGCCCCTCGCGTAGGTTGTCGAGCGTGTTGCCGGAGAGCTTCCCGTAGCCGGGGAAGCTCGTGACGTCGTAATACACCGAGCCGTTGTCGACGACATAGGCATGGCCCTTGTCGACGAGGGTCTGGCTGAGATCGATCATCTCCTGGATGTGGTCGGTCGCGCGCGGATACTCGTCGGCCGGCTCGATCCCCAGCGCTCTGGCGTCGTCGAACACCGCCTCGGTGTATTTCGCGGCGATCTCCTGCGGGGTGAGCCCCTCGTCCTCGGTGGCCAGCTGCATCTTGTCGACCGCCTCCGCAGACGACTCGTCCGTCATGTGGCCCACGTCGGTGATGTTCATCACCTCTTTGACCTTGAAGCCCTCGAGTCGCAGCGCGCGGCGGATCAGGTCGTAGAGCATGAAGCTCCGGAGATTGCCGAGGTGAGCGTAGCGATAGACCGTCGGCCCGCATGCGTACATCTTCACGGAGTCGGGTTCGACCGGGTCGACCTCTTGGAGGGTGCGCGTCAGCGAGTCGTACAGCCGCATCGCGCCAGGATATGGCATCGAACGGGTTCGGCCGTCACAGGCTGACGGGCCGGCCCTCGAACGGGATCGAGAGCGCGATCGTGGTACGCGTGCTGACCCCGGCCTTCTCTCGCAGGCGCCGGATCAGCTCCTCGAGGTGATTCGTGCTTCGCGTCCGGACCTTCAGGATGTAGTTGGCCTCGCCCGCGACGCTCAGACAGTCCTCGACCTCCGGGAGGTCGGCCAGCCGCTCCGGCAGGTCGTCGGGCTGTTGGGGGTCCAGCGGCGTGACAGCGATCAACGCGGTCACGAACTGTCCCATCGCCTCGGGGTCGACCACCGCGCGATAGGCGGTGATCACGCCGCCGGCCTCGAGCTTGCGCACCCGTTCGTGGACGGACGACGCCGACAGGCCGACGCGGGCCGCGATGTCGGCGTACGTCGCGCGCGCGTCTTCCCGCAACGCGGTGACGATCTCGAGGTCGCGCTCGTCGAGCACCGGCCCATCCTAGCGGGGGAGCTGCGGTTCCCCCGGTCCGGGGATGGTCCGGCCGGCCGGGACGTGGTCTGCTGCTCGCTCGCTCGCACCTCCCTCTGGGCGCCACAGAGGGAAGGGTGCATGCGACTCGAAGAGTGGACGTCACCGGTGGGCAAACGCCGGGTGCTGGCGCGCCTGGATCCACACGAGCGACGGCGGTACGACCGCGCGGCGGCGGTCGCGTTCCCTGCTCCGCGCCTCGGGCCCGCCGTCTTCGGGTCCCCTTCGCGCACGCAGTCCATGGCGATCGAGCGGCGCCGGTGGCGTTCGGCGGTGCGGGCCCGCGTCGTTGGAGCGTCACGCATCCTGATCTCCGATGTCGAGGCGTGCTATCCCTCGATCGGGGAGCGCGCGATCCGGATGGCCGCGACCTCGTCCGGCGGCGATCCGGCGCCGCTCCTGCGGGCGCTTCGCACCTACCGGGACATCGGAGGGCAGGGCATCCCTCTCGGCCCCACGGGATCGGCGCTCATCGCCGACGTGGTCCTGGCCCTCGCCGACGATGCGGCCAGGACGGCCGGGTGTGCACCGGTGCGTTGGGTCGACGACGTCGTCTTCGCCGGCGACCGTGACGCGGTCGCTCGCGCCTCGCGCGCGTGGCGCGAGGCACTGATCGAGCTCGGCCTTCGCGAACACGACGGCAAGCGGACGACGGACGCGATCCGGGTGCTGGGATCGCCCGAAACGGTGAGTGGCCGTGGCATCATGCGCGGAACGTGAGATCCCTGTACCGCGCGCGGCGCGTGCACACGTTCGGCCATCCCCCGACGGGTGACTGGGTATTGGTGGACGGCCGCCACGTGGAGCGGGTGGGTGCGGGCGACCCTCCGCAGGCGGACCGCACGGTCGAGCTCCCCGGCGCGACGATCGTGCCGGGCCTCATCGATAGCCATATCCATCTGACGAGCCTCGGGCTGTCGGCCGAGAACGAGGAGGTCGCCGCGGCCCGCTCGGCCTCCGACCTGCTCGCGATCGCGCGGCGCCGTGCCGCGGACGGGCCCGACACCGTCCTCGCGTTGCAGGGCTACGACGAGACGCTGTGGGCCGACCCGACGTTGCCGACCTTGGACGAGCTCGACGAAGCCAGCAACACCCCGCTCGTGATCCGTCGCACCGACGGCCACGTGGCGCTGCTCAACACCCCGGCGCTCAGCCTCGCCGACGCCCTGGACACTCCGGGCGTCGAGCGCGACGCCGAGGGTCGCCCGACCGGCGTGGTGACGGGCACGGCGAACCGCTTGGTGGGCCGCTGGTCCGCGACGGCCAGGACCGAGCACGCGATCGAGGCGCTCCAGCTGTCCGGTGCGGCGCGCGCGGCGAGCCACGGCGTCACGACCGTCCACGAGATGGCGCTGCCGCTGGAGTTCGGCCCGCTCGACCTCGAGACCCTCCTCGCGCACCGCCGTGACCTGCCGGTGTCGGTCGAGGTGGTCCTCGGACTGATGGACGTCCCCAAGGCGGTCGAGCTCGGCCTGCGCGCGATCGGAGGCGACCTTGCGACCGACGGCTCCCTCGGGGCGCGGACCGCCGCCATCGGCGACCCCTATCGCGACGGGCCGGGCCGGGGGGAGCTGGCCTTCGACGCCGAGATCCTCGAGGGGTTCTTCCGTGACGGGCACGACGCCGGGCTCCAGGTCGGGATGCACGCGATCGGCGACCGGGCGATCGAACAGGTCCTCGGCGCATGGGAGCGGATCTATCACCGGCTGGACTCGCGGGAACGCCGCCACTTCCGCGCGCGGCGGCACCGGATCGAGCATTTCGAGATGCCGACGCTCGCGCAGATCGAGCGTGCGGCGATGCTCGGACTGGCGATCTCGATGCAACCGGCCTTCGATGCGGCGTGGGGCTACCCGGGCGCGTTGTACGAGCGGCGGGTCGGCGCCGATCGGGCGTGGGCGATGAACCCCGTCAGGACGATCCTGGATCGCGGGCTTGAACTCGGCGTCGGCTCGGACGCCCCGGTCGTGCCAGTCGACGCGTGGGCCACGATCCGCGCGATGGAAACCCACCATGACCCGACGCAGCGGGTGCCACGCGCCGACGCGATCCGCGTCCACACGACCGGCAGCGCGCGGCTCGCTCACCAAGAAGAGAAGAAAGGAGTTCTCGAACCCGGGATGCACGCCGATCTGGCGGCCTACGACGTCGACCCGCTTTCGGTCGGCGACGTCACCGGACTCCGGCCGATCCTCACCGTGTCCATCGGGCGAGAGGTCTGGCTCGCGTGAGGCCTTTGTCACACTCTCGACCAGGTCCGGCTTGACCGCCCGCCGCCGGGTTGCGTAGCGTCCGTCATGCGTCGCCGCCCCGGCGGTGACGCCGGACCCAAGAGGCGAGCACACGTCCGCAGCGCCCCGGCGCCGCGGACGGGAGCCGTCTCTTGGGTCCCTTTTCGCACGTGACTCGCCATCCCCAACGTTCGCACCGACCCGTTGTAGGATGCGCAGCTGCCAGGGAGGCAACCCCCACACCTCCCGCGGATAGAAGGCACGACCGGCACATGCCAGAAGACATCGAAGACCTCGCCGAAGAGGAAGAAGAGCTCCCGGCCGAAGAGGAGGAGGAAGCCGAGCCCACGGCTGCCGACCTCGAGGACGCGACGGTGCCGCCCGAGCCGGGCCTCGAGAACGTCGAGTCGATCCAAGACCTGCTGGCGAAGCAGGAGGCGTCCGAGACCGTCAAGGAGACGGTCGCCGACGACGAGGAGGTCGTCCCGCTCGACCTCGCGCGCGACGACCGCGCCGAGGCGATCGACACCAAGGTCGTTCCGATGCAGGAGACCGAATTCATGTGCCGGAACTGCTTCCTGGTGAAGCACCGGAGCCAGCTCGCGGACAAGAAGAGAATGTTCTGCCGCGACTGCGCCTGATGTGACCCCGCACCCGCGGCCGGCGCTTGGCCTCGGGTGCGCCGCGGCGCTCGTCGCGGGCCTCGCCACCTCGCTCGCGTTCCCGCCCGTCGGCGCGTGGCCGATCGCGTTCGTCGGCGTCGCGCCGTTGCTGCTCCTCCTGCGCGATCGAACGGTCGCGCGCGGCGCGCTCCTCGGGTTCTGCTTCGGGGTCGGGCTGTTCGGCGCCACCCTGTACTGGATCTTCCTGTTCGGCGCGCTCGCGTGGGGCGCGCTGGTCGGGATGTCGGCCGCCTCGATCGCGGTGTTCGGGGCGCTCGCGACGCTCATCGTGCGGCGCGACCGACCGATCTGGGGCGCCGTCGCGCTTGCGGCCGCGTGGACCGCGCTCGACTGGCTCCGCGGGATGTGGCCGCTGGGCGGTTTCACCTGGGCGAGCCTCGGCACCTCGCAGGTCGACGACCGGGCGATCCTGCGGCTCGCGTCCGTAACGGGCGTCTGGGGCGTGACGTTCGTGGTCGTATTCGCGAACGCGGCGGTGGCCGTCTGGATCGCTCGGCGGGGGAGGGGACTGGCCCGCGCCGCATTGCTGGTTGCCGCGCTCGCGGTCGTTCTCGCGCCGGCGTTGATCCCGTTGCCGACGGCGAGCGGCGCCCCCGTCACGATCGCTGTCGTCCAGGTCGACGTCCGGGTGCCCGACGGGACGTCGCCGGTACAAGAGGACGTCACCGTCGCCCGGCGCAACATCGAGGAATATCGAACGCTCGCAGGCCAGACCCCGCCGCCCGATCTTGCGGTGTGGGGGGAGGGGGCGCTGGACCCCGGCGCGCTCGCCGATGCGGCGACGGTCGGCACCGTGCGCCAGGCGATCGCGCGGGTCCACGTGCCCACGACGGTCGGCGCCGTGGTCAACGACCCCGACGGCACCCAGCGGACGACGGTGCTCGCGTTCGATGCCTCCGGGACCCTCGTGGATCGCTACGACAAGGTGCATCTGGTGCCGTTCGGAGAATACGTCCCGTGGCGGCGGTACCTGTCGTGGGTCAGCGCGATCAAGCAGATCCCGGTCGACCGCACGCCTGGCAGCAGCGTCCACACGATCTCGCAGCCGGGCTTACCGAGCTACGGCACACCGATCTGCTTCGAGAACGCGTTCCCCGGGATCGAGCGGACGATGGCGCGCGAAGGCGCGCAGTTCTTCGTGGTACCCGTCAACAACGCGTCGTACGGGTTCACCGCAGCGGCCGAGCAGCACCTGGAGATGAGCAGGATGCGCGCCGTCGAGACCGGACGGTGGGTCGTCGACGCGGCGGTCTCCGGCATCAGCGCGTTCATCGGGACCGACGGGCAGGTGGTCAACAACACCCAGCTGTTCGTGCCCGGTATCCTGCGTGGCCAGGTCGTTCCGTCCACGGCCTGGACGCTGTACGTCCGATACGGGGATTGGTTCCCCGTCGTCTGTGTGGTGATCGTCGCGATGAGCTTCCTGTTCGCGCCCAGCCGCCGCACCTCGCACCCGGAGCCGGCGTCGTTGCCGTTCCCGTTGCGAGGGCTCGCCGTGCTGCCCACCTACGACGAGCGCGGCACGATCGAGCAGGCCGTCCGCGGCGTCCTGGCCGTGGACGGCATCGACGTGCTGGTCGTCGACGACTCCTCGCCGGACGGCACGGGTGAGCTCGTCGCCGAGATCGCGGCGCAGGAGCCACGCGTTCGACTGCTGGAGCGACCTGCGAAGTCCGGCCTCGCGAGCGCCTATCTCGAGGGCTTCCGGACGGCGATCGTCGGCGGCTACGACGTTGCGATCGAGATGGACTCCGACCTCTCGCACGATCCGACAGAGCTGCCGGTCTTGCTCGCCGCGGCAGAGCACCACGACCTCGTCGTCGGGAGCCGATACATCGCGGGCGGCTCGGTGACCGATTGGAGCCGCTCGCGCGTCGCGTTGTCGCGGGGGGGCAACGCCTACGCCCGATTCATGCTGGGGTTGCCCATCCACGACGCGACCAGCGGCTACCGGGTGTACCGTCGTGATCTGCTGGACGCCCTGCTGCGCGATCCGTTCGCGTCGGACGGCTACGGGTTCCAGATCGAGCTCGTGTCCCGCGCCCACCGCCTCGGCTATGACGTCGGCGAGGCGCCCATCACGTTCCGTGAGCGCGTCTACGGCGAGTCCAAGATCTCCAGGTCGATCGTGGCCGAGGCGCTCTGGACGGTCACCAAGTGGGGCTTGGATCTGCGGTTCCATGCCCGGCAGCAGGCCTGACGTGCGGCTCCACGAACAACGCCCATAATGCACGTTATGTAACGTTGTGCAAGATCGGTTCCAGTGGGGTCCCTCGGGCTGTTCCTTCTGTACCGCCTGACGGCGTGGCGGGACGTTGAATCAACGCTTCCCGGCTGCCATGGTTGCCGCCAAGAAGGCTCGATGCGGCCGAACGCCGAAGGTCGTATCCGTTGGCCCGATGGCGTAGCCCGGACCAGCCCCGTAGGGTCGCGCGACAGACAGGTATCGAGGGAACGGATGCAGACACCGATCGGACTCGTTCGACGAGGCGTACGGATCGCGGCGGTCCTTGCGCTCGTCGCAGCCTGGTCGTGGGCGTTGGTCGGATCGGCGGCCGCGGCGGGCACTCCCGATGTCACGATCGCCAAGACGTCCACCGGTTCGGCTTCCCTACAGGTCGGCGACGCCCTGACGTACACCATCACGGTCACGAACGCGGGCACTGCGGACGCGCACGCGGTGCGCATCCAGGACGATCTCCCGGCCGGTCTCCGGCCGACCACAGCCCTTCCTCCCTTCCCGGGAGGCCAGTGCACCGTCGCCGGCTCGGTCGCGCCGCCCGCCCCCGAACATTGGTCCGTGACGTGCACGCGGTCTTCCCTCGCGGCGGGCGACAGTGTGGCGACCTCCTTCGCCGTCCGCATCAACGACGGGATCGGATGTGGCGGAGTCACGAACACCGCGTCCGTGGAAGCGTCGAACGAGCCTGCGGCGGCCCATGGCGACGACGAGGCGTCGGTCACCGACACGGTGACCTGTCCGCCCTCGATCGAGATGACGAAGACGGCCCCACACTTCGCGCACGTCGGCGCGACGGTTCGGCTCACGATGCACGTGACCAACACGGGCCACCTCCCATTGCGCCACGTGAGGGTCGCCGATCCCGGGTGCGACACCGCCCCCACCGTGCGCGGACACGGCAACGGCGATGGCATGCTCTCCCACCGCGAAACCTGGACCTTCGGCTGCACGCACGTCGTGCGAGGAGATGCGCCCGACTGGCTGGTTACGACGGCGGTCGTCCGGGCGGCGTCTTCCGGCGGACCGGCGCACGCGAGCGCGCGCGCGGCGACCCGTGTCCTGCGTCCGAAGCTCTCCGTGTCGGTCACCCCGACACCGGTGAGCGGGACGCCCGGAGACACGATCGCGTACCGGTACGTCGTGCGGAACACGGGCAACGCAACGCTCACATCCCTGACGATCGTCGACGATCAGCTCGGCGACGTCGGGACGGTCGCAACGCTTGCCCCAGGGCACTCGGCGGCCTTCACCGTCGACCGGGTCCTGGGCGCGCGCCACCCGTGGGTGATCAACACGGCGACCGCGACCGGTCACGATCCGAGCGGACACGCCGTGACGGCCTCGGATCACGCTGCGGTGACCATCGTCACAGGCGCCGACGGCACGAACGGCGCCGACGGCACGAACGGCGACGGCACCGCCTTCACGGGAAGCGACGCGACGCCTTCCGCCGTGGCCGCGCTGGTGCTCGCGATCGCCGGCATCACCGCGCTGCTGCTGGCCGAGCGCCGCCGTAGCTGACACGAGCGCCACGCTTCCCCCCGGTGATCACACAGACCAGCACGCTTGTCTGATAACCCGTGCGCGGCCACGCTCTTCGCCAACCAGGTCCGAACGGTCTACGACCCAGGGAGGGGCGCTGGGTCACACCCTTCGCCCGATGCTGTCCCCCGGGTGCCGGCGTACCGTCTGGCGTGGGGAGACAGAGGTAGGGCGCATGGTGTCCCTCCCTCGTCTCAAGATGACCCGCTTCGGAGGAGAGAACCTTGGACCTGGGGGGTAACCAGATGAGATCGCCTCGCACGCCGCGCGGACGCAATGGGCGCCGCGCGCTCACGACCGTGTTCTGTTCGTTGCTGGTCTTCGCGATCGGCTTCGGCCAGACCGCTCTGCCCGCGAACGCGGGTGCCCCGAGCCTGACGATGGGTCAGGTCGACACCGGCGACGCGGGCACCGCCCGCAGCGCGAGCTCTACCGTGCTGGCCGGCGCGCTCGCGTCGCTCAACGTCGACCTCGACCAGTGGGCGAACCTGCCCGGCCAGGGTTGGCAGAACGGCGACCTGAACAAGAACAACTCCGCCTATCACGAGAGCGACGTCGTGCCCTTCCGGCTCGCGATCGAGGGTCTCTCGGCCGGCCAGCACACGATCCACCTGAATTATGACTTCACGGCCGGCGGCCACGAGGCGTACGACTTCCTCGCGACCTGGAACGACACCGAGAACCCGAACCTGTGTGGCTCGGGCGGCGGCGCGGTTTCCTCGTTGTGCCCGGGGCTCCCCTCGGCTCACACCGCCGCGTTCAAGAGCGACCCCTTCGCCCCCGGCTCCCCCACCAAGGCGGGGAAGACGGTCGCGGGCGCCGAGGCGTTCGCGGGCGTGAGCCGCAACCTGACCATCTACGGTGGCACCATCGACAGCCTGACCGTGCCGGCGCATTCGGGACCGACCAACAACCAGAGCAATGCCGACATCACGGTCACCTTCACCACGTCCGGCTCAGCGGCTCTGTTCGCGTGGGGCGCCCACATCGCACAATCCGACTACTGGGTCACCGGCGCGAACGCGCCAAACGGCGCGGCGGCGGTTTCGGGCGCACCGTGGCACATGCGCACGCAGAACCTGGACGGCAGCGGCAACAAGAACCAGGACCGCAGCATCCAGCCGAGCGCCATCGTCAAGAAGCCGAACGTCTCCGTGACGAAGGTCGCCGACGACGCAACGATCAGCGCCGGCCAGGACGCGGGCTACACGATCACCGTTACCAACGACGGTCCCGGCACCGCGAGCAACGTCACGCTCCATGACCCGCTCCCGAACGGCGTCCAGTGGCACGAGTCGCCCGACAACCCGAAGTGCGCCATCGCGGCGGGCGTCCTCGACTGTGCCTTCGGCGACCTGGCGGAAGGCGCGAGCGCCTCGGTCCACATCGTGGGCGCGACCGACGCTGCCGACTGCGGCCCGCTGACCAACACCGCAACCATCGCAGCGGACAACGAGGACGCGACCTTCGGTGCCGACAACTCCGCGACCGCCACGATCACCGTGCAGTGCCCCGACCTGAAGATCGCCAAGGTCGCGGACAAGAGCTCGGTCTCGGCCGGCGACCAGGTCGGCTACACGATCACGGTGACGAACAGCGGTCCGGGCAAGGCGTTCGACGTGGTTCTCAACGACACGCTGCCCGCGAACCCGGGGCTGAGCTGGTCCGTCGAGTCGACGACCGGCGGCTGGACCTGTGGGATCGCTGCCGCTGAGCTCACCTGCGGCGGCGCCGGGTTCAATCTCGCATCTGGCGCCAGCGCCTCGGTGCACATCACCTCGTCGACCACCTCGGCGACCTGCGGCACGATCAGCAACACCGGCATCGCCGACGCCTCGAACGACAACCAGGTTTCGACCGGCATCGTGCAGATCACCGTGAACTGCGCGGCGCTGAGCATCTCGAAGGTTGCCGACGACGCGGTGGTCAACGCCGGCGACCCGATCGGTTACACGATCACCGTGACCAACAGCGGCGCGGGCACTGCGACCAACGTCGTCGTGACCGACACCCTCCCGACGAACGCCGGCCTCAGCTGGACGATCGCCGGTGGCACCGGTGCGGCGGACTGCGCGATCGCACAGGGCGTCTTGACCTGCAACTTCGGGTCCATGGCGCCGGGCGCGAGCAAGACCGTTCACATCACCTCGCCCACCACGGCGACGACGTGCGGCAAGGTCGTGAACAGCGCGAGCGTCACCACGGACAACGCCGGAAGCCCGTCGACCGGCAACGTCACGATCTCGGTCAACTGCCCGTCGATCTCGGTGACGAAGTCGGCCGATGACAACACGGTGGACGCGGCCGACCAGGTCGGCTTCCTGATCACCGTCGCGAACGCCGGTCCCGGTACGGCCAAGGACGTCCACCTGGACGACCCGCTGCCGGCCAACCCCGGCCTCGCATGGTCGATCGACGACGGCACCGGCCAGCAGTTCTGCAAGATCGCACAGGGCGACCTGACCTGCGAGTTCGGCAACATGGTCGGCGGCACCAGCTACACGGTGCACATCACGTCCGACACCGACGCCACCACCTGTGGCCAGATCGACAACACCGCGACCGTGACGATCTCGAACGGGACCGGCGGTCAGGCGAGCGACTCGATCACCGTCAATTGCCCGAACCTTGGCATCGACATCCAGAAGACGGGCCCGGACTTCGCCCACGTGGGTGACACCATCACCTACAACTTCGCGGTGCAGCTCACGACGCCCGAGAGGCTGTTCAACGTGACCGTGAGCGACCCGAACTGCAACGAGGGCGCGCCGGTCTACGTCTCGGGTGACGACGGCGACAACGCGCTCGAGCAGGGCGAGGTGTGGCAGTACGAGTGCACCCACGTCGTCCTCGACACCGACGCCGACCCGCTGCCGAACACGGCGACAGTGCAGGGCACGGCCGACGACGGCCGCAATGCCACCGACGAGTCCTCCTGGTCCGTCGACCTGATCCACCCGGCGATCCAGATCGACAAGACGGTCAACCCGGAGTCGGGCAACCCTGGCGACACGGTCACCTACACCTACGTCGTCACGAACACGGGTGACACGACGCTGTACAACATCAGCGTCGACGACGACATCATCGGTCACATCGGCGACATCGCGCAGCTCGACGCGGGCGACTCGGCGACGCTGACCAAGGACTGGGTGTTGCCGGCGAACCAGAACCCGCCCGTCGTGACCAACGTGGGCACGGCGACCGGGACCGACATCCTCGGCGAGACCGTCAAGGATCACGACGACGCGACGGTCACGATCGTCGAGGCGGCGCACAACCCGCCGAAGGCGCCGAAGCCGACGGCCTTCACCGGGTCGGACGCCGCCCGGCTCGGACTGATCATCCTGGTGCTGCTGGGCCTCGGTGCCCTGGCGCTGGTGATCGGCCGCCGCCGCCGCGACGCGTAACACAACAGGTACGAAACGAGAGGCCCGGGCCGAAGGCCCGGGCCTCTTGCGTGCCAGACCGAGCGGTCGCTTCAGCCCGAGACGATCGGGCTGACCAGATCGCTCATCCGTAGAAGATCAGCGTCGACCACAGAACCCCGCGCCGTTCGACGAACGAGATGCCGACCCGGTCGAACCCCTTGCTGAGCATGTTGGCGCGGTGCTCCGGGCTCGCCATGTAGGCCTTGAACAGGCCGTAGGGCGTCACGCCGGCGCCGACGTTCTCCCCCCAGGAGTGCCAGTCCACGTATCGGAGCTTGTAGCCAAGGTCCGACGTGTGGAACAGGCGCTGCTTCCGCGCCATCGCGAGGTTGTGGTCACGCGCGAGGCCCACGACCGACCGCACCATCCGAAGCCGGTGCACGTGGTGCTCGGCGCGGGTGTGGTTCACCCACCCAAGCATCTTGGCCCGCCGGAGCTGCGCGCTCGCCGGCGTCGCCGCGCCGACGGTGGCGGCGGCAAGGCCGACCGTCAGGGCCGTGACCGTCACGATCCGCACGAGACCACGTCGCATCTCTCGTCCCCCGGTGCCGGGGTGGCCCCATCGGCCGCCCGCTCCCCCGGTTCATCGGTCCGGCGCCCGAGGGCTTGAGAGATTCCTGGTTAACAATGACTAGATACGCGCGATCACGCGCGTACATCGCCTGCGCCGCAAGTCACCAGTGGAGCGTCAGATGGCGGGCGGCTCGCGGCTCGTCCAGCCTCCCCACCGGGGTTGTGACCGGTGCCCGATGCAGCAGATCCGGGTCGCTCGCGGCCTCCTTCGCCGCCTGCAGGAGCGCCGCAGCGAACGCGTCCAGCGTGGCCTTGGACTCCGTTTCGGTCGGCTCGACCATCATCGCCTCGTCCACCACCAGCGGGAAGTAGACCGTCGAGGGATGAAACCCGAGGTCGATGACCCGTTTCGCGACGTCCATCGCGCGCAGGCCCGTCTCGCGCTCCAGCGACGCCGCCGTGGCGACGAACTCGTGCATCGGGGGGGAGTCGGGGAACGCCAGGGGGAACGCGTCGCGGACGAGCGCCGCGAGGTAGTTCGCGTTCAACACCGCCAGGTCGCTCACCTCCGCGAGCCCGTCGCGGCCGTGAAGCAGGAGGTAGACGTAGGCGCGAACCAGGATCCCGACGTTGCCGTGGAACCCGTGGACCCGGCCGATCGATGTCGGCACGTCGTCCACGAGGACGAACCGGTCGCCGTCGCGATCGACGTGAGGCACGGGCAGGAACGGCACCAGCTCCTCGATGACGCCGACCGGGCCGGCGCCGGGACCGCCGCCGCCGTGCGGGGTCGCGAACGTCTTGTGGGTGTTGATGTGCACGATGTCGAAGCCCATGTCACCCGGGCGTGTCCTGCCCATGATCGCGTTGAGGTTGGCGCCGTCGTAGTACACGTAGCCGCCGACGTCGTGGACCGCCGAGGCGATCCGTGCGATGTCGCGCTCGAACAGCCCGAGGGTGTTCGGGTTCGTGAGCATCAGCCCGGCGACGGTGTCGTCCACCCTGCGCTCGAGCGCCTCGACGTCGACCAGGCCGTCGTCGCCCGACGGCACCGCGACCGCGTCGTAGCCACCGAGGTGCACGCTCGCGGGGTTCGTGCCGTGCGCGGAGTCCGGGATCAGCACGGTCGTGCGTTCACGGCCCGCCGCCGCGTGCGCCGCACGCATGATCAGCAACCCGGTCATCTCGCCACACGCGCCCGCCGGCGGTTGCACCGTGGCACGCGCCATCCCGGTGATCGCGCAGAGCGCCCGCTCCAGGCGCCAGAGCAGCTCGAGCGTTCCCTGCGTCGTCGCGTCGGGCTGCAGCGGGTGCAGGCGGGAGAACCCCGGAGCCGTCGCGACCGTCTCGGCGATCTTCGGGTTGTATTTCATCGAGCACGAACCCAACGGGTAGAACCCGGTGTCGAGGCCGTAGTTCTCCTGCGACAACCGGGTGTAGTGGCGCACGATGTCGACCTCGCCGACCTCCGGCAGCGCCGGCGGTGTCGCCCGTGCGAACGCGGCGGGGATCGGCGCAGCCGGCACGTCGGCCGTGGGCATCGTGGAGGCGCGTCGGCCCCCCTGCGACGCGTCAATGATCGTCCTCGGGCCCGGCGGCCCCTGGCGTCGGATCGGCGCGCCGATGTCGCTCACGCGAGCACCTCGCCCAGCGCCTCGGCGAACGCGTCGATCTGGGCCCGCGTCCGCCGCTCGGTGACCGCCACGATGAGCGCGTCGTCGCCGAGCCACGGCGCCGCCACGCCGCCGAGGATGCCACGCGCGACCAGCGCCTCGATCACCCGACCCGCAGGCAGCGGCAGCCTCACCGTGAACTCCTTGAAGATCGGGGCTCCCGGGAACGTCGGTTCGACGCCCGGGAGGGCGGTGAGGGCCTCGAAGGCGTAGGCGGCCTTCGCCGCGCACCGCTCCCCCAGGTCGCGCAGTCCCGAGGGCCCGAGCCACGCGAGGTGGATCGTTGCGGCGATCGCCATGAGGGTCTGGTTCGTGCAGATGTTCGACGTCGCCTTCTCGCGCCGGATGTGCTGCTCGCGCGCCTGCAACGTCAAGACGTACCCGGGCCGGCCGGCCGCGTCGACGGTCTCGCCGACGATCCGGCCGGGCATCCGGCGGACGTCGGCCATCCGCGCCGCGAGGATGCCGAGGTACGGACCGCCGAAGGACAAGTGGTTGCCGAGCGCCTGCCCCTCCGCGACCGCGATGTCCACGTCGAGTGCCCCCGGCGGGGCGAGGACACCGAGTGAGGTCGGGTCGAACACCTCGATGAGCCGGGCGCCTGAAGCGTGCGCGGCGCGGGCCCACGAGGCGACGTCTTCGAGCACGCCGTAGACGTTCGGATGCTGGACCACCACGGCGGCGACGTCCTCGTCGAAGGACGGCGGCGGTGCGCCGGCACCGTGTCGCTCGTCAAGCACCTCGACCGTCGTGGCGGGTCCAGCCCCGTAGGTGCGAACGGTGTCGACCAGCCGTGGATCGACGCCGCCGGCCAGCACCACGCGGCGCCGGTCGGGGCCGAGGCTCATCCGTACCGCCTCGACGAGCGCGGTCGCGCCGTCGTACAGCGAGGCGTTCGACACCTCCATCTCGGTCAGCGCGCAGATCATCGACTGGTACTCGAACAACGCCTGGAGGACACCCTGCGACAGCTCCGGTTGGTACGGCGTGTACGCGGTCGAGAACTCCGAGCGGCCCGCCAGCGCCCAGACCACCGACGGGATGTAGTGGTCGTATGCGCCGCGCCCTGCGAAGCACACCAGGTCTTCGACCGACCGGTTCCGCGCCGCGAGCCGCCCGAGCTCGTCCACGACCGCCTGTTCCGACATCCCGTCCGCCAGATCCAGCGGTTGGCCGAGCCGAAGATCCTCCGGGATCGCCTCGAACAGCTCGTCGATCGAACCGGCGCCGATCGTCGCAAGCATCTCGCCGATCTCGTCGTCGGTATGCGGCGTGAAGGTGGTCACGCGCCGAGTCTACGAACGGGCCTTGGGATCGGCGTGGTCAGCCCGACGCATCCTCGAGGCCGTACTTGGTCACCAAGGACAGATAGTCCCGTTGGTAGAAGACCTTGCACCGGATCTCCGGGTAGCGCTCTCGGAGCCGCCGCACCTTCCGATTCTTCTTAGTGACGAGTTTCTGGTTGAGCGTCGTGATCTCGATGTAGAGGTCGAACTCGGGAAGATAGAAGTCCGGTGTGAACCGCTGGACCGGCTCCCCCTCGCGGTCCCACGCGATCGGGAACGACGTCGGCTCGTACGCCCAGGCGATCTGATAGAAGTCCAACAGGCGAGCGAATTGCCGCTCGGAGGCGTGGGCGAACCGAACCTCGTCGCTCGGCAATGGATCCATCGCCGGTTGTGCGCTCATGCGCTCCCAGCAGCTCGGCGGCGCCCCGTGGACGGCTTCGCCGTCTTGGCGGCCTTCGGCTTCGGCACCGCCTTCTCGACGTCGCTCCACACCCGGTCGATCGCGATCGCGAACACGCCCTGGCCGCTCTGCAACAGGTCGACCACCGCCTCGGGCGAATGCGCCTCGTAGACGCCGGTGCCGTCTGACATCAGCGTCACGCCCGCGAGCGGCCGGTCCATGTCGCGGAGATGCTCGACGGCGTTGCGCACGCGCTGCAGCGAGACGCCGGTGTCCAGGAGGTTCTTGATCACTTTCAGGGTCACGAGGTCCTGGAACGAGTACAGCCGCTGGGTGCCGCTGCCCGACGCATCGCGGATCGACGGGGTCACCAGCTCGGTACGGGCCCAATAGTCCAACTGGCGGTAGGTGATCTGCACGATCTTGCAGACCTCAGGGGCGGCGAACCCTTGCTCGACCATCTCGGCACGCTCCGTTCGGGGAAGGGAATCACGACGATGTGATTCGGCAGCGTACGGGGGGCGCCGGTCCCCGTCAAGGCGCCGGCGCAGACGGTCGCCAGCGGCCCCACAACCTCCCCGTCGGCCCTCAAGGCTGCCCCCCGACCGGCCGATGCCTGCACTAGTTAGCCGGGGCTACAGCACCCGGCTCGCGGCACCGGAGGGTACGGGGCAGATGCGGACGTTGGGACGACTCATCGCGACCACCGCGGTCGCGATCGCATTGACGGCGGCCGTTTTCGGCGCGCCCGCGCTCGCGGGCGGCGGGCGCTGGGCCGACCGCCACGCGATGTACAAGGCCACCAACGTCAGCCGTGACACGTTCAAGCGCCTCGACGTGTCGATCGACCGGGCGATGTCGAAGGTCGCGCTCAAGCACTCGCGATGGATGGCGAGCAGCGGCAAACTGGAGCACACCGGCAACCCCGCGGCCGCCTACCTGAAGGGGAAGTCGTGGCACTGCTGGGGCGAGAACATCGCCGTCACCGGCGGGTCGATCGCCGATGTCGAGAAGGCGTTCATGCACAGCCCGGAGCACCGCGCGAACATCCTGAACAGCTGCTTCAAGCACGTTGCCATCGGGGCCACGCGGGTGGACGGGGCGCTGTGGGTCACCGTCTTCTTCTACGGGTGATCGCTGTCCGTCCGACTCGTGTCGCCGTCACGACGCGAAGTCGTCCGGGCTGATGTTGTCCAGGAACTCCCGGAACTTCTCGACCTCTTCGTCCTCTTCGCCGGGGATCAAGATCGCGGCTTCGTCGAGGACCTCCTCGGCCGCGTAGATCGGCACCGCCATCCGGACGGCCAAGGCCAGCGCGTCGGAGGGCCGCGCCGAGATCTCGAGCTGGTCCCCATCGCGCTCCATCGTGATCACGGCGTAGAACGTGCTCTCCCGGAGTTCGGTCACCACGATCTGGACGATCCGGACGGTCAGGTCCTCGAGCATCGTCTTGATCAGGTCATGGGTCATCGGGCGCGGCGTGGCGACGCCTTGGAGCGCCATCGCGATCGACGCCGCCTCGGCGGGACCGATCCAGATCGGGAGGTATCGCTCCCCCTCGCGTTCGCGAAGCAGCGCGATCGGTTGGTTCGTGGGCAGCTCCACCCGGACGCCGGTCAGCTCCATCTCGATCATCGCGCTGCAGGCCAGCGTAACCACGGCCCTGAGGTCGAGCAACCTCCGGTGGTGCGCGTCACGCGGCCGGTGGCGCGTACGAGGTCAGCGCGTCCGGATCGGCGCGGAGCGCGGCCAGGTCATCGACCTGCAGGATGTCCGGAAGGTTCCGATATCGCTCCCGGAAGTCGAGGCCGTACCCGACGACGAAGCTGTCGGGGCAGTCGAAGCCCGCGTATCGCGGGTGGATCGGCACGATGCGCCGGACGGTCTTGTCCAACAGGGTGCAGAGCTCGACGCTCGCGGCGCCGCGCGATCGAAGCACCGACAAGAGGTATCTCGAGGTGAGGCCCGTGTCGACGATGTCCTCGACGAGCAGGACGTCCCTTCCGGCGAGATCCAGCTCGACGTCGAGCAGGATCTGCACTCGCCCGAGCGACTCCTCGGCGTCGCCGTAGCGGCTGATCGCCATGAACGAAACCTCGACGGGAAGATCGACGGCGCGCATCAGGTCCGCGAGGAACACCGCGCCGCCCTTCAGCACCGTGACGAGCACGGGCTCCCGCCCCACATACTCCCCGGTGATCGTGCGGCCGAGCTCTGCCACCCGGCGGCGAACGTCCTCGCGCCCGTACAGGACGCGTCCGACCTCCGCCATCGGCAGGAGGCTACCAGGGGGCCCCGCCGCGACCGCTACGCGGCAACTGCCCGGACGGCGTCGCCGAACGCCCCTCCGACGGCGCCGGCCGTGCGCACCCACCACGGCCCTTCGGCCGTCGGTGGCGGCGGGACCGCCGGGACGATCAAGGGCACCTGTCCGAGGACGTCGGTCCCGGCGCGGAGCACGAGCGTGGCGACGCGCTCGTCGGTCGTCGGCGGGAACGCCGCGCGCGGGTCGACGACGACGTGCTGGGACCGATCGTCGTCGTGGACCGGGACGAGTGCGGTCAAGTCCGACCCGGCGACGACCGGGACGGTGCCACCGCGGATCCCGACCTCGCCGGCGGCATCCCCCGCTTGGACCAGCGTGTCGGCGCGCCAGCCGTCGAACCCGTAGTTC
>Ga0136846_1237830_pt1 | contig 17909 bp, 15 predicted proteins | sample HopSoiMetagenom2_FD_96841 | JGI IMG/M metagenome (GOLD analysis project Ga0136846, IMG submission 96841) | Grasslands soil microbial communities from Hopland, California, USA - 2 Assembly 2016 (version 4) | ecosystem: Environmental > Terrestrial > Soil > Grasslands | place: USA: Hopland...
CCTCCTCCATGTCCGACGAAAAAACCTCCACGGCACCCAAAAAAGAAACCTGGCTCAACTGGCTCGCGGTCACGACGATCTTGTTCTCGACCTGCGCCACGATCTCGACGTTTCGCGGCGGCGGGCATTCCTCCAAGGCGATGATGGCCCAGGTGGAGGCCAGCGACTTCTGGGCGCAGTATCAGTCGAAGAGCATCAAGCAGTACATCTACGGCACGCAGGCCGACTTGCTCGATTTGCGCGCGCAGGAGCTGCCGGCCGGAGCGATGGCCGACGCATACCGGGCGAAGGCGGAGCGCGACCGCAAGGACATGGCGCGTTACGAGACGGACAAAAAAGAAATCGCGGAGAAGGCGCACGCCATTGAGGCGCAGCGGAGCGAGAACCAGAGGCACGGCGGCCGCTTCGGCCTGGCGGTCGTATTTTTGCAGATGGCGATCATGTTGTCTGCTCTCGCCGCGATTCTTAAAAAGAAACCGCTCTGGCTCGCCGGCGTTCTTTCGGGACTGGTCGGCGTGATCTACTTTGCCGACGGTTTCTTCGTGCTTTTCTGACCGGGAAAATGAGACGGAATCCCGGGCGGACCAAAAAAAGCGGCGCCCGGGGTGAGGCGCCGCCCGTCCAGAACCAACCAGACGGAAATTAACCGGGGCTCAGGCGGGGAGAAGCTCGGCGACGAGCGCCTTTTCCTCCTTCAGCTCGTTCTCGGTGGCGACGATCTTGCCCTTGGAGAACTCGCTGAGCGAAAGGCCTTGCACGATCTTCCAGGACTTTCCGTCGCTGGTAATCGGATACGAATAGAGCAGGCCTTTTTCGATGCCGTAGGAGCCGTCGGAGACGACGGCGACGCTGAACCAGTCGCCAGCCTTGGTCGGCGTGGTGAGGTTGCGCACGGTGTCGACCACGGCGTTGGCTGCGGAGGCGGCGGAGCTGAGGCCGCGGGCCTTGATGATGGCCGCGCCGCGCTGCTGCACGGTGGGGATGAAGGTGTCCTTGAACCAGGCCTCGTCGCCGATGACGGAGGTGAGGGGCTTGCCGTCGATCTTCGCGTTGGCGTAGTCGGGGTACATCGTGGAGCTGTGGTTGCCCCAGATGGCCAGGTTCGAGAGGGAGGTGGTGTCGACGCCGGCCTTGAGCGCGAGCTGGGTGACGGCGCGGTTTTGGTCGAGCATGGTCATCGCGAACCAGCGATCGGCGGGCACGCCGGGGGCGTTGCGCTGGGCGATGAGGCAGTTGGTGTTGCAGGGATTGCCGACCACGAGGACGCGCACGTCGGCGGCGGCGTTGGCGGCGATGGCCTTGCCCTGGCCGGTGAAGATCTTGCCGTTGATGCCGAGGAGGTCCTTGCGCTCCATGCCGGCCTTGCGAGGAACGGAGCCGACGAGGAGGGCCCAGTTGACGCCCTTGAACCCTTCGTCGAGCGAGGCGGTGGCGACGATGCCCTTGAGGAGCGGGAAGGCGCAGTCCTGGAGTTCCATCACCACGCCGTTGAGGACGGGGAGGGCCGGTTCGATTTCGATGAGGTGCAGGATGACCGGCTGGTCGGGACCGAACATCGAGCCCGAGGCGATGCGGAAAAGAAGGGAATAGCCAATTTGGCCGGCGGCTCCGGTGACGGCGACACGGATGGGAGTTTTCATAGGGAGGCGGTGAGTGAAGCAGGTTTGGTCAACGGGGGACACGCACGAATTGCGATGATGTGCGCGGATTTAGGCGAACTGCGCGTGCGAATTAGCAAAACGCCTAGGTGAAGCGCGGGGCGAGGGCGGCGTAGGTGTCGCGAATGAGCTGCTCCGTGGTGGCCCAGTCGATGCAGCCGTCCGTGATGCTCACGCCATAGCGCAGGTTTTCCTTCGGCTGGGGGAAGGGCTGGCTGCCGGCGCCGAGGTTGCTCTCGACCATCGCGCCCATGATGGACGTGTTGCCGGCGGCGATCTGGGCGAGCAGGTCACGGATGACCTCGGGTTGAAACTCGGGCTTTTTCGAGGAGTTGTCGTGGGATGCGTCCACCAAGATGGACGCGGGCAGGCCGGCTTTGACGAGAAACTGCTCCGTCTGGGCGATGTGCTCGGCGGCGTAGTTGGGGCCCTTGGCGCCACCGCGAAGGACGATGTGGCAGTTGGGATTGCCTCGCGTGCGCACGGCGGAGGCCGAGCCGTCGAGATTGATGCCGAGGAACGTCTGCGGCTGGCCGGCGGCTTTGATGGCGTTGACGGCGGTCTGGAGATTGCCGTCGGTACCATTTTTAAAGCCGATGGGCATGGAAAGGCCGGAGGCCATCTGGCGATGTGTCTGAGACTCGGTGGTGCGGGCGCCGATGGCACCCCAGCAGACGAGATCGGCGACGTATTGCGGCGTGATCGGATCGAGGAACTCGGTGGAGGTGGGCAGGCCGAGGTCGAGCACGTCGCGCAGGAAGGAGCGGCCGAGGCGCAGGCCCGCGGCGATGTCATGCGAGCCGTCGAGGTGCGGATCCATGACCAATCCTTTCCAGCCGACGGTGGTGCGGGGCTTTTCAAAATACACGCGCATCACGATCATCACGCGATCGGCGACCTCGCGGGCCAGCTTGGCTAGGCGTTCGGCGTATTCGCGACCGGCGACGGTGTCATGGATGGAGCAGGGCCCGATGATGAGCAGGAAGCGCTTGTCATCGGTAAAAATCAGACGGTGGATATCCTCGCGGGCCCGGGTGATGAAATCGGCTTGGGCCTCGGTCTTCGGTAACTCGGCCAGCAACTGGGCGGGCGAGGGCAGGAGCTTGGTCTCAACGACATTGATGTCGGACGTCTTGTGCATGAGCCGACGACCTTGGCGCAACATCGCCACGAATCGCAAGCCTCGGCGCACGCCCACCAGCCCACCGCCGAACCTTGCCCCGCCCACGGCCTTTACGTACAGCGCCTTCGCAATCCCTCACGACCCATCAGTCAAGTATCAATTGACTACGGGTCGAGGGGGCTGAGAGAAGGAATGAGGGCGTAAAAAAGCCGCATCGGTTGTGGATGCGGTGCGGATTTCGGGGGCTTGCTCGGATTTTTAAAATAAGTTGGCCGGTCGCCTACCCCTAAGCGACCGGCCATTTGCTTTCTTAGTTACCCCAAAACTCCTGCTAGGCAGGAGAAGTGTGAAAATCTGATGGTGCAACAGATACTCCTGGCTCAACCTTCGTCAATACAAAGTTCGCCAAACCACCGGACGCATAGAACAAGCCTTTATCGTGCATTCAGATAAAAAAACAGAAATCCCCAACCTGCCCGCGCGCTGGGGTCATGACTTTTCTTTAACGGCTTGTCTGCTCGTCACCGGAGAAGATGCGTTAGCTTTTATTCAGGGGCAGTTTACCCAGGAATTACGTTCGCCGGTGCCTCATCTGGCTGCTTATGGCCTGTGGCTGAATCAAAAGGGGAAGGTCCTCGCCGACAGTTTTGTTCTGCGGGAGAATCCGCAGCGGTTGTGGGTGATGAGCTTCACGTCCCCCGCCGCGGTGATCCGGGAGCGGATGGAAGCCTATATCATCGCAGATGACGTGGTCATTGAAGATGTTACCATGGAATGGGGGGGACTCGCTTTTGGCGGGGCGGAGGCTCCGGTGTGGTTTGGGGAGCAGGCGGAGGGCTCGATTTTGCCGGGGCCGGGGGAGTTCGTGCGCCTAGGCGAAGGTTTTGTTTTTCGGGGGCGTCGCGGTACGGTCGAGAGTTGGGAATGGCTTCGACCGGCGGCCGCGGCGGCACCGACGGGACTGGCCGCTCTGCCGGCGGAGGCACTTGAGCGGATGCGCATCGCTGCGAGGATTCCTTCGATTCCGGCGGATATCGGGCCGGGCGATTTGCCCAACGAGGCCGGGCTGGAGAATGACGCGATCTCTTACACCAAGGGCTGTTATCTGGGACAGGAGGTCATGGCCCGGCTGAAAGCGATGGGCCAATTGCGCCGGCGGCTCGTGCGGGTGGCTGCGTCCGCCGGACCGGTGCCGGCGGTGCCTTGCGCCCTGTTGCAGGGCGAGACGCGCGTGGGCGAACTCCGTTCGGCGGTGGAGGATGGGACGGGCGGCTTCATCGGACTTGCGCTGGTGACCTTGCTCCGGCTCGATGCAGCCGCGCCGCTCGCACCCGAACCGGGAGGCGGGGCTTATATTCATCCCATCGATACGCCGTGAACGAACGCGACCAGCTCATCCAGCTCTGCAGCCGTCTTGGCGCTTCGCCGGCCGCGGCGGCCACCATGGCGGATCAATTGCTTAAGCGCTGTGACCAGCTGGCTGCTCAACGGGGAATTCCCCGCCCGGAGGCGATGGCCTATTTGCTGGAGCTCGTTACCAAAGGCAGCCAAGGAGAAGCTCCTCCGGGATTCGAGGGTGCGCCGTCCGCTCCGAAGAAAACCCATTGACGCCTCCGGCTCCGACGCGCCATTCCGACTTTCCTTTTCCATGAAGCAGAAAATTGCCGCTCTTTTTAACCAAGTCCATGGCCGCGCCCCGGCCGTCATCACCCGCGCTCCGGGCCGGATCGAATTCATCGGAAATCACACCGATTACAACGGCGGGACCGTCCTCGGGGCCGCCATCGACCGTGGCGTCTGGGTGGCGGTCGCGCCGCGCACTGATGGTCTGCGGGTTTTCTATAGCGACATGATGGGGGAAAAGGTGACGCTCGCGGCCAGCGTCACGGCGAAGCAGACCGGTGAAACAAGCTGGATCAACTATCCGCTTGGTGTGCTGGCGGCGTTGCCCGCCTTTCAGCTGAAGGCGCCGGAGGGTTTCGATTACGTGGCGATCTCCGATTTGCCGACCGGCGCGGGCCTGAGCAGCAGCGCGGCGATCGAGCTGGCCTCGGGTCTCGCGTTTCTCGCTCTCACTGGCCAGCAGCCCGACCGCGAGACACTGGTGAAAATCGGCAAGCATGCGGAGAATAATTTTGTGGGCGTGCCGTGCGGCATTCTCGACCAGGGTGTCTCCGGTTTTGGTCAGAAGGCCCATCTTGTGTTCATCGATTGCCGGGGCCCGCGTTTCGACACGGTGCCGTTACCGGAAAGCGCGAGCTTCTGGATTTTCAACACGCACACCAAGCATGCGCTCGTCGACGGGCTTTATGCGGCGCGCCATCGCGAGTGCATGGAAGCGGCCAAGGCTTTGGGCGTTTCGCTGCTCGTCGAGGCCACCCCGGAGCAGGTCGAAGCCGCGAAATCCCGGCTTTCCCCCGATGCCTTCAAACGCGCGAAGCACGTGGTGGACGAGATCGCGCGGGTGGCTCAGGCGGTCGCGGCCTTGGAAAAAGGCGATCTCGATGCGGTCGGTCATCTGCTCACCGCCTCGCATCGTAGCTCTCAGCATCTCTTTGAGAACAGCACGCCCGAGCTCGATTTCCTCGTGGACCAGCTTTCCGCCACGTTGAACGTCCATGGCGCGCGTCTGACCGGCGGCGGTTTCGGTGGCGCGGTCATGGCGCTTACGAGCCCAGCGTTTGGTGATGCGCAGGCGCAGGCGGTGGCGGATGCTTACGCGAAAAAATTCGGCGCGCGTCCCGACATCTTGCACATGCGCACGGGTGACGGCGCGGAACAGCTCTGATCGCAGGTTTCGCCGAGCTCAGAGCAATCCGCCGAGTTCGGCGAAATAGGCGGCGGTCCAAGTGTGGAACCAGAGGAAGTGCAGCAAGCCGCCGATGGCGAGCATGGGGCCGAAGGGAACCTGCACCCCGAGGCCCAGTTCCGCCGGCTGACCTTCAGGCGTTTCCGCCCGGGGGGCCACCTGCACGCCGGGGCCGAACAGTTTCTTCCCCAGCAGGGCCACGCCGATCCAGATCGTGCCGATCACCGCGCCGCCAAAAACGGCGAACACCGCGCCCTGCCAGCCGGTGAACGCGCCGATCGCGCCGACAAATTTAACATCGCCGAAGCCCATCGCCTCCTTTTTCAGCAGGGCTTCCGCGACCAGGGCGATCCATAGCACCAGACCGGAACCTATGAGCAGCCCCTGCATCGAAATCAGGCCGGCGCGCAGGGCGTTGACGAAAAAGACGTCCCCGGTCTGTCCATGCAGGGCGGGGACGAATACGGACAGAGTCACACCGACCACGCCCAACCCGATGGTGAACGTGTCGGGGATGATCATGTGATCGAGATCGATGAACGTTGCGCAGATGAGGGCGCTGATAAAAAGCAGTCCGCACAGGGCTTTGGCCGGAGGGAAGAGCAGCCAGCACGTCACGAAAAGCGCGGCAGTGAGCATTTCGACGAAGGCGTAGCGAAACGAATAGGGGCGTCCGCAGCAGCGGGCCTTTCCGCGCAGCAGGAACCAGCTCAGCACCGGAATGTTGTCGTGCCATTTGATCGGCGCGCCGCAGGCGCACTGCGAGCCGGGGGTGACGATGGATTTTTCCCGGGGCACCCGGGGGATGACCACCGTGAGAAAGCTGCCGACGATGGCCCCGAACAGACCGAGGCAGACCGGAAAGAACCAGGGGAAGGCGGCGTTGAATTCGGTGTAGTCAAAAGTCATGCGTGGGAATCGGCTTTGTAGTTACTAAAATGTGACATGTGAACTCACGCCGCGGGCAGCGCCGTTTTCAAGGCGGCGTGCATGGCTTCCACGGGGACGGCGGCCCCGCTCCAGATTTCCAGCGCGCGCGCACCCTGGTGCACGAGCATGGACAGGCCGTTGGCGGCGGGCAGGCCGAGGGCGCGGGCCTGGGCGAGGAGGCGGGTCTCGGGGGGATTATAGATCATGTCATAAACGCCCCGGGGGCGGGGCAGGGCGGCGAGATCGACGGGCAGCGGATCGTCAGGCTTGAGGCCGGCGCTGGTGGCGTTGATGACGAGGGCGCCGGAGGGCAGATCGGCGGGAGGAAGGGAAGGATCGAATCCGTGCAGGGGAATGGGTCCGGCCAGCGGGGCGAGTTGTGCGAGCAGAGTGTCGAGATTGGCGCGGGTGCGGTTGGCGATCCAGAGGCTGGCGCAGTCGCGTTGCAGGCATTCGACCGCGGCCCCGCGGGCGGCGCCGCCCGCGCCGAGTAGAACGATGGGCGAGCCGGCGAGGGGGATGTTGAGCGTTTCATGCGAGGCGGCGGCGAGTCCGAAGCCGTCGGTGTTGTACCCCTGCCAGCCGGCCGCGGTGTTCATTAGGGTGTTGACCGCGCCGATGGGACGGACGCGGGCGTCGATGCCGGCGATATGATCGCAGGCGATGACCTTGTGGGGAACGGTGAGATTGAGACCCTTGAAGCCGTGTTCGTGAAATTTCTTCAGCGCGGCGGGCAGATCTTCGGGGGCGATGTCGAAACGGAAGTAGCGCCAGTTCTTAAAACGCGGATCGCGTTCCGCCATGCGCGCGAGGGCGGCGTTGTGCATTGGCGGGCTGATGGAGTGTTTGATCGGATGACCGATCACGGCGAGGGCGGTGCCGGGGAAGGTCCATGTGTCCAGGTCGGCGAGCGTATGGATGGGGTCGGCGGACGTCATCGTTTCCCGAAGAGAGAACGAGAACGCGGGCGAGAACGAGAACGATTATGGGCGTTCTACGGCTGCGCGTGGCGTTCGTGGGTGTTTTCGAATTCCTCCACGAAGCTGGCGAAGAGCCGGGAGTGTCCGGGGTCGCCGGAGACGCTGTAGTGATGCGCGAGATTGCGGCAGGTGCGGCAGAGCACTTCGCGCACGGGCGTGGGGGCGAGATCGGTAATCTTGGGGGAGACTTGATTGGCCTTCAAAAACGCGAAGACCTCCTCGGGCGAGCGAAAGGCGCCTTGTTCAAACGGATCGATGAAGAGCGGCGCATCTTCCTGATAGCAGCCGATCATAAAATGGCCGGGCAGACCGACGGGCTCGAGTTCCATGCCAAGGCGCTGGGCCACGAGCAGATAAACAATGCTGAGCGACAGAGGCGTGCCCTTGCGGCGCGCGAGCACCTGGTCGAGGAAGCTGTTGAGGGGATCGGTGTAGTGTTCGATGTTTCCCCGGAATCCGTTTTCGTGAAACAGGACGCGGTTGATGACGCGGCATTTTTCGCGGATGGAGAGCGGTTCCGCGAAGAGCTCGCGGCAACGGGCGGCGAGGGCGTCGAGCTGTTCGCAGCAGAGGCCGGCGTTGAGGTTGGGAAACACGGTTCGGCTGAGCAGGAGCGCGCCGGTTTCGAGCTCGTAGTTGAGCGAGCGGATGAATCCGCGGAATTCCGCGACCGGATCGGTGAACTTCAGCTCCTCCAGGTAGCCGCGGGCATGCACCGAGAGGAGACGGTTGCCGCTGGCGGCGAGGTCTTCGAGGAAGATCCGCGCGGAGGCTCCTTGGGCGGTGAAATGGGCCAGCAGAACCTTGCGCACCGCCGGGCTCGGGTCGTCGAGCAACCCCAGCAGCGCTTCGCGGGATTCGAGGCTGGCGTGATCGTGGTCCACGCCGGCAATCGAAAACGCTTTTGCGGACGAGGCAAACGGGAAAGTCGCGTCACCGCAGAGCCCGCGAGGCTAGACGTTCGCCGGCGGCGGTTCGCGTGTTCCGAAAAGCGCCGTGCCCACGCGCACTTGGGTGCTGCCGGCGAGGATCGCGGTTTCGAGATCGCCGCTCATGCCCATCGAAAGTTCGCGCAGGGGCGTACCAAATTCTGGAGCGAGGCGGTCACGGAGGGCGCGAAGATTGTCAAAAGTCCGCACGGCCACGGCGGGATCGCTGGAGAGCGGCGCGATCGTCATGAGGCCGTCGACGCGGAGATGCGGGCAGGCGAGCGCGGTCTCCAGCAGACGCGGGGCGTCCTCCGGTTCGGCACCGAATTTGGCGGGATCGTGGCCGGCGTTGATCTGGAGCAGGACGCCAAGGGTTTTGCCGAGTTCGCCGGCGGCGCGGTCCAGCAGGGCGGCCAGCTTGGCGCTGTCGACGCTCTGCACGCGGTCAAAGTGGGCGGCGGCGAGCCGCGCCTTGTTGGATTGAAGGTGGCCGATCAGCTCCCACTGGATTTTTTCCGCGCAGAGCGGTTGTTTGGCAATCGCTTCCTGGACCCGGTTTTCCCCCACGGCGCGCAGTCCGTAGCGGGCGGCGTAATCGGCGGCGGCGGCGGGGTGGGTTTTGGTCACGGCGAGCAGTTCGACCGTGGCGGGATCGCGTCTCGCTTTCTGGCAGGCGGTGGCGATGTGGGCCCGGACCGCATCGGCCCGGGCCTTGAATTCTTCATAGGGAAACATGGAAGCCGGGGTTTATGGTTTGCCGGAAGATAAGCTTTCTTTATACTGCGCTTGAATTGGCCGCTGCCTATGCAAATCGAAAATTTTAAAATCTTCGCCGACCTGGTCGAAACGAAGAGTTTCTCAAAGTCCGCAAAAATCAACGCTATCACCCAATCGGCCGTGAGCCAGCAGGCTCGGGCGATGGAGCGCCATTTCAAGGCCTTGTTGATCGACCGGAGCCAAAAGCAGTTTCAGCTGACGCGGGAGGGACAGCGGGTTTACGAGGCTTCGAAGGAGCTTTTGCACAGCTACGACAAGCTGGCGAGCGAGCTGCAGGAGATGAAAAAGGTCATCAGCGGCACCATTCGCATCTCGACGATTTACTCGATCGGGCTGCATGAGCTGCCGCCCTACATCAAACGTTTCCTCGTGGATTTTCCGTCGGTCAACGTGCGGGTGGAGTACCGCCGCTCGAATCTCGTTTACGAGGACATCCTGCATAACTCGGTGGATTTCGGTCTCGTGGCGTTCCCGGTGAAAACACGGCAGATCGAGCAGATCCCGTTTCGCAACGACCGCCTCGTGCTGATTGCGCATCCGAATCACGCGCTGACCAAAAGCGGACCGGCCGGGGTGGACTTGAAGGATCTGGCCGGCCAGCGGTTCATCGGCTTCGATCCGGACATTCCCACGCGCAAGGCGGTGGACCAGATTTTCCGGGACAACAAGCTGGAGATCGAGCCGGTGATGGAATTCGACAACATCGAGACGGTGAAGCGTGCGGTCGAAATCGACCACGGCATCGCCATCGTCCCGCAGGCGACCGTGTTGCAGGAGCAAAAACAGGGCACGCTGGCGGTGCTGTCATTCAAGAACCGGGAATTTACCCGGCCGCTCGCCATCCTGCATCGGAAAGGTCGCGTGCTGACACCGGCGATGAAGAAATTCATCGAAACCCTCGGCATGGATCTGCCCGGAGTGGGTGCCTGAACGATTGCTCTGGCTGGGACGGCCGCTGAAAAGCGGCCTTCCTTGGGGCTGGAACAAACTTCGCTTTTCCCCCACTAGCTACACGACGTATGTCTTCTGTTTTACCCGAAGTTCTTCTTTGGCTTTATATTTCCACCCTTTCCGGGATGTGCCTTTTCGGGCTGCACAAAGTCAAAATCCTTTGGCTTTACTTGCGCGCCACGCGCCGCGGTTCGCCGCCGCCGCCTGTCTGGACCGGCCCGTTGCCCAAAGTCTGCGTGCAGTGCCCCCTCTTCAACGAGCCGCTGGTGGTTGAAGCGCTTTTGGAACGGGTGACGGCCTTGCGCTGGCCGGCCGGGCTGCTGGAAATCCAAATTCTCGACGACTCCACCGACGAGACGCCGGCGATCATCGAACGTTGGCTGCAGGCGCATCCGGATCAGGCTCTCAATGTGCGGCATATCCGCCGGCCCAATCGCGGAGGTTACAAGGCGGGGGCTCTGGCCTACGCCATGACGCGCACGGAGGCGGAGTTCTTTGCGATTTTCGATGCCGATTTCCGCCCGGAGCCGGATTTTCTGGAAGTCCTTATGCCTCACTTCGCCGATGCGAAAGTGGGCGTGGTGCAGGCGCGTTGGGAGTTCAACAACCGCCGGGCCAGTCTGCTCACGCGCTTCCAGGCGATTTTCCTCGATGCGCATTTCGTGGTGGAGCAATCGGCGCGGTCCTCGGCCGGATTGTTTTTCAATTTCAACGGCACCGCCGGCATCTGGCGCCGGGCCGCGCTCGATGGGGCGGGCGGATGGACGCCCGACACCGTCACGGAAGATCTGGATGCGAGCTATCGCGCGCAATTGCGCGGCTGGCGTTTTGTCTATCTGCCGGATTACGCCGTGGCTTCGGAGCTTCCCGAAAATCTGACGGCGTTCAAATCCCAGCAACGCCGCTGGACGAAGGGCGGCATCCAAGTGATGCGCAAGCAGCTCGGCACGATCTTGGCCAGCCAGGTGCCGGGCCGTCTCAAGCGGGAGGCGGCGTGTCATCTGATGGTGGGGTTCATTCACCCGCTGCTGGTGATGTTTTCCCTGATCTTCGTGCCCTACTTACTGATCGGCGCGCGCTTGCCGGGCGGGTGGCTGATTTTCAATCCCGTGGTGGTCGTGTTGACGAGCGGTGCGACGGTCGCGCTTTACATTTCAGGACAGTATTTTCGTCAACGGCAGTGGCGCGAAGGGTTGCTGCTGCTGGTTGCCGCCCCGCTCATGCTGGCCTTCGGTCTCGCGATGAGCGTGACCTGCTGCGTGGCCGTGGTGGAAGGGCTTTTCCAGCGCGGCGGCGAGTTCGTGCGCACACCGAAGGGCGGCCGTGACATCACGGTAGGCGGCGTGCTTTCACGCATACGCAGCCGCACGCTGTTCGCCACGATCACTTTGATCGAGCTGGCGGTCGGCGTCATGATGCTGGGCGGCGCGATTTATTTCGGCCATCGCGACATGGAGGCGATCGCGCTGGTGCTGTTGCTCAAGGCCACGGGGTTTCTGGGGATCGCGTGCATTTCCACGGTGGATCTCCTGCCGCGCACGGGCGAGGCGGGCGCTTGACGGCGAAGACGGGCTGCGTCCGTTGATGGGCTGAAGATGAAGCGACGCCGTTTGATCCTTTCCGTTCTGCTCGCCGGCCTTATGGCTGCGCCGGCGTGCCGGCGCCCGGCCGGGCCGGAGGGGGCGGCGGCGGATGCGCCGGCTCTGCCGGTCATCGCCAAGGCGCCGCTCTGGCGGCTCAAGGACATCGACGGTCGCGAGGTGAGCTCCACCGATTTCAAGGGCAAGGTCGTGGTGGTCGATTTTTGGGCGACGTGGTGCCCGCCTTGCCGCGAGGAAATCCCGGGGTATGTCGCGCTGCAGAAAAAATATGCGGATCAGGGGCTGGTGGTGATCGGCATTGCCATGGACGAAGGCGGGGCGGCGGCGGTGAAGCCCTTTGCCGCGTCACGAGAAATCAATTACCCGATGCTGTTGGCCGACGATCCCGTGGTGGCGGCATTCGGAGGCATCGAGGTGTTGCCCACGACGTTTCTGATCGATCGCGACGGCAACATCCGCGACAGAAAAGTGGGGGCGGTGCCGGCCGCCGAGTACGAAAAGCTTGTGGTCGGACTTCTTCACTAGGCCGGCGGCATGGCAATTTTCGTTTCGCGAAGCCTCGGGCCGGCGGACGGTGGAGGCCAGGCGACCTTTCGTTGTTTTTATTGATGCATTTCCCTGCTCATCTTTTTCTGCCGCTGGCCAGCAGCCTCGTTTATGTGGCAGCGGTGTTGCTGGTTAAACGTTCGGCGGCCTACGGGGTGGGGCTGTGGCGCACGACGTTTGTCTCCAATGTGACCATGGGCGTGTGTTTTGCCCCGCTGTGGTTGCTCGGGGGGCCGGGTCAGCCGGTCGGTGCATACTGGCAGCCGGTGTTGAGCGGAGCCCTGTTTTTTCTTGGGCAGATCTTCACGTTCATGGCGTTGCAAAGGGGCGATGTCTCGGTGGCGACGCCGGTGCTCGGGCTGAAGGTTGTGTTGGTGGTGTTCTTCAGCGTCTCGCTGCTGGCGGGCACGGTTTCGCTCCATGTCTGGCTGGCGGCCGGTTTGAGCACGTTGGGCATCGCGTTGCTCAGCCGTGGCGGCCGCCCTGCGCATCACGCGGCTGGCCGCACGATTTTTCAGGCGGCGGTGGCGGCGGCGAGTTTCGCCGCTTCGGATGTGCTGGTGCAGAAATGGACGCCGGCCTGGGGGGTGGGCCGGTTTCTGCCGCTGATGTTCGGGGTGGTGATGGTGCTGTCGGCGGGTTTTGTGCCTTTTTTCAGCGCGCCTTTGCGCCTGGTGCCGCGCGCGGCGTGGCCGTGGCTGCTGGGCGGAGCCGTGGCGCTGGCGGTTCAGGCGGCGAACATGGCCGTCACGCTCGGGGTGTTTGGCGACGCCACCACGGTGAACATCGTCTATGCCTCGCGAGGGCTTTGGAGCGTGCTGGCGGTGTGGCTGGTCGGCCACTGGTTTCGCAACGAAGAGGGCGGCCTCGATGCGGCGATCCTGCGCAGCCGTTTGATGGGCGCGGGATTGATGCTGGCAGCGATCGCTCTCGCGGTGACGTAGGCGCCGGCCGGCCGGCGGATTGCGAAAACGAAAAGGGCCCGCCGAAACCCCTTACGGCGGGCCCACTATTTTCTTTGTCGGACCTTGCGAGCCCGACATCCATGTTACCCAAGATCCTGCCGAGGCAGGGATCATATCGGGATGAGATTGAGCATCGCCCATGCCAACCGCCCTGAAAGCTTTCGAGTGGTCAAAAAACTACAGGATGTCGGGCGAATGGGCGCTTTCAGCGGAGAAGCGGGTGATCAGCGCGAGCTCATCGGCGATTTCCCGATCGCTGCGACAGCGCGGCATCTTGTTTTGCCCGCCCCATTTTCCCTTATCGCGCATCCAGTGTTCGAAGACGCCGGGCATGACGAGGCGCACCAGCGGGGCTTCGAGGCCGCCGCCCTTGCGCTTGGCTTCGTAATCGTCGTTGAGGCGCTGCAGTTCGGAATCGAGTTCGATGGCGAGCGCCGGTCCCGTCGGATTTTCGTACGACAGCGGCTTGAGTTCGATCCACCACTCGTGCCGGCCGCGTTTCTGGCCGGCGGTGGCGTTGATGAACAGCGGGGCGACGTGGAAATTGACGATGTTCCAGTTATGGCGCTGACAAACGACCAGCAAGGCGTCGGTCACTTCCTTTTCGATCACATGTTCACCGAAGGCGCTGAGCTGGAGCGTTGTCCGGCCGACATAGACCAGGCGGGGCACGTCGGTCGAGATGAAGCGCACGATGTCGCCGATGACGTAACGTGTCAGTCCGGCGGGGGTCGTCAGCACGAGCGCATAATCGACGCCGGCGCGCACCTGTTCCAGGGGAACGGCTTTTCCGCCCAGCTTGGCGAGGTCGGCACCGTTGTAGTCCTCCATCGGGAGGAATTCGAAGAACAGGCCGACGTCGGTCATGAGCCGCAGGCCGAGGGACGACTCGGCGTCCTGCGCGGCGATGAAACCTTCCGAGGCGGGGTAAACCTCGTGAAAATTGATTTTCGTGCCGATGCGGGTGCGGAGTTCGTCGACAAACGGACCGATGGGCACGCCGCCATGCACCAGGCATTCGAGGTTGGGCCAGACTTCCTGGAGGGTGGCCGGGCGGCGTGCACCCTGGCTGGCGCGGGTGGTCACGGCCTCGGCTAGGACCAGCAGCCAGCTGGGAATGCCCGCGAGCATGGTGATGTCGCGATCCCAGGTGCGATCGGCGATGGCCTTGATCTTGGCCGGCCAGTCGGCGAGTTGCGCGATCTCCTGACCGGGTTCGTAGAGATGTTTTTCCACCCAGCCGGGCAGGTTGAGGGCGGTGATGCCGCTGAGATCGCCGGCGTAGGCGGGGTGATTTTTGGCCTCGTCGAGGCGGCTGAGTGTGGTGGAGCCGCCGAGGAAGAGATGTTTGCCGCGAAACACGCCGGTATGGCCGATGCGGGCGGTGTAATAGAGAAGCGAGTCGAGGCCGGCCTTGCGAAAGTGGGCGATCATCGCCTCCGTGACGGGAAGGAACTTGGTGCGGCCCGCCGTCGTGCCGGAAGAGACCGCGTAAAAGCTGCAGCGTCCCGGCCAGAGCACGTTCTCCTCCCCCTGTTTCATGCGCTCGATATAGGGAGCGAAATCCTCGTAGGTGCGCAGCGGCACGCGCTTGCTGAACTGCTCGTAGGAGGTCGCGGACGTCAGGCCCAGCTCTCGCCCGTAGGCGGTGAGGGCCAGTTGCGATCGCAGGCGGGCGAACGTCTTCTTTTGGGCGGGCACCGCGCCGCGTCCGTTGCGAAGTTTAAGGCTGGCCCGGGCGGTGAGAAAACTCGTGCCGAGGTTCAGCAGGCTTTTGGGAAGGGCCAGCATACGAGGAAGCGCCCTTTCAGGACGCTCGGCCGGGGGCGGAGCCGCAAGCGAATTCACGCGGCGCGCAGAAGCTTACCCGTTTTTAACTCCCGATAGAAGCGGGAGATCGGTATAAGAAAATTAAAGCAGTGAAAGATCAGCGAAGCGTGTTGCACCGGGCTGCCGCGGTGGTTGAAGACGGTCTTGCACAGGCTGTTCGGGAAATAGGCGCGATGGGCCGCTTCCATGGCGAAGCGGGTGGGGGCGTGGGCGGCGAGCACGGCGCCCTCGTTTTCTGCGAAAAGGATGAGCGCGGGCGCCGAGGTCAGGGGCAGCAGGGCCTGCGAAAAATAAGACGAGGGCGGCTGGAATTGCCGCAGCGCCGCCATGCGTTCGCACGCGCCCCGGGCGTCGACGCCGGCGATCGTTTCCATGACGGACTTGTGCAGGTGCCGCAGCTCGTCGGGGCTCATGAGCGTGGCGAGCGCCGCCTTGTTCTGCGCGCCGGCTTCGAACATCCGCGCGAAAATAGTGCGCGATTTTTCAATCTGCCGCGCGTCCGGCGGCGTGCCCTCGAGGTAGGGTTTCACCGCGCGGCCGAGCAGGGTGGAGGGCTTGGCCTCTCCGGGGGCGAGCAGATCTTCGATGCAGGAGATCGGGCTGACGAGCACCACGCCGCGAAGTTCCAGGTGCCGTCCGGCGTGGCGGACGCGCCGGAGCCATTCGAGCAAGAGGCCTCCGCCAAAGCTCACGGCAAAAATCACCGGCGGCGTGCCGTGGCGCCGGGCGAGTTCCTCGACGAGATCGTCGAGCTGCGCGAACAGCAGTTCGGCGGAAAATCCCTGCCGAGGATAGTTGAGATAATAGACACTGCCTTTTTTAAGCAGAAAACCGCGCAGCAAAAAAACCTGCTCGGTCGCGTCGGGCACGAAGCCGCCGAGCACGATGGTGGGCGTCGGGCCTTTGCGCTGTTCGCAGAGGAGCGTCGCCATCTGGTGCGGGCCGGCGCGGCCGGCGCCGAGCACGGCTTCCTGCGCCGTGCGCACCCGCGGCGAATGCGCCACGGGTTTCGGCGGACGCAGCTTGTAGCCGGTGGTCCGGATAAACGTGCGCAGCGGCTGCGTGGGAGACACGCGGCCGAAGGCGGCAAGGAGGGAGAAGGCAGGGGTTAAGCTGAGCACGGCCATGGTGATACTTCCTGCTCATGCGAAGCGTTCCACGGCTCCGCAAAGTCAAAGCGGGGGAGTCACTCAAAGTTCACTTCGCTGGCACGCGGCTGTTACATTCAGCCTTATTTGCCAGGAAAACCGGGATCGCGAGTCGGGGTGGTCAAGACTCCGCCAGCCAAAGATCCTAATCGCAGGCTGTAACAATTCCCCCGAGTCGGGTATGTAACCGTTTCGAATGCCCCCCGCCCCGTCCGCCGGCCGAAGTCCGCGTTTTGCCACCACCCAATGGTCCATGATCGTTGCTGCCCGCTGCGGCCCTGCCTCGGAGGCCGACGCCGCCTTGGAGTCGTTCTGCCGCGCTTACTGGTATCCTCTCTACGCCTATGTTCGTCGCTCCGGCCATGCCCAGGCCGACGCGCAAGATCTGACGCAGGCTTTTTTCGCCCGCCTGCTGGAAAAGGACTGGCTGAGCGAAGCCCTGCCCGAGCGCGGCCGGTTTCGCAGTTTCCTGCTCATGGCGCTCAAGCGTTTCCTCGCCAAGGAATGGCGCCGTGGGGCCGCCCGAAAACGCGGCGGCGGCGCGAATTTCGTGCCGCTCGACGCCGCGGACGCCGAGGCCCGGTACGCCGTGGAGCCTTCGCTGGGCCCCGATGCTATTTTCGAGCGTCGCTGGGCCATGACGATTCTCGATCGTGCGCTTGGCCGTCTTGCCGACGAATACGCGGCCGCCGATCGCACCGTTGAATTCGAACTCCTCAAGCCCCACCTCACCGCCGCGCGCGGCGAAATCCCCTATGAGGAAACCGGCGCTGCGCTCGGTCTCAATCCCGGCGCCGCCCGCGTCGCGGTCCACCGTCTTCGCAAACGTTTTCGCGAAACGCTGCGGCAGGAGATCGCCGAGACGGTCGCCGACGCCGCCGATCTCGAGGACGAACTTCGCCATCTGGTGCAAATTCTCGGGCAACGTGCGTAACAATCCGCCGCCGATCGGTAATTACTCTTCATGACCCCGTCCGCCTCCCGTTGTCCCCGTTGCCACGCCGTGCTGCCGGCCGACGCCCCGTCCGGCCTGTGTCCAACCTGTCTCGTGTCCGTGCATTTCGGCACCGAGGCCGATCTCACCGACCCCGCCGTCAAAGGCGCGCCGCCGCCCGCCATCGAGGAGATCGCGCTTCATTTTCCCCAGTTGGAAATTCTCGCCTGCCTCGGCCGCGGCGGCATGGGGGTGGTTTACAAGGCACGTCAGAAATCCCTCGACCGCGTGGTCGCGCTCAAACTCCTCGCCCCCGAACGCGGCTCCGATCCCGCCTTCGCCGAACGTTTCGCCCGCGAGGCCCAGGCTCTCGCCCGCCTCGACCATCCCCACATCGTCACCATCTACGATTTCGGGCAGGCCGGCGGCTTTTTCTACCTCCTCATGGAATACGTGGACGGGGTCACCCTCCGCCACCTTCTGCACGGCGGCCGCATCGCCCCCCGTGAGGCTCTCGCCATCGTTCCGCAGATTTGCGACGCCCTCCAATTTGCCCACGACCACGGCATCGTCCACCGGGATATCAAACCCGAGAACATTCTCCTCGACCGTCGCGGCCAGGCCAAGGTCGCCGATTTCGGCCTCGCCAAGCTGGTGGGACCTGGCGGAGAGCCCGCGACCGCCGCGGGCGATGTGCCCGCCGGTTCCTCCTCCGAAATGACCGAGGC
>Ga0136846_1228190_pt1 | contig 17908 bp, 11 predicted proteins | sample HopSoiMetagenom2_FD_96841 | JGI IMG/M metagenome (GOLD analysis project Ga0136846, IMG submission 96841) | Grasslands soil microbial communities from Hopland, California, USA - 2 Assembly 2016 (version 4) | ecosystem: Environmental > Terrestrial > Soil > Grasslands | place: USA: Hopland...
CGCACGCGGGCGGCCGGTGCGAGGTACAGCCGCTGGCCGGGTCGCACGTCGAAGGCGTCGTACCAGGCGCCGAGGCTGCGCACGGTGGCGGTGCGGTAGCGCTCCGGCGCGTGGTCGCTGGCGAGCTGCGCGCGCAGCGCCGCGTCGGTCGTCTTCATGCGCCAGCTCTGGGCGAAGGCGATGAAGAACTCGCGGTCGTGGCGCCGCACGTAGCGCCGATCCTTCGCGCGGGCGCCGAGCGTGGCGCGATACGCGTCGAACGCCGCGGTTAGGCCGGCGAGATCGGCGACGTTCTCCGTGCGGGTCAGCGCGCCGTCGACCGCGGTGTCAGGGAAGGGGCGGTAGCTCGAGAACTGGCTCGCGAGCGGCTCCGTGAGCGACTTGAAGCACGATGCATCGTCCGCGGTCCACCAGTGGCGCAGCGCCCCATCGACGTCGTACTCGGCGCCGAGCACGTCGACGAAGTGACTGACGTCGTGGCCAATGATGGCGCCGATCGCCCCGTAGCTCGCCGCGTCCGACGCGGCCGGATCGAACTTGGGCGCTTGCAGCAGGGCGGCGGCGAAGTCGTATGCGTTCTGCTGGAAGACGAGCACCGCGCCCGCCGTGTGCGGCTCGATCAGCCAGCCCTTCATGTCCACGGGCTGCCCGAGGCGCGCAAGGGCACGGCGGCGCTCGCGGTCGGCGACGTGCTGGAGGTTGCCCACGGCGGCCGCGGGATCGACCACGAGATCATTGTCGGGCGGCCATTGCTCCGGATAGCCGACGCCGACGTACAGCGATTTCAGCTTGGCGAGCGCCCGAGTCTTCGTCGCCGGCTTCATCCAGGTGGCGCGCTCGACGCGCGCGATGAACGCGGCGGTGACGTCGTCGACGATGCGGCGCACGCGCGCCTTCTGCTCGGCGGGGAAGTAGCGCTCGGCGTACATCCGCCCGATCTCGTCGCCGAGCGCCGTCTGGGTGGCGTCCAACGCGCGCTGCGCTCGCTCCGTGTGCGACGGGCGCCCCGCCGCCGCGTCATGAAGCTCGGCGGCGCGCTGGGCGACTTCGCGCGGCAGCACCTCCGCGTAGTCGTCGACGAGGCGGACGCGCAGGTAATCCTTCCAGACATCGAGCGGTTGCGACGCGATCAGCGCAGCCACGCCAATGATCGCCGACGGCTGCCACGCGACGATGGACTCTTCCTTCGCCAGGCCGGCCGCATCGAAGTACGTCGGCCAATCCATGCCCGGCGCACGACGCACGAAGTCGGCGCGAGTCCACAGACTGTCGGCGTTGTGATCGTTCGCCGACTGCGCGCGCGTGGCGTGGGCGCGCGCGATCGCCGTCTCGAGCGCGAGCACCGCTTCGGCGCGACGGCTGGGCTCTGCGACGGCGGCGAAGGACAGCACGCGGGCGAGATACGCCGAGTACTGCGCGCGGAGCTCGGCGAGCCGCGGCTCGGTGCCGAGATACTGCTCGCGATCGGGGAGCCCGAGCCCGCCCTGCAGCAGGAAGGCGACGTACGTCTTCTCGCCGTGGATGCTCGGCTCGACGGAGAGGCCGAAGAGGCTCGCGGACTGAAAGATGCCCCAGTTGAGCGGATCGACGTCGGCGCGCGTCCAGCGTCCCAGCAGACGCGTGAGACCTTCCTTGTCGGTCACGGCGTCGATGCTGTCGAGCTGGGGCTGGATCGGTGCACGACCGCGCGCCTCGATCGCTGCCTCGTTGAGCCACGCGGCGCGGAAATCGGGGACCTTGCGCGCCGACGACCCGGGCGGCGCGGTGCGCGCTTGCTCGAGCAGGCGCGCGACGCGCTGGCTCGTCAGCGCACTGATCTCGTCACGCGCGCCCCAGCGCTGCTTTCCTGACGGTATCGTGGTCGTGGCGAGCCAGGCGCCGTTCGCATAGGCGAAGAAGTCGTCGCCGGGGCTGACGTGCGCGTCCACGGTTCGCTCGAGCGGCGAGACGCCTCGCTCGACGACGGTCTGCGCGCCAAGCGTGAGCGCCGCGCACGACGAGAGGAGCGAGATGGCCGTCGCGACCCGACATGGAAGGCTGCGCAAATGGGTATTCATCGTGTGACACCGCGTCGCTGGCGCGCCGCCCAGAGATGCATCGCCGCGTAGGCGCTCCAGGGGCGCCATCGCTCGGAATTGGTCGCTAGGTCGCTCCCGCGCGCCGGTGCACGCAGCGGACGCAACGCACCCGCGGTGGCGGAGAGTGCATCGGGCCAGGAGATGGCGCGCATGACGATCGTGGTGGCGAGCCGCTCGTCGACGCCGTCGATCGAGAGGAGGGCGCGCACGAGGCTCATCGGATCTTCCCCCCACTCGAGACGAAGCGCGCCGCTGCGCATCCGCTCCGCGATGGCAACGAGTGGTGCGGCGCGCTCTGGTGGAACGCCGAGCGCCGTGAGCCGCTGTGTACCGGCGAGCGCGATGTCCATGGCGGTCGGTACGAGCCGGTCGAGCCCTGGCAGCGCGCCCGTGAGCGGCGCGCCGAGGCTCGTCATCACGCGTTGCGCGACGGCGGCGTCGTGCGACAGGTCGGCCGGCCAGCCGCCGAGCATCGTGCGCAGTGCAGCCTCGAAGCCGTCGAGCGCGCCGGGAATGCGAATGCCTGGGCGGCGCGTGACGAGTGGGCCGAGTCCCTCGCGCGCGAGATGCGCGTCGACGGTGGAGGGCTCGGCGTCGAGGTCGAAGAGGTGGCGCAGCCGCGCGAGCAATGGCATGAGCACGGGCACGAGCGACAGCGAGACCTCGATGTCGAGGTGCGCGTTGCCGAGCGACGACTCGTGGCTCGTCGCGGCGGCGCGTGACGTGGGGTCCTGCGCGAAGACGACGCCGCTGCGTCCATCGATGCTGACCGTGCGCGCGTACCGCCGGCCGTCGACGAGATCCACGCCGGCGATTGCGTCGCGCGCGAGACAGGCGAGCAGTGTCTGCCAGGCGAGCGGCGCGCGATAGCCGAGCGTGAGGTGCAGCGTCTCATCAGGACCACCGCGCTCCCCGCGCGGTGGCCGGCGCTCCGGACGGCGGAGTGCCGTCGGCGACATGCGGTAGCGCTCGAGGAAGAGCGCGTTGAATCGCCGCAGGCTCTGGAAGCCGCTCGCGTAGGCGACCTGCGTGATGGGAAGCTGGGTGTCGGAGAGCAGACGCTTGGCCAGCAGCAGGCGGTGCGTGAGCGCGAGCTGGACGGGGGAGATGCCCAGCTCCTGCGCGAAGGCGCGACGCAGGTGGCGTTCGCCCACGCCGAGCTCCCGCGCGAGATCCGCCACGGTGCCACCGTTCATCGCGCCCTCAGCTACGCGTCGCGCAGCGGTGGCGGCCAATCGCGGCAATGCATCCACCGCGGCGCGACCGGGGGCCAGCTCCGGGCGGCAGCGCAGGCAGGGACGGAAGCCCGCTGCCTCAGCGGCAGCGGCGGAGGGATAGAACCGCCGCCGGGTGGGATGCGACACGCGCGCCGGACAGACCGGGCGACAATAGATGCGCGTCGTCGTGATCGCGACGAAGAAGACGCCGTCGAACCGCGCATCTCGTGCGTCGCACGCCCGCGAGCAGAGCTCGTGGTCGAGCGCGACGGCTGCCGAGGTGCCCGCGTGGATGGATCGCATGGGCGGAGTCTACGTCATGGCGAAACGACAAGCTCGCCGAATCCGGACGTCGAACGGTGCGCGCATCAACATACGCGCGGAGCAGCGGTCTGCTGGTGAAGGAGAGGCGATTAGAGGTCCGGAGTTGGCGAGCGGAGGACGCACGACGGCTTAACCTGACTTACAAAGCCGTCGGGCCCCTACCGCCAAGGGGTCAGACACCTTCGGTATCTGACCCCAGGATCCGACCCCAGGATCCGACCCCAGGATCCGAAACCAGGATCTGACCCAGCATCGAGATGAGTAACGCTGCTACGCTCGTTCGGGACGATAGAAGAAGTGGCACCTTTCCACTCGCCGTGGTGGGGGTCATCGAGTCGGAGCTGATCAGCATCGAGCGGGCGCCGAGACAGGGGGACGACGGCGCGCCCGACGCCTGGCTCGTCGTGGACGCCACCTTTGCACGCGGACTCACGGGCGTGCAGACCGACGACGAGCTCATCGTCATCACCTGGCTGCACCGCGCCAGCCGGTTGATCCTCGAGGTGTATCCGCGCGACGCCGAGCCGCGGACGATGACCGGCGTCTTCGCCACGCGAACGGCGCATCGCCCGAATCCGCTGGGGCTGCATCGCGTCACGGTGCGCGAAGTGGACGGGACGCGGTTGCGCATCGGGCCGATCGAGGCGATCGACGGGACGCCGGTCGTGGACATCAAGGCCGTGCTCGGCGACGGCGCGTACTAGGACCGCCGAGCCGAGCTGGTCGGCGACGCCGGCGCGCGCCGCACCCTCCTTCCACGCCCCACGTCATCCAGTGGGCGCACACTTGCGACTAACGGGCGCGATGGCCGGCGCACAGGGGTCCACGAGGAGAGAGGGGATGGCCAACGAACGTCCAACACCACCACGGCGCGCCGACGTTCCGGCTCCCGCCCGCGGCGCCGGCTCGAACGACGGCGTCGGTCCCACGCAGGGAAAGCCGGCGCAGCGCATCCCGCCGCGGCGCACCTGGCTCTCGTTCCTGCTCATCCTGCTCATCAACGTCCTGATCGCACGATGGCTCTTTCCGAGCCGCAACGCGCCGGCGATCGTGCCCTACACGCTGTTCCGCGAGCAGGTCACCGCGCACAACGTGCAGGCGATCTACAGTCGCGGCCCGAGCATCACGGGGCGCTTCGTCAAGGCGATCACCTACCCGCGCGACACGACGGGAGGTGGGCGCCCCGCGCCGGTCACGAACTTCGCCACCGAGCTGCCCTCGTTCGCCGATCCGGGGCTGGAGACGCTGCTCATCACGAACGGCGTCGAGATCAGCGCCAAGCCGCTGCAGGAGAGCGGCTGGATCGCACTGCTCTCGAGCTTCGCGCCGACGCTGTTCATCATCGCGCTCTACGTCTGGCTCTTCCGCCGCGCCGCGAAGGCGGGCGGCGGACTGGGTGGGATGCTCGGGGCGGTGGGGAAGAGCACGGCGCGGCGGTACGACCAGACGGCGGAAGGTCGCGTCACCTTCAACGACGTCGCGGGGATCGACGAGGCGGAGAACGAGCTGGTCGAGATCGTGGACTTCCTGCGCGATCCGCAGAAGTACACGCGGCTGGGCGGCGCGGCGCCGAAGGGCGTGCTGCTCGTCGGTGCGCCGGGCACGGGGAAGACGCTACTCGCGCGCGCGGTGGCCGGCGAGGCGGGCGTTCCCTTCTTCTCGATGAGCGGCGCCGAGTTCGTGGAGATGATCGTCGGCGTCGGCGCGGCACGGGTCCGTGACCTGTTCGCGCAGGCACGCGCCAACGCGCCGGCGATCATCTTCATCGACGAGCTGGACTCCATCGGCCGCGCGCGCGGGCAGATCGCGCTCGGCGGATCGAGCGAGCAGGAGCAGACGCTCAACCAGATCCTCACCGAGATGGACGGCTTCTCCAGCCGGCAGGGGATCATCGTGCTCGCGGCGACGAACCAGCCCGACGTCCTCGATCGCGCGCTGCTGCGTCCGGGACGGTTCGACCGGCGCGTCGTCGTGAACCTTCCGGACCGCACGGGACGGGAAGCGATCCTGACGGTGCACACGCGTCAGGTTCCGCTCGCACCCGACGCGAACCTCGGCGAGATCGCCGCGGCGACGCCGGGACTCGCCGGCGCCGATCTGCGCAATCTCGTCAACGAAGCGGCGCTGCTCGCGGCGCGGCGCGAGCAGAAGGCGGTGCGTCAGGTGGACTTCTTCGATGCGCTGGAGAAGATCGTGCTCGGCCCAGAGCGTCCCTTGCTCATGAGCCGCCACGATCGCGAGCGCATCGCCTATCACGAGGGCGGGCACGCGATCCTCGGGCTCATCGTGCCCGGTGCCGATCCGGTGCATCGCGTCACGATCGTGCCGCGCGGGCAGGCGCTCGGCGTGACCTATCAGCGCCCCGACGCCGATCGCTACAACTTCCCCGAGTCGTACCTGCGGGCGCGCATCGTCGGCATGCTCGGCGGGCGCGCGGCGGAGGAGATCGTCTACGGCACGAAGACCACCGGGGCCGAGAGCGACATCGAGCAGGCGACGAACGTGGCGCGCGACATGGTGACGCGGTGGGGGATGAGCGACCGGCTCGGCATGGTGCAGCTCGCGCCGCGCGAGAACCCGTATCTGGCGGGGCGCTCAGGCCTCGAGGGGTTCGGCGGCTCGCGTCCGTTCAGCGAGGAGACGGCGCGCACGATCGACGAAGAGGTGCATCGCATCATCACCGAGTGCCACGCCGAGGCGCACCGACTGCTGGCGCTCCACCGCGAAGCGCTGGACGCACTGGCGAGCGCGCTGCTGGCGCGCGAGACACTCGACGAGCAGCAGATTATCGAAGTGACGGGACTGGCTCGGCCCCCGCACGAGGAATCGCCATATACACCCGCTCGATGAAGCCGAGGTACTCCTTCATGTAGTTGGCGAGGAACTCCTGCGTGGAGTCGTTCGTCACCTCGCCGTCGTCGTTGATGAGACCGGGGGTGAACTCGATGTACGCCTCGATGAGGTTCATCAGCGGCGAGTTGCAGAAGGCGAGGATGCTCCGCAGATGCTGCTGGGCGACGGCGGTGCCGATCTTGCCCGGCGACGTGCCGATGATGCCCGACGGCTTCCGCGCGAAGGAGTTCTTCCCCCACGGCCGGCTGGCCCAGTCGATCGCGTTCTTGAGCGCACCGGGAATCGACCGGTTGTATTCGGGGGTGACGAAGAGGACGGCGTCCACCGAGGCGATCGCGTCCTTGAGCGCGCGCGCGGCGGGGGGATAGTCCGCGTCGTAATCGTACGAGTAGAGCGGCAGCTCGCCGATCGGGATCTCGCGGAGCTCGAGGCCATCGGGGGCGAGACGGGTGAGCGCGCGCGACAGCTTGCGGTTGAGCGAACCCTTCGCGAGGCTGCCGACCATGTAGCCGGCGGTGTACGTCGTCACGGCGACCTCCGTGTGGTGGTTCTTGGTGCGCCCGAGGTGCGGCGCTATACGGTCTCGGGGGCGAGCAGTGGCTTCACGAGCGCGAGGAGGTCGTCGAGGTTGAACGGCTTGCGCAGTCGGCCCACCGAGCGGCACTGGCCGGCGACCGACGCGAGCAGGTCCTCGTGCGCACTGATGAAAATCGTCGGGGGGCGTGGCGGCCGTTCCCGCTCGAGGTACTGCGCCAGCTCGTGCCCGCCCATGCGGGGGAGCTGCAGGTCGAGCACCAGGCAGGTGGGCGCCGTCGGCGCCTGGTGATCGAGGTAGGTCTCGGCCGAGTCGAACAGCTCGGCGCGGATCCCCTCGATCCGGAAGGCGCGACCGAGCGACGATCGCAGGGAGTCGTGATCGTCGACGATGGCGACCCAGCTGTCCGTCACAGTCTCCACCTCTGACTCCTCACCATGGACGAAGAAAAGAAGGCGATTGAACGCACGAGGTTCGTGCCACGCATAGAATCGGCCAGCGCGAAGCCTCATTCCGCTCTGTACAGCAGCGTACTCACCCTGGCTACGTCACGAGCGACGTGGCCGCCTCTGCGGCCAGCACGAGCTCGGGCGCGACGACGGGGCGGCCCGGCATGGCGGGGAGCACGACGCTGAAGACGGCGCCGCCGCGCACGTCGTTCTCGGCCCACACTGTTCCCCGATGGCGCTCGACCGTCGACTTCACGATGGCGAGCCCGAGTCCGAGCCCCTCCGGCTTGGTGGTGAAGAACGACTCGAACAGCCGGTGCCGCACGTCGTCCGTGAGTCCGCGGCCGTTGTCGCTCACCGAGATCTCGACCGTGTCTCCGCGATCGAAGGTGGAGACGACGACGCGCGAGCTCGCTGATGCCGCGGAGGCGTCGAGCGCGTTCGCGACGAGGTTGAGGACGACCTGCTGGAGCTGGACCGGGTCTCCGCTGACGGCGGGGAGCGATGCCGCGAGTGACAGGGACAGCTCGGCTTTGCGAGCACGCGCCTCGTGTCGGAGAAGACGGACGGAGTCCAGGCAGACCTCGTTGAGCCGCACCGGCTGCTCGGGCAGCGACTCGCGGCGCACCAGGGCGCGAATTCGCGTCACGATGTCGGCGGCGAGCGCATCATCGTCGGCGATCGCGCCGAAGATCTCGCGGCAGAGCTCCCGCTCCTCGGTACTCAGTGCTCCGCTCCGGCGTGACACGAGCCGCACGCCCGTCTCGGCGTTGGCGCGAATGGCGGCGAGCGGTTGTCGGAGCTCGTGCGCGATCGCCGCCGCCAGCTCGCCGACGAGCGCGACGCGCCCCATGTGCGCGACCTGGCGCCTGGTCTCGTCGATGCGACGCTGCTGCGCGTCGGTCAGCGCCTGCGCGCGCCGCCGGCGTCGCCGCTCGATCAGCAGCGCACCGACGAGGACCGACTCCGCGACGAGGACGCCGAACGTCACCAGGGCGACGTCCCGATACCGCTCCCAGGGAGAGAGCTCGCGGAATCGCAGCCGCGTCCCGACCGGCAGCGCGCTCTCCGAGAGCGAGAAGCGTCGAAGCTGACGCCAATCGGCAATGAACGAGTGGGCGATCGTCTCGACGGGGGGTAGTCGCTCGCCGGCGCGGCGATGCAGCACGCGCGCGACGAGCCGGCCCGTGTGCGCCCCCTCGTCGTCCAGGCCGACGACGGACCCGCCAACCACTCCTTCGCCGACGTACGTCTCCAGCTGCGCGTACATCGGCGCCTGCGCCGCGTGGGCCAGACTGCCGATGATGTCGAGCGGCTCGAACGCCCGGCCCTGTGCGTCCTTCCGGTAATTGGCGAAGAGGACGATCGAATTGCGTGGGAGCTTCCGGAGCGCCGGAAGGAGTGCGTCGAGCGACAAGCCCTGGAAGACCGTCACCGGAAGACGACTTCCCGACTCCTTCACCGCTCGCACTGCCGCCAACACACTCAGCGTATCCGATGCCCCGGCCCCACCGATGACGACGACCTGTTCGGCATCCGGCTGGAGCCGCCGCGCCATCTCGAGGGTCGGCGTGAAGCGCGACGGCGGCGCGATGCGCCCCGTCACGTTCGCCGGAAGCAATGCCGGATCGGTCTGTGGCCGCGCGCAGAGCGCGAAGACGATCGGCACCTCCGGCAGCGCGGATCGCAGATGCTCCACGGCGAAGGTCAACGCGCGGCCGCCCACCGGCACGACGACGTCGACGCCGAAGTCGCGGTACTTGTCCTCGTAGTAGTCGGCGAGCGGCTCCGAGTTCTCGCGCCCGCCGATGCGGTCGAAGTCCAGCGCCTCGAGATAGAACTCGACGGGCCCGCGGTGCTCCCGCGCGATCGTCGCGCGGAGCGCCTCCGTGAATTGTCGCATCGGCTGCGTCTCGGCCTGCTGCTGGTAGAGCAGGAGGACACGAGTCGGGCGCGCCGCTCGCTGCGCGGAGGCGGACGCAGGCCCCCCGCACAGCAGGAGCGCGACTGCGGCGAGGACGAATCCACGAGGAGAGCGACGGTGTGACACGGCGCGGTGCGCTAGAAGTTGTAGCGAACGGCCAACTGGAGCTGATAGTAGCTGTCGAAGTTCTCGGCGTCGTATCGCTGCATCGACGTGTCGAACCGGTAGACGGGTTGCGGCGCGGGGCCCGTCGTCTGGCCGACCTGCGACAACAGCGGGATCTGGCTCGACGTCGCGAGGGTGGCCCCCGTGGGGAACGCGACGCGTCCCCACCGCGAGTCGATGAAGTTCAGGACGTTGAAGACCTGCACCTCGAGCACGAGCGAATGCTCGCGGAGCGCGGGAATCGCCTGGCGAACGGCGAGGTTCGCGAGGTTCATCCACGGCGCACGGCAGCTGTTGCGCGACATGATCCGTCCACGCTGCGCGCCGAGGCAGGACGCGCCGTTCACGAAGCGCTCGAAGGAGTCCTGCTGCGCGGCCACTTCGGCGGCGGAGCCGGCGAAGCGGATCTCCGCCGTGTCGCGCGCCGAGCGCGGAACGTAGAGCGGATCGTTGCCCACCGCGCCGTCGGCGTTCAAGTCGCCGCGACCCTGCGTCCCGCCGGCGACGTAGGTGTACGGGAACCCGGAGCCGCCGACGTAGAAGAACGAGAGCGCGGTCGCGAAGCGTCGCCACGGTGAGTGCAGCGTGCCCGTCGCGCGCACCCGGAAGGGCTGGTCGAAGTCCGACGTCGTCAGGGTGAGATCGTCCTGACGGCCGCTCACCGGGCGCGCGTAGCGCCAGTTGTCGATCAGGAGTGCGCTGACGGTACGCGGACTCTGGACGTCGCGCGCTTGGCCGACGCTGAACGACGCCGCGAGATCGGCCATGCGTCCCTCGCGCCGCAGCTCGGCGGTGACGTCGTACGCCCGGTCCCGCGACTGATTGCCGATCGCGATGACGTCGCCGAGCGTGGACGCGATCCGGCTCGGCGTCGCCAGCCCCGCGGCGTTGATCGTTCCGTAGAGGAGGCGTCCGTTGCGGTCGGCGGCGACGGGCGCGCGAAGGTTCAGGGGCGAGAAGAAGATCGAGCGGCTCGCGCGCGTGTAGAGGCCCTCGATCGTGCCGACGATGCCGAACAGCAGCGGCGCGTCGGCGGCGAGCGTCAGGCGCAGCGTTCGCGGCAGCCGGAGATCCGGATCGATGACGTCGATCTCTCCCTTCGTCGCCCCGCCGAACGTCTGGCCGCCGGCGCACGCCGTCGGTGGCTCGCCGGCATCGGGACGGAAGGCGGGCGCCGCGCCGGCGTCACTGGGGAGGGAGCCGCACTGCAGCGTGCGCGTCGCGAGCCCGTAGGCCGAGAAGCCGCCGAACAGCCAGAACTGCGGGGGCCGGCCGGTGAACACGCCGGCGCCCCCGCGCAGCTGGATCGGCGCAGCGCCATCCGACGCGCGATAGTTGAAGCCGATGCGTGGCGACCATTGCAGCGTTCCGGAGGGTACGGCGTCGGTGCGCAGGCGGAAAATCGAATCGACCGCCGCGACGTACGGTGGCCGTGCCGAAAGCGTCGAGATGTCGGCACGCAGGCCATAGATGAGCGTGAGGCGGCGCGACGCCTCCCACCGATCGCCGAGGTACAGCGCGTGATACGCGCCCGATGATGCCGTTACGCTCCCGGTGTCGCGCGTGATGCGGTACCGCGCGGAGGTGCCTGTCTGCAGCGAGTCGAGACTCGAGAACTCCCAGATGCCGTACGCGCCGCGGAGCTGGAAGGCGCGCAGGTCGAACGCCACGCGCGACGCGCCGACGGTGAGCTGATGCGCACCGAACGCGATCGAGAAGTCGTCGCGCAGCTCGGACATCCAGCTGTCGTTCCGCTGGCCCGTCGCGATCTCGTGCGTCCCGGCCTGGAGCACGCTCGGCGCCCCGGACGGTCCCGGAACCGTCACGAGGACGAGCGGCTCATCGACCGTCGGGCGGAAGCCCGAGACGAGCTTCGTATATCCGGCGACGAGCTCGTTGGACGCACCGTGCGCGAAGTTGGAGAGGAGCTGCGTGCCGAGCGACTGCTTGTCCACAAAGCGCGAGTGCTGCAGCGACGACAGCGGAAAGCAGGCGCTCGTCGGACAGTTGGACGGAGCGAGCGTCGTGGGCCGGCCGAAGATGGCGCTATCGGCGTGGCCGAAGTTGCCCCGTACGGTGATGCGGCTGTTCCACCGCGCGATCGGCGCGTCGAGGCGCGCGAAGGTGCTCGACGACGGATTCGCGTTCGTCACCGGGCCGCCCGATCCGCCGGCGAGCCCGTAGCCGCGCAGCAGCTGCTGGAAGCGTGTCACGTCCGCGTCGCGGATGGGGAGGGCACCGGCTTGCCCGACGTATGGGCCGAGGGCGGGAATCGTGCGGCGCTGAAGCTCCGACGAGAGGAAGAAGAGCAGGCGGTTGCGCACGATCGGACCGCCGATCGAAAGACCCACCTGCTGCTTCTCGTAGCGCGCCTTGCGGATGATGGGCGCATCGGCGCCGAGCCGCTCGCTGGTGCCGTAGCCGGCGACGGAGCCGTGCACGTCGTTCGTCCCGCTGCGCGTCACGACGTTGATCCCCGCGCCGGCGAAGCTTCCCTCACGCACGTCGAAGGGGGAGAAGAGCACCTGGTACTCCTTCACGGCGTCCAGCGGGATGACCTTGCCGCCATAGAGCTGGCCCGCGGCGAGGTTGCTCGACGGCACCTGATCGCTGACGCCGTCGATGCGGATGCTGTTGAAGCGTTGACCGGCCCCCGACGACGCGAGGGCGAACCAGGTGGACACCTGGGGCACCAGCCGCACGAGGTCATAGAGATCGCGATTGATGACCGGCGCCTGGCGGATCAGCGAGTCGGACAGCAGCGCCTCGGTCCCCGTGCGCGACCGCGAGAAGCGCCAGTCGGTCGTCGCCCGAGCCTCGGCACCCTGGATGCGCACCGGCTGCAGCTGGAGCGAGAGGTCGACCTGCAACCGCTGGCCGAGGCTGAGATACAGTCCGTTGCGGGTGAGGCGCGGGGAGCCCAGGCGCCGGACCGTCACCGAGTAGGGTCCACCGACCTCCAGCCCGCCGACGAGGTAGCGTCCCCCGCCGCGAGACCGGCTGCGCATGGCGATCCCCGTCGCCTCGTTGCGCACGGTCACCTCGGCGTCGGGCACTCCGCGGCCGCGATCGTCGAGCACGCGTCCGGCGATCGCCGCCGACGTGGTGCCCTGCGAGAGGAGAAGGTGATGGAATCCGGAGAACAGACAGAGCGCGAGACACCAGAGGCTTGCAGCGCGAGAGTGACGAACCATGCACCGGCGCGAGGTGGGGAAAGCGGAGGGGGCTACGTACGTTCCATCGCGCCGAGCACGACTGCATTGGGACCTTGGGCCTACTTGCGAGCTGCGCCGTAGTCGCTCAGGCCACCATCTGATCCGCAGCGCGCGAAGGAAGCGCCACGTGGAAGGTGGTCTTCTCCCCTGGCGTGCTCTCCACCCAGATGCGCCCCTGGTGCGCTATCACGAGCTCGCGCGCGATGTAGAGTCCGACGCCAAGTCCCCGCACGCGCGAGTGCCGCGCGCGCTCGGTGCGCATGAAGCGGTTGAATAGATGCTCGATCTCCTCGCGCGGAATTCCCTCGCCGTGATTCTCGACGGCGATGTCCACCTCGCCGCCGCGCTGCTCGATGCACACGTCGATCTCCGATCCGGCGTCGCCGTACTTCACCGCGTTCGAGATCAGGTTGCCGAGCACCTGACCCATGCGCAGCTGGTCGACGAACACATCGGCCAGTCCGTCGGACACGATGACCCTGACGCGCCGTCCGGCGGTGAGGTGGGCAAGGCGCTCGACCGTCTCGAGGACGAGCGCCTGCGGGTGCACCCACTGCCGGTCGAGGGTGAGCCGACGCGCGTCGAGCAGGGAGAGGTCGAGCAGGTCGTCCACGAGGCGCCGGAGTCCGTCCGCGGCCGAGGCGATGCGCTTGATCAGCTCGTGCGATTGCTGCGGCTCGGCTTCGTGCAGCTCGGGGAGCGCGCTGGCCGCCATGGTGATGACGCCGATCGGCTGCCGCAGGTCGTGCGCGATGAGCGACGTCCACTCGTCGCGCTGTCGCTGCAACTGCTTGAGCTCCGTGATGTCCTGCGCGGTGCCGGCCACCGCGATGATTTCTCCATGCTCGTCGCGCACCGGCTCGCCGCGCGCGGCGATCCATCGGGTCGTGCCGTCGCTCCGCTTGATCTCCAGCTCCGTCTCGTATGGGCGTCCCTCGCGAAGCACCTTCTCCAGCGCGCCGCGGATCGACGTGAGCGTCTCGGGCGGGATGTCGGGGTGGGCGCCCTTGATGGGTGCGTCCACCGACGCCGGCGGCTCGACGCCGAGGATGCGGTAGAGCTCCTCGGACCAGCGTGAGGTGTCGTTCGCGGGATTCCACGTCCAGCTTCCGAGATGCGCGATGTGCTCGGCCTGGCGCAGGTCGGCTTCGCTCTGCTGCAGCGCTTCCTCCACACGCTTTCGGTCGGTGATGTCCGACCAGATGGCGCAGATGGCGAAGGGGTACGTCCTCGAGTTGTAGAGGGGGAACTTGTTCGTGAGGAAGACGCGCTTCTCCCCGTGGACCTCGAGGATCTCCTCGTAGGTGATCGCACTGCGTTTCGCGAACACCACCGCGTCGGTCTGGTGGTGATGCTCGGCGCTCTCCGTGGGAAAGATCATCGCGTCCGTCTTTCCCTCCGCCTCACCGGGCCCGATCTGCAGCAGCTCCTCGAGCCGCCGATTCGCCATCAGGTAGTGTCCCGTGAAATCCTTGATGACGATGACATTGGGCGAGTTGTCCATGATCGCCTGGAGCCATTTCCGACTCCGCTCCAACTCGGTCATGATCGTGCGCAGCCGCTGGTGCACGCAGCTGATGGCGATGCCCATCGTGACGAAGATGAAGATCGAGATCAGGTTCTGCGGCGCGAAGAAGGAGCTGGTGCCCTCCATGAAGAAGATCGGGACGAGCGCGGTCGCGATGGCCGTGGCGACCAGACCGCTCTCCATGCCGCCGAGCAGCGACGCGACGAAGACGGCGGGATAGAAGAGCGCCCAGCGCGCCATGGTCGCGTGCAAGCCGTAGTACTGGACGACGAATGCAACGACCGGCGGGCCGACGGCCGCCGCCGTCTTCCACAGCCAGTTCGCGCGTGCGCGTCCGCTCGCGAGCTCGCCGAGCATCGTCCATGCTGAGTGCCTGGCCATGCGTCCCCCCGATCGGCTGGAGCGAGTGAGGCTGGCGTCGCCCGCCACCAGGCGAGCGACCTCGCGCGTGCCGCGCTACCAGGTATGGTAGGTGGCGCCGAGCACGAATCCCTTGAGCCGCGTGTCGAACAGGAAGTTGTTGCGGTCGTAGTTCACCGCGAGCACGCGATACGCGACGCCCAGCCGCCACTTCGCCCAGGCGTCGTAGGCGACCGAGCCGAGCGCCTGCCAGGTATCCTTCGAGCCACCACCGCCGCCGTCCGCCTCGGCGATGAGGTGAAGCTTGCCGGACCAGACGTAGTTGACGCGTGCGCCCCCGGTCGCGTCCACCCACTGCTGCGTTCCCGACCGCTCGTTCGACAACCTGGGGAAGCGGACGTCGAGCGAGGTGCTGAGATTCCAGTAGCGCATGCCGGCCAGGAAATCCACGCTCCAGGTGGAGTCGCCGATCGTGTAGCCGCCAGTGGGCGAGATGATCGTCATGTGCTGCGTGAGATCCAGCCCGCCGCTGTCGCCGCGGACGGCGAGGGCCTTCGCGGCGCCGAGCTTCGCGTAGATCCCGTCGAGGCCAATGCCGTACGGCCCCTTGCGCGCCTGCGCGTTCGCCATGAAGCCGAACTGGAGGTGCTTGATGACCTCCCAGGGGGCGAGGTCGACGTTGGATTGCAGCCGTCGGACGCCGACGTCACCCGCGAGGCCAGTGAGCCAGAGGTAGGGTGTAACGCCGAAGTGCCAATTGTCATCCGTGAGCACCTGCGCGCGCATCGGCGTGCTCCAGGCGAGCAGCGCGACCACCGCGCACGCCATCCGTCTCGTCGTTGTGCCACTTCGACACATACCCGGCTCCAATTGAGGACAGACGCAAGGTCAGCGAGAAGCGTGGACCGGCAAATGCGACCATCGCAGGTGTGACGACGCGCCCCCGGCACGATTCCTACTATTGTGTCCGACGGACCTTCTCTGCAGTGTATTTGCTCATGCGGACGGCGACGATGCTCTCGCGTACGGTGCTTCTCCCACTCTCACTGTTCGTGAGCGTGCTGTCGTGCAGCCGCTCGTCGGACGTGCCCTCGATGCCGGACAGCGCGCGCGACCCGTCCACTGTGTCGGTGACCGATCCGATCGGCGACACCTTCGGGCTCTCCGGCGGTCTCCAGTGGGACCTCACCGAGCTCACCGTCACGCGCGAGACGGACGGCATCACGGTGCGTCTGGACTTCGCGAACGACGTCAGCCTGCCGCTCGTCGCCGACCCCAACGCGCTCGTCGGCCTGGTGGAGCTCGACCTGGACCAGAACCGGGCGACGGGCAAGCTCGGTTACGTCGATCAACTGCGGAAAGACGGGGGCTCGACGGGACTGGGGGTCGATGCCGCGCTGAACATCAGCCAGATCGCGCCGGACTCCACGCTGCTCGTGTACGACATGGGCGGGAACCCAACGGGAAAGGCGAAGGTGACGATCGGCAGTCGCCAGCTCACGATCCATGTCCCCTCGGCGCTGATCGACAACGACGACGGCTACGTGGACGCGGCGGTGATCGTCGGCAACCAGGGCCGCAGCCCGACGGACCTCGCGCCGCAGAGCGGACATCTGTCGCTGGTGCCTCCGGCGCCGAGGTAGGGCGGGGATGAGGGGATGAGGAACGGCCTCGGACGCTTCGACGTGCCGGGGCCGTCTGCATTGCGGCTTGGTCGCGCAAGGAATTTCACGCGGAGCCCGCGGAGCACGCGGAGGAACGGCACGCGGAGAACGACCAGCCCAGTGAGATCACGGACCAACGCAGGCTCCTCTCGGAGGAAGGTGAACAGGATTTGGGGTCAGCATCGAGGCGTCGTATCGCCGCGGCCAGCCCTGAGACTCATTGATCGGGTGCAGTAGTCTCGCCCCGAAGCCCAAAAATCACGGACACCGGCAGTCCGGGGAGTCGTGCATCGGATCGCGCTCTCAACGGATGAGTAGTGCTCCGCGTGAGCCGTGCTCCGCGTGCTCCGCGTGAAATCCATTGCGCAGTGATCTGTAGGTGCAGATCCCTCGACTCGCTGCGCTCGCTCGGGATGACAGAGGCCGGTTCGCATCCCCGCATCCCCGCATCCCCGCATCCCCGCAAGTCACGCGTCCGAAGGTCCAATCGAAGCGCCCAACCGGGCGCACGACCTTCAGTCACATTCGCCGCAGACCGGAACGTGACTGCGCATGGCGTCACGCGGGCTCCGGCGCCGAACTGGAGGGCACACGATGAGGCAAGGATCAGGCGAAACAGGGGCGCGAATCGGGCGACGAGCCGCGACCATCCTCGCATCACTGACGCTCGTCGCGACGGCGTTGCCGGCGCAGGACGTGACGCAGGTGTCGTCGACCACCGTGACGAGAACGACGGTTCCCGTCACCACCGGCGTGATCGACTCGAAGGCGGTCAACGCGCTTCGCACGATGGGCGCCTATCTGCGCACGCTGAAGAGCTTCGGCGTGGACGTCAAAGGCGCGAAGGACGAGGTGATGGACGACGGGCAGAAGATCCTCATCTCGGGTACCGTGAAGTATCTCGTCCGCACGCCGGACCGGCTCCGCGCCGAGATCAACACGGACCGGAAGCAGCGCACCATCTATTACAACGGCAAGACGGTCACGCTGTTCGCACCCCGCATGCACTACTACTCGACGGTCAACGCGCCGCCGACGGTGATGCAGATGCTGGACACCGTGAGCGCGAAGTACGGCGTCGAGCTGCCGGTCGCCGACCTGTTCCTCTGGGGCACGCCGCGCGATGGCGTCGACGCGCTGAAGCAGGCGCGGTACATCGGGCCGTCCACGGTCGACGGCATCCAGACCGACCAGTACGCGTTCCGTCAGGCCGGCACTGACTGGCAGATCTGGATCGAGCAGGGCAGCCGGCCGCTGCCGCGCCGGCTCGTCATCACGAGCGTCGACCAGCCGGAGAAGCCGCAGTACCTGGCCACGCTGATGTGGGATCTGACGCCCAACACCGACGACGCGAACTTCACCTTCACGCCGCCACAGGACGCCAAGCAGATCCCGTGGAACACGACGACGACCGCGAGCGCGCGGCGCGCCCCATGACGCACGCATCTCAGGAGACCATTCATATGCCCAAGCACAATGGACGACCGAGCGGCGCCGCCATCATCGCGATGATCGTCGTGATCTGTCTCTTCCTCCTGCCGCTCACCGCGGAAGCGCAGCGGCGCGGCGGCGGCGGCCGCCGCGGGGGCGGCCGCG
>Ga0136846_1220125_pt1 | contig 17907 bp, 17 predicted proteins | sample HopSoiMetagenom2_FD_96841 | JGI IMG/M metagenome (GOLD analysis project Ga0136846, IMG submission 96841) | Grasslands soil microbial communities from Hopland, California, USA - 2 Assembly 2016 (version 4) | ecosystem: Environmental > Terrestrial > Soil > Grasslands | place: USA: Hopland...
CTGCGGCTGACAGACTTTGAGTCCCTCGTCGGCAAGGTGCTCCATGCCCGGCGACCCCCTTCTCGCTCGGCCTTCGGCCGAGTCGGTCCTCCCCACAAGGGGGAGGAGGGAGCGACTCGGCCAGCAAATGTGTGAATGCCGAAGCCCGCAAGCGGGAGAGGGGGTTACCCTGCCGCCGCTGCCCGATGCTCGAAGACCTTGCCCGGCCGCGGCCCCGGCTCGTCGTTGAGGTGGCAGGCGGAGAACCGGTCCGGCGCGATTTCCTTGAGGGCCGGGCGGTCGACGCGGCAGCGCGCGAAGGCGAAGGGGCAGCGGGGGTGGAAATGGCAGCCGGGCGGCGGCCGCAGCGGGGAGGGGATCTCGCCCTTGAGGGCCGAGAACTTCTTCTTCTTCGCCTCGAGCCGCGGCACCTCGTCGAGAAGGGCCTGCGTGTAGGGGTGGTTCGGGGCCGAGAACACGGCGTCGGCCGGTGCGAGCTCGACGATGCGGCCGAGATACATCACCGCCACCCGGTCGGCGATGTGCTGCACGACGCCGAGATCGTGGCTGACGAAGAGGTAGGTCAGCCCGAACTCCTGGCGCAGGCGCATGAACAGGTTCAGCACCTGCGCCTGGATCGAGACGTCGAGCGCCGCCGTCGACTCGTCGCAGACCAGCACCTGCGGACGCACCGCGAGCGCCCGGGCGATGCCGATGCGGGCGCGCTGCCCGCCCGAGAACTGGTGCGGATAGCGCCGCCGGCTTGCCGGATCGAGCCCGACCCGCCTCATCATCTCGCAGACATAGGCGTCCATGCCGGCGGCGGGCACGATGCCGTGCACGACCGGCGCCTCGCCGATGATCTCGACGACGCGGCGGCGCGGGTTCAGCGACGCCATCGGGTCCTGGAAGATCATCTGCACGGCAAGCTGCGCCGCCCGGCGCTCGGCGCCCGACAGCGTCTCGCTGGCGCGGCCCTTGAAGCGCACGATGCCGATGCTCGGGTCGAGGATGCCGGCGACGATTCGGCCAAGCGTCGACTTGCCGCAGCCGGATTCGCCGACGAGGCCGACGACCTCGCCCTCGCCGATCGCCAGGCTGACGTCGTCGACGGCGCGCACGACCTCGTCGCTCAACCCCGCTCCGAACAGGTTGGCGACCTTCTCGGCCGCGTCGAGCGGCTTAACGAAGCGCTTCGAGACGCCGTCGAGCTCGATGATCGGGGCGTTCATGCGGGTCACGCGGCGAGCGGCTCGCCGGCGAGCGGATGATGGCAGCGCGCCATGCGGGCGCCGGCATAGGGCGTCTCGGCCGGCATCGTGCCGCGGCAGGTGACGGTCGCGCGCGGGCAGCGCGGCGAGAACGGGCAGCCCGGCGGCACCCTCGCGAGCGAGGGCGCCATGCCCGGGATCTGCGCCAGCGGCACGCCGCGCTTGTTGCGGCTCGGCACCGAGCCGATCAGGCCGTCGGTGTAGGGATGGATCGGGCGCTCGAGCACGTCGACGACGGAGCCGGTCTCGACGATGCGGCCGGCATACATCACCGCGATGCGGTCGGCGAGGCCGGCGATGACGGAGAGGTCGTGGGTGATCCACAGCATCGCCGTTCCGGTCTCGGCCGCAAGGCTCTGCACCTCGGCGAGGATCTGCGCCTGGATGGTGACGTCGAGCGCCGTCGTCGGCTCGTCGGCGACGAGCACCGCCGGCCGGTGCAGGAGCGCGATGGCGATCGCGATGCGCTGGCGCATGCCGCCCGAGAACTGGTGCGGATAGGCGTCGAGCCGCTCCTCGGGGGACGGGATGCCGACGCGCAGGAGCGCCTGCCGGGCGCGCTCGCGCGCCGCTCTTTCCGACACGCGCTCGTGCGCCCGGATCGCCTCGATCATCTGCGTGTCGATGCGCAGGACGGGGTTCAGCGTGTTCATCGGATCCTGGAAGATCATGGCGAGGCGCCGGCCGCGCAAGGAGCGCAGCGCCTCCTCGGACCGGCCGAGCAGCTCCGCGCCGTCGAGCATGATCGAGCCGGAGGCGATCCGTCCCGGCGCGTCGATGAGGCCGAGGATGGCAAGCCCGGTGACCGATTTTCCCGAGCCCGATTCGCCGACGAGCCCCAGCACCTCGGCGGGGTAGAGGTCGAAGGAGACGCCGTTGACGGCGGTGAGCACGCCCTCGCGCGTCCCGAACGTGACGACGAGATCGCGGACCGAGAGGATGGGCTCGCTCACCGCGCCAGCCTCGGGTTGAGCACGTCGCGCAGGCGGTCGCCGACGAGGTTGATGGCGACGATCGCGATGACGAGGGCGATGCCCGGGAAGGTCGAGATCCAGTATTTGCCGGAGAGCAGGTAGTTGTAGCCGTGGGCGATCAGCATGCCGAGCGAGGGCTCGGTCACCGGCACGCCGACGCCGAGGAAGGACAGCGTCGATTCGAGCGCGATCGCGTGCGCCACCTGCACGGTCGCGACGACGATCAGCGGCGGCAGGCAGTTCGGCAGCAGGTGGCGGAAGACGATGCGCGACTTCGGCAGGGCGAGGCAGCGCGCCGCCTCGATGTATTCGCGCCGCTTCTCGACGAGCGCCGAGCCGCGCACCGTGCGCGCGTAATAGGCCCATTGCACGATGACGAGCGCGATCACGACCTTGTCGACGCCGCGCCCGAACACGGCGAGCAGCACGAGCGCGACGAGGATCGCCGGGAACGAGAGCTGCAGGTCGACGATGCGCATCACCACCGAATCGACGCGGCCGCCGGCATAGGCCGCGAGCACGCCGACCGAGGCGCCGATGGTGCAGGCGATGACGACCGAGATCGCGCCGACGGCAAGCGAGATGCGCAGGCCGTAGATGATCGCCGAGAGCATGTCCCGGCCCTGGTCGTCGGTGCCGAGGAACGCGGTGATGCCGGAGCCGAGCTTCTCGCCGGGCTTGAGCACGTTGTCCATGATGTCGAGCCGCGACAGGTCATAAGGGTTCTGCGGCGTGATCGCCGGGGCGAGGACGGCGATCGCGACGAGCGCGACGAGGACGGCAAGGCCGGCGACGGCGCCGGGGCCCTTGAGGAACTCGGAGACGTGGCGCCGCAAGAGGCTCTCGCCCTTGTCGTCGCCGGGCGCGACCGGCTCCGGCGGCAGCTCGGGGGCGATCGCGACGCCGTCGCTGTGCACGTAGTCCGCCATGTCAGCCCTTCGCCTCGGCGAGCCTGACGCGCGGGTCGACGGCCGCGTAGAGCAGATCGACGATGAGGTTGATGACCACGAAGATCACCACGGTGAGCATCAGGTAGGCGACGATGATCGGCCGGTCGAGCCGGTTGATCGAGTCGATCAGGAGCTTGCCCATGCCCGGGTAGGCGAACACGGTCTCGGTCACCACCGCGAAGGCGATCATCGAGCCGAGCTCGAGCCCGAGCACGGTGACGACCGGGATCATGATGTTCTTCAGGACGTGCACGCCGATGATGCGCGACGGCCTGAGGCCCTTGGCGCGCGCGAAGCGGATGTAGTCCTGCAGCATCACCTCGCGCGTGCCGGCCTGGGCGATGCGGATGACGAGCGCCGATTTGTAGAGCGCCAGCGTCACCGCCGGCAGGATCAGGTGCTTGATGCCCTCGAGCGAGAAGATCGCGGTCGGCACCCCAAGCACGGTGGTGGTCGGCCCGCGCCCGCCGGCCGGCAGGATGCGCAGCTCGACGGCGAAGAGCAGGATCAGCATCAGCCCGATCCAGAAGTTCGGCAGTGAGAAGCCGAGGATCGAGCCCGACATGATGCTGCGGCCGGCAGCCGAGTGCGGCTTGAGCCCGGCGACGACGCCGAGCGGAATGCCGATCAGGATCGAGAAGGCGAGCCCGACGAGCGCGAGCTCGAGCGTCGCCGGCAGGCGCTGCAGGATGACCTCGACGGCCGGCACGTTGTAGACGAAGGAGCGGCCGAGATCGCCGTGCAGCGCCCGCCAGACGAAGAGCCCGAACTGCTCGTAGAGCGGCCGGTCGAGCCCGAGGCGCTTCGCTATCGCGTCGCGCTCGAACTGGTCGGCGTCGGGGCTCGCCAGGATGTCGACCGGATCGCCGACCGCGAACATCGCGACGAAGACGAGCGTCGCCATCACCGCGACGACGAGAAGCGACTGGCCGAGGCGCCGGATGAGACAGACGAGCATGGTCTAAACCTCGTTCAGCGCTAGCGCGGCCCCTAGAATCCCTCCCCGTAGGGGAGGGGTGGACTCGGCGAAGCCGAGCCGGGTGGGGAGCCGGCGCCGACGCATGTCGGCGCCTCTTCTACGCGCCGGCGCTGGAAGCCGCTTCGCGGCTGTCCCCACCCCGCTCGGCCTTTCGGCCGAGTCGGCCCTCCCCTGCGGGGAGGGAGTCGCGCCTCAGGACCCCACCTGCATCACCTCGGTCGCGAGCGTGTACTGGTCGACCCGCGGGCGGTAGGAGAGGCCCTTCTTGAACGCCCAGGGCGTCACCTCGAAGTGCAGCGGGATGATGCCGTAGTCGCTCATCGCGAGCTTCGACGCCTCCTGCAGGAGCTTCTCGCGCGCCGCGTCGTCGACGGTCGCCATGGCCTTCACCACGAGCTCGTCGACCTGCTTGTTCGAGTAGCGCCCGCGGTTCGTCGGCCCGAGCCCCTTGTCGGGCTGCAGCGTCACGACGAGCGAGTTCATCGAGTTCGACATCTCGCCCGAATCGGCGCCCCAGCCGGCGAGATACATCGAGAACTCGAACTTGTTGCGGCGCGTGAAGAAGGTCGAGGCGGTCATCGCGTCGATGTTGGTCTTGATGCCGACGCGGGTCAGCATCTGGGCGATCGCCTGGGCGATCATCTCGTCGTTGATGTAGCGGTCGTTCGGCGAGCCGAGCGTGACCTCGAAGCCGTTCGGGTAGCCGGCCTCGGCCAGGAGCTTCTTTGCCGCCTCCGGATCGTATTTCTCGACCGGGAAGTGCTTCGTCGCGCCGAACAGCGGATAGGGCAGGAGCTCGCCTGCCGCGACCGCGTGCCCGCCCATGATGCGGTCGACGATCGCCTGCCGGTTGATCGCCTTCGAGACCGCCTCGCGCACGCGCTTGTCGAGGAAGGGGTTCTTGTCGGTGCCCTTGACGCCGGGCGTCTTCCAGCTCGGGTCCTGGAACTGATCGAGGTGGAGGTAGATGATCCGGTTCGACAGCCCCTCGGCGATCTGAAAGCCCGCGCCCTTGATGCGCTCGAAATCCTGGATCGGCGGGTTCTCGATGAAGTCGACGTCGCCGGCGAGAAGCCCGGCGACCCGCGCGCCCTGGCTCGACATCGGCCTGAACGTCACCTTCGCCCAGTGCGGCGCGCGGCCCCAGTAGCTGTCGTTCCGCTCCAGGATGATGCTCGTGCCCCGCGTGTAGTTGGCGAGCCGGTAGGGGCCGGTGCCGACGGCTTTTGCCGGATCGTTGAAGTCGACCGATTTCGGCGGCGTGCCGAGCCCTTCGCAGCCGCCGGCCCGGAACTTGACGTTCTCGCCGCCGTTCGCCTTCGCCGAGAGGATGCCGATCGTCGCGAGGTTGTTCGGCACGAGCGGCAGCGGGTTTGCGGTCTTGATGACGACGGTATGCGGGTCCGGCGCCTCGACCGCCGTGAAGCCGCGGACCGCGAAGGTGAAGGACGAGGGCGAGTTCTCGACCGTCGGCACGCGGCAGAAGGTGTAGATCACGTCCTTCGCGGTGAGCTCGGCGCCGTTCGAGAACTTCACGTTCGGCCGCAGCTTGAACTCCCAGGTGGTCTCGTCGACGGCGCGCCAGGAGCTCGCGAGCTCGGGCTGGACCTTCTGCTCGGCGTTCTGCCCGACGAGCCCCTCGAAGACGTGGCGGCGCAGCGCGTTGTTCGGGCCGAGGTTGTGGAAATGCGGGTCGATCGAGGTCGGCTCGGACGCGAGGCCGATCTTCAGCTCCTGGGCCGCGGCCGGCGCTACGAGCATCAGCGGCAGCCCGGCAAGCGCAAGCATCCTCAGCGGTTTCATCCTGTTCTCCTCGTGGCGCGGAGCTTGTCCGGCGTTCTTGGCCCGGATCGAAACACGCTTTGACGGGCCGGCGCAAGGTGGACTTGGACGAGGGCAGGCGGAGCCAAAGCCGTGCCAGGGAGGCGAAGCGCGGTTGGCGGAATGGTACCGGGCGGTTTAGCTAATAGCTGCTAGCCATGCGGTGTTCTCGGCTTCCTCAACGATCAGATAGATTGTGCGGTCGTCGAGGTCAGGGAAGAGGACGGAGGCGAGATGGGTCCTCTTAGCGCGTGAAATTTTGGGAGCCCCGAAGCGGGGATCAGAAACCAAAGTCTCAACTCTGTCGCGTAGTGCCTTCTTTTCTTCCGCGCTACGGTTCACGCTTTGCTCTTGGCCATCCTCCTTCATCGCCTCGGCGACTGCCATCACGGCGTCCTCGAATTCCTCCATCCACGCTTCTTCTTCGACGATCACATGCAGCACGCCTTCAAACATCATCCCGAAACCAACGCGGCATAGCTCACCGTCATGGGAGCGCCACTCACTCGCAAGTGCCCTGACGCGTGGATCCTTTAGCGTATTGTCATCGGTATCGTCGTCGACGAGGAGTGATCCCGTGTAGTCCAGAGCTGAGAACCGATCTTCAGCTAAATAGACAACGCGCGGTCGAACGTGGCGAATGAGCGCCATGATGTCTGGTACATCGACAGCAGCAGTTAGAGGCGCTCGCTCGATTCGGGATGGGAGCACCGGGATCACCAGAGCATCCAGTTCATCAGCGACCGCACGGAATTCTCTGACGAGCTGATCGAGGATGAGAGTGGACATAGAGCTCTCTTGCTAAATGGTCCGAGCCTCAGGTGTCTCCCTCGTCGCGCAGCAGCTCAAGCCGGGAGAAGCCGCAGAACGGTGGTGGCCTCGCCTCACCCTATGGGCGAAGCTAGAACGCCTTGAAGGTGATGATCGTGCGGGTGTCTTGGATCTGGGGGATCGTCTGCACGTTCTCGGCGACGAAATGGCCGATGTCGACGCCGTCGTCGACATGGAACTTGGCCAGGATGTCGTAGTTGCCGGCCGTCGAATAGATCTCCGAGGCGATCTCGCGGTCGGCAAGCGCGCTCGCCACCGGATAGGTCTTGCCGAGCTTGCACTTGATCTCGACGAAGAAGGTCTGCATCGCGCGCTCCGGGCTTGTTTGTCCCGCCTCTATGCCATGGCGGCGCCGAGCCTGGATAGCCTCAGGCGCGGGCGAGCGCGGCGATGCGGCGCGTCATCGCCGAGCCGGGGTCGGCGAGCGGCGCGATCACCGTGAAGTGGTTTTCGCCCGGCACCGCCTCGTAGCGGGTGTTAACGCCGGCGCTGCCCCAGCGCTCGGCGATGGTCCGGCTCTGGCGAAGATATTCCGGGCTCTCGTCGCCCCCGACCACGGCGTCGAAGCGCAGGCCCGCCGGCGCCTGCCAGGTGAGCGGGCTTTGCAGCTCGGCCTCGGCGTCGTCCATGCCGAGCGCCGTGTTGATGCTCGTCTGGACGAGCGGCTTCAGCGCGAAGATGCCTGAGATGGCGTAGCCGGCGGTGACAAAATCCCGCGGCAGCTTCTCGTCGACGGCAGGCCAGCTCGTCGCGGTCATGCAGGCGGTCAGGTGCCCGCCTGCCGAGTGGCCGGCGACGACGAGCCGCCTCTCGAAGCGTGCGAGCTCGCGGCAGGCGGCGCGCAGCTCTTCGACGATGTCGCCGACCCGCACCTGCGGGCAGAGGTCGTAGCCGGCGACCGCGACGTCGAGCCCGTGCGCGTTCGGCCCGCGCGCCAGATGGCTGAAGAACGAGGGCGCCAGATTCTGCCAGTAGCCGCCATGGATGAAGACGACGGTCGCGGCGGCCCGGTCGGGCGCGCCGGCGTGGAAGAGGTCGATGAACTGCCGCTCCGACGGCCCGTAGGCGATCCGCAGCGGCGGGTTTAGGTCGCGATAGGCCTGCGCATCGCGGGCCCAGCCCGCGATGATCGCCGGGTGCTCGGGCACCCGGGCGCGGTTGTTGTACTCGGCCTCGTAATCGATCGGCAGCATCGGCGGCTCCGGAGCCAGTCTCGGGCCATCAAGCTGCACCAAAGCGGCGGGGGCGGCGAGTCTTTCGGGTCTCGTCCCGCAGCCGGCCTTTGACAGGCCCGGCGCCGCGCCGCACAAAGCCGCGCTCTTTTACAGGCGGCGTCATGGACAATCCGGTTCTGGTCGAGGTCACCCGCGGCGCCGAGGTCGAATCGCGCCATCGTGGCGCGGTCTCGGTCGTCGACGCCGAGGGCACGGCGGTGCTCGCCGTCGGCGACGTCGAGTGCCGCGTCTATCCGCGCTCGGCCGTCAAGGCGCTGCAGGCCCTGCCGCTCGTCGAGGGCGGCTTTGCCGACACGTACCGGCTGACGGACGCCGAGATCGCGCTCGCCTGCGCCTCGCATGCCGGCGAGCCCGAGCACGTCGCCGCCGCCGCCGCGATGCTCAAGAAGGCCGGGCAGCCGCCGAGCTGCCTCGAATGCGGCACCCACTGGCCGCTCGGCGAGGACGCGGCCCGGACGCTCGCCGCCTCGGGCGGGCAGCCGGGGCCGCTGCACAACAACTGCTCGGGCAAGCACGCCGGCTTCGTCTGCCTCGCCTGCGGCCTCGGCGCCGACCCGGAAGGCTATGTCAGGCCGGAGCACCCGGTGCAGCGCGCGGTCGGCGCGGCGCTCGAGGACCTCACCGGTGCGTCGCACGCGGCCGAGACGCGCGGCATCGACGGCTGCTCGATCCCGACCTACGCCGTGCCGCTGCCGGCGCTCGCCTTCGGCTTCGCGAAGTTCGGCGCCGGCGTCGGCCTGTCGAAGGGCTGCGCGCGGGCAGCCGAGCGGATCCGCGGCGCCGTCGCCGCACACCCGTTCATGGTGTCGGGCACCGGCCGGTTCGACACGCGCGTCATGGAGCGCCTCGGCGCGCGGGTCTTCGTCAAAACCGGCGCCGAGGGCGTCCACTGCGCGGCGCTTCCGGAGCTCGGCTACGGCGTCGCCGTGAAATGCGACGACGGCGCCAAGCGCGCCGCGGAGGTCGTCATGGCGAGCGTGATCCTGCGCTTCCTCCGGCTCGACGACGAGGAGCGCGCGTTCCTGCAGGGGTTCGCCCGGCGCCGGCTCGACAATTGGAACGGCATCGTCACCGGCGAGATCCGCCCGACCGAAGCGCTGAGTGACTGAGGTTGCGGAGCCATAAGCGGCGTGTCGCTTTCTGGCCGAAAGCGGAACGTCTGCTTTCGGACTACCAACCGGCAAAGCGGACGTTCAGGTTGGGCAGGCTGTTAGGCAGCTTCTGACCCGGAGCAGACGATCGCCTTCTGCTAAGAAAGATCAAGCTTGAGGCACTCCGGCAACCGCGAGGCCGTCCCCGAGGCGGCCCATGAAGGCTGGTGTGAATGGCCATGCCCGCCGCGCTACAGAGACCGTCAGATCGGGATCCTTTCGCAGCAGTTCGCGCCCCATCCGGCGAGCTTCCGCTCGGGCTCCCGCGAGGGCCATCGCGGCGACTCCTACTCGCTCTCCCCAGAACGATCCCGGGCCCGCCTCGACGCCGCTGCGCACCCAAAGGGCCGCCCGCTCGTACCGCTCCGCGTTGAAATGCGCGCACCCCATGCCGATGAATCCGAGGTGTCGCAGCGGCTCGAATGGCATGAGGTGAAGCGCGGTACGAAGCTCACGGATAGCTCCGTCGCTGTCCCCGAGATACGCCGACATCCAACCGCGACGAACCCAGGCATACGGCATCCATGGATCAAGCGACAAAGCACGTTCGAGTCGACGGTCGGCTTCATCGAGCCGGTGGAGAAGCACCAGCGCGCCGCTGCTGAGCGTCAACGTCAACGGTTCATGGGGCGCCAGACGATAGGCTTCGTCGGCCAACGTGCAGGCCCGCTCCCGGTCGAGCTCGGGGGTCGAGCTGAAGCCGTGGGCGGCGCGTTGTCCCCAGCACCACGCGGCTATCGCCTTCGGCAACCCATACGTCGGCGCAAGCTCCTGTGGACGCTCGAGCGCTTCCAGAGCGGCGTTGCACTCCTTGGGGGCGACAGCGAAAGCAAGGGGGAGCACTCTGAGCGTCAATCTCATCGACTCGTCGAGGTCGCCGTCAGGGTCGCTTCCCGAAGACCCTCGGCCCTGAAGCGTCGTTGACGGAAGCTCACCGTAGGCTTCGCGGTATTGGCCCGCGAAACGGCCCAGCTGGGTGAACCCGCTGGCAAGGGCGATCTGGGTCACGGTTGTCCCGGGAGCGGGATTCAGGAGTTCTTGCCGTGCTCGGGCGAGCCGCATTCGGCGCAGCCATTCGAGCGGCGTTGTGCCGAGAAAGGCCTTGAAGTGCGCCTCGAGGGTCCGAGGCCGAACTCCAGCGGCGACAGCGAGCGTTTCGAGCTGAACCGGCTCACCCAGGTGAGCGCGAAGCCACTCGAGAGCGCGAACCAAGTCGCCCGGCATCGGCGCCGCGCCATCTTGGCGTCTGATCGAGCCACTCGGCGCATCGGGTGACATACGGCGGGCCTCAGATCAAGAGCTTGGCTCTGAGCCGCAACGTAATGCGTTCTCGGCGATTTTTGAACCGTCGCTGCGAAAATCGAATAGCGAACCCTCCCCCGACCGCCACAGAATCATCCCTCGGTCGCGCGCCAAGCTGAGCAGGAGCCACCATGGCGAGAATGACATTAGCAATCGCGGCTGCCTTCGCAGCAGCTTTCCTCACGCAGCCCGCCTCCTCTCAACCCGAGCAGAAGCTGGGCGCGGTGGAGTTCGAGACCTCGTGCACGCCGGAGGCCCAGAAGCTCTTTGACCTCGGCATGCTGTACCAGCACTCGTTCTGGTACCGCTCGTCGCAAAGGGCATTCGAGGACGTCTTGAAGGCGGATCCCGCGTGCGGCATCGCCTATTGGGGCATCGCACTGAGCTTGCTCTGGAACCCGCACATCCCGGCGCCGGCGAACAATCTGGCCGCAGGCGCCGCCGCGCTGGCAAAGGGAAAAAGCGTCGGCGCGAAGACGCAACGCGAGCGCGACTATTTGGACGCGCTCAGCGCCATGTACGCCGATTCCGACAAGATTGACCATCGCACGCGCATCCAGGCCTATGCTAAGGCCATGGAACAGCTGGCGCAGCGCTATCCGAACGACGACGAGGCGCAGATCTTCTACGCGCTCGCCCTCAACACCTCGGCATCACCAGCCGACAAGACCTACGCCAACCAGCTCAAGGGCGCGGCGATCCTCGAGCCGATCTTCAGGCGCCAGCCGCAGCACCCGGGCGTCGCGCACTACCTGATCCACCTCTACGACGCGCCGCCGATCGCGGAAAAGGGCCTCGACGCTGCGAGGCGTTACTCCAAGATCGCGCCGGCCGCGGCGCATGCCCAGCATATGCCCTCGCACATCTTCACGCGCGTCGGCTATTGGAAGGACTCGATCGCCTCCAATGCCGAATCGGCGCGGGTCGCGGCAGCCGACAAGGAGGGCCACGATCAGCTGCACGCCATGGATTATCTGGCTTACGCCCATCTGCAGCTCGGCGAGGACGCGAAGGCGCGAGCGGTCATCGACGATATGACCAAGGTCACCGGCTTCACCGAGACCTTCATCCCCGGGCCGTACGCGCTCGCCGCCTCGCCTGCGCGCTATGCGATCGAGCGCGGCGACTGGAAGGCCGCAGCGGAGCTTCAGGTGCGCCCGAGCCCGCTCGCACACGTGCAGGCGATCACGCATTTCGCGCGCGCCCTTGGGGCTGCGCGCTCAGGCGATCCGGCGGCCGCCCGGGCAGAGATCGCGCGGCTCGTCGAGCTGCGGGATAAGCTGCGTGAGACCAAGGACGCCTACTGGTCCGAACAGGTCGACATCCAGCGCCAGGTCGCGTCGGCCTGGGTGCTCTACGCCGATGGCAAGCACGACGACGCGCTCAAGGCTATGAGCGCAGCGGCGGACGCCGAGGACAAGACCGAGAAGCATCCGGTCACCCCGGGCGTGCCGAAGCCCGCGCGCGAGCTCTATGGAGTGATGCTGCTCGAGCGGGGACTCGCAAAGGAAGCTCTCGTCGCCTTCGAGGCAACGCTGCAGAAGGAGCCCAATCGGCTCGGCGCCTTGGTCGGGGCGGCGCAAGCGGCGGAGAAGTTGGGCGATAAGGCCAAGGCACGCGATTATTGCGAGAAGATCGTAGCCATGACGGCCGAAGCCGACGCGACCCGGATCGAAATTGCCGATGCGCGCGCCTTCCTCAAGACGCCCTGACCCGCCGCAGCCAATCCTGGGCGGCCTCACGGGGACGCCCATTCTGCTGGTCGCGTTGGCTTTGCTCTCCGCGCCGGCAGGGGCCCGCTCCCTCGAGGTCGTCGGAAACGCCGGTCACCTGGGCGAATGGGAACTCAGCGCGACGTTGACACAAACCGGGCCGCATAGATTCTCCGGACCCTTGAGCATGACGCATGTCGGTATTTGCACGCAGGACGGCCCGGAGCGGAAAACGGGCGAGATACGTTTGGAAAGGCCAGAGTCGTCCTCTCGTCTGCGAGCGACTCTCTTCGTCGACGGCGTCGAATGCACCTACGCCGGAACTCTGTCCGGCTCCTATTCCGGATTGATGAATTGCCCAGACCGGCGTCCGGTGCCCTTGATCATGTGGGTAAAATAAAGGTCGGTTCCTCCGCGAGTGAAGGTCTGCAGTGGGTACGGGCAGACCTGTTGACCGACTACTGCAATGTCCGCTTTTAGGACGCCGAGATGCCCGCCTTTGCGACCGGGATGGGCGCGAAAGGACATTAGAGGAGCGCGGACGCAACTTCCGCTCCTGGCATAAAACCGACCTTGGCCATCTCCGCTGTAAGCGGTTTATGGTGCCCGACTAGCTCACGACACCGCGCGCTTGACGGCCGCGGCGGCTTTGCGGTTGGCGTTGTCCTGCGCCTTGTCGGCGGCTTTTGCCGCCTTTTCGGCCATGAAGCCCTTGGCCCGCTCCTCGCAGCGCTTGCGGATCTCCTCGAGCTCCTCCTCGGTCAGCCGCTCGATGCCGATGTAGAGGTTCTGCGCCGCCGAGGTGCGGATGAGCTCGTCGAGCTTGACCTGGATCGCCGCCCCGTCCCGGTTCTGGGTGTTCTGGATCAGGAACACCATCAGGAACGTGACGATGGTGGTGCCGGTGTTGATGATCAGCTGCCAGGTGTCGGAATAGCCGAACATCGGCCCGGTGATCGCCCAGACGAGGATGATCAGGATCGCCGCCACGAAGGTGAACGGCCGGCCCGAGGCGTGCGCGACGTGGGTCGCGATATCGGTAAAGGTCTTCGAGAGCCACATGGCGGCCTCGCTCAAGCTTTGCAATTCCAGGAGAACAAAGCGCGGCGGGGCTTTGGGTTCCCGGTTGAGGCGCTGCCAAAGGCCGCGCCGGCGCCTCAAAGGCCGAGGATGCCCGAAAGGTCGGCGACGACAGCGGCGGGCGGAAGCTCGGCATACTCGTCCGGCAGGCCGGCCCGGTTGACCCACACGGCGCTAAACCCGAAGGCGGCAGCGCCGGCGACGTCCCAGCGGTTCGAGGAGACGAACACCACCTCCTCCGGGGCGCAGTCGAGCGCCGCGGTGACGAGGGCATAGGTGCGCGGGCTGGTCTTGAACACGCCGGCGGCGTCGACCGAGAGCACCGCGTCGAGGAGCGGCCCGAGAGCCGCCGATCGGACGGCGCTCGCGAGCATCGCCGGGCTGCCGTTCGAGAGGATGCCGGTGCGAAGCCCGCGCTCGCGCAGGCCTGCGAGCGTCGCGGCGGCGTCCGGGAAGGCGTCGAGCGTGCCGATAGGCGTCGAGCAGCGGTTCGCGCAAAGCCCGGTCGACCGTCGGGCAGCGGGCGAATGCGTGATCGAGCGCCCGCTCGGTCAAGGTCCAGAACGGCTCGTAGCGTCCGGCAAGCGACAGCACCCAGCTGTATTCGAGCTGCTTTGCGCGCCAGACCTCCGACAGCCGCGCCGCATCCGGCCCGACCGCCGCCGCGTGCAGCGCCACCGCCGCATGCACGTCAAACAGCGTGCCGTAGGCGTCGAACACGACGGCGCGGCGTCCTGCCAGGAGGTCGGCTGACGGCGGCATGGCGGCTCCGATTCGGCCTTATGCGGCAAAGCTAGCGCGGCGTCGGGGCGCCCGGGCGCCCTCCCATCGGGGTCGAGCCGGCCGATACGCTAGCAGACCAACCGCCAGTCGAGTACGGTGCGGCGCAGCCCGCGGGGTTGAGCAGGAGATAGACATGGCCAAGACGGTGACGATCGGCTCCGCCGCTTTCAAGAACATCTTTCTGCGGCTCGATGGGACGGGCGTGACCCAGCCCATCGGCCCCGGCGGCGGCGTGGCTAACGCCCAGTTCGGCCCGGGACCGATGCAGCAGTTCAGGCTGGAGGACCAGGCCGACGGCTCGGTCGCGATCGCATCCGTGGCTTTCCCGAAAGTCTACCTGCGTCTCGACGGGAGAGGCATCACCGCCCCTGGGAACGGCGGCGTCGTGAACGCGCAATTCGGCGTCGGGCCATGGGAGAAATTCCAGGTCGAGCCGCAGGACGACGGCAGTTACTGCTTCCTGTCGCGGGAATTCCCGAACGTCTATCTGCGCCTCGACGGCACCGGCATCACCGCCCCGCTGCCGTCGGGCGGCGGCACGGTGAACGCCCAATAAACCAACAACGGGGGATTGGCCGAGTTCATCGTCACCGACGTGTGACCGGCAGCGATCCGAGGGCGGCTTCGGCCGCCCGTTTTCTTGCGCCGGTCGCTTTGCCGCATCAGGGCCGCTCCGATCGACGCGAAGGCCACGAGGCGAGGATCAGCTCACCACTGCAGGGTGGCGTTGTAGCCGAGGAGGAACACCAGGAAGCGCTGGAGCGCCAGGATGTCCTCCCGGACGACGCGGATCGTGAAGGCGTCGACGCGCTCGATGCCGTCGAGCATGAGGATGTACTCGACCGGCTGGCGATAAAGGAAGCTGACCTCGAGCGTGATCGGTCCCGGAATCGCGAACGGCGCGATCTCGCGGCGCCGGGCGAGCGCCCGGCGCGCACCCTCGGCGATCAGCGGATAGGAGGCGGCGGGCGTGAGCGTGCGGGCCGAGCGCCGGCTATGGGCCCATTTGACCGTCACGGTCTCGACCTGCGGCAAGATCGCCTTCGTCTCGGCGATGCAGACATCGTCGCCGGTGACGAGCAGGACCGGCACGCCGTGGTGGCCGGCGAGCGCCGCATTGATCGTCGCCTCGGGAACCGAGACGCCGTTGAGGCGGACTTCGCGCAGCGTCGCCGAGCGGAAGGTATGCGCCAGGATGCCGCCAGGATTGGTGGCGCCGGCGTGATAGCCGATAAAGAAACAGCCCTCGTAGCGGCCGGCCTCGACGCCCTGCATCATCGACAGCGGGCGCGGGTGCGAGCGGACCACCTGGATCTCCGGCCGCAGCCGGTCGAGGAGGAGGTTGTGGCTCTGGCCGTGGCTGTCGGCGACCACGACCTCGATCGCGCCGGCCTCGAATGCGGCCTCGGCCGCCGCCGCGACGCTGTCGGTCATCCAGAGGCGGGCCGATTGCCACTCGATGCCCTCGGGAAACTGGTGCTCCCGCGAGACGACCCCGGCAATCCCCTCGATGTCGGCCGAGATGAAGATCCTCATCGGCGCGGTCCGGGCGCAAGGCCCCTCACTTCAGCGACACGCCGGTGAACTGCTGGCCGCCGAAGAAGTGGATCTTGTAGCCGACGACGTTCTTGCGCACCGGCGTGTAGGCCTCGGAGTTCGCGAACAAGAGACCGCCGACGTCCTCCTGGAAGATCTCCTGCATCCGGCGATAGAGCCGCGTGCGCTCCGCCGTGTCCGAGATCGAGTTCGCCTTGGCGAGGAGATCGGAATATTCGTGATTGCACCAGCGGGCGCGGTTGTTGCCGGTCTTCGCCGCCTCGCAGCTCCAGCCCGAGGTCAGGATCTGGCTCGGATCGGGGTAGTCCCAGGTGTAGCCGAGCATCGCGATCTCATGCTCACCCTGGCGGGCGCGCTTCAGGTACTCGCCCCATTCGAACGAGGTGATCTGGGCCTCGACTCCGACCTTCGCCCAGTCGGCCTGGATGAGCTCCGCGGCGCGCCGTCCGTTCGGCATGTAGGCGCGGGCGACCGGGATCGCCCAGAGCGTGGTCTTGAAGCCGTTCGGAAATCCTGCCGCGGCGAGAAGCTCCTTCGCCTTGGCGGGATCGTAGGGCCGCGGCTTCAGGCCGTCGTGATGGCCCCAGAGGGTCGGCGGAACCTGCGCCGCCGTCTGCTTCCCGGTGCCGAGATAGACGCCGTCGATGATCGCTGGGATGTTCGTCGCGTAGACCAGCGCTTCGCGCACCCGCCGGTCGTCGAAGGGCTTCTTCTCGTTGTTGAAGGCGAGGAAGCTCATGTCGGCGATCGTGCCCGACAGGAGCTCGAGATTGGGCTCGGCGCGAAGCGCTGCGAGATCGCCGGGGTTCGGATAGCGGGCGATCTGGCACTCTCCCGATTTGACCTTGGCGAAGCGCACGCTCGCGTCCGAGGTGATCACGAAGACGAGGTCGCTCACCTGCGCGGTGCGGTCCGAGAGGCCGGCGGCCTTAGCCCAATGATCCGGGAAGGCGCGGAAGCGGACCGTCGCGTCTTTCTGGTAGTTGACGAGGACGAACGGCCCCGTCCCGATCGGCGCCGACACCGTGAGATCGGGCGTGCCGGCCTTCAGCATCGCCTCGGCATATTCGGCCGAGAGGATCGACATCGGATCGACCGAGAGCGCGCCGAGAAGCGCCGCCTGGGGCCGCTTCAGCACCAGCCTGACCGTCAGGTCGTCGACCTTCTCGACGCGCTCGAGGGTCGGCTGGATGATGGTGCCGAAGAACTGGTAATTGACGCCGCCGACCTTCGCATAGGGGTCGCGCTCGTCCATCATCCGCCGGAAGGTGTAGACGACGTCGTCGGCATTGAGGTTGCGCGTCGGCGTGAAGTGCCGGTTCGAGTGCCACTTCACCCCGGACCGGAGCTTGAAGGTGACGATCAGGCCGTCGTCCGAATGGGACCACGATTCGGCAAGGCTCGGGACGAGCTTCGAGCCGCCGCGCTCGACCCCGACGAGGCGCTCGTAGATCTGCGTCGAGACGTCATAGGCGGTGTTCTGGTTCGAGAACTGCGGGTTGAGGAAATCGGGGCTCGCTTCCGTGCAGACGACGAGCGTCTCGGCGGACGCGCCGGCTCCGATCCCGATCGTGAGCAGGCCGGCGGCGAAGGCCGAAACGATGGAGCTGCGCGTCATCCGTGAATCCCCCATTTGCGGTGAAGATCGATCCTAGCCAGCGGCTGGTGCGATGGCTAGCTTGCGGCTGCGCGACGCGGGCCGGACAGGCCGCAGGGGCTTTTCCCTCGCAATGACGAGCCATCCTCGGCTATAAGCCGCGCCTTGCTTAGGGCGCAGAAGGGCGCGTCACCTTGAGGCGGCGCTGTACGACCAGGAGAGTTTGAGATGAGCGAGCGGTGGACGCCGGACAGCTGGCGGGGAAAGCCCATCCAGCAGGTGCCGACCTATCCGGACGCGGCGGCGCTGAAGGGCGTCGAGCGCCAGCTCGCCGGCTTTCCGCCGCTGGTCTTTGCCGGCGAGGCGAGGAAGCTCAAGCGCGCGCTCGCGAAGGTCGCGGCCGGCGAGGCGTTCCTGCTCCAGGGCGGCGACTGCGCCGAGAGCTTCGCCGAGCACTCGGCCGACAACATCCGCGACTTCTTCCGCGTCTTCCTGCAGATGGCGGTGGTGCTCACCTTCGCCGGCTCGTCGCCGGTGGTGAAGCTCGGCCGCATCGCCGGGCAGTTCGCGAAGCCGCGCTCGACGGCGACCGAAACGGTCGGCGGCACCGAGCTGCCGAGCTACCGCGGCGACATCGTCAACGACATCGCGTTCACGGCGGACGCGCGCACGCCCGATCCGCGGC